>FTFO01000146.1_pt1 | contig 16760 bp, 15 predicted proteins | sample 1640461 | NCBI WGS metagenome assembly FTFO01 (sample SAMEA3914814, study PRJEB12502) | metagenome | biome: forest; material: soil | place: USA | collected 2011-09-16 | depth 0.1 m
AATTGCACTCATTGGCGCCACCGGATTTGTCGGCACTGCGGTACTTGCCGAGCTATTGCAACGCGGCCATCAGGTCACCGCACTGGTGCGCGCCACGTCAAAACTGAATCCGAGCGCGGGCATGACGACCAAAATTGCTGACGCGTTCGACGCCACGGCCGTGGCTTCGGCCGTACGGGGGCACGACACGGTGGTGTCCGCCTTCAACCCAGGCTGGAACGAGACCGGGCTGTACGACAAATTTCTGCAAGGCAGCGATGCCATCACCCGCGGCGTGGGGGCCAGTGGCGTCAAGCGGCTGCTGGTTGTCGGTGGCGCAGGAAGTCTGTTTGTCGCGCCGGGCGTACAACTGGTCGACACGCCGAATTTCACCGACCACGTACCAGCCAACATCATTCCCGGAGCCAAAGCGGCACGCGACGCGCTAACTGCACTGCGCAGCAACACGGTGCTGGATTGGACGTTCTTGAGCCCGCCAGCGCTGCTAGCGCCGGGCGAGCGCACCGGCCATTACCGCGTCGGCGGCGAGGACTTGCTGATGGACGGCGACAAGCCAGCCGGCATCTCGGTCGCAGACCTGGCGGTCGCCATCGCCGACGAGATCGAGCGGCCGCAGCACGTGCGCGCGCGCTTTACCGTTGCAGCCACGGTCTAGCCCACACTCCCATACGTCAGCTTCGGATACCAGTCCGATCCGCGCCCTGCAGGCGTCAGGTCCAGAATATTCCACAACGGCGTGGGGTCAGGCGCGCCACGTGGGTCCTGTCCAGGGTCCTGGGTGCCGCCCATTTCCGATGCCCAGAAGTGGCGCACGCGGCCGTCGCGTTTGACCCAAATGTCAAGTGCGGGCCATTCGCTGCCATCGGGCGCCAGCCCCCGGTAGTCGCGGGCAAAATCGTCGCCCACCGTCTGGTAGAACTTCAGATTGGTCCAACCACGTTCACGCGCGAAGGCCAATTGCCGCGCGACTGGCGAACGCCCAAACACCGCGACAGCGACACGTTGTGAGAGGTCGCGCACCGGTGTGTCGATAGCACCCAGAAACGCCGTGCACATAGGGCACGGCCGCTCGCGTTGCGGCCCAAACATCCAGAAATAGCTGACCAGCGTGTCATGCTCGCCGAATAAATCTGCCAGGCCCACGGTCTTCCCGGCTTCGTCCAGAAACCGGTAGTCGGCCGCCTCGCCCCCCAATGGCAATGCCCTGCGCTGCGCGGCAACGCGCTCTATATGGCGCCGCAGCTCAATCTCTTCGGCCAACAGGGCCGTCCGTGCCTTGCGGTACTCGGCACTGTCGTTTGGGTAGGGTTTGCTCACTCTGGTGGCAAGTTCAGTGGCTGATTGAAGATCGGTCATCATGCATTCCCCTTCAATGCATCGTACTTTTTCTTGCGACTGGCGCACCGTGCGCTGTCGCACATGGGGGCATCTGTGAAGTGACCTTGCACTGGCTGCCGTATCGGAAATGTACCGAACGTCACATTTTGTATCGCACAAATGAAAAAACGGCTTAGCAGGCAACCACTAAGCCGTTGAATTCAATACACAAATAATGGTAGGGCGTGAGTGACTTGAACACTCGACCAAAGGATTATGAGTCCTCTGCTCTAACCAACTGAGCTAACGCCCCAACCGAACCGACGATTGTAGCGGGCCCGATTGGCTCGATCTGTGCCGGGCGTGGGCCGCGCGCCACATGCTATGCATTACATAGCAACAAAAGCGCCGCCGACAAGGTAGTTACCGCTCCGTCACTATTGCGTCGAGACGACGCGAGATTGCAGCAATTTCTCGCTCGTCTTCAGGTGGACGACGCCTGGGCAACGGCGGCCTGGCGATTGGACGTCTGGGTGTCACATATCCCGGTGTAACATGATCCGAATTCTTGAAAAAGATGAAACCATGGGAGATGTGGTGAACAACAACAGCAAATGCGCATCCGCAACGCTGCGCAGCCCCGTATTGACAATCCTTCTCGCCGCCCTGGCGCTGCAATCTTGTGGCGGCGGCGGTGGTGGTAGCAACAGCTCGTCGGCTGCTGCTGATTTATGTCCCGGAGTGGCTGCCGGGGCACAGGTCGGTGGTGCGACCATCGCGAGCGTGGAGCACGTCTCTCGCACCGATACAGTACCTGCGTACTGCAAAGTTTCCGCCACCATCGCGCCGCAAACGGTGTTTGAATTGCGCTTGCCGGATGCCTGGGCTGGGCGCTATTTGCACATGGGCGGTGGCGGGTTTGACGGAAAAATTAGCAACTACGACAGCAACTACCTCGGTGCCATCACGGCCCTGTCACGCGGGTTTGCCGTGGTGGCATCCAATGGCGGCCATATCGGAAACCCGAACGTGGTGGGCGGCATATTGGCGGACGCCAGTTGGGCGCTGAACAACCCCACGGCACTGGCCGACTATGGCTACCGCGCCATTGGCACCGTGGATACTGCGGCCAAGGCGATGACGACCCAGTTCTATAAGCGTGCACCGCAGTTTTCCTACTTCAATGGGTGTTCAACTGGCGGGCGGGAAGCCCTGATTGCCGCGACCTATTTTCCGCAGAATTACGACGGCATCATTGCTGGCGCGCCGGAAACCTCCAACTCAGGCAAGATGCTGGCCCGCTACAACATCTATCAGCAACTACTCGCCCCAGGGAGCTTGCTCCTGCCCTCCAAAGTCGCCGCTTTGGAAAAAGCAACCCTCGCTGCCTGCGATGGGCTGGATGGCGTCAATGACGGGCTCATTAGCAATCTGGCCGCATGCCACTTCGACCCTGCCGTTTTGCGCTGCAGCGGTGCCGAAAATGACAGTTGTCTAACCGACGCCCAAGTTCAAACTGTGCGCACGATTCGTGGCAATACTGTGCTGGCAGACGGCACCATCGTGCACGCTGGCTATGGCCTTGGTGCGGAACTCAATCCGTCTGACGGTGTCGATTGGCAACCCAGGTTTTTCGGCAATCCGTCCACGGGTGCGGCATCGGACGGTTTTTTGGATACGCTGTCTCGTCTGCGGTATTTTATTTTCAACAACCCGTCCTATGACATTGGCAGCTTTCAGGCTGACCGGGACTACCCTGTGGTGGCCAGCAAGGACGCCGCCAATGGCTTGGATGTGGACCCAACCGCGTTCACCGCCTATGCCGCAGCCGGCAAAAAGTTGATCATTTGGAACGGCGCCAGTGACTATGCAATTTCGGCCAACCAGACCGCACGCTTCTACGGCCAAATGTCCGATGCGCTCGGGGGTGCTGCGCCGGCCAGCGCGTTTTCCCGCCTATTCGTTTTTCCGGGTGTGCACCACTGCATCGGTGGCGTTGGTGCAGACCAATTCGACCAGGTCGGCGCCATCAGCGACTGGGTGGAGCGTGGCATTGCACCAGACAATCTGAAAGCCACCAAGACCGACGCCGCGACGGCTGCCGTGCAGTTGTCGCGCCCACTGTGCCCGTACCCGAAATTTGCACGCTACAAAGGCGGCGGCGATACCAACAAGGCCGAGAATTTCAGCTGCGCGACCGAGTGAAGTTGCCCGGCCGCAGGTCGCGCTCGCCCGAAATGATGCCTTCGTCTTGCGCCCATTCGCATCCAATTTTTCCGGAGTGATAGCGACGCTACCTCTCAAAATCTTCGGGGGTCATAGGGAGACTTCCTGCAACACACCCATCGATCCACAGAAGTAAGAAAAGACGGCTCGCCGATGGCGCAGATGATGGGTGGCTCCTTGTTTTCGGCCTCTGTGCAGAACGGTGGGATCGTCCCTTCCGCCTTAGGTTTGACGGCTCCGCTCTTGCCTTCCGTTTTAGGGGCGGCGATAGCCTGCGTTGATGCCGCGGGTTTGACGGCTCCGCTCTTGCCTTCAGTTTCGGGGGCGGCAATAGCCTGCGTTGTTGTTAACAGCGCGGCCAATGTGAGGGTAATGGCGGTGAGCACACGATGCAGGGTTTTGCGCGGCATATTTCTCCAAGGTTGAGTGCTACTTGTGGTGGCTCAGCGCATTGCTGACCAATTTTGACGTAATGTCGACGATCTGGATCATGCGGTCGTAGGCCATGCGGGTCGGGCCGATAACGCCCAGTGTGCCGACAATCTTGCCGTCCACCTCGTAGGGGCTGCTGACGATGGACAGGTCTTCAAACGGTATGACCTTGCTCTCGCCGCCAATGAAGATGCGCACACCCTCGGCCTGACCGGCAATGTCCATCAGGCGCATCAGTTGGGCCTTTTGCTCAAACAGCTCAAAGGCGCGGCGCAAGTGGCCCATGTCACTGGAAAAGTCCGACACCGACAACAGGTTGCGCTCACCCGAGATGATGACCTCGTCCTGCGTCTCGGTAATGGCCTCGGAGCTGACCGTGACCGCCGCCTGCATCAGCGTAGCGATTTCGGTGCGCAGCGACTCCACCTCGCCCTGCAGGCGTTCGCGCACATGGTCTATGTCCAGCCCCACGTAGTGGCTGTTCAAAAAATTGGCCGCCTCCACCAACTGTGCCTGTGAATAGTCCAGCTCGGTAAATATGACGCGGTTCTGTACGTCACCGTCAGGCGACACGATGATCACCAGCAGGCGGCGCTCGGACAGGCGCAAAAACTCGATGTGGCGAAACACCGACGTGCGCCTGGGGGCAATCACCACACCAACAAACTGCGACAAATTGGACAGCAGGTTGGCCGCGTTGGAGATCACCTTTTGCGGCTGGTCCGGCGCCAGAACGTGCGAGCCATACTGGCTGGGCTGCACGGTGAGCATGGTGTCGACAAACAGACGGTAGCCGCGAGCCGTGGGAATGCGCCCGGCGGAGGTGTGGGGGCTGACAATCAGCCCCAGGTCCTCCAGGTCGGACATGACGTTGCGAATGGTTGCCGGCGACAGCTCCAGGCCGGACGCCCGCGACAAAGTGCGGCTCCCCACCGGCTGACCGTCAGCTATGTAGCGCTCAACCAGAGCTTTCAACAATAACTTGGAACGATCATCGAGCATGGGGTCATTTTACTGTTCGCTGGGTTCCAAAGACTGAATCCTGCGCGTTCCGACCTGCTATAAAAAGCTGGAAACCGCCTTGGAAACCTCGTTTTGAACCATGTCGCGCAACAATTTGTCTTTTTCCGCATCGGAGAGCGAGGCCCAAGGATCGCTACTACCGGCCGTCTTGGTGGACGCGGCCATCACCCTGCCAGCCGTTACGTTCACCTCTTTGGTCACCGTAGATGTTGCCACGTCAACCAGCGAAACCTTGAAATAGGCATAGGGTGCAAGGAATCCTGTGCCCTTTTCATAGTCATTCGTATTTTCGATCTTGAACTGGTAGTCTAGGTAGAAACCAAGACCCTGCAGTCTGCCGCTGCCCACCGACATATTGGACAACTTCAGGATCGCCTTGTCTCGGTACTTGGTAATAACCACCAAATGGGTGATTTTGCTCGCACTGAGCGCCGCATCCAAGCCCGCCACACCTTTGAATTTTGTGCCGGACAGCAAATCTTTTTGCTCGGAATACATTTTTTCGGACGAACGCATCAGGACGACCGGCTTTTCAGTCCCCTTCTTTTCAAACGCATCTTTGATGGCCAATAAAGCCACCGTGTCAAAGTCTGGCGTTGGCAAGGCAATGCGATTGACTTTGGTGGGCAAATTGGACCCGGTCTCGCCACGGGCGACAACAATTTCCAAAGCGTCACTAATCAAAGACACCGCCGCGTACGTTTTTTCAGAAACCGCCGGATTGGCGGGCGCTGCCACTTCGTCTGCCATTGCTCCCATGCTTGTGGCCAACGCCAGGGCCGCGATAAGCAATCTACGTTTCATCTCACACACTCCCCACATAAAGAAAAAGTGCATTGTGACCAATTGGTGAAAGGATTGCGCGAATTTTGAATAGGAACTTCAACGGTTTCGGTCACGGGCTGCTTTTAATGTTGTAATTTGCGCATGCACTCTCTTTTCAATCAGGTTGCCTTGATTGGCAAATTCCAAGCCGTCTCATCTGGCGCGACGGGCGCCTCGTCGCGGCTGGCGCTGGAGCGCATTGCCGACTTCCTGATGAACCAGGGCTGCGAGGTGGTGGTGGAGGCCGAAACCGCCAGCAACATGGGCCTGAGTGACTACGCCACCATGGACGTGGCAGGCATTGGTGGTTCGTGTGACCTGTGCGTGGTGGTGGGCGGCGACGGCACCATGCTGGGCATTGGCCGTCAAATGGCGCAATACGGTGTGCCGTTGATTGGCATCAACCAGGGGCGCCTGGGCTTTATCACCGACATTCCGCTTGACGATTTTGAGGCCACGCTCAAACCCATGCTGGCTGGCCAGTATGAAGAAGACCACCGCAGCCTGATGCAGGCACGTGTCATGCGCGGGGAGCACTGCGTGTTCAGCGCCCTGGCCATGAACGACGTGGTGGTCAACCGTGGAGCTACCACCGGCATGGTGGAGCTGCGGGTGGAGGTAGATGGCCGCTTTGTGGCCAACCAGCGCGCCGACGGCCTGATCATTGCCACACCCACCGGCTCCACCGCCTATTCCCTGTCGGCTGGTGGCCCGTTGATTCACCCGTCCATCCCCGGCTGGGTGCTGGTGCCCATTGCGCCCCACACCTTGTCGAACCGGCCGATTGTGCTGGCCAATGTCTCCGAGGTGGTCATTGAACTGGTCGCCGGGCGCGATGCCAGCGCCAACTTTGACATGCAGTCGCTGGCCACGCTGATGCATGGCGACCGCATTGTGGTGACCCGGTCACAGTACCAGGTGCGTTTCTTGCACCCCATGGGCTGGACCTATTTTGATACCCTGCGCCAAAAATTACACTGGAATGAAGGAGTGGCGTGAATGTCACTGAAACGTATTGTTCTGCGGGATTTCGTTATCGTCAGCGAGCTGGAGCTCGATCTGGACACTGGCTTTACCGTATTGACCGGTGAGACCGGCGCCGGCAAATCCATTCTGATTGACGCGCTGCAACTGGTCACCGGCGCCCGGGCCGACACCGGTGTCATACGCGAGGGCGCGGCCCGCACCGATGTCAGCGCCGAGTTCGACACACCCGACAACGTGCGCGAAACCCTGCAGGAAGCCGGCTTTGACGATGCCGACACATTACTGCTACGCCGCACGGTGGACACGGCAGGCAAAAGCCGCGCATGGATCAATGGCAGCCCGGCGACAGCCCAACAGTTGCGCACTGTGGGTGAACAATTGCTCGACATCCATGGCCAGCATGCCTGGCAGAGCCTGACCCGCCCCGACGCTGTGCGCGGCCTGCTGGACGCCTATGCCAAGGTATCCACCGACACCTTGGCCGGCGTGTGGCACACCTGGCGCCAAACCCAGGCCAGTCTGGCACAGGCGATGACGGCGCAAGATTCACTGCAACGCGAGCGCGAGCGCCTGGCCTGGCAAATTGGTGAGGTCGAAAAACTCAACCCGCAAGACAACGAGTGGGACGAACTGCAAAGCAGCCACAACCGCCTGGCCAACGGGCAGGCACTGCTGGACGCTGCGCAGGGTGCGCTGCAACTGCTGGAAGATGACGACAGCAACGCGCTGCACCAGCTCAACGGCGCGGTGCAGCAACTGCAAGGCCAGGTGCATCTGGAGGCAGATTTTCAAAACCCTTTAGACGAGTTGGCCTCCAGCCTGGCCCAGGTGGAAGACGCCGTGCGCACGCTGCGCGGCTATCTGCGCCGCACCGAGCTCGACCCCGACCGTTTGGCCGAACTTGACGAGCGCCTATCGCTATGGGTGTCGCTGGCCCGGCGCTACAAACGTGCGCCTGAAGAATTGCCGGCGCTGCTGGCGTCATGGCGCGCGGAACTGCAGCAGTTGGACGCAGCCGCAGACCTGGACGGCCTGCAAAAAGCAGAGAAGAAGGCCAGCGCCGCCTACATGGCAGAGGCCAAGGCTCTGTCCAAACTGCGCGCCAAGGCGGCACCGCTGTTGGCACAGGCCATCACCTTGGCCATGCAAGGCCTGGGCATGCAAGGCGGACAATTCCAGGTGGCACTGGAGGCCAGTGCGCAGCCCATGCTGAGTGGTTTGGAAGAGGTCAGCTTTCTGGTGGCTGGCCACGCCGGCAGTACGCCGCGCCCGGTTGGCAAAGTGGCATCGGGTGGTGAACTGTCGCGCATGGCTCTGGCCATTGCGGTTACCACCAGCCAGTTGGGCACGGCGCAGACCCTGATATTTGACGAAGTGGATTCCGGCGTTGGCGGTGCGGTGGCCGAGACCGTGGGGCGCCTGATGCGCCAGTTGGGTGTGGACCGCCAGGTGCTGGCCGTGACCCACCTGCCCCAGGTGGCAGCCTGTGCCGACCACCACCTGGTAGTGGCCAAGCAGCTCAGCGGCAAAATGACGCTGAGCACTGTGGCCGCCGTACTGGGTGAGCAGCGTGTCGCCGAAGTGGCCCGAATGCTCGGTGGCGAGAAGCTGTCCAGCACCACCATGGCCCACGCCAAGGAAATGCTGCAGTCGGGCGCCTGAACCTATGCAAGAACTCGCCCCACCAACGATGGAAATCGTGCTCATTACCGGCATGTCCGGCTCGGGCAAGTCGGTGGCCTTGCACGCGCTGGAAGATGCCGGTTTTTACTGCGTGGACAACCTGCCACCGGAATTGCTGCTGTCGTTTGTGGAACTGGAGCAAAAGCACCAGGCGCGCCGTGTGGCCATCGCCATGGACGTGCGCAGTGCCACATCCTTGCCGCTGGTGCCGCACCAGTTGGAGACGCTGCGCAGCCGGGGCATAGACGTCAAGTCCCTGTTTTTGGATTCCAACACCGACACGCTGGTGCGCCGCTACTCCGAGACCCGGCGCAAGCACCCGTTATCCCAGACCGAACACGGAAACCGCGCCCAGGACGCGCACCGCGCACTGGTGGATGCGATAGAGCTGGAGCGCAAATTGCTGGCGGTGCTGCGCGAGCAGGCCCATGTGATTGACTCCAGCATCATCCGTGCGGCGCAGCTGCAAGGCTATGTCAAGGCGCTGATATCGGCCCCTGGCGGGCAACTGACTTTGGTCTTTGAGTCGTTTGCCTTCAAGCGTGGCGTGCCCTCAGATGCCGACTATGTGTTTGACGTGCGCATGCTGCCCAACCCGCACTATGACCCGGCGCTGCGCAACCTGACTGGGCGCGACCAACCGGTGATCGACTTTCTGCAGGCGCAACAGGAAGTGGATTTGATGCTGCAGCACATCGCACAGTTTCTGGAGGCATGGCTGGACGCCCTGGCCCGCGACCACCGCAGCTATGTCACCGTGGCCATTGGTTGCACCGGCGGGCAGCACCGTTCGGTCTACCTGGTGGAGCGCCTGGCCCAGCGGTTCGAGCCGAAATGGGTCACGCTCAAGCGCCACCGGGAAATTGATCTGGGATGACACCGCCCGTGTCGCCGCTGCGTCCACGCAAGAGGCCGCTTCAGCCGCGCTCGCTGGAAACGGTTTCCTGCATTCTGGAGGCGGCCGCGCAAATCCTCGAAGCACAGGGCTTTGACGCCTTCAACACCAACGCCGTCGCAGAGCGTGCGGGTGTCAGTATCGGGTCGCTCTACCAATATTTTCCTGGCAAGGACGCCTTGGTGATCGCCTTGATGCGACGCGAAAAGGAACGGTTCCGCGAGGACGCATGCGCAGCGCTGCAAGCCCCGACAGGGCGGGAGGCGATGCTGCACCTGATCCGTTCAGCGGTTCGTCAGCAGTTGGATCGGCCAGAACTGGCACGCCTGCTGGACATCGAGGAATTGCGGCCAGAGGCACAGGCCGAAACCCAGGGCGTGACCGGCTTTCGCGCACTGATGCGCGCCGCACTGGACCATGCCGACCTCCCGCAACAGCCGGACAAGGAAATTGCGACTGACGACCTTTGCGCCCTCGTGCGCACACTGGTGGACGCCGCCGGATACCGTTTGGAATCCGATCGCATGGGTGTCGAAAGCCGCCTCAGTGGAGCCATTTTTGGTTACCTGGAAGGCGCAAGCGCCAAACACCAGCAACGCTGAATGTGAGCAAACCGCCGGGGCGGCAAGCCTTTCTCTCTGCGGCTATGCGAGTAGCCAGTGTGCAGGCTATTTGACAACATTGAGGCTCACGGACCAACCGGTCCAGTGCAATAACGGAGCCTTCCATGACCATGACTTCCCTGCCTTCCCTTCCTTCCCTTCCTTCTTTAAAACTCAACCATCTCAGTTTTCCGTCCGATGACCCCGCGCGCACAGCCGCCTTCTTCGAACGCTATCTGGGCTTCACCATCGCCATGGGCGGTGCACACTGGATACTCAAGCGCCCCGGCTTTGATGTCGTCATCGAAGGCACGCCTGGCACTGCACAGAAATGGCCACAGACCTTCCACGTCGGGTTCGAACTGGCATCGCGTGCGGATGTCGAGACTCTGTATACGCAAATGCTTGGGGACGGCGTGCCCATGGAGACTGTGGTGATCAACCACGAGCGCGGATCGCGCTTCTTCTGCCGTGCGCCCGGTGGCGTGATGTTCGAGCTCAACACGCGAGCCGATGCGGCGCCCGCGTACCGCGGCACCTTTAACTGACAGCCACTAATAATTTGCGCACCGGTGCAGGCAAGCCCACGTCGGGCCACTCGTCTGTACCCAACCAGCGCCCTGCTGGCAAAACAGATTTGCGTTGGGGCATCGGCAGTCGCCAGGTGTGCAAAAACAAATCCTTGTGCGTTAACACATGGGTAAACACCGGGATCGGCTCAAGCCTCGCCTGCAAGTTTTTGGGCACCGCACTGCGCAGCGCGTCCTCACTATCAAACAGCGGCAGGCAATGCAGGCCAGCCCATACGCCGGGTGTGGGCCGCTTGTCCAGCCACACGGCACCGTCGGTAGCTTGCGCCCACAACAGCCATATCGCCTGGCTGCTGCGTTTGAGCGTGCGCGTGCGCACGGGGTAGCGCTGTGGGTCACCGGCGCGCGCGGCGGCACAATCCTGGCGCACCGGGCAATTCGGGCAATCCGGATTCTTGGGCAGGCACAGGGTTGCGCCCAAGTCCATCATGCCCTGTGTGTAGCGCGGCATGGCAGTCGCCACGCCCGGCGGGCTTGGCAACATGTCGGCAGCCGATTTCCACAGCGCGCGCACGGAAGCGCCTTGCGCCAAATCTGCATCAAAGCCCAGCACCCGTGTCAGCACCCGCTTGACGTTGGCATCCAGTATGGCGACCCGCTCGCCAAAGCATAAGGACGCGATGGCCGCCGCCGTGGAGCGCCCGATGCCGGGCAAGGTTTCCAGCACCTCGGCGCTGGTGGGGAACACACTGCCATGGTCCTGCCGGATGATCTGTGCGCAGCGGTGCAAATTGCGGGCACGGCTGTAGTAGCCCAGGCCACTCCACAGGCCCAACACGTCATCCAGGCTGGCCTGGGCCAATGCAGCGACGTCGGGGTAGCGCGCCACAAAGCGCCCGAAGTAATCCATGACCGTCGCCACCTGCGTTTGCTGCAGCATGATTTCGGACAGCCACACGCGGTAAGGGTCCTGGGTGTTTTGCCATGGCAGGTCGTTGCGGCCGTGGCTTTTCTGCCAGGCCACCACCCTGCGGGCGAATGCGCCCTGCTCCAATACTTGGTGGCTCAAACCAGCGCGACGTCAACTGCCGTGGCAGGCCGGTGGGCGGCAATCAGGTAGTCAGTCAGCTCAATGAGTTTGAGCTCAATCTGGCTCAGCGCAGCTTCTTGCTGATCGACATCTTGAATGCGGTCTTCCAGACCGCCGGCGGCCTGCTGGATGCGGTCGATAGCCTCGATGCGGCGGCTGAAGTTACGCCGACGCTCGCGCAACTGGGCGTCCAGTTGGGCGGCGGCCGACTTGCTCCACAGCTCCACATCGCCCAAGGCAGTTTCATGGATGCCACGCAAGCGTGTGGACAGCGCCCGCACCAGGCGGTCGGCAAATTCAGGCTGCGCCAGTTTGAATGCATTGCCAATACCCAGGTACTGCACATGGCTGCGCTCGACCATGTCCAGGTCGGTCAGGTACTGGGCCATTTGCGGCTCGGTGGGGGCCTGCAACGAGAACCCGTGTTCGCCATTGAGCTGGCGGAAAGTGGCTGCCAGCATGGACTGGATCTCGGCGCACAGGGTCTGAACACGTTGCAGATTGGCGCGCAGGCGGTCAAAGGTTTCACCATAGGCCCGTTTGACGCCCAGCTTCAATCCTTTTTGCAGCAGTGTTGCAGTCAGGGTGGACATTTCTTTCTTTAGCGCCGTGGAGCCCAGAATGCCAAACACCTCGCGCAACAACTTCAAATGCACCGAGCGCACCGCATGGATCTTGGCGCCGCCCAGGTCAAACTCAGCCTGCTCCTGCGAAATGCGGGAACGCATGTGCTTGATCACCGCGGCGTTTTTGCCCTGCAGCCCCTTGAGCTCCATCATCTGTTCAGTCAAGTCGCGCTTGCGGATGTTGATGACACGGCCCGTTTCGGCCCGTAAATCAGTGATGCCCGAGGCCATGGCTTCGCCCAGAATGCGCTGGCGTTTGCCCATCATGCCGCGCCCCAGCGCGTCTTCCAGCACCGGCAGGCAGCTGCGTGCCAGCAGTTCATCGTCTTCTGTGACCTTGGCCACCAGGCCCTTTTGGGCAGAGACGGCAATCACCCGGTCGCGTGGCACGCCCAAAATTTCAGCCGTAGTGGCCTTTTGGCGCTCAATCTGGGCCTCGATCTGGGCCGGCGTGCTCAAATCGTCCCACAGGGTGTCGATCTTGTTGAGCACCACCAAGCGGGAGTCGGTGTCGCCGGTTTCGCTGATCAGGTGTTCACGCCAGATCGACAGGTCTGATTTGGTGACCCCGGTGTCAGCCCCCAGAATGAACACCACGGCATGCGCCTGGGGAATCAAGCTGACCGTCAATTCCGGTTCGGCGCCTATGGCGTTCAAGCCCGGAGTGTCCAGAATGACCAGCCCCTGTTTGAGCAAGGGGTGGGCGATATTGATCAGTGCGTGGCGCCACTTGGGCACTTCGACCATGCCTTGCGCGTCGACCATGGGGTTGTCATCAGGCGCCTGGTTGTGCCAAAAACCCAAGGCGCGCGCCTCGTCTTGCGTGACCTTGCGGGTTTCGGCAACTTTTTCCAGTGCGGACGCCAACTGTTGCGGATTGTTCACATCCAGCTCGATGCGGGTCCACTTTTCGGGCGCCATGCGCCATTCCATCAGCGCCTGGGGCTGCAAGCGGCTCTCGATCGGCAGCAAACGCAGGCACGGTGGCACGTCGGCGTCGTAGCCCATTTCGGTGGGGCACATGGTGGTGCGCCCGGCACTGGCCGGCATAATACGACGACCATAGCCGGCAAAGAACACCGCGTTGATCATCTCGGACTTGCCACGGGAAAACTCCGCGACAAAGGCCACCATGACCTTGTCCGAGCGGACCTGGGTGCCCAAACGGCGCAGCCGCTCTTCCACCGCTGCATCCAGCAACTCGTTGTCCTTCATCCATTCGGCAAGCAGCTTCAGGCGCAGGGCAAATTCCCGGCGCCATGTGCCTAACTGGTCAAATTGGTCGTTAAATGAAGTAGTCAACAAAGGTCCCCCCGTCTAGCCGCTCAATATAGCACCGTGCCCCGCCTTGGCGCTCATGGTTTTTGGCACTTGGCACAGAAAAAAGTCGATCGTTGGCCCTGGCGCAGGGTCCGGATGGGCGTTCCACACACCCGGCAACCCTGCCCGGCTCGGGCATAAACCATGGCCTCGGTCTGAAAATGCCCGGTTTCCCCCAGCGCATTGGAGAAATTCTGCAAGGTGCTGCCGCCTTGCTGCACGGCCCGGGCCAGCACGTCGCGAATGGCCTGGTGCAAGCGCCCAGCGCGTGGCCGGCTTAGTTTGGAGGCCGGCGTGCTGGGCCGAATGCCTGCCAGAAACAGCACCTCCGATGCGTAGATATTGCCAACCCCCACGACAACGTCGCCTGCCAGCAACACCTGTTTAATCGGAGAACTGCGTTTGCGCAGTCCCTGGTGAAACAGGTGGGGGTCAAAGCTGTCGGACAGGGGCTCCATGCCCAACGCGCCCAATAGTTTGTGCGCGACAGCGTCGTTTTCATGGTCGGCATAGACCACGGCGCCAAATCGGCGCGGGTCGTTGAGGCGCAGCAAGCCGAAACTGGTTTGCAAATCGAAGTGGTCGTGTTTTGTGGGCTCGGGCGCATGGCTGACGAATGACAAGCTGCCCGACATACCCAGGTGAATCATCAAGATCCCGCGGTCCAGATCCAACAGCAGGTATTTGCCGCGGCGGCGTACCGCCAAAACGCGACGGCCGATCAGGCTCTGGGCCTGGCAATTCAGCGGCCAGCGCAGCGGTTTGCCAAGCCGAATGTCCAAAATGTCTGCGCCGGCAATGCGATCGGCAAAACTCAGCCGTGTGACTTCGACTTCCGGCAATTCAGGCATGGTGCAAGGACTCTCCAGGTTGGATTATTATGGACTGATGTCACGAATCAATCGCTTCATTTGTCTGGCCCTGTTGGCCGCCTGCGCTTGCGCGTCCGCGCAGGAGCCAACAACGATTGCGCAAGGCCCGGAAGATTCCGGCATGGACAGCGAATTATTCTACGAATTGCTGGTCAGTGAACTGACGCTGCAGTCGGGTGACAACAGCTCTGCTTTTGCCTTGATGCTGGACTCGGCGCGCAAGGCCAACTCGCCGCGGCTGTATGAGCGCGCGGTTGTCATTGCCTGGCGAGCCCGTAGCGGCGAAGCGGCGGTGGAGGCCGCGCAGGCTTGGGCGCGCGCCTTTCCATCGTCGCAGGAAGCCAACCGGGTACAACTGCAGATCTTGCTGGGCATGAACCGTATTGCCGAAACGCAGGAGCCACTGAAACGGGAATTGGCGTCGTTGAGCGCGACTGAGCGCGTCGTCACCATCAACCTGTTGCCCCGCTACTTCAGCCGCAGCACGGACAAGAAACTTGCCAGCCAAGTTGTTGAAAAGGCTTTGGGCACAGAATTGACCAATCCCACCACCGGGCCGGCGGCCTGGGCCAGCATTGGAACCATGCGCCTGCAGGCCGAAGATGTCGATGGCGCACTGGAGGCGGCCCGCCGCGGCATGGCACTCGACCCAATTGCGCAAGAACCCGTGCACCTGGCCATCGCGCTGGTTTCACCCAAAACCCCGGCAGCCGAGGCCATGGTGCGGCGCTACCTGTCGGGTGAACCCGCGCCAGAGGTTCGCATGGCTTACGCAAACCATCTGGTCAACGCCCAACGCGTTGGCGATGCCTATGCCCAAATGATCGCGCTGACCAGCGAAAAACCAGCCTACGCGGAAGGCTGGCTGTTGCGCGGATCTCTGGAACTGCACGATGCGAAGCTGGAGTTGGCAGAGTCTTCGCTCAATATGTATTTGACTCTGGCACCTCCGCCGGCAGATGCGGCTAGCACCGCGACCACGGGGCGCGGCTCGGTGCAGGCCTATTTGCTGCTATCCCAGGTGGCGGAGCAAAGCAAGAAACTGGACCAGGCCCAGGCCTATCTGGACCGCATCAACAGCCCCAGTGATGCACTGCGCATTCAACGGCGCCACGCGGCCATTCTGGTGCGCCGGGGCAAAGTTGCCGAGGCGCGGGCCGCGATTCGCAATGTGCCGGAAGCCCAGGCCTCCGATGCGCTGGAAAAAATCAATGCCGAGGTGCAATTGCTGCGCGACAACCATCTCTATGCCGAGGCCTACGAGTTGCTGCACGAATCGGCATTGCGCTACCCAGAAGAAAGTGACCTGGTGTATGACGAGGCCATGATGGCAGAAAAGCTCGGCAAGCCTGACGAGATGGAAAAGCTGTTGCGCGAGGTAATGCAAGCCAAACCGGAATACCACCACGCATACAACGCGCTGGGCTACTCGCTGGCGGACCGCAATATCCGGCTGCAGGAGGCGCGTCAATTGATCGCCAAGGCACTGACGTATGCCCCGGACGATCCTTTCATTGTCGACAGCCTGGCATGGGTCGAGTATCGGTCTGGCAACACGCAGGAAGCCATACGACTGCTTAAGGGTGCCTTCAAGGCGCGCCCCGATGCCGAGATTGCCGCGCATCTGGGTGAAGTGCTGTGGAGCGTAGGCCAGCACGACCAGGCCAGCGCCATATGGAACGAAGGCATCGGCCTGAACCCGCAGAACGAGACCTTGCTGGAGACCATGCAACGCATGCGCGGCAAGAAGTGACCACGATCCTGAAGTTTTTTGGGCGATGGCTGGTTGCCTGCGGCGCGTTGTTTCTACTGGGCGGTTGCGCCAGCATGCGCAGCCACGGCAGTACCGAGCCGCAGGCGGACCACTGGCAGGGTCGTTTGGCCGTCACCGTGCACAGCACACCAGCCCAGGCCTTCTCGGCGAATTTTGAGTTGCAAGGTAACGCCCAGGTCGGCTCGCTGGCTTTTTATACGCCCTTTGGCAGCACGGCAGCGCAATTGCATTGGGATGCAGACGGTGCGCAATTACTGGCGTCGGGGCAGCCGCAGCGCTTTGAATCGCTGGACGCCTTGACGCTCTATACCACCGGGACCAGCCTGCCCATCGCCAGCCTGTTTGACTGGTTGCACGGCAACGAATCGCCGACGCCGGGTTGGCAGGTTGATCTGCAAGCCCTGGCCAATGGGCGCCTGCAGGCGCAACGCCTGGCACCGCAGATTCCAGCCGAACTCAAGATCATTCTGGACCGCTGAGCGCACCGGATAATCAGCGCATGCAGTCGCTCTACGATATTTGCGCTCCGGCCAAACTCAATCTTTTTTTGCACATTAC
>FTFO01000116.1_pt1 | contig 16698 bp, 14 predicted proteins | sample 1640461 | NCBI WGS metagenome assembly FTFO01 (sample SAMEA3914814, study PRJEB12502) | metagenome | biome: forest; material: soil | place: USA | collected 2011-09-16 | depth 0.1 m
GCATGTCGCCAGACTCGGGTACGGCTGGGCCGCAGCGTGGGTCCGAGCGTTGCAGGGCGCCGGTCATCTTGTGGTCAACGGGTATGGGGTCGCAGCCATGGTTGGATTCGCAGACAAAATCCCAGGGTTGGCGGGCAGGTGCGTGGCAGGCAAAGCAGTTCTTGCCAAAGCGGTTGTTGACCTCGGCAAAGCCGCGCTTGCCGATCTTGGAGCCCTGTTCGTCGACTTGCAGTTCAAAGAATTCCCAGTCGCCAGTTGCTGGGCTGAAGCCCGCCTCGCGTTTGACCATGACCTCGGTCGGCACCAGTTGGACTACAGAGCCCGCCGGATAGATGGCCCCTTTGGGGTTGTTGGCGGCAGCCAGTGTGCCGGCCAGGTCGCCTTGCAGGTTGTCGACATAGAAATGCCGCACCGGCGTCATGCTGCGCATGCAATGGAAGGTGGCATCGTCAACTTTGACGATGCCCGTTGCGGCGTCGGCCAGTTGGCTGAAAGCCGCCAGGCCCAGACTCAGCGCCATGGCGGACGCCAGCAAACGCAATTGCGAACGCAAACCGCGCAAGACGGCGTGCACCACGCGAAACGTGACGGAGTTTGGTGTGTGCGAGGTCGAGCGCATGGTTTGGGTCTGTTGGAGTTAACGGGGTTCAGTGTGTGACAAAGGCGCCAGCATGGCAGTGCGCAATCTCTTGATCTGCTGGTTGAGTGCCACCAGCTCCCCCAATTGCAGGCTGCTCTGGCTCAGGATGCAACCGGGAATGTGTTGTACACGGCCATGCAATTCACGGCCGGCGGTGGTCAGCCAGACATGCACGCGGCGCTCGTCTTCGTCCGAGCGTTGCCGCGCCAGCCAGCCAGCGGCTTCCATGCGCTTGAGCAAGGGGGTCAGGGTGCCGGAGTCCAGGTTCAGCCGATCACCCACGGTGGACACGGACGGGCCATCCTGTTCCCACAGCACAAGCATGACCAGATACTGGGGATAGGTCAGGCCCAGCTTGTCCAGCAGCGGCTTGTACAGCTTGGTCATGGCCAACGACGTGGAATACAAGGCAAAGCACAACTGGTTGTCCAGCAGCAGCGACGCGTTGGTGGTGGAGTCAATGGTTTTGCTTGGCATGGTTGAATTGTAGCGCGCAATTAAATTGCGTGCAATATAAATATGCACACAACCCATGCGGGTAAACCGGGGCTTGGCAGGCCAGCCCGGCTCCGCTAAGGTGCCCGACGGTACCGCGCACACCTTGCGGTGCACCCATTTGATAGAAAGCGATCCATGGCAGAAGGCATGTTTGACTACATCATCGTCGGCGGCGGCTCGGCCGGCTGCGTTTTGGCGGCGCGCTTGACCGAAAACCTTGGCGTCAACGTGGCACTGCTGGAAGCCGGCCCGGTCGACAGTAGCGTGCTGATTCACTGCCCAGGTGGGCTGGCGGTGATCGCCAAGACCGGCGATGCCAATTGGAAATTTGAGACCACCGTGCAACCGGGGCTCAATGGCCGGCGCGGCTACCAACCGCGCGGCAAGGTGCTGGGCGGCTCCAGTTCGGTCAACGCCATGGTCTACATTCGCGGGCAGCGTGAAGACTATGACAACTGGGCGGCACTGGGCAACCCCGGATGGTCCTATGTGGATGTGCTGCCGTATTTCAAACGTGCCGAAGACAACGCCCGTGGCGAGAGCGACTTCCATGGCATCGATGGCCCTTTGCATGTCATGGACCTGACCAGCCCCAACAAGCTGGGGCCTGTGTTCGTCGAGGCGGGGCGCCAGGCCGGCTATCCAGTCAACACGGATTTCAATGGCCTGCGCCAGGAAGGCGTGGGCATGTACCAGGTCACGCACCGCAATGGCGAGCGTTGCAGCGCGGCCAAGGCCTACCTGACGCCCAGTCTGAAACGACCGAACCTGCGCGTATTCACGGGTGCCCACACCACCCGCATTTTGATCGAGCAGCAGCGCGCCGTAGGCGTTGAATTTGTGCACGAAGGCCAGACCAAACAGTTGCGCGCCGCACGTGAGGTGTTGCTGTGCGCTGGCGCCTTGCAGTCTCCGCAGATCCTGATGTTGTCGGGCATTGGCCCGCGCAAGCACCTCGTCGAAAAAGGCATTGCCTGTGTGCACGACCTGCCGGGTGTCGGCCAGAACCTGCATGACCACATCGATGTGGTGCAGGTGGTCAACGCGCCCAAGCTGAAGGAGTCTGTCGGTTTGTCGTTTACCGGCATGGCCAATGCCATCAAGGGCATTTTTGAGTGGCGGCGCAGCCGCACCGGCATGTTGACCACCAACTATGCGGAGGCCGGTGGCTTTGTGAAAAGCCAGCCCAGCGAAAAAACGCCGGATCTGCAATTTCACTTCGCGATCGCCAAACTGAAGGACCATGGCCGCGCCACGGTGTTTGGCCATGGCTACTCGTGCCATGTGTGCCTGCTGCGCCCCTTGAGCCGCGGCAGCCTGACATTGGCCAGCAAGGACCCGTTTGCCGCACCCTTGATAGACCTCAACTTCCTGGGTGAACGCGACGACATGGAGCGACTGATGCGTGGCTTTCGGATCATGCGCGAGGTGCTCCAACAACCAGCCTTGACCAGCCTGGGCGGCCGTGAAACACCGAATTCGGCCCAGGCCACAAGCGATCTGCAGGTTGAGCAATTCATCCGCGACAACGCCGACACGGTCTACCACCCCGTCGGCAGCTGCCGCATGGGCAAGGGCAGCATGGACGTGGTCGACCATGAACTGCGGGTGCATGGCATCCAAGGCTTGCGCGTGGTGGACGCTTCCATCATGCCGCAGGTCGTCAGTGGCAATACCAATGCCCCCACCATCATGATCGCTGAAAAGGCCGCCGACCTGATCAAGGCCACGCAGTGAGCGATCATGAGGGAAACCAGCTTTACATGCGAAAGCGCCTGCGTGTCAGTGCCAGCGCCAACCAGAAGGACAGCACGGCGTAGGTCAGCAGGATCAGGCTGTGGCGTGCGACATCAGTTGGCCATTGGTCCATGAACAAGGGGCGCACCAGCAGCACGGCATTGGAGAGCGGCAGCCCGTCGGCTACCGCGCGCACGCCGGCGGGCAACTGATCCAACGGGAAGAACACGCCGCTCAAAAACATCATGGGTGTCAGAAACAGCGTGAAGTAGTAGGTGAAAAAATCATAACCCTTGGCCAGTGCATTGAAGATCAGTGCGATGCAACTAAAGGTCACCCCCACACCGAGCAAAATAGGCCAGGCTACCAGAAGTTTGGGGCTGTGGCTGATGCCCAGGGCCAGCATCACGCCCATGATGGCGGTTACCGTGAACAAGGATTTGAAGGCTGCCCATAGCATTTCGGCCAGCACGATGTCGTCCAGACCAACCGGCGCATTCATGATGCCGTCCCAGGTCTTTTGCATGTGCATACGGGAAAATGCCGAGTACAGCGCCTCAAAAGAGGCGGCCTGCATGGCGCTCATGCAGATAGACCCACTGGCCAAAAACAGGATGTAGGGCACCTGCACTGCGCCGTCCGGCCCAGCAACGGTGATTTTTCCGACCAAGGCGCCCATGCCGTAACCAAAGGCCACCAGCCACATCAACGGTTCGGCAATATTGCCCACCAGACTGGGAATGGCCAGCTTCTTCCAGACCAGCAGGTTGCGCAGAAACACCGGCCAAAAGCGCAGCGACAACTCCGGCGCGCGCCACACGCTGAGCGTGCGGCTGGGTGGCGGTACGGCGTTTTCCATGTCAAGAGTCCTCGCGGATCTGGCGACCGGTCAGCTTCAAAAACAGATCTTCCAGGTTGGCCGGTCGGTGCAAGGTACGCAACTGGGGGTAGGCGTGCAGTGCCTGCAACAGCGCCTGCGCATTGCCGGTGTAAAAAAACACTGTCTCGCCACTGACTTCCATCCTCGATGCCATGGCGCGCAATGGCGACTCCTGCAACGCGATGGCGCCTTCACCAAAAACCTCCACCACGTCGGGTTCTAGATGCTGGGCGATCAAATCACGCGGGCGGCCCTCGGCAATCTTCTTGCCGTGGTCCAGCACCAGCAGGCGATGGCACAAACGCTCGGCCTCATCCATGAAGTGCGTGGTCAGCAGTATGGATTTACCCTGGCCCAACAACAGTTGCAAGCGCTCCCACATCAAATGGCGGGCTTGTGGGTCCAGGCCGGTGGTGGGTTCGTCCAATAGCAACAGCTTGGGGTCATTGACCAGTGAGCGCGCCAATGACAGCCTGCGTTTCATACCCCCCGACAACTCTCCCGGCTTGGCCTGGGCCTTGCCCGTCAACGAGGCAAACTCCAGCAAGGCGGGAATGCGTGCCCGAATGGCCGCATCCTTCATGCCGAAATAGCGACCGTAGACCAGCAGGTTTTCCGCACAGCTGAAGTCAGGGTCCAGCGTGTCCATCTGGCTGACCACGCCGAGCTGCGACTTGATGGCACGCGCGTCCTGGGGCATGTCCAGCCCCAGCGCCTGGATGCTGCCGCTATCAGGTTGGCACAGCCCCAGGCACATGCGCACGGTGGTCGTCTTGCCGGCGCCATTGGGACCGATCACGCCCAGGCACTCTCCGGCGCCAATTTCAAACGACAAATCGTTGACGACGGTTGCATCGCCATACCGTTTGTACAGATGCTGTGCTTGCAACAGAACGGTTGCCATGGTTTGTCGCAATGCCGCTGCGGCTTACTGAAACGCCACTTCAGAAAAACTGCGCAATTTGCGGCTGTGCAGTTGCTCCGACCCTTGAGCCCGCAGCAGCTCTACCGCGCGCATGCCAATGCGCAGATGTTGGTCGACACGTTCGCGGTAGAAATGGTTGGCCATGCCCGGCAACTTGATTTCACCATGCAACGGCTTGTCGCTGACGCACAGCAGCGTGCCGTAGGGCACCCGAAAACGGAAACCATTGGCGGCAATGGTGGCGCTCTCCATGTCCAGCGCCACGGCGCGGCTTTGGCTGAAACGCCGTTGCGGCTGGTTGTCGGGCAGCAATTCCCAATTGCGGTTGTCGGTGCTGGCAACAGTACCGGTGCGCATGATGCTTTTCAGCGCAGCCCCTTGGATTTGGGTGACATCGGCCACGGCCTGTTCCAGGGCCACTTGAATTTCCGCCAACGCCGGAATTGGCACCCACAGCGGCAACTCCTCATCCAGCACATGGTCTTCCCGCACATAGCCGTGGGCCAGCACGTAGTCGCCCAATTGCTGGCTGTTGCGCAGACCGGCGCAGTGGCCGAGCATGATCCAGGCGTGCGGCCTGAGCACCGCAATATGGTCTGTAATGTTCTTCGCGTTGGCTGGCCCCACGCCAATATTGACCATGGTGATGCCGGTGCGGTCGGCGCGCACCAGGTGGTAGCCCGGCATTTGGGGCAGCCGCGGTGGCTCTTTGCCCAAGGCATCGGCAGCTTCGGGCGCCACGCCCACGCGACGGGTCACCATATTGCCGGGTTCAACAAAGGCGATGTATTCACTGTTGGGGTCGCGCATGGCTGCGTGGCCCAAGGTAATGAACTCGTCGATGTAGAACTGGTAGTTGGTAAACAGCACAAAATTCTGAAAGTGCTCCGGCCCGGTGCCGGTGTAATGGCGCAGGCGGTGCAAGGAATAATCCACCCGCGGTGCCGTGAACAGTGCCAGCGGTTGCGGTTCACCGGCGCGCGGCTGGTAGGTGCCGTTGGCAATGCCGTCGTCCATGGCGGCCAGGTCCGGCAGGTCAAAACGGTCGCGCATCAGGGTGCGCCGCTGGGCCGGCATGGTGCCTTCCACATGGTCATTCTCGGCAAACGAAAAGTGCACCGGTATCGGCTGCGAGCTGGTGCCCACCTCCAGTTCGACGCCGTGGTTTTGCAGCAGCAGGTTGAATTGGTCCAGGTAATAGTCGCTGTACAGGTCGGGACGCGTCAGCGTGGTCTCAAAGCGGCCGGGGCCGGCAACAAAGCCGTAGCTCAGACGGGCGCTTTCGGGCGTGATGGTGCGCGACACCGTGTCGGTATGGATGCGCACCAGCGGATAGCAGGCACGCACGTGGCCAATGCTGTCGTCTCCAGCAACAAAGCGTTGCATGGCCTGGCGCAGATGGGCAATGCTGCCGTCATAAATGCGCATGACCTGGGCCAATGCGGCTGCTGCGTCGGTAAATCGTTCGGGGGCAATAAATGGAGGTAGGTGTGACATGTGCCTATTGTGCCGTGCTCCCGGTAATGCTGAAACCGATGCCCACACAAGGCCTGGGTTCGGGTAGAGTGCGAACTATTTAATAAAATTGCAATCAATAGGGCATAAATACGCAGCAATGCGGGCAGGCCCTGGGCAGTTCCGGAATAATACGTAGCAGCGACCCGCCCATTTAGCAGGAAACCTTTTCGGTGCCAGATCCAAGCGATTCACGATTCCACGAGACCGGCTTTCCCTCTTTGCAATGGGAGGAAGATGACTTGCCCACGCGTCCCATGCCCATGCATGAGCGACCTCTGCAGGCCCGCATCGACAACGAAATGGCCATCATCGCCCAGTACCATGTGCGCATTGCGCTGGCCATCGAAAAATTCTGGGGCCATCGGGATTGTGTCGAATACCTGCAAAAACTGATCATGAGCGGTGGCCACCAGGATGGCCAAGTGCGGGTGGGCTTCAAGACCGAGGTATTGTCGGCACTGATCAACCTGGCGGCATTGCACAAGATCGAGTGAGATGCGCAGCACGCTAGGCAGGAGGTGGTTTGGCGCTGTGTTGCTGCTGGTGCTGTGTTTGGCGGCCGTGTTTTTCAGCCTGCCAGGCTTCGTCGACGCCCGCTTCAACACGCTCATCAGCCCCCCGCCGTATCTGGCGTCCGCGCAGGCGGCCAGCCTGCACAGCGGCCTGTTTGTGGCCGATCTGCACGATGACGCCCTGCTGTGGAACCGCGATTTGCTGCAACGCTATGCGCGTGGCCACTCGGATTTGCCGCGCTTGCTCGACGGCAATCTGGCCCTGCAGGTCTTTGCGGCGGTTACCAAAACGCCCAAAGGCATCAATTACGAACGCAATGGCGCGGACAGCGACAGCATCACCCTGCTGGCGATGGCCCAGCGCTGGCCCCGTGCGACCTGGACCAGCCTATTGGCACGCGCACTCTACCAGGGCGACAAGTTGCAGTTGGCCGCACAGGACAGCGAAGGGCGGCTGGTGGTGGTCAAGAATCAGGCCGATTTGGTGGGCTTTGTGCGCGACTGGCAGCAGGACCACCACCGCGTGGCTGCCGTGCTGGCGCTTGAAGGGTTGCATGCATTGGAAGGCAAACTGGAAAACGTGGACCGGCTGTACGACGCAGGTTTTCGCATTGCAGGCCTGACGCATTTCTTTGACAACGAGCTGGGCGGCTCGGCACATGGCCTGCAAAAAGGCGGCCTCACCCCGTTTGGCCGCCAGGTGGTGGCGAAGCTGGAGGCCAAAGGCATGCTGGTTGACCTGGCCCATGCCTCACGGCCCTTGATTGACGATGTGCTGCGTCAGGCGCAGCGCCCACTGCTGGTGTCGCACACCGGGGTGGTGGGAACCTGCCCGGGGCCGCGCAATCTGACCGACGACCATTTGCGGCGCATTGCTGCCACTGGCGGTGTCGTCGGCATTGGCTACTGGGAGGGCGCCGTCTGTGACCCCTCGGTCCCGGGCATCGTCAAGGCGATACGCTACGCTGTCGGCAAGGTGGGCGTAGCGCATGTCGCATTGGGTTCCGACTTCAACGGCGCCACCCGCATGCCCTTTGATGTGACCGGCCTGCCGCAAGTGACCCAGGGTCTTGTACAGGCTGGCTTCAGCCTTGAGGACATTCATGCCATCATGGGCGGCAATGTGCAGCGTCTGTTGTTGCAAAGCCTGCCCAGTGCCTAGTTATATTCCGCTACCAACCCAACGGCTAACGAATGACATCTTCTTCACCCGCACTGCAACACCATTTTGACGTCCTGATCGTTGGCAGCGGTCTGGCCGGGCTATCTGCCGCCTTGCATCTGGCGCCCACCCACCGGGTCGCAGTACTCACGAAACGCGCACTGAGCGACGGCTCCAGCGGCTGGGCCCAAGGCGGCATTGCTGCGGTGCTGGCCGAAGGCGACACATTTGATGCCCATGTGCAGGACACTCTGGTGGCCGGAGCCGGTCTATCAGACCCGGAGGCCACCCGTTTTGTCGTCGAGCATTCCCCCGAGAGCATCGCCTGGCTGCGCGAACTGGGGGTGCCCTTCTCCGAAGAAGCCGGGCAACTGCATCTGACGCGCGAAGGCGGCCACAGCGCGCGGCGTATCGTGCATGTCACCGACGCCACCGGGGCTGCCGTGCAGAAGACTTTGATTGAAACGGTGCGCCGCACGCCCAACATCACACTGTTTGAAAACCACACGCTGGTCGATCTGATCACCGAGCGCAAGCTGCACCCCGTGCTGACGGGGATGCACGCCCCTGAGAACCGCTGCCTGGGGCTGTATGCCTTGGATGAGTCGACGGATCAAGTGCATACCTTCCGTGCGCCGCACACCATTTTGGCCACCGGCGGCGCGGGCAAGGTCTACCTGTACACCACGAACCCGGACACCGCGACCGGCGACGGCATTGCCGCCGCCTGGCGCGCCGGGTGCCGCGTGACGAATATGGAGTTCATCCAGTTCCACCCGACCTGCCTGTACCACCCGCATGCCAAATCATTCTTGATCACCGAGGCGGTGCGGGGCGAAGGCGGGCGGCTGTTGCTACCCGACGGCACACGCTTCATGCCACAACACGACCCGCGTGCGGAACTGGCACCACGCGACGTGGTGGCCCGCGCCATTGACTTTGAGATGAAGAAGCACGGTCTGGACTGTGTCTACCTGGACATCTCACATCAACCACTGAACTTTATTCTGGAGCACTTTCCCAATATCTATGCGCGGTGTCTGGAGTTGGGCATCGACATCTCCAAACAACCGATTCCCGTGGTGCCTGCGGCGCATTACACATGTGGTGGTATCCATAGCGATTTGCTGGGCGCCACCGATGTCGTGGGTTTGCACGCGATTGGCGAAACTGCATACACCGGCCTGCATGGCGCCAATCGACTGGCCAGCAACTCGCTGGTGGAGTGCATGGTGTTTGCCCGTGCGGCTGCCAGCCACATTCTGGGAACCAGGTTGCCCACACCGCCGGAACTGCCAATTTGGGACGATAGCCGTGTGACCGATGCTGATGAGGTTGTGGTGATCTCCCACAACTGGGACGAGTTGCGCCGTTTCATGTGGGACTATGTGGGCATTGTGCGCACCAACAAACGGCTGGACCGCGCGGCGCACCGCATTGCTTTGCTGCAAGGTGAGATTCAGGAGTTTTATGCGCATTTCCACGTGACGCGGGATCTGTTGGAGCTGCGCAATCTGGTGCAGGTGGCCGAGTTGATCGTGCGTTCGGCACGTAGCAGAACCGAAAGCCGGGGGCTGCATTTCAGCCGCGATTACCCGGCCATGATGGAACTGGCCAAGCCTACTATTTTGACGCCGGGTTAGACGGCCCCCACGCTCCACCGCTGCGCGGGTCGCTGCCCCCACGCTGCACTGAGGATTGCGCTGGGCTGGTTGGCTGGTTGGGGCTCAGGCCGCCTGAATGCCCTGCTCCATCTCCTCCGGCCTTCGGCCTCCCCCTTGAGTTACGCAGGACATCCAGACAGCCTGATCCCTGCGATGCTTGGTTTGCGCGCCTGCAAAAAACGGCCATTCTCGGCCGCGGGCGCGGTATCGTTGCTCTTCTACGTAGGTGCGGTTTCCAACGCTCTTTCAAACAACGTTGCGAGCTTTGAAGAACCTGTAGTTTTCGTACGGTTCTACGGCCTGGTACACCGCAGCGGTGTTGGGGGCGATGCTTATTTGCACACTGGCCGCCTGCATGCGAGTGTCGGGCGAGCCACCTAACGCGTCGTGCAATGGCACGCCGTCATACCAGTGGGAATACGGCAGCAACAACAGTGCGTCCAGAGGCTTATCGTCCACGTTGATGACTACCAGTGCCGCTTCGCCCAGTACATCGGTATGGCGCAAGTACACCAGGGCATTGCCGGCCAACCGGTCTCCCAGCACCATTACGTCGCCATATTGCAGCGCTGGATTGGATTGGCGCAAGGTGATCAGACGTTTAACCCAATCGCGCTGCGTGGTGTTCCACTGCGCGCTGTCCCAGCGCATGGGGCGGCGGCAATCGGGGTCGGCGCCGCCTTCCATGCCGATCTCTTCGCCGTAGTAGATCAGTGGCACGCCCGGCAGCGTAAATTGCATCAGCATCGCCAGGCGGGCTTTCTCGGCGCTACCTAGCGTGGTAATGAGGCGCGGCGTGTCGTGGCTGGATAGCATGTTCCACGAGCACAGCAAACCGGCAAGCCCATATTCCTTTCGCGCATCGCGCACGGCGTGGTTCATCTGCACGGCATCGATGCTGCCACCCAGCCATGCCAGCGTGGCGGTGCGGTACCAGTAGTTCATCATGCCGTGAAAGCCAGCATCACCTTGAAACCAACTGCCGGAAAATCCGTTGAGCTCACCCAGCAGGCAGGCGTCTGGAAACCGTGCACCCACCAGCGAACGCATTTCCCGGGCGACTGGAATGCCAACGTCCTGTGCCACGTCAAAGCGCCAGTGGTCTACGCCCTGGGCCAGCCAGTGTTGCACCAAGCTGTCAGGATGGCGGTACAGTGCATCGCGCAACTGCGGGTTGGCCAAGTTGAGCTCGGGCATGTAGTTGCCGTCCTGCCAGCACTGGTAACTGCCATCGGGGTTGAAGCTGAACCAATCCCGCTTGTCAGGGTCGCCGGCCTGTGCCGCCAGGAACCAGGGGTGCTGGCTGGACACATGGTTCAGCACCGCGTCCAACGTCAAACTCAGGCCCCGGCCGTGCAAAGCGCTGATCAGGCGTTGCAAGGCAGCTTCGCCACCAAACATGGGGTCGATGCGCCAAAAATCTGTCGCGTCGTATTTGTGGTTGCTCGGTGATGCGAATATGGGCGTCAGATAGATGCCGGTCACGCCCATGTCGGTCAGGTAGTCCAGCCGCGAAACGATGCCATCGAGGTCGCCGCCAAAGAACTGCATGGCCCAGGGTTGCTGCAGGGTACTGTCGTCCCAATCGTGCTTTGCGGCGTTGGGCACGTCATAAGCCGGGCCAGCCAGTTTCTGCGCACTGCTAAGACCCGCGCCAATGGCAAAGCGCTCCGGGAATATCTGGTAGACCACCTGGCTGGCGGTGCGGCGGGTAAAGGCGTCAAGTGTCGTGGCAGTCATGATGGCTGTATGCAAAGGGTGCCAAACCATACCAGCGAAACGCTGCCTGCACCGACGGGGCGGTTACCAGCCAGCAACAATTTTCCGTGGGCGCAATAAATAACCTATTGTTCTTTTTCGTAGCGTTGGTAGATGCGGTCCATTTCGCCGCTGTGCTTGAGTTGCAGCACGGCCTGCTCCAGCCGGTTCACAACCGCAACGTCGAGCAGGCGACTGGCCCACAAATAGCTGGGGCTGGACTGCAGCACGCCGGGGTGCAGTCGCAGTTGTTCGCCCAGTCCCTCGGCCTTGATGTAGTAGGCCCCGGTCAGTTCATTGGTGTAGTAAAAGCGTGCCCGTTTGCTTTGCACGTTGCGCAGTGCGATGACGCTGCCGCCTGCGGTTTCAACGACTTGCACCCCAATGCGGCGCAGATCACCCGCGTAGCTGGCGCCCGATTGGGTCACCACGATGCCGCCCGCGCGTGCCAAATCCTGGATCTTGCTGATGGGCTCGTTGTCGTCCCGGCGCCCGACCAGGCGTTCGTGCAAGATGAAAAGCGGCGTGTTGATGCGAAACGCAATTTCGTTGCGCAACGGGGTTTCCAGCAGTGCGCAAATCACATCGATACGGCCGTCTTTCAAATCGCTTTCGCTGCGTCGGGTGGGTGTGGGGCGCGGGTCAATGACAAATCGGAGGGTCTTGTCGGATTTTTCGATCGCTGCCAGGATGTCGGGGCACAGCCCGCTGGCTGGTCCGTCTCCATCGATGTACTTTGGTGCAGAACCTTCCTGGGCAGACGTGCGCAGTGTTGTAAGCTGCGCAGCAACGGGTAGGGTGGCTGCGCAAAGACTCAGCAATAGGATTCGTGCGATGGAATTCACAGGTCTAGTATCGGTTCGCGCCTGGCGGGCGTCAATGCAAAGTGCCCCCGCCGCTTCAGCCGCCCTTGCCGGGCAGGCCATCGTAGACGCGGTCCCAACTGCCGTCACGGCGCATGTCTTCCAGACTGCGTCGCAATTTTCGGATGGCCTCGGAATCAACGCCACGGCGCGTCACGACGTAGGCCAGGCCGTCGGTCAACAATACGTTCAGGGGCTTGACCCGTTCCACGGATTGTGGATCCACGCTCAGCAGCTTCAAACCATAGGACATGGCCTCGGGTGTGGCAGCAATGAAGTCAATCCGGTCGCCCAACAGCATCTTGATCAACTGCAGGATGCTGGTTGCCTCGTCCTTCACGCTTTGGCCATGGGCCTTGAGCAAGGCTGTGACCGGATCGGCGCGCACCAGGCCGACGCGGTGCTTGGGGAAGTCTTCTATGCGGTCCGGTACTGCAACCCCCCGCGAACTGCGCAGCCGAAACAGCTGGTAGTCGATGCGTGCCACCGGCCCGATCCATTCATACAGCGGTTCGCGTGCAGCGGTGCGAATGATGGGGTAGAGCAATTCACCGGTTCCATCCAAGGTGGACTTTTGCGCGCGTACCCAGGGCACCACTTGAATGTCCAGCGCAAGATCGGCGCGCTTGGCTGCGCTGCGCAACACACGTGTGGCCAATCCCTGGTTGCTGGCGGCACGGTCTTGTGCGATGACAAGGGGTGGGTAGTCCAGGGTATACACAACCGTGGCAGGCTCGGCATGGACCCAAGCCAGGCAACTCCATAGTCCAATCCCCAGCGCCCACGCGCGCACCGTGCGCAACGGCGATGGGGTCAGCTGTGTCATGGCAGGCTCCTGCTCAGCGGCCGCGCAGAATTGCTGCACTGGCACCGCATCCAGTATGCACGGACGCTGGTAGATCCGTCAAACCGGTAAAGGCAGCTAGGCGGCGCCCAGGTGCTGCACCAGACCCGCCACTGATTGGCCGCTGCGCAGCGCGGCGGTAAACGCCAGCATGCGATCTATCGGGCGGCGCGCCAGCAGGCCCAGGCCGGGGTCTACGTGGATTTCATTGCTGCCGGTTTCCAGAACCTGGGCCAGACCCGCCAGACCATTCATGGCCATCCACGGACAGTGGGCGCAACTTTTGCACGTGGCGCTATTGCCGGCCGTGGGAGCCTCCAAGAATAATTTACCCGGGTTCAAGGTGCGCAGCTTGTGCATCATGCCGTTGTCGGTGGCAACAATGAAGGTGCTGGCGTCCATGTCGCGCGCCGCTTTCAAAATGGCGGAGGTCGAACCCACGGCGTCGGCCAGTGCCACGACGTCGGCCGGTGATTCCGGGTGCACCAGAACCTTGGCCTGCGGGTATTCCTTTTTGAGCGATTCCAGCTCAAACGCCTTGAACTCGTCGTGCACGATGCAGGCGCCGTTCCAGAACACCATGTCGGCACCAGTCTCCCGCTGGATATAGGAGCCCAGGTGGCGGTCGGGCGCCCACAGGATCTTTTGGCCCTGGTCTTTCAGAGCGCGCACGATGTCCAACGCACAGCTGCTGGTGACCAGCCAGTCGGCGCGAGCCTTGACCGCCGCACTGGTGTTGGCATAGACCACCACGGTGCGGTCCGGGTGGGCGTCGCAAAAGGCAGAGAACTCGTCGATGGGACAGCCCAGGTCCAGCGAACAGGTGGCGTCCAGATCCGGCATCAGCACCCGTTTTTCGGGGGACAGAATCTTGGCCGTTTCGCCCATGAAGCGCACGCCGCTGACCACCAGGGTTTGCGCCGCATGGTCGCGGCCAAAGCGCGCCATTTCCAGCGAATCGCTGACCAGGCCGCCGGTCTCCTCGGCCAGATCCTGCAGGTCAGGGTGCACGTAATAGTGCGACACCATCACCGCATTGCGTTCCTTCAGCAGGCGGCGAATGCGTTCTTTGAGCAGCGTGCGCTCACTTTGACTGGGTTCTATCGGCACCCGGGCCCAGGCGTGGCGCGTGCTGCACACCGACGGGTTGGTGCCAGCACTGTCGGTTTCGGGTTGTTCGTAATCTACGTTGATGGTTTGCATCATGGTGTGGTGGCGGCAAAGCTTTTGAAACGCATGGAGAAATCAATGGCCTGCACGTCCTTGGTGAGCGTGCCGATGGAGATGCGGTCCACACCGGTTTCGGCCAATGTGCGCAGGCCTTGCAGTGTTACACCACCGGATATTTCCAGAATTGCGCGCAGCTCGCCCATGGTGTCGTTAATGCGCACAGCCTCGTGCAGCGTGCCCAGGTCCATATTGTCCAGCAGCACCATGCGGGCGCCACTCTCCAGGGCTTCACGCAGTTGGTCCAATGTTTCCACCTCGATTTCGACAAAGCCGGCCTGTGCGGCGATAGTTGACGCCTGTTGTAACACCTGGGCAATACCCCCGGCCGCGGCAATGTGGTTTTCCTTGATCAGCACCGCGTCATACAGGCCGACCCGGTGGTTGGTGCCGCCGCCCGTGCGTACCGCATACTTTTGCGCCAGGCGCAGGCCGGGCAAAGTCTTGCGGGTGTCCACGATCGCGGCCCGGGTGCCCGCCACCGCTGCCACATACTGTGCCGTCTTGCTGGCCACCGCGCTCAGCAACTGCAGAAAGTTCAAGGCAGTGCGCTCGGCTGTCAACAGGGCCTGGGCACGGCCGGTGACCTCAAACACCACTTGGTTGGCCTCGCAGCGCTGGCCATCCTTCACATGCCAGACGATGTTGGCCTGCGGGTCCAGCGCCAGAATGGCGGCCTGCACCCAGGCCTGACCGCACACCACCGCGCTCTCGCGTGCCAGCACACGGGCCTGGGCCATGCGCTCGGGGTCTATCAAGCCGGCGGTCAGGTCGCCGGTACCCACATCTTCGGCCAGGGCGTGTGCCACGTCGGCTTGGGCCAGTCGGTTGACGGCGGCAACAGAGAAATCAAATGACTTTTGCATAGGGAATCAGGTCAAAAAAAGCGCCCTGCCGTGCAATACACTACGCGGCGTCGTTCGGGTCCACCTTGAATGGTACACAGCCGACCGTCAGTTCACCGAAGCTACCGCATAAAGCCATGTTCAGAACCCTGCTCAAATCCAAAATCCACCGCGCCAGCGTCACGCACTGCGAACTCAACTACGAGGGCTCGTGCGCGATTGACGAAGACTTGCTGGACGCGGCCAATCTGGTGGAGAACGAGCAGGTGCATATCTGGAACATCAACAACGGCGAACGTTTTGTGACCTATGCCATTCGCGCCGAGCGGGGCAGCCGCATTATCTCGGTCAATGGCTCGGCTGCACGCCGGGCTGCGGTGGGGGATCTGGTCATCATTGCCGCATTTGCCCAGGTGCACGAAGACCGCTTGGCCGGTTTTGCGCCCAAGCTGGTGTTTGTCAACCCGGACAACCGGATCCAGGAAGAACGCTCGACGATTCCAGTGCAAATGGCCTAAGAAAAGTGGGCCAATAGTGCCTCTCCCCATTGGCAGGGACCGACGATGGTCAAGGTCAGCGTGACCCATTCGCCGTCGGTTTGTGAATCGTGGTGCGCATCCCACACGCCTCCGTCGTCGAGTGGCGCGCGTTGCCCCGGGCTGTTGGATTCAGCCCATTCCAACACTTTTTGAACCTCGGCGCGCAGCGCCGCTACCTGTGGCGAGCGCACGCTGGCCATGGCTTCCCAGCTTCCGGTGCCGTCGCCATCGTCGCAGGCGTCAAAAATCAAATACTGCAAGGACATGGCTGAATTATTGCCTCCACGCACCATCGCTGCGAGGGTCGCTGCCTCCCTCGAGAGGGGGCTAATTTCCCTTGGGGCCCGGCAGGAAATTGTTCTCAGGCGTGATGGATTGGCGGTTATGCGTTTCGACGCGCACAAAAAAAGACCCAGAGTCACTTGCGCGACCCTGGGCGATAGCCAAAATACTGTTGGTGCTAGTTCAGATTCTACGTAAATGGCGCCTATTTGACTAGCAGAAAGGCGCGTCTTTGAGACCCAAATGGGTCTCAGACCGCCGCTTTGACCTTCAAGCGCCAGGCGTGCAGCAGGGGCTCGGTGTAGCCACTGGGCTGGGTCAGCCCCTTGAACACCAGGTCACAGGCGGCCTGGTAGGCCATGCTGGTGCCAAAATTGCCCGCCATATTCTTGTACAACGGGTCACCGGCATTTTGCCCGTCGACGATAGCCGCCATACGCTCAAACGTCTCCTGCACCTGTGCCGGGGACACCACGCCATGGTGCAGCCAGTTGGCCATGTGCTGGCTGCTGATGCGCAGGGTGGCACGGTCTTCCATCAGGCCAATATTGTGGATGTCGGGCACCTTGGAGCAGCCCACGCCCTGGTCAATCCAGCGCACCACATAGCCAAGAATTCCCTGCGCGTTGTTGTCCAGCTCCTGTTGTTTTTCGGCATCACTCCAGCCCGGAGTGGCGGTGACGGGGATTTGTAACAGGCTATTCAAAATGCCGTCGCGGGCTTTTTCGTAGTTGGTTTTTTCCAGTTCTTTCTGGACGTCGCTGACCAGCACCTGGTGGTAGTGCAAGGCATGTAGTGTGGCGC
>FTFO01000182.1_pt1 | contig 16380 bp, 15 predicted proteins | sample 1640461 | NCBI WGS metagenome assembly FTFO01 (sample SAMEA3914814, study PRJEB12502) | metagenome | biome: forest; material: soil | place: USA | collected 2011-09-16 | depth 0.1 m
CATTGCTACCGCTGGCGGAGTTGCTACCGCTGCCGCTGCCACCGCCACCGCCGCCACCACCAATGGCCACCACACTGACCGAAGCCGCGCCTGCAGGAATAACACACGTCGCAGCGCCAGGCGTTGTGACGTTGCATGTGCCCGCATATGCCGACAAGCCAGACAAGCCGGCGACCATGGCAAACAGAATGGGTTTGAGTTTGAGCGTGCCCATCGAGGACGTCGCGCAAGCGCCCAATCTGGCATTGAATAGTGAGTTGGTCCTTGGATAAAAATACATCGAGTTCTCCCGTTCGTTAATAACTACGTTGAATGCCAAAAAACAACCGCAAATACCGAAGCAGACTTGGAGCTATCGCTCAATCGCTCTATCTCTTTTGTTGTTGTGGTCGTTGATAGCGACTGTAGAAAAAATAGACTCGGCGCGCGACATACTTACGTATAGGGTGCAAGCAAATAATTGCGCCGCAACGCCGCCGCACTTCTAACGACGCTGCACGGTGAACCCCTGCGCCAGCGTCAACAGGCTGGTGCGGTACAGGTAGTGGCTGGGTCCGTCTTGCCACCAATACTGCGCCGCATTGGCCGCACTGGCTGCGGTCAAGGTCAGGTCAGGTGTCAACACATACTGCGTGCCGTTAAACGCGGTGAATACTGCGGTGCCATCGGTCTGAATGGTCAGTGAGCCACCCGTTTGCAATATCGCTTGCACAGGGCTTGACAGGCCGTCGGTATCCCCAAACGCTGGATGCAGTATCTGCACGTTGCCTGTGCCGTCTGTTAAGCGGTATAGACCGTCACTGCCTTGCCTCAGACTTGGACCTTTGGTGCTGCTAGTACTGGCCAGGTAGTCCGGCCGGGCCACGTAGACTGTGCTGCCTGCGACCAAGGTCATGGTGCCCTGTGGATTGATGTCAGCCTTCAGGCCCAAGCCATCCAGCAGTGCACCGAAGTCACTCAAACCGACCATAGCCGGTGTGACATTGAAGTTGCCACAGGTGGTGCCCACATTGAGCACATTGGAGCCTGTTAAATGGATGTCGTTAGTTTGGCCCGCAAAGCTGCTGGCCCGCACGGGATACAAGGCCAACAGCCGACCCCCGCTCACTGAGAACTTGGCAACGCCGTTGGCGCTTTGCCCCAGGTATTGCGCGTCAGCACCCAGCAGGTTGCGCACCGTAGCCAGCAGGCACGTAGTCATCGTGGGGCCTAGACCAGCCGACAAATCGAGCACGCGTGGTTGTGTGCCGATGCCGGTGACCGGGGGCACACTGGTCAGCGTCGGAATGGGGTCGGTAGGCGCAGTGACGGCCGGTGTTGCAGTACCAGGGCCAATGAAGTTACCCAGGCCAATCGGGCCAACGCCCACCAACACCGTGGCCACCACGGTGTTGGTCGCAATGTCGATCGCCGACATACTGTTGCCAGTCTGGTTGGTCACAAACACTTGGGTGCCGGCCGAGTTGACCGCAACGCCAGCCGGACTGCCACCCACTGGCACCGTAGCGGTTACGCTGTTGCTGGAGGCGTCGATCACCGAGACGCTGTTACTCGCATTGTTGCTGTTGGTCACATAGACCCGCGTACCAGCCGGATTGACCGCAACCCCATAGGGACTGCTACCCACCGCCACGGTTGCCGTTACCGTGTTGCTGCTGGTGTCGATCACGGAGACGCTATTGCCAAACAGATTGGCAACATAGACCCGTGTACCGGCCGGGTTGACTGCGATGCCATAGGGCAGGCTCCCCACCGGTACCGTGGCCACGACCGTGTTGCTGGTGGTGTCGATCACCGACACAGAATTGTTGTTGTTGGCGACGTAGACCCTGGTATTGGCAGCGTTCCCCGTAACGCCAACCGGGTGGCTACCCACCGTTACGGTCGCGACTACCAGGTTGCTGGCGGCGTCAATCACCGAAACAGAATTGTTGTTGTAGTTGGCAACATAGACCCGACTGCCGGCCGGGTCCACCCAGATGCCATCGGGATTGGTACCCACCGCCACCGTAGCCGTTACGGTGTTGCTGCTGGTATCGATCACTGAAACAGTGCTGCCGTTGTTATTGCTCACATAGACTCGGGTACCCGCCGGATTGACCGACACGCCATAGGGACTGCTGCCCACAGCCACGGTAGCGGTTACCGTGTTGCTGGCAGTGTCCACCACAGAGACGCTGTTGCCGTTGAAGTTGGCAATGTATGCAAACGGCGCGGCCAAGCTGATGGCTGGCAACAGTGCAGCGCACAGCGTTGCAAGTGATTGGCGCAGCGTCATGAAATGACGACAAGCGCCACCAGGTTTGTGTTGAGTCATAGCGGGTTGTGCCGAACGCATTGGATTAGTTGCGCAGTTGCACCGTGAACCCTTGTGCCTGCGTCAGCAGACTGCTGCGTACCAGGTAGTGGTTTGCGACGTCTTGCCACCACAACTTCGACACGTTGGCCGCAGTGGCTGCGGTCAGCGTCAGGTCAGGCGTCAGCACAAACTGCTGGCCACCAATCGCCGTGAACTGCGCGGTGCCATCGGCTTGAATGGCGATGGATCCATTCAGCGACAAGGCCATGGATGCCTCGCTACCAAGGTCATCCGTGTTGGCAAACGCCGGGTGCAGTATCTGCACGTTGCCAGCGCTATCGGTAAAGCGGTACAGGCCGTCAGCACCTTGCTTCAAGCTTGGTGCGCCTGCTGTGCCACCACTGCTGATCAGGTAATCCGGGCGAAACACATAGGTCGTGCTTCCTGCCATGACGGTGACAACACCCTGCGCATTGGTATTGGCCTGCACACCCATAGCATTCAGCAGGGCGCCAAATTCCGTCAGGTTGGACAAGGCTGGCGCAATGCTGAAGTTGCCGCAACTGGTGCCAACGGTCAGCACATTGGACGCGGTCAAGTTGATGGTCGCACCCAGATTGGCAACGGTGCTGGCTTGCAAGGGGTAAAACGCAATGGTGCGGCCACCTTGCGAAAATTTGGCCACGCCGTTGGCGCCTTGTCCGACATAGATTGCATCGGCACCAAACATGCTGCGCACCGTCGTCAGCAAACATGCAGTCATGGCCGGGCCTTGGTTGGCGCTTAGGTCCAGCACGGTGGGTTGGGTGCCTATGCCAGGCGCTGGTGGAACGCCGGTCAATGGGGGGATGGGCACCGTAGTTGCCGCCACGGGGTCTGTCCAGGTGACCATGATGGAGCCGCTGCCACCAGCCCCACCCCCGGCAGCACCACCATTGGATGCAACCGTGATCGTTCCGCCCGTGCTTCCACCACCGCCACCGCCACCGCCAGTGTTTGTTCCGCCGTTGCTGCCACCGCCACCGCCGCCGCCAAAGCCGCCACCACCACTACCGCTGCCATGGCCGTCGCTGCTACCACCGACACCACCGCCATTGCCCAATCCTCCGCTGCTACCTCCGCCGCCACCATTGCCGCTGGCTCCTTGTTGGCCGTCGCCCCCCACAGGGCCTCCGGCCCCGCCAAAACCGCCGAAACCGCCAGCGCCGCCGGCGGCACTGTAGGTACCAGATCCGCTTGCGCCGTTACCGCTACCACCTGCACCGCCTGTGCCGCCACCGCCGCCGCCGCCGGCAATCATTTGCGTAGCAGTGCCGGCATTCACATTGCTGGACCCGCCGCCGGTTCCACCGGTGCCACCTTGGGCTGTGATGCTGCCACCGCCACCGACAAACAGGCTCAGCGTAGTGCCTCCCACGCCAGTCAGTGTTTGGGTGACCACCCCACCTCCGCCGCCGGCACTGCCACTGGTGGCGCCGGCACCACCCGCACCGGTTGCCACCACGTTGACCGCTGCCACACCCGCAGGAATGACACAGCTCGAAGCCCCAGGGTTTGTGACAACGCATGCCCCCGCGTGGGCCGCAACGCCAGACAAGCCGGCGACCATGGCGAACAGAAGTGGTTTGAGCGTTCGCAATGCAGGCGACACACAGGAAGTGCGCAGACGGGGACTTGATGTTGAATGGGTGTGTGAATGGAAGTGCATGTCGTTCTCCGATTGATTTGGTAGCAAATTTAGATGTCAAAAAAACAACCACAAATGCCAAAACAGACTTGGCGCCATCGCCCTATCGATCTATCGCTTTTGTTGTCGTGGTCGTTGCAAACGAATGTAGAAAAAATAGACGCGGCGCGCGTCATACTTACGTATAGGTTGAACGCAAAAACATTGCGCAGCCACTGCGCCCGGTTCAGCAGATTCGATTTATGATCTATTCACAGCAGCGTCAGCCCAAGGGCGGTGCATCCAATCGTCAAGAAATTGAGGAGTTGTCTTGGATCCCATCCGCGGCCCAGGTGATCCACGTTTTCACGGCACGGTTGACCCAACCCGCCGCGATGCATGCCGCACATTGCTCGGCGTTGGTGGTATGGTGTTCAGTGCTGGTGCATTGGCAGCGGGACCCAGTCTTGTCATCCGACACCCCGCCCCCGAATCAGCCAACGACATACGCAGAAAATTTGCCTACCAGGTGCTGGCCATGGCACTGGACAAGACGGTTCATGACGCTGGCCCTGTGACATTCGCCGCCGCGAACGTGCCCATGAGCCCAATTCGCACATTCAAGGAGCAGGCGTCGGGGCACATCGACTTGTCGGTCAGCACCTACCTTCCACCAGAATATCGTGACACCTTGCAAGTCGTACCCTTCCCCATTGATCGGGGGTTGAACGGGCAAAAGGTTTGCATCATTCGCAAAGAAACGCAGGCGTTGGTCGACAAGGTCAAATCCATAGACGACCTGAAGGCGTTTCCCATCATTCAATCCGCACAGTGGGTTGAGGTGGAGATACTTCGCAATGCCGGCCTCACAGTGGACACTCCGGCCGTAGTCTATGGCCCGCTGATGAACTGGCTCAATGTCGTGCGTGGTGAGCTGCTGGCCCGAAGTGTTGGCGATATTGTTGCTGAACTGAAGGCGCGCCCGGAATTGTCGGATGTACTCACTATCGAGAAAAATCTGCTGTTGCAAATTCAAATGGCGCGGTATTACGTGGTTCGCAAAGACGCGTCTGGCGAATCGCTGAAGAACCGGATTCTCGAAGGGCTGAACCGCATTCAAAAGGATGGCTCCTACATGAAGGCCTATGCCACCTACAAGGCAACAGCCTTGTCCGGCCTCAAGCTCAAGGGGCGCCACGTGCTGCGCATTCCCAATTCGGCGTATTCAGCCGAGTATTTGACTGACAAGAAAGAGTTCTGGGACGACCTGCACACCGAGCTGTTGTAGCTATTATGGTGCCATCAGTCTGGCAGCCACTGCACCGTGCCACGGTAGGCATGCCAACTGGCATGCCCTAGCAATGGACCGGTCAACAGCACGCCCAGGCCCCATGGCAGTAGCAAGGATGCTACGACCAGCGCGGTGATGATGGCACCCCACAGCAACATGACACCAAAGTTGTTGAAGAACACTTCCATGCTAGTGATGCCGGCAGAAATGGCATCCGTATCCCGGTCCAGAATCATGGGTATGGAAACCAGTGCAACGGCAAAGACCAGCACGGCAAACGCGCCACCCACGACCACATACGCGACAACAAATTCCCAGTTCTCCGGGTTGAACACGGCCTGCACCACGCTGCTGGTAGAGGGCATGCCCGTATTGAAGAACACGGCAAACACGATCAGTGAGGCTCTGCCCCACAGCAACTCCAAAACAATCAGCACCAGAATCAGCATGGACATGCTGCGCAGGTGATTTTCCCAGCAGGTCACGGAGGCACCTAGCGTCGGCACTCCGCCCTGTTCCCGCCTGCGACTGACATCGTACAGCCCCATGGCCAGAAAGGGCCCTAGAAGCAGGCAGCCTGAGGCAATGGACATTGTGTATTCGGGCTTGTTGCGAAACACGGCACCCAGCACCAGCGCCATCAGCCAAAACGACACGCCGTAAAAGGCCGCAATGCCCGGGTGGGCCAGCAGGTCACGCGCGCCGGACGCCAACCACCGGAAAAGATCAGCAACACGCACCGGCACAATGTTCTTTTTGGGCGCGTCGGACACCGGCGCAACATATGGATCTACTGGGGGTTCTGGCTGGGTTGGATGCATGCCCACAGACTAACGGCCACTGCTGGCCTCTGCAATGGCGGTAAACACTGAATTTTGGTGGTTACGCCTGTTGCTCAAGAATTGTCTTGAGCTGTGTCAAGCCAATGTCGCTCTGCCGCCGCAATGATTTTTTTACGAGCGCTCGAATCAAAAGTCTCCCGATATCCGATTGGCTGCGGCTAAAGAACTGCCACCGCAAGACAGTTTCATTGTCCGACGTTTTCATTAGACGAACCTCCATGCGCGGATGGACAGGCGCAAACGATCCCTCAGTGATGAATAAAACAGGAGATTGACTCTCTACAACTTTAATGGCCATTTTTCGGCTGCGCCCGGTCGGCAGTCGAAGGACCTCGGTGTAGATTTTTCCGACTGATCCATGCGGTTCACTGTTTGCCGATTCAACCGCCACAACGCCAGGAAACCACTTGATGTAGTTCTCGTGATTTGAAAGGAACGTGAATACAGTCTCAATCGGACACTTGATTGACAAAGTTTCGTCGACCAAGGCTATATTAGGTTTTTGGCTCATTTTACAATGTTTACACATTTGATACAATGTGTCAACTTACCCATATGACGAATTCAGCCACTACCAACCATGTCTTGCTTGACGGAGCCATGCAGCAGTTTGCGCAGCATGGTTATGCCAAGACATCCATGTCCGACATTGCCAAAGCTTCCGGCATATCACGCACGTCTCTCTACAACCACTTCTCAACAAAAGAAGATGTCTTCAAAGCCCTTAGTGGGCGGATAAACGAACGGGTTTACAACGAAGTGGTCACCGCGCTCAACAACACGGGGCCTTGGGAGAGCCGCCTACTCGGCATCATCAACGCCCGTGTCAGCTGGGTGTATGAAATGCTGCATGCGTCTGAGTTCGGTCGCGAATTGATCAACGAAAAAAACAAGATTTGCGGTGGTGACGTTCTGGCTGCCAACGACCGTTTCGAAGCACTCATCCGAGATTTGTTGACAAACAATCTGGGCCGGCGCGCTGACAGCGCTGCGCTCACGAATGTGCTGATTCAGTCGGTGAACGGCGTCCTTGAAAAGGCCAGGACAAAGACGGAGGCACAACAGAGCGTGTCGCTTTTGGTCGGTATATTCTGCAAGGGTATGATGAAAAAATGAAATCCACCTTTGTTCGTTCTTTGACAACCTTCTTGCTACTGACTGCGGGTTGCTGTGCAGTGCACGCCGATACCTGGCCATCGCGCCCCATCAAGTTTGTCGTGCCGTTTGGCCCGGGCGGGGCCAACGATTTGGTCGCCCGTGCTGTAGCAGAAGGCGTGTCCAAGCAGCTGGGGCAGCCAGTTCTGATCGAAAACAAACCAGGCGCGGGGTCGGTGCTGGGCGCTGAAATTGTTGCCAAGGCGGCACCGGATGGCTACACGTTTCTGGCGCCAGCCGCCGGCGTCATCACCAACGCCATGATCAAAAGCAGCATGCCCTACAAGGAAGAAGACCTGATTCCTGTGGCGCTGATGGCGGTCAGCCCATCCATTATCGTGGTGCCGGTGGACTCCCCCATCAAGGATTTGAAAGGTTTTCTGGTGGCATCCAAGACTGGTACGGGCTTGAACTTTTCGACCGCAGGCACCGGCAGCACACCGCATTTTGTTGCCGAGATGCTGCGCCGTGAGTCTGCGCACAGCAAGCTGCTGGTGGTGCCCTACAAAAGCGGTTCTGAGAGCATGTTCGCAGTCATGAGCAAGCAGGTGGACGCCACTTCAGAGGCCAGCGTAGTCGTGCTGCCGCAAATCAAGGGCGGCAAGTTACGCGCGATCGCATCCACCTGGAGCGGCCGCATTGCTGCGCTACCCGATGTGCCCACCGCCAAAGAACTGGGAATGTCTGGCGTCTTAATCGGGCATTGGTCAGGCGTCTTTGCCCCCAAAGGCACGCCCGAGGACATTTTGGACAAGATGAACCGCGCCGTGGACGCTGCTATCAAAACCAGCGAAGTGCGTGCCCGTTTGATTCCCCAAGGCATTGACCCCATGGGCGGCACGCGGGCCGACTTTGTGAAATTCATGACGGCCGAAAAGGCCCGCCTGGCACCCATCGCCAAGGGTGCCAATATGAAAGAAGATTGACGCTAATAGGAAAAGAAAGGAATTCGCATGAAATACCAAGTAACTTTGTTGACAGCTATTTGCCTGATGGCCGCAGGGCCGTCAATGGCTGCGAAGCCACTGCCGAAAAAGGCAGCGCCTGCAACGGCACCGCGAAAGGCTGTGTCTGCAGCACCGGCTGCAAGCAAAGAAGAGCTCGCCAAAATTAGTGCAGTCGTGGAGGGCTTTCGCACCGCCATCATTGCGAAAGACAAAGAGAAATTCCTCAAGCTCTTTGTCAGAGACGGCATCACGTGGATTGGGATAAAGGACAGCGCCAGTTTGGCCCTCCACAAAGCACATTACCCCGACTCGAAAGAGCGCAAGGCGCCACCGAACGACAACCATTTGAGCTTCATTGGCTACATAGTGGGAACTCCTGCCCCTACCGAGGAAAAATTTAGCAATGTTCAGATCGATAGTGACGGTGAAATTGCCACTGTGCGGTTTGACTATAGCTTTCACGTGAACGGCAAAATGAACAACTGGGGCAAGGAGGCTTGGCAACTGGTGAACACCGAAGAGGGCTGGAAAATTGCCTCGGTCGTTTGGTCCGCACGCTTCCCACCAGAACCGGCGCCGCCGGTGCGCAAAGAGATAGCGCTGGCTCCCGCTCAATTGGAACCCTTGGTCGGCAGCTACGAATTACGGCCCGGCAGCGCGCTGGCAATTGAGCTGGATGGTGATCACTTGCGGGTAACGCAACGCGGCGCCGTGTTCCCACTGTACGCACTATCAGCCACACGATTTTTCGACAAGGCTTTTGGGCCGGTTTACGAATTCAAAAAGGATGACACGGGGGCAGTCACTGGCGTGGACATTGAACTCGATGGCCAGACCTTCACGGCGACGCGAAAATGACTGAAATAGCCTTCCACAGTGAAGGCTTTTCCATTCGAGGCCAGCGCGTCAACGAGCTGGATTGGTACGAATTTGACACGGTCATTGGTGAAAAGGAATTCAAGGGCATAGGCGGGGAAAACCGGGCCATTTTCCTACGCAGATTGGCAGACATCTTGTCCATGCGAACGACATTGCCCATGCAACAGGCAGGGTATGGTCGATATCGAGATTTGGTCGGTGGTGACGGCACGGTTTACATCGGATTTTTGGTTGTTTCTGGCTACAACACGTTCTACTTCTTTGCGCGCGACGGTGTTCTGAGCCATGTCGTTTTTGCAGACCGAGACGGCACGCCGCTCGGCGATGCCCCACTACCCAATGGCTTGGCCGAAAAATGGTTAGGTGCGCTTGCCGCGCTACAAGCGTAAATTTCTGAGCGCAATTCCAGCTTTTGGATTAGATTGAGGGGCGTCGCGCCGTGCGTTGAGGCGCAATGTTCGGAATACTCAGGAGTTGCTCCATGAACCATTCGCCACGTGTCACACGTTGCTTACAGCTTGTAACAGTTTGTTGTGTTGTAGCTGCTTGCGCACCGCAGGAAGGTGTTCGCAGCTCTTCGCCGGCGACGCCCGCCGCGGTTACCGTGGCACAAGCCACACCACCACCTCCACCGCCAGTAGTTGCCCTGCCCTACAACGAGGCAATAAAAGTAGCGGCACGTGACCTGTTCACCAAGGCCAAGCTGCCGGAGGGCCAGACCTTCGATGTCGTCATCGACCCACTGGTAGATGGAACAACCGGCATGCAATCGGTTGCCACGGCCGCGCTGGAACAGCAAGTGACAGAGCTGGTTTCCAGCAACTATCCGCGCTACCAGATCAAACCGTTGAATTCCGCCAATCTGAACACCGCTCCGCTGGTGTTCATTGGCACGTTCACCCCCATCAATTTGCAGGGCAAGGCAGCCGGTGAACGCGATGCTTACCGCGTTTGCTTCGCGCTTGCGGACCTCAAGACGGGCAAAATCGTCAGCAAGGGTTTTGCCAGGTCACAAACCGAGGGCATTGACGCTACACCGCTACCCTACTTCCGTGACGCCCCCCTTTGGGTCAACGACAAAATTGTTGAAGGCTACATCAAGACCTGCCAGGGTACTGCCGCGGGCGACCCGATCAAGCCCGACTATCTGGACAAGGTGTCGGTCGTTGCCGGCATCGACGAGGCCACCCGGGCCTACAACAAGAAGCAATACAAGGAGTCGTTGGCACTCTTCACTGCGCTGCTGAAAAACCCGGCAGGCGACCAGCCCAGAGTACACATCGGCATTTACCTGTCGAACATCAAACTGGGGCGGCGTGAACCCGCGATGAGGGAATTTTCGAATATGGCCGCCCAGGGTATGAGTGCCAAGCGCCTGGCCGTGAAATTTGGCTTTCAAAGCGGGGGTGCCGCGCTGGCCAAGGACGACAACCCCTATGACCGCTGGATCAAGGAGTTGGCCAGCGTTTCATCCAAAGTGGCAAAAACTTCCGAGTCGTGCTTCGAAGTGGGCGGCCATACCGGGCGCGGGGGTTCGGAACCGCTGAACGAACGCCTGGCGCTGCAGCGCGCGGAATACGTCAAACAACGACTAATCGCAGAGCGCAAGGACCTGGCCAACACCATCAGCACCAAAGGCTATGGCTCTAGCGAAGCACTGGTCGCAACTGGCAAGGGTGACCCGTTCGATACCTTGGACAAACGCATCGAGTTCAAGTCAGCCCCATGCCCGGTCAAGGGTTGAGCCTCTGGGTGAGCCGCCTTATTCGATACTGTTGTGCGCTGGCAGGCGCAGCCTGCGTCTGGACGTCATTCGCCCGGCCAGTCCAAGCCGCTGAGGCGCCGATATTACGCGCCAACACTGGTTCGCACACGGCGCCAATTCGCGCACTTGACGTTGACAAACTGGGGCGCTTCGCAGTTACCGCCGCGGACGACAAGACCGCAAGCGTGTGGGACCTTGCAAGCGGCAAATTGTTGCAAGTTCTGCGCCCCACCATCGGTGCGGGCAATGAAGGTAATCTGTATGCCGCAGCCATTACGCCAGACGGTGTCATGGTCGCGGTGGGCGGATGGTCGGCCGACAATGACGTCTACTTGTTCGATCGATCCAGCGGTGCCTTGCTGCATCGCATCACCGGGTTGCCAGACGTCGTTACGCAGCTTTCCTTCTCCCCCGACGGGCAGACGCTGGCCATTGGCCTGTTTGGCAAAAACGGCATTCGCACGTTTGCCAGTGACAACGCGTGGCGCAACAGTCGCGAGACCGGCAGCGATACGCGCTTTGAAGGTACTGTCTCAGGCGCAAAGTTTTCGCCAGACGGCGCACGGCTTGCTGTTGCCAGCACAGACGGCCAGGTGCGCGTCTACGCGGTTGCACAGCGGTCCATCAAGCTCGCGCAAACTGCGCGCCTGACACTGGGTCGCCAGCCGTTTGGTGTGGCCTGGTCGCCTAACAACAGCCTTCTGGCGGTTGGCTTTGCGGACGCACCTGCCGTGGCCGTATTGAAGGCGGACAGCCTGCAACTGGCGTTTGCGCCCGATGTGGCGGGGCTTTCCGGTGGCGGGTTGAATGCGGTGGCCTGGTCGGCAGATGGCAGCGAACTCCTGGCCGCCGGAACCTGGCGGCGCACAGACCACCTGCACGGGCTACGGCGCTGGCGTAACCGTGGCCAGGGGCCGGCGATTGACGAAAGCCTGGCCAGCAACAGTGTGGTGGGCATCCAGGCCTTGGCGGATGGCCGAGTCGTGTATGCGTCCACAGCGCCAGCCTGGGGTTGGCTGGAACGCACCGCACTTGTCTCCCCATCTGGCACTAGCGACAACCACGCCATCAGCAGCGGTTTGGCCGACTTTCGCAATACGCGCAACGCCTTTCGCCTGTCGCGCGATGGAGCCGCAATTGCATTCCCACTGCATGACAGTGGCAGCAGCATGGGAGCGGCAGTGGGTTTCGACCTGCCGCAGGCAAACTGGACAGAACCCCAAGCGCAATGGAAGGCCCCTGGCGAACCCAAAGCGCCGCTTGCCATTGGCAACTGGTTCGAGGGCGCCCAACCTACGCTGAATGGTCGCCCGCTGGCCTTGGCGGAGAACGAAGTCTCGATGAGTGTTGCACTGGCACCCGACAACACGGGCTTCGCGCTGGGCACCAGCCTGTTTGTGCGTTACTACAAGGCCGATGGCAGCGAGTTGTGGCACACGGTTGCGCCCGGAACCACCTGGCAAGTCAATGTGTCGGGCGACCGGCGATGGGTTGTTGCTGGTTTTAGCGATGGCACCGTGCGTTGGTACCGGGCGCAAGATGGCAGCGAGCAGTTGATTTTGTACCCGCATCCCGATCGCAAGCGCTGGGTGCTGTGGTCCCCCAGCGGCTACTACGCGGCCGCGCCGGGCGCCGAAGATCTGGTTGGCTGGCACCTGAACCGCGGTAAAGACCTTGCCGCCGATTTCTTTCCGGCCTCGCGCTTTCGGGCGCAGTTCTATCGACCCGATGTGATTGCCAAGGTCATTGAAACTGGGGACGGTGCAGACGCGCTGCGCCTGGCAGACCTGGGTGCCAAGCGCAAAAGCCAGCCGCAGACGGCCATTGCCCTGCCGCCAGTGGTCGAGATCATGGCATCGCAAGAAAGACCCAAGGCGCCCAACAAGGAGATCGTGTTGCAACTGGGCGTGCGCACCCCCGGCGACGCGCCGGTTCTGTCGGTGCGCGTGCGTGTCAATGGATTGTTGCAGCCTGATGTTCGCGTGCAAACAACTGGGACAACAGCGAGTGGCGACACACGCGACGTCAGCTTTGCGCTGGCCAATGAAGATGCAGACATCCAGGTTTTTGCTGAAAACCGCAACGGCGTCTCGCTGCCAGCTACGCTGACCATCAAGGGCACGGCAAGCAAGCCACCAAAAGTCGTCACTGCGACCCTGGTACCCACCACGCCTAGCCCATTAACCACACCGACCGCGAACAATCAAAACATGTTCGCGCCCAAACTCTACGTTTTGGCCGTTGGTCTGTCCACCTACAAAGACACGTCGTTCAACCTGGGCTTTGCCGCAAAGGATGCCGGGGACTTCAGCAAGGCGCTGGCGCTGCAAAAAGGTACGCTATACCGTGACGTGGAAGTCAAACTCATCACAGACAAACAAGCCACCAAGGACGATGTGCTCGATGGCCTGGAATGGTTGAAGCGCGAGGTCACCGCGCGAGACGTCGGCATACTGTTCCTGGCCGGACATGGCCTCAACGACAACGCGGGCAACTATTACTTTCTGCCGCACGATGGCAACCCCGAACAGTTGTTGCGCACCGGTGTGGCACATAACGATATCAAACTGGCACTGAACAGCATTGCGGGCAAGGCGCTGTTCTTTATCGACAGTTGCCATTCCGGAAACGCGCTAGGCACGGCCAAGACGCGCGGGCTGATTGACGTCAACGCCATCGTCAATGATTTGACGTCGGCCGAGAATGGTGTCGTGGTCTTCGCGGCATCGACCGGGCGCCAGTATTCCAGAGAGTCCCCCGACTGGGGCAATGGTGCGTTTACCAAAGCCGTGGTGGAGGGTTTGATGGGCAAGGCCGATTTTCGGAAAACCGGGGTCATCACCCATAAGGCGCTGGACTTTTACGTCGCCGAGCGGGTGAAAGAGCTAACCAAAGGCCAGCAATCGCCGGTCAGCATCGCACCACAAGGCGTGGGCGACTTTCCCATTGCAGTGGTGAAACGCTGAAGCCCTGGCGCTCGCGCTACACTGCCAACCATGCAATTGCCGAAAGAAATGAAGAATGTTTGATAAAAGCGGTCAGTGGATTCACCTAGAAACGTTTGACGATTTTGACAATGGCCTGTCAGATCTGATTGAGCTGTGGTCCAGCGTCTCCAAAAAGGCGACCAAAACCCTGAAGGAATCGGCACTGACACATTTCAAAGAAGACCTGGAAACCGCCACCCTGCAGTGGGTGGACAACAAGGCCAAATCCAAGAAATATGCAGCCATTGGCAAAGAGCTGGCGGAATTTGAAGAGGCATTGAGAGAAAGCCCTGGCGAATAATACCCAGCCAATGGTGTCGTGATCGACCGTGCGCAACTCCACCAGGATGGCTTTGCCCGACTGTGTGGCGCAATCCCCGGCGAATGGCTGGATGGTCTGCGGACAATATTCGACGCCTGCGTAAAACCGTCAGACCAGTGGCCCATACCGCGCGAGACGAGCTGGCGCTACGCCTTGCTGGACCTTGACCCAATGGTGCAGGCCGTGTGCCGCCTGACACCCTTGCTGGATGCGGTCGGTGCGCTGATCGGCGAGCGGTTCTTTCTGTCCCAGGTAGAGGGGCGCGAACCGCTGCAGGGCTGCGGCCACCAAAAGCTGCACCGCGACCTGGCGGCCCAACGGCCGGGCGACACCGTAATCGCCATCGCCTATTTTGATGACTATAGCCCCGAAAATGGCGCGACGCGAATCGTGCCCGGCAGCCACCGCCCGCCACTTGGCGAGCCGCAGTTTGACTTCAATGACGAATCCCACTCGGTGCAGTTATCTGGTGGTGCTGGCGACATACTGGTGTTCGACGCCGATCTGGTTCACGCGGCCAGTCTGAACCCCAGCGGTGCACGGCGCCGCGCCATCCTCATCACCTATTTCGCCGAACCGCTTTACGCCTCACAACTTGCAACCGTGCAGCTGCGCAGCGTCCGCATGGATACAACGGACCGGTTCGATCCGCCGTTGCCAGTTAAAAGCCCGACGATGTCTTGAAATACGGTGTGGGTGCCTGACCGGAATACGCGTCAGACACGATGTTGCCAGTTGAATCAAACCAGACGCTGATCAACATGGTCTGAAACGTGCTGGGATTGAGCCAGGACCATCCGTAAATCGTGAAGACACCTTGGTGCTGCGAATAGGTGGGATTGTTTACGCAACCCATAATGGCCGTGACCTGGGAAAACGACATTCCCATCGCGATGGCATTGAACCTGGCATTGGTGAAATTTGCCGACGAGCACGTCGCAGTCACTGGCGCAGTTGCTGGAACATAGGGGGCGCTGGCGCCAACCGCATTGAGTGCGTAGGAGTTGACCGTGATGACCACATTGTTGTAGACCGTGCCATTCACCACCACAGAGTCCAACGATAGTTTGTTGGTGGCCGGGTCAAAGGTATCAACGGCCATGGCGCTGTTAGCCGCCAATACGAGCGCCAATGAGGCGAGATATTTCCGCATGTATTTTCCTCCACTGATTTTTATGGCTGGATTGACGCTCTCAATCCAGCGGCAAATTCTAGCGATGGAAAGTGCAGAAAATAGCCTCGAAGGATTTCGTTACACTTCTGCGCGCGCCCAAACGAATGCAACAATGGCGGCAGCAAAACAAACAGGAAGACCTATGAACAAGGTATTGGCAGTGCTCGCCATCTGGGCTTGTACGGCCACGGCAATGGCAGCGTCGAGTGGCAGCGTTGCGGAAATCCATGGCGTCATCGAGTCCTTTCGACAGTCCATCATCAAAAAAGACAAAGCGCTGTTTGTCAGCCTGTTGGCCAAGCCCGATATTCCGTGGATAGGCGTAGTGGACGGCGACTATATTTCACGCAGGACGAAAGACTTTCCGGACTACACCATCGTGCGTGCGCCATTGGGCGGCAGCCCTATCAAGTTCATGGAATATATCGCCGGCGACCCAAGCCCGCTGGAGGAAAAGTTTCAAGACATCAAGATTGACACGGACGGAAACATTGCAACGGTTCAATTCGACTACAGCTTTCACGCCGATGGCGTCAAGACAAACTGGGGCAAGGAAGCCTGGCAACTCGTCAATACGGGCAGTGGCTGGAAGATCAATTCGGTCGTCTGGTCTGTCGTCATGGACCCCAAGCTGCCGCCTCCAGCGCGAACGGAAGTTGCCATTGCACCAAAGTTGCTTGTCGACTTCCCTGGAAGCTACGAGGTAAAGCCTGGTGACCGGTATGTTGTATCCCTTGAAGGCGACCGGCTGAAGGTGACCCATTTTCAAAATGCATTTGCGCTGTATGCGCTGTCACCATCCAAGTTTTTCGATAAATTTGAGGGCGGCACGTTCGAATTCGTCCGCAATGGCGACGGTCACGTCACACGGTTCAATTTCGAGGCGCCAAACAAGTCCATTCAAGCGATGCGGGTGCAATAGCCCCTTCAAACAATGGCCCGACGCCAGACGATCGCCACCATGGTGGCGGCAACGGCTTGGGACATGGCAATGGTCGCCACTGAGCCATTCCAACCCCAGCCAACATACGCCAGGCCCGCCAACCAGCTGCC
>FTFO01000227.1_pt1 | contig 16267 bp, 9 predicted proteins | sample 1640461 | NCBI WGS metagenome assembly FTFO01 (sample SAMEA3914814, study PRJEB12502) | metagenome | biome: forest; material: soil | place: USA | collected 2011-09-16 | depth 0.1 m
CTACAAATGGGATCAGCATCCAGCGCAGAGCGCACATAACGTACTTCATTGCGTCACCTCCTGCAAAGAACTTGCATTGCCATCGTTTGCAATCTATGTCGCAAACGTCCCTGGGCACGTTCAATGTAGGGTGCTTATTTCTCACGCAAATGCTGCCGATTGACGGGCGGCGGGTTCTGGCCGATGGAAGGGAAAACGGATGATTACGAAAACCAATTACGCAATCTTGGCAGGTGGCCTATGTCGCGTGGCACCGACTAACCAACAGTTTGGTGCAAAATAGCCGCCACAGAACGCATCAAAATGTACCGTCTTGCATTTGCCATCCTTTCCCTTCTGGTTTTTAGTACCGCTGCGCATGCGCTTGGTCAAGATGACAATCTTGCGGCATGGGAAAAGGCGTCCGCCAGCGAAAGAGCGGCCTTGGCGAAGTTGCTCGTCAGTAATTTTCCCAAACCAGGTGGCCGTGAGAAAACTTTCGCGGACACTCGCTTTCTAATCAACTGCCTTTTGGACTTGGCGCGCAATGGCGGTGAGAAGGAAACTGTTAAATCTGCCGCGACGGCTTGTTGGGAATCGCTCAAGTAGAACAATCGCTGGATCAAGCCGACCACATTCATGAAAAAAATTATCCTCGCTGCATTCATCACCGCAATCTCCGGACTGGCTCTCAGCGCTGAATACGACAAGTCCATCGATATACAGCTTCCTGACGAGATCGGGAATTTGCGCTTCAAAGATAAGAAGGAGTTTCCTCAGAAGGCTTTAGGCGTGAACTACGCGTATGAGAGCGTCCGTGACTATGTGCGAGGGTCTATTTTCATCTATACAGACGGGCTTGCTTCCATTGCGGATGGGGTCAATACACCGGTAGTTCAAAAGCACTTCGATCAAGTGATCAAAGAGGTGAAGTCGCTGGAAACGCTCGGTCGAGTCAAGTCCGTTGCCCTTTCAATGGATCCCAATCAGGCAACAAGATACCCAGGCTGTGGGCCACAATTCCTCTGGCGCAGCTATGTCATGGATCTTGACGGAAAAACCAGGCTGAAGGCATACACCTACTTAACCGCAGTGAAGGACAACTTTGTCAAGCTCCGTATCACGTTCAAAGATGAGACGCCACAAGATCAACGCGATGCAGATCTTTTTGTTGCCGAAGTCAGAAAGTTGCTCGGACACTGCAAGTAGACGCAATATCCCGTCTTCCAGCTTCGGTTAGACGTTCAATTTGTGGACCTATTGCGCAGTATTCTCCTGCCACCGCCCCGCAATATTCTTCAGCAACTGGTTCACCGATTCCAGCTCACGATTGCGAACCGACAGCAAACTCAGTTCACTGCCAAGCGCCGCCGTCTGCGCAACCACCACATTCAAATAGCTGACGGTGCCTTCGCGGTATTGCGCCAAAGTAATGTCCAGTGTTTTTTGCGCCAACGCCAGTGCCTCGCGCTGCAACTGTGCTGACAGACGCAATTGCTCAGCCAACGCCAAGTTGTCTTCCACTTCCTGCAACGCCGTCAGCACGGTTTGCCGATACGCTGAGGTAGCCTGGTCCGCGCTGGCGCGCGCTTGGGCGCTGGCTGCCTTGCGAGCGCCACCATCAAAAATGCCCTGCGCCAGTGTCGGTCCAATCGACCACAACAGATTGGGTGCACTGATCAGATCGCTCAAGCCGGTGCCGCGGTAGCCGGCACTGGCGGCCAAAGACAACGATGGGAAATATGCCGCATCGGCGACGCCAATCTGCGCGTACGCCGCTGCCACACGCCGTTCGGCGGCTGCAATGTCGGGCCGGCGCTGCAGCAAGTTGCTAGGCAACAATACCGGGACGTTGGGCGTTTCTGGCAACGCAGAGGTGCGCGCCAATGTAAATGCAGACGGCGCTTGCCCCAGCAAGACCGCAATGGCATGTTCCATTTGCGTGCGCTGGGCCACGGCATCTGCCAATTGCGCTTGCGCGGACTTCTGCTGCGTCTGCGCCTGCAGCACGTCGGTGCGCCCAGCCACGCCCGCGTCGTAGCGTGCCTGGGTCAGCGACAGCGAACGGTCGTAGGCCGTCAAGTTGCGCTCGTACAGCGCTTGTTGCGCCTCGAATGTGCGCATGGAGAAATAGGTCTGGGCCAGCAGCGCCTGGGCCGACAGGCGGGCTGATGCCAGATCATCAACACTGGCTTGTACCCTGGCCTCGCTGGCGCTGACACCTTGCGCCAGACGGCCCCACAAGTCAATTTCCCAACTGGCATTGGCCGTCAGGCTCACGCTGTTGTTGGGGCCACCACGTGCGCTCTCGCCGTCAACCACGGTTCCAGTCGGGCTGGCACTGCGCGTTGCCGACAAGCCGACACCCAAGGTGGGCCACAGCGCCCCGCGGCTGGCGTCCAGGCTGGCGCGGGCTTGCGCGACCTGGGCCACAGCGGTCTTCAGGTTCTCGTTGCCTATCACCAGCTTGCCCTGCAAATCATCCAATACTGGGTCGTGGAACATCGTCCACCATTGGTCGGGCACGGCTGCTACGTTGGTGGCAGCATGCTGCCAATAGCTGTTCTCCTTGAACTGCGCTGGCGCTGCGGATGCGGCGGGCGGCGCCACCGCCGGGACCCCCCCGCCCCTCAGCAAAAACCAAACCCCGCCGCAGCACAGGCCAGCAGCAATGGTTGCAAACGTGGAATCGAAAAATCTGGCATATCACACTCGAACAAGGGAAGACGGAACGTCGGTGTCGGCAACGGGCGCCGGTGCGCGTTTGCGACGGCGCAGTCGGTCCATGCAAACGAACACCACCGGCGTGGTGTACAGGGTCAGCAACTGGCTCAGCACCAGGCCACCCACAATGGCAATACCCAGCGGCTGGCGCAACTCGGCGCCGTCGCCCGTGCCCAGCGCCAGTGGAACGGCGCCAAAAATCGCCGCCATGGTGGTCATCAAAATCGGGCGCACGCGCAACTGGCAGGCCTTGTAGATGGCCGCACCGGCGCCCAGCGTTCGGCCTTGGGCTTGTGCCAGGCTTTGCCGCGCAATGGCAAAGTCAATCATCATGATGGCGTTCTTTTTGACGATACCAATCAGCAACACCACACCAATGAAGGCAATGATGGTGAACTGGGTCTGGAACATCATCAACGCCAGCAAGGCGCCCACGCCAGCCGACGGCAGCGTCGACAAAATGGTGACCGGATGAATAAGGCTCTCATACAAGATGCCCAACACCAGATAGATGGCCACAATAGCCGCCAGAATCAATAGCGGCTGGCTGCCCAGCGACGATTGAAAGGCACTGGCCGTTCCCTGAAAGCGGCCGCGTACCGAAACCGGCACGCCCAGCTTCAAAATCGCTTCATCCACAGCCGCCGTGGCTTGCGACAAGGACACGCCTTCGGGCAAATTGAAGCTGACAGTGGACGCCGGCCCGCCGCTTTGGTGATTGACCGCCAATGGTGTGGTGGTGGGTTCGATCTTGGCAAACGAAGACAACGGTACCTGCTGACCGGTCTTGGACGTGAAGAACATGTTTTTCAGCGCGTCCGGACTCTGCAGATACTCAGGCGCGAGCTCCATGACTACGCGGTACTGGTTCAACGGGTTGTAGATCACACCGACTTGGCGCTGGCCAAACGCATTGTTCAACGTGTTGTCGATACTGCTCATGCTCAACCCCAGGCGCGCCACAGCGTCGCGGTCAATCACCAGCGAGGTTTGCACGCCTTTATCCTGTTGGTCGCTGTTGACGTCGGCCAATTCGGGCAACTGGGACAAAGCCTGGCGAATGCGTGGCTCCCAGGTACGCAAATCCGCCAGTTCATCGGCTTGCAGCGTGAACTGGTATTGCGCGTTGGACTGGCGCCCACCTATACGAATATCTTGCACTGCCGCCAGGAACAAATTGGCCCCTGGTTCGTGGCTGAGCTTGGTGCGCAGGCGCGCAATCACCTGGTCCACCGACATGTTGCGCTCGGCCAATGGCTTCAGCGAAATGAACATATTGGCGGTGTTGCGCTGGCCGCCTCCGGTAAAGCCAGTCACGGTGTCGACCGCTGGGTCGGCTTGCACGATGTTCATGAAGGTGTCGAGCTTCTTTTGCATGGCCTGAAACGAGATGCCTTGGTCGGCCTGCACATTGCCGATCAGCCGCCCGGTGTCTTGCTGCGGGAAAAAGCCTTTGGCAATGGCGGTGTACAAATAGATGTTGACGCCTATCACTGCTGCCAGGGCCAGCAGGGCAACGGGCTGGTGGCGCAAGGTCCAGCGCAAGGTACGCCGGTAACCGCTCTGCACAGTGTTTTGCAAACGTGCCATGAGCCGTGAAAAACGCCCGGGTTCCTTATTGACGACCCGTGGGCGCAGCAGCACCGCCGCCATCATCGGCGTGGTGGTCAGCGATACCACCATAGACACCAGAATGGCCACCGACAACACGACAGAGAACTCGCGAAACAGGCGCCCAATGATGCCGCCCATGAACAAGATGGGAATGAATGCCGCAATTAGCGACAAGCTAATTGACACCACGGTGAAACCAATCTCGCGCGCACCGGCCAGCGCGGCCTGCACCGGGGTCTTGCCACGCTCCATATGGCGGGTAATGTTTTCCAGCACCACAATGGCATCGTCCACCACAAATCCGGTAGCAACGGTCATTGCCATCAGCGACAGGTTGTCCACACTGTAGCCAATCAGGTACATCGCGCCAAAGGTGCCCGCCAGCGACAGCGGCACGGCCACGCTGGGCAGCAAGGCCGCGCGCACGCTGCGCAAAAAGGCATAGACCACCACAATGACCAGGCCAAACGAGATCAGCAGCGCGCGTTCCACCTCGCGGATCGAGGCACGAATGGTTGGCGTGCGGTCTACTACCACTTCGACATTGATAGAGGCCGGAATCGACGCGCGCAACTGCGGCAGCAACGCGCGCACGCGGTCCACCGCTTCGATGATATTGGCGCCCGGCGCCTTGTTCAGAATCAGCAGCACCGCCGGTTTGCCGTTCGACGCCCCGTAGTTGCGCACATCCTGCACCGAGTCGACAACGTCGGCAACATCACCTAGCCGCACCGCTGCACCACTCTTGAAGCTGACAACCAGCGGTGCATAGTCCGCAGCGGTGCGCGCCTGGTCGTTTGCACCAATCTGCCAATAGCGATTGGCGTCTTCCACCGATCCCTTGGGCCGATTGGCATTGGTGCCAGTCACCGCTGCGCGAATGCTGTCCAGCGCAATGCCGTTGGCCGCCAGGCGATTCGGGTCAAGCTCAATGCGCACCGCTGGCAGTGCGCCGCCGCCAATGGTGACCTGGCCAATACCCTCGACTTGGGACAGGCGCTGCGCCAGCACGGTACTGGCGGCGTCGTACATCTGGCCGCGCGTCAATGTGTCTGACGTCAGCGAGATAATCAGCACGGGCGCGTCGGCCGGATTCACCTTGCGGTAAGTCGGGTTGCTGGGCATACCGGTTGGCAATATCGAACGTGCCGCGTTGATGGCCGCCTGCACGTCACGCGCTGCACCGTCAATGTCGCGGTTCAGGTCAAACTGCAATGTGATGCGCGAACTGCCCAATGACGAAGACGAGGTGATCTCGTTGACCCCGGCAATACTGCCCAGCGCCCGCTCCAATGGCGTAGCCACCGTGGCCGCCATGGTGTCCGGGCTGGCGCCTGGCAAGGAAGCCGATACCGACACGGTCGGGAAATCGACCTGTGGCAACGGCGCAATGGGCAGCAAAAAGAATGCAATGCCCCCCGCTAAAGCCAGGCCCAGCGACAGCAGCGTGGTCGCCACTGGCCGGTGAATAAACGGTGCCGACAGGTTCATGCCGCGCCACCTGTCTGGGTTTCAACTTTTCTGCCGCGCAGCCGCTCCGCCAGGCCGGCAAAGCCCAGATAGATGACTGGCGTGGTAAACAGCGTCAGCAGTTGGCTGACAATCAGGCCACCCACCATCACCACGCCCAAGGGATGGCGCAGTTCACTGCCCATGCCGCCACCCAGCATCAAAGGCAACGCGCCAAACAACGCGGCCAGCGTGGTCATCAGAATGGGCCTAAAGCGCAACAGGCAGGCCTGGTGAATGGCGTCGCGCGGCTTCATGCCCTCCTCGCGCTGGGCGTCCAGCGCAAAGTCGATCATCATGATGGCGTTCTTCTTCACGATACCGATCAACAGCACAATGCCGATGATGGCAATCACCCCCATGTCCAGGCGGAACGCCAGCAGTGCCAACAAGGCGCCCAGGCCGGCAGACGGCAGTGTGGAGAGAATCGTCAGCGGGTGGATATAGCTCTCGTACAGCACGCCCAGCACGATGTACATGGTGATGACCGCCGCCAGAATCAGCAGCAAGGTATTGACCAGTGACGCTTGAAACGCCAAGGCTGCGCCTTGGAAACTGGTTTCCACACTGGGTGGCAGCTTCAGATCTTTTTCTTGCGCCTTGATGGCATCAACCGCCTCACCCAAGGAAACGCCAGGTGGCAAATTGAACGACACCGTGCTGGACGGGAACTGTGCCATGTGGTTCACCGACAAGGGCGCGGCACGCTCAGAAATACTGGCCACCGAGGACAGCGGCACCTGAACGCCGCCCGTGCCAGCAACATACAGGCTGTTCAGGCCCGCAATGCCCTGCTTGAAGCTGGGCTCTACCTCCAACACCACGCGGTACTGGTTGGACTGGGTAAAGATGGTGGATATCAGGCGCTGGCCAAAGGCGTTGTACAACGCCGAGTCTATGGCCGCGACCGATACGCCAAAGCGGCCCGCCGCATCGCGGTCGATGTTGACGTAGGCTTGCAGACCTTCGTCCTGCAAATCACTGGCAACGTCCACCAGCTGCGGCAAAGTGCGCAGGCGCGCCAGCAGTTGATTCGTGGCCAAGGACAGATCGGCCGCGTCCGGCGAGCTCAGCGTGAACTGGTACTGCGTTTTAGAGATGCGGTCTTCAATCGTCAGATCCTGCACCGGCTGCATGTACAGCGAAATGCCCGGCATGCCGTTGGTGACATTGGACAGGCGGCGAATCACATCGCTGGCCGACAAGCGGCGCACCTCCAGCGGCTTCAAGCTGATCAGCATGCGCCCGGAGTTCAAGGTGGCATTGGCACCATCGACCCCGATGAAGGACGACAGTGAATCCACCGCAGGGTCTTTCAAAATCGCCTCTGCCAGAGCTTGCTGGTGCTCGGCCATGGCGGCGAACGACGTGGATTGCGATACCTCGGTTATGGCTTGAATCTGCCCCGTGTCCTGCACCGGGAAAAATCCTTTGGGCACCACCAGGTACAACAACCCTGTCAGCACCAGCGTGACCACAAACACCAACATGGTCAATGCCTGGCGGTCCAGCACCCAGTTGAGCATGCGCCCATAGGTGGCGATGGTTTTGTCAAACGTGTGGCCCACCATCTGGTACAAGCGGCCATGGCTCTCTTCGGGCGTGTGCTTGAGCAGGCGTGCGCACATCATGGGCGTCAGCGTCAGCGACACAAAGGCCGAAATCAGGATGGAGACCGCCAGCGTGATAGCGAATTCGTGGAACAGGCGGCCCACGACGTCGCCCATGAACAGCAGGGGAATCAGCACCGCGATCAACGATATGGTCAACGAAATGATCGTAAAGCCGATCTGCTTGGAACCCTTGAAGGCGGCGGCCAACGGGTCCTCGCCGGCCTCCACATAGCGGGCGATGTTTTCGATCATCACGATGGCGTCATCGACCACAAAACCGGTGGAAATCGTCAAGGCCATCAGCGTCAGGTTGTTGATGGAAAAACCGGCCAGGTACATCACGCCAAAGGTACCCACCAGCGACAGCGGCACGGCCACGGCAGGAATCAAGGTAGCCGACACACTGCGCAAGAACACAAAAATGACGGCCACAACCAGTGCAATGGCCAGCAGCAATTCCACTTCGACGTCATCGACCGAGGCACGAATGGTGACCGTGCGGTCGCTCAGCACCCGCACGTCGATGGAGGCCGGCAAGGTGGCCTGCAATTGCGGCAGCAAGGCCTTGACGCGGTTCACGGTTTCGATGACGTTGGCACCAGGCTGACGCTGCACGTTCAGAATCACGCCGGGCGAGTTGTCGGCCCAGGCAGCCAGGCGCAGGTTTTCGGCATCGTCCACGATGCTGGCGATGTCTTTGAGGCGCACTGGATTGCCGGCCTTGTAGGCGATGACCAGGTTGTTGTAGTCGGCCGCCGTTTTGAGCTGGTCGTTTGCATCAATGGTCGACGCACGTGCAGCGCCGTCAAAGCTGCCTTTGGCCTGGTTGACGTTCGCCGCGCTGATGGCGGTGCGCACATCTTCCAAGGACATGCCCAAGGTGGCCAATGCCTTGGGGTTTGCCTGAATGCGCACTGCCGGGCGGCGCCCGCCGGCTATTGCCACCAGGCCCACGCCGGGTACCTGTGAGATTTTTTGCGCCAGGCGGCTTTCCACCAGGTCATGCACCCGAATCACCGGCAGTGACGGCGAGGTGATGGCAATGGTCATCACCGGCGCATCGGCCGGATTGACCTTGCTGTAAGTCGGCGGCATCGGCATGTCGGTGGGCAGCAGGTTGCTGCCGGCATTGATGGCCGCCTGCACCTCTTGCTCGGCCACATCCAGCGACAAGGCCAGCGAGAAACGCAGCGTGATGACGGACGCACCACCCGAGCTGGTCGATGACATTTGCGCCAGACCCGGCATTTGACCGAACTGGCGCTCCATAGGCGCCGTAATGCTGGAAGCCACCACGTCCGGGCTGGCGCCGGGGTACAGGGCCGTCACCTGTATGGTGGGGTAGTCCACCTCGGGCAGGGCCGACAGCGGCAACAAGCGATAGGCCAGCAAGCCTGCCAGCAGGATCGCCACCATCATCAACGAGGTGGCAATCGGTCGTTCAATAAAGATGCGTGAGGGATTCATCTGCGCGCAGCCGTCAATTAATTGTTGCCGGCGTTCTTGGCGCGTTCTTCGCGTCGCTTTTGAATCCAGGCAGCGCGCTCCTCCGGGCTCATGGCGCGTATTTTGGCGGCCACTTCGGGCGGCAGGCGGCTCATCCATGGGGGGTCTTCGCCACTTGGCGCGGCTGCAACTGGGGCGCTCGTTGCTGGCGCTGCGGCGGCGGTGGCGCCTGCGGGGCCAGAACCAGCATTGGCATGCGGCGCAACATCCGGTTTGCCTTCTGCCGGTGTCGGGCGGGCGCCGGCGTCGGGCTTGCCCATTGCGGCTGGCGCCACGCCGGAAGCACCTGAAGCACTGTTGGCCGGGGCCGCCCCTGTAGGACCACTGGCACCATCGCGGCGACGACGGGCGCCACCATCGGCGCCACCCTTGCCGCCGGCATTGGGCACCACCACTTGCACGGGAGCGCCTTCACGCAACCGGTCAGCACCGTCCGTCACAACCATGTCGCCTGGCTTCAACTCACCCTGGATGCTGACCCAATCACCATCGCTGGCGCCCGCACGCACACGGCGCACACTGACCGTGCTGTCGGCGTTGACGGCATACACATAACTGCCCTGGGCTCCACGCAACAAGGCCGCACTGGGCACAGCCAAGGTGTCGGCAATATTGTCCACCTGCAGGCGCACGTTCACGAACTGGTTTGGAAACAGTTCGTCCTTGTCATTGGCGAACTGGGCCTTGAGTTTGATGGTGCCGGTCGTGCTGTCGATAGCGTTGTCGGTGCTGGCCAGTTTGCCGTCGGCCAGTTTCAGCTTTTGCTCGCGGTCCCAGGCTTCAACCGGCAGGGGTTTGGCTGCCTTGAGTTGGCGCAATATCTGTGGCAACTGCACATCAGGCACTGAAAACACCACGTTGACCGGCCGCGTCTGCGCAATGCTCAGCAGGCCGTTGGGGTCGCTGGGCTGTACGTTGTTGCCCAGGTCGACCTGCTTCAAACCCACCAACCCAGAAATTGGCGCTGTGACACGGGTATACGACAACTGCAACTTGGCGTTGTCGACCTGCGCCTGGTCACTCATGACCGTGCCTTCAAGTTGTGCGACGAGCGATTGCTGCGTATCGAGCTGCTGTTTGGGCGCCGCGTCCTTGGCGATCAAATCGCGGTAGCGCACCAAATCTATTTTGGCATTGGCCAGTTGCGCCTGGTCACGCGTCAGCGTGCCCTGGGCCTGGGCCAGTGCGATCTGGTAACTGCGGGGGTCAATTTCTGCCAACAGCGCGCCGGCCTTGACGCTCTGCCCTTCCTTGAAATACACCGCCTTCAAGTCGCCGCTGACTTTGGCACGCACAATAGCGGTGTTGGCCGCCGCAATGCTGCCAATGGCGCTGACGCTGACGCGCACATCCTGTTTACGCACCGCAGCCACACTGACGGGTTGCGTTCGATTGGCGGCGCCAAAGCGACCACCACCGGCACCTGGGCCGCCAGGGCCACCAGGACCGCCACGACCGGCAGAAGCTGGCGCACTGCCGGCGCGTGCCGGATCATTGGCGGCAGCCCCAGACGCATCACCGTTGGTGCGCGATGACCACAGCCACCAGCCCGCACCGCCCGCCAACAGCACCAGTACTGCGATCACCACCGGCTTGGCAATGCCGGCCGCCGTGGACAAGCGCGCAACGGGCCGGGTGTGCAACTTGAACGGGGGCTGGCTGGCAAAAATGGATTTCATACATTGAGAAAAATAAGGCATTTTGAAAATTGCGGTTATTTCACCAAAGATTTCCGCGGTTTTAGTGACGCGCACGTAAAGTTGACAGCGCCACAGGCAAAACCGTTGTTTGGCGGCTGGTACTCATACCGAATCGGCGACAAAGTACATGTCCATCGGCCCTTTGCCTTTGATGGCATGGCTGCCGCGCGCTTGGCAGGCAAAGCGATGCTGGATCAGCGCATGGGTCGCCGCCGACACATTGACGCGCCCGGGCTCACTGGCCGACTCCATACGGCTGGCCGTGTTGACAGTGTCACCCCAGACGTCAAAGCTCAATCCCTTGTTGCCAATAACGCCGGCCACCAGCGGTCCGGAATGCAGGCCGATGCGGTCGCTCCAGCCGGGGTGGCCGGCGGGGGTACGGGTTTCGTTGATGCGTTGCAACTCGCGCTGCATTTCCAGCGCGGCCAGAGTCGCCCGCGTGGCGTGGTCGGCGTGCCGTGGAAACACCCCGCAGACGCACATATAGGCGTCGCCAATGGTCTTGATTTTCTGCAAGCCATGGCGTTCTGCAATGTCGTCGAAGATCGAGAAGCAGTAGTCCAGTTCGGCCACCAGCGCCTGCGGTGTCAGGCCAGACGAGATCGCAGTAAATCCGACAAAGTCAGCAAACAGGACAGTCGCGCTGTCAATGTAGATAGGGTCGAAGCGACCCGTGGTCTTCAGCGCGTGGGCCACCTCGCGCGGCATGATGCGCAGCAGTATGGCCTGGGTTTCGTCATAGGCATGGTGGCGCAGTTGCTCAAAAAACCCGCTGACGACAACCTGGTAATCGCTGCTCTCGGCGCAGACCAGGTCCCAGGCTCTTTCGAAATCTATCTCCAAGGTCTGGCGCAAGACCTCGCGCAGTACTTGGCGCATGGTGTTTTCCAACCGCAAAAAGGTCGACAGGCACCATTGACGAGACTTGTGTTCGTAGGTCTCCAATACCGAATAGACCAGTTTGCGAAATGCGGCCCCATCGGCGTCCTGGCCCCATGCCTTGAGCCGCAGAATGCGCTCCAGAAAAATCAGGTTGTAGGCTTCAAAGAAGAACGCATGTTGCGCGACGCCGGCGTGGTTGAGTTCATGCCATCTGGCCATCAAATCAAAGCTTGCCGGGCCTTCCCGCTCCAGCTCGGGGAAGTTGGACTGCAACTTCTTCACCAGTTGCTGATCGATTTGGCGCGCCGTCTTGCCACCCAATGTTGCGCTGGCGGTCAACCCATTCGGCCGCGCCAGTTCCACCTGCAAATGGTGAAAGAAATTGCGGGCTATCGCGCTGGCGACCCGCTCGCCCAATGGAGCATCAATCATGGATGGCCTGTCCGGGTTGGTACTGGAGCTGCCCCCGACATTACCACGGACTCGCCAGCGCTTATGTTAGCCAGCCAACATTCACAGCTACTAGCAAAGCAACGCCCAACGCCGCGCGGTAGGCAACAAAAAACCAGGTCGAGAATTTCTCCAGAAAGCGCATCAGGCCCCAGATGGCTGCAAAGGCTGAGATGCTGCCAATCAACAGCCCAAAGCCCAAATGCAGCCAGGCCTCCGCCGGGATATGCGCATGCCACAGCACCCAGACCTCCTTGAGGCCGGCCAGACCAATGGCCGGAAGGCCAATCAGAAACGACAGCTGCGCAGCGTCTTCACGCTTGAAATTCAGGAACAATGCGCCGGTCAAGGTCGAGCCGGAGCGGGAGACGCCGGGTATCAAGGCACCTACCTGCGCAATTCCGACCAATAACGCATCGCGCAGGCGCACGTCGCCAATTCGGCGCTGGTGCTTGCAGGTGAGTTCAGAGATGCCCATCAGAATGGCCATGACAACACAGGAGATGGCGATAACCGTCAGGCCCCGCAACGGCGAGTTGCAGGTATTGAGCACGGACGACAACAGCAGGCCGGCAACACCAATGGGAATAGTGGCCAGAACAATGCCGATCGCCAAGCGAAAATCATGGGTGTGGTAGGCACGGTCCCGCACGGCGCGCATAGTCCCCGTCAGCAGGCCCTTGACGTCCTTGGCGAAATACGAAATAACCGCCGCCAGCGCCGCCAACTGCATGATGGCCGAAAACGCGGAGCCCGGGTCTTGCCAGCCCAGCACCGCTGGAACAATGCGCATGTGCGCCGTTGACGAGATCGGCAAAAGCTCGGTGATGCCCTGGACCACGCCCAGGATGCCGATTTGAAGGTAGTTCAGTGAAGCAAAGCCAATATCAATGCCGTTGGTGCACGCAGATGACACTTTGTATTTCCCCAAGGGGCCAGAATGAAACAGCCGCAATGGTATCAGCCGTCTTTTAACAATTCCGCAGAGCGCATGATGCCGTTGACGCGGGGCACGATGTCGTGCAAGGCTTGCGACGCTGGCTTGGCACCTTTGATGCTCTGGTGCACGGCCGCGCCCAACGGGCCCTGGTTGATCTCGTCCCAGGGCGCAATGATCGGTCGCCAGTCCGGGTCCGCATAGCGCAACTGCTCTTTCAGGGTGATGTATTCCGGGTACTGGCGCACCAAGTCCACGTCCACCAAAGTCGACATGCGCGTAGGCGCGCCGCCCAGGCGGCTGACCGCCTTGTCCTGCGCAGCGGACGTGAGCCACTGCATCAGCAAGAATGCAGCGTCGGCATTGCGTGCATGGCGCGGAATGGCCAGACCCAGGCCACCCGATTGCGACGAGTTGCGCTGCCCGGTTGGATGCAACGCATAGCTGACTTTGCCGTCAATTTTTGAGTTGCTTGCTTTGACCGGGCCAAAAATGACCGTGGAATCCAGATACATGGCACTTTCGCCCGTCAAGAAGCTTTTCATCATGTCGCCCTGGTTCAAATCGATCGCGCCAGTTGGCCCGGTGTCCACAATTTCCTTGAGCAGTTGCAAGGCCTGTACACCTATTGCGTTCTGGAAGGTGGGTCGCCAATGGTCGTCAAACATATGACCGCCCATAGGGTTGAGATGCAACAACCAGGCATGCACGCATTGGTGGCCCAGCTCGCTGCGGGTGGCTAGCGCGCCCATGCCCGCCTTGTCGCGCAAAAGCGGCAGCAGCGCACGCAGCTCAGCGTAGGTGGCCGGTGGCTGCAGGTTGAGTTTGGCAAACACGTCCCGCCGGTAGGCCAAGATAGACGTCTCTGCGCCGTAGGGCAAGCCATACAGCACCGCCCCGGCACCCGGCAGATAGCCTTTGGGGCCGCCCACCAGCCCCAAATTGGCCAGATAGCCGGGCACGATGTCGTGAATCTGGAAGGCAGGGTCGGCCAGCGCAGGGTTGGCAAAGAAAGGCGCCAAGGGCTGCAACAGCCCTTTGCTGACATATTCGGTCTTCCACATCACTACATAGCACACCAGATCCATCTGGCCTTGCGGGTTGGCCAGTTCGCGCAGCTGAATGGGCTTCATACGCAAAATGGGGTCCTTCATGACCTCCACCTTGATGCCGCTGGCCTCGGTAAACGCCGGCAGCAGCTGCAGCATGGCCAAGTAGTGTGGATGCTCAGGAATGCTGATCACCACGGTCTGCCCCCGGTACGGCGCAAACCTATCCTGGGCTGGGCGCGATGCCAGTGGCAGCCCGGCACCAAATACAGTGCAGGCCGTGCGGGTCAGCAAACGCCGTCGAGTGGTCATGGGGTTTTCAGCGATATGACCGCAAGCATCCGCCTGCGCCTGACCGCTGTCAAGCAATAGTGCTGGACCTAGATCGCAATACCGCCTGCGCCAGCGCAAAGTCCTGCGCATAAGTAACCTTGAAGTTTTGCGCGCTGCCCTCCACCAGCAGCGGGGCCAGCCCCAAATGCTCCATGGCGCTGGCTTCGTCGGTGACGGCGGCGCCTGCGGCCAACAATGCGTGCTGCAATTCGGCCAGACGAAACATCTGCGGGGTCTGCGCCAGCCATTTGTCCGCGCGGTCTACGGTTTGAGCCACCCGCCCATTGACCTCTTGCTTCAAGGTGTCGGGCAATTTGAGCGCCAGCAACCCGCCCACAGCGTCGCCCTCGCAGGCGTCTATTAGTGCGTCGATCTGCGCGGGGGTGATCAGGCAGCGCGCTGCATCGTGCACCAACACCCAGTCTGTTGAAGCGGCGCCTTGCCGTTGCAGTGCGTCCAGACCATTGGCCACGCTGGCTGCCCGCGTGGCGCCACCACAGCTGGCCACGGCAAACGCCGGAGGTGCCGCAACCTGAGAGTCAAAAAAGTTGTCACCTGGGCTCACAACAACCAATACACCGCTGAGGCGCGGCACCGCGCAAAATGCGGCCAAGGTATGTAGCACCATGGGCTTTCCTGCTACATCCTGGTACTGTTTGGGGCCCAATGCGCCAGCGCGCGAGCCTGTGCCAGCACAGGGTATCAAGGCCCATAGACGGGTATCCTTGGTCCGGCCGGTAGGGACAGAAGAATGCGTGGTAGCTAAGGGTTTTGGAGGTGAATCGGTCATGGTGTTGTGCCCCATTCTAAAATCCACACAACTGCCTTCCTTTTTCCTCACGACTTTTCTACCAATTCACTGAGTTGGCCACCCTTTTCGGGCAGCCAACGCAGCATCCTGACCCTTCATGGATTTACCCAAACTGACACGGGGCAAGCGCTTCACCCTGCCCCGCCCCGCAGGCTCCGCCGACGCCATGTTGCTGGCCCGCCTGGGCGAGCGCGAAAAGGCCGCAGGCAAACCCATGACGGTGGTCACGGCCGACGCCAACGACGCCCAGCGCCTGCTCGATGAGATTGCGTTTTTTGCGCCATCGTTGCGCTGCGCGCTGTTCCCCGACTGGGAAACCCTGCCCTACGACACGTTTTCGCCGCACCAGGACCTGATCAGCGAACGACTGGCCACGCTGTGGCGCATCAGCCAGCGCGACAAGGACACCGGTGCCGACGTCGTCATCGTGCCCGCCACCACGGCCCTATACCGGCTAGCGCCACCCAGCTTTCTGGCTGGCTACACCTTTGAATTCAAGGTCAAGCAAAAACTCAACGAGGCCAAACTCAAGGCCCAGCTCACGCTGGCCGGCTACAGCCACGTGACCCAGGTGGTCAGCCCGGGTGAATATGCGGTGCGCGGCGGCCTGATCGACCTGTTCCCCATGGGTTCCCTTGTGCCCTACCGCGTCGACCTGTTTGACGACGAGATCGACAGCATCCGCACCTTTGACCCCGACAGCCAGCGCAGCCTGTACCCCGTGCCCGAAGTGCGCCTGCTGCCCGGGCGCGAATTCCCGATGGACGACGATGCCCGTGCGCGCTTTCGCAGCCGCTGGCGCGAACTGCTGGAGGGCGACCCGACCAAGAGCCGCATCTACAAGGACATGGGCGCAGGCGTGGCCACCGCCGGCATCGAATATTACCTGCCGCTGTTCTTTGAAGAAACCGCCACCGTGTTCGACTACCTGGGTCCAGACGCCACGGTGGTGCTGCATGGCGACCTGGAGCCTGCTTTTCAGCGCTTTTGGCAGGACACGCGCGACCGCTACCGCCTGGTGCAAGGCGACCCAGAGCGGCCGGTGCTGCCGCCGGACGCGCTATTTTTGGGCGCCGAGCAGTTCTACGCCCGCGCCAATGACTACGCGCAGTTGGCCATCAAGGCGCCCAGCCCGCAGGCCGTGCCCGATGCCACAC
>FTFO01000248.1_pt1 | contig 15891 bp, 12 predicted proteins | sample 1640461 | NCBI WGS metagenome assembly FTFO01 (sample SAMEA3914814, study PRJEB12502) | metagenome | biome: forest; material: soil | place: USA | collected 2011-09-16 | depth 0.1 m
TCCTTGAATGATTGTCCGTAACGTGCCACTGATATCCTTCATCGCCGCCCCCGGGTTCTTGATTCTAAGGAGGCGACAACTATTGTGACGCGGGGGGGGCCATCGACTCCTTCATCTGCGAGTCGCTGACTGTTTCCAATCTGGCTTCAAGGCCAGGGTTGGACTTGACCAAAATCATGAACTTCATATTCCGCTCCTTTCAAGCGCAATGAGGATGCGACCAGGATTGCATTGCGCCCGTCGGCAGTACCATTTTGTTTGACCAGCTATTAGCGCGGCGCTGCGCTGGCGGGGGGTACCGCTGGCTGGGGCTGGCCACTGCCGGGCGCACCTGTTACGCGCCAAATGACATTTCCAACGTCATCTGCGACAAGCAGTCCACCGCGCTTGTCAATCGCCACGCCAACCGGTCGGCCATACGCGTCCCCGCTCGCGCTGACAAAGCCGCTCAATACGACGACAGGTTGTGCCGTCGGCATTGCCTTGCCGTCATATGGCACGAACACCACGTTGTAGCCCGTGCGTGGCTTGCGGTTCCAGGAGCCGTGCTGGCCGATGAAAAAGCCCGCGTTGAATGGTGCGGGCAGGGCGGCGCCCTCGGACGTTGCAAGGCCCAGCGGCGCGACGTGTGAGCCCAGGGAGTAGTCGGGTTTCACGGCTTTGGCGACCAGTTCGGGCGCCTGCGGTTTCGCGCGCACGTCGACGTTCGGGCCGTAGTAGCTGTAGGGCCAGCCGTAGAACGCGCCATCGGTGACGGACGTCAGGTAGTCCGGCACCAGGTCGTTGCCGAGTTCGTCGCGCTCGTTGACGACCGTCCAGAGTTTGCCGCCGGCCCAGGCCATACCGTTGGGGTTGCGCAGGCCAGTGGCGAACAGGCGGCCCTTGCCGTTGGCAATGTCAAACTCCCAAATGGCGGCGCGGCCTTTTTCGGCGGGGATGCCATTCTCTGCCACATTGCTGTTGGAGCCAACGGTTGCATACAGTTTGCTGCCATCAAGACTGGCGATGATGTTCTTGGTCCAGTGGTGGTTGATCGGGCCGCCGGGCAGATCGAACACCTTGGTAGGCGCGTCCGTGATCTGCGTCTGGCCTGCGACGTAGGGGAAGCGCACGATGGCATCCGAGTTGGCAACGTAAAAATAGTTACCAATCAGCACCATGCCGATGGGCGAGTTCAAGCCCTGTAAAAACGTTGTGCGCAGTTCGGCGGTGCCATCGCCGTCAGCGTCACGCAGCAGCGTGATGCGGTTGGCGCTTGCCACGCCGGCGCCGGCCTTCTTCATCACCACGCCCATCACTGCGCCCTTGATGCCTTTGCCGTCCTCTGGCTTGGGCGGCGCATTGCTCTCGGCCACCAGCACGTCGCCGTTGGGCAGCACGTAGACCCAGCGCGGGTGGTCAAACCCAGATGCGAATGGTGCTACTGACAGGCCAGCGGCAGCAATTGGTCGCGCGCCATCGGGCCAGCCCTTGGCAGGTGCAATATGCACGGTGGGAATTATCTTTTTGTTCGGATTGGGCAACTGTGGGTTGGCCCCAATCGTCTCAGCGGGAGGTTGTGTGTTCGCTGTACTGGGTTGTGCGAGCAGGCTGCCCGAGCACAGCAGTGCCGTGGATGCGATCAATAGTTTGCTGGGCATGGGTGGTGAGCTCCTGTGTCCGCCCAATCTTCCAGAAAATGCGCGCGTGCGGCTGTGCGTTGCACCACATACTTCGTGGGGTTGTCTCGGTAAAGTGGACGCCAATCGATACGCAATGAACACATTCAAACCCATAGCGCTAATGGCGGGGTGCCTGGCGCCAGCCCTGGCGTCTGCGCAAGCCATGGCGCCTGCAGTGCGTGAAGGCAGTGTTCTGCAGCCGATAGTCGTTACCGGCGCTGCGGCTGACCGATGGCGCTGGTCGTCACCTGCTACTGTGGATATCCTCGAAGAGGATGACATCCATGACGGTCAATTGCAAGTCAATGTTTCGGAGAGCCTGGGACGGGTTCCAGGCCTGCTGATTCAGAACCGGCAAAATTACGCGCTGGACCTGCAACTATCGGTGCGCGGCTATGGCGCACGTTCCACATTTGGTGTGCGTGGCGTGCGCCTGTTTGTCGACGGGATTCCCGCGAGCGCGCCCGATGGCCAAGGTCAGGCCGCCAGTTTTCCGTTGGGGATGGCGCGGCACATTGAGGTGGTCCGCGGACCTTTTGCGGCACTCTATGGCAGTTCCTCAGGCGGCGTCATTGCGCTCTAAACGGCTGAGGGGCGAACGCCCGCCAGCCTGCAGGCCGGCGTGGCGGGCGGCGCGGATGGCTTGAGGCGGGTGTCCACCCAGGCACAAGGCACGATTGGCTCCATGAACTACGCCCTGGATGCATCCGATTTCGCAACCGACGGCTTGCGGCCTCAATCGTCCGCGCGGCGCGACACGGGGTACCTCAAACTGTCCCACCCGTATGACAACGGACGCGTGGCGGTGATAGTCAACCGGCAAACCGGAACTGCGCAGGACCCATTGGGCCTATCTCGGGCCGAGTTTGCCGCCAACCCCTACCAGACAACCCCAAGCGCCAGCACGTTCGATACCCGTAAAAGGTTTGACCAGACCCAGCTGGGCGCGGCATGGGAGCACCGTCTGGGCGGTGGGCAACGGCTGGAGCTCATGGGCTATGTGGGCCGCCGTGCGATCACACAATACCAGGCCATTACCCCCACTGCACAGGTGGCCCCCTCCAGCCCTGGCGGCGTGATTGATCTGGACCGTAGCTACGGCGGCATCAACGCCCATTGGCACATCGACCGCGAATGGGGTGCAGGGCGTTTGACCGCCTCAGCGGGGTTGGCGTCTGACCTGCAAGATGAATGGCGGCGCGGATTCGATAACTTCGCCGGAGCAGCCACGGCGCCCAGTCAGTTGGGCGTGACGGGTCGATTGCGGCGTGACGAGCGCAATACCGCAACGACACTGGATCCGTATGCCCAAATTGAGTGGGACAGTGCCTTGTGGACCGTCATCGCGGGACTCCGGCAGTCCTATGTGCGGATGAGCTCCACTGACAACTACGTGGCGGCTGGCAACCCCGATGACAGCGGCTCCAGCGAATACTCCGGGATGATGCCCGTGCTCGGATTGCGCTACCGATTGAATGACATGTTGCAAGCCTATGCCAGTGCGGGGTTGGGTTTTGAGACGCCAACCTTGAACGAAGTGGCCTACCGTGCTTCGGGCGCCGGCGGGTTGAATAGCCAGTTGCAGGCCAGCCGTAGCCGCAATAGTGAAGTGGGCCTGCGTGTGCGCCATGCCGATTGGGGCTGGACTGGCACGCTGTTTGACACCCGCACAGACAACGAAATCGGGGTTCTGTCGAACATAGGTGGGCGGTCAACATTCCAGAATGCAGGCCGCAGCCTGCGGCAAGGCCTGGAGGTCTCTGTGGATGGCCGGTGGGGCGGCATCAGTTTGACGGGTGCGCTGACGCTCATGGAGGCCACTTACCCCGCCGGAAATCGCATGCCCGGCGTTCCCGGAAAAAAGTTGTACGTGCATCTGACATGGGAGCCGAAAACGCTGCCCGGCGTCTTCACGATGGACATGCGGCATATGGGCCAAATCACCGCCAATGACACCAACAGCGACGCAGCAGACGCCTACACCACTGTCAATCTGGGGGGGCAATTCCAGCAGATATCGGGCGCGTGGCAGTGGAAGGAGTTCGTCAGAATCGACAACGTGGCGAACCGTGTGTACGCGGGCTCCGTCATTGTGAATGAGGGAAACGGCCGCTATTTTGAACCGGCAGCCGGTCGCTCAGCGTACGTTGGCGTGGAGATTGAGCGTCGCTTTCCGTGACGCTGGCGCAGGGGCCCACAGCACTGCCGTCTGATTTGAAAAATGCTTTTGTGCCCTAGGACACAGACGCGGGACCCTGTCAGCTTTACCGTGTTGATTCAACTGCCAACAAGAATGACAATGCATCCAGTCTCCGTATTTTTGATCGCCGACACCAACTCGCCGATGCGACAGACTATTCGCAGCATGTTGCTGGAATGCGGATTTTCTGAAATCCATGAGGTTGACAATGGGGCAACCGCATTGCAAAAACTAAAGTCGCGAAAGTTCGACTTTTTGATCACCGATATTCTGCTGCCCGGACTGGACGGCTTTCAGTTGTTGGCTGCGATTCGCAGTGATGCGCAACTCCAGTACTTGCCGGTTCTCATTGTGACGGCAGAAGCCGACATGGACAGCGTCATGCACGCCGCGCAACAAGACGCATCAGGCTATGTTCTAAAGCCATTTACACGCGCGACATTGGAAGAGAAAATTGCAGTGATCTGCAAAAAATTGCATTTGCCTGCGCCCTCAACTTGCATAGCGTCAGCAATTGGGTCGTGAGGTCCGACATCTACTTTCTTGCATCATTGGAGTCGGCCTTCGTCAGACGCGGTATGTTCATGGCAGCCAAACAATACTGAAGCGCAATGAGCGCCCAGGCATGTTCTGGCATTGCCCATGTCAGCCAGAATCGCGGTTGACGACGTAGCCGCCACGCTCAATTTACATCATTCCGTCGGAAAACGGTGTGACGTCGTAATAGCTGACGCCACCCGCCCAGACGGCACATCAATCATGATTTCTTTGACATTGCCGAGATCCTCATCCTGATTGTTGTAAATGTCATTGCTATCGAGTGTGTTGGCACCCATTGAGCGTGGGCCGGGACCGGTGTGGTTGCGGTAGATGCCAAGAGTGTCTTGTTTCAGATAATTCATGGTGAGCCTTTGATAAGTGATTGGTGTAACTACTTGATACTCGGCAATCCAGGCAGAGGTGCCCGGCATCCTGCAACTGCGAACGGGCGTCTGTGTTCGGCCACACATATGGCACAACTAAGCCCTCGCGGTCTGTATGATGCAAACCCTGTCCAACACCACACTGGCAATGGAATTATTCATAGCTAACGATGCCGTCGCCACGCTTGATCGCGGGCTGGCACTGGCCCATGGGGACGCCAGACTCGCCTGTCTGGTGGAACTGGCTTGGCATTTGCGCCAGCGGGATTGTCAGCGGGCCCTGGCCATGGCCACGGACGCGGAGGAATTGCTGCGGCACAATGGAATTGCAGACGATGATCGCGTGCGCATGGGCGCACGTCTGGCCCTGCTGCGCGCCGAAATCCAATTGTTGTTCGGTGACGGGGCCACGGCGCAGCAATCGCTGCACGGGGCAGCCACAGACTTCGGCAGCCTGAATGACCACGAAGGTGTTGGTGATGTGCATTGGATGCAGGCCTCCATTTGGGTCGACCGTGGCAATGGCGCGCAGGTTGGGCAGTGCCTGGAACAAGTTATTGCGTCCTACGAGCAATGCGGCGATCCGGTGCGCCGCTCAGCTGTGGCGGCGCGTCGCCTGGTCAATTTGTCGTTTCGGGAGCCGGTTGCGACAGCGACGGCGTTGCACAACCAGTTTCCCGTGGACTTGCAGTATCCGGGCTGTGTCGTGGCATGGATATCAGCAGCCCGTGCCAATGTGGCGGGTTTGACGAACGACCCAGGTGGTTCCATCAAGCACGACCTGCTGGCCTACCACGCGGCGTTGGACAGTGGGCAAATGCGTCAGGCCCTGGTGTCGGTCACCAATGCGGCCGAATCATTCGCGACGCTGGGTGATCTGGATGCGGCACTCGAGTGGAGCGAGCGCGCCTTGGAGCTGGCCCGTAAAACCGGCTGGCCGGCCAGCATCGGTTTTGGCCTGATGCAGTTGGGCGACGTCATGCGCTTGTTGGGGCGGCATAACGAATCCCGCCATTATTTGCGTGAGGCCTTGGACCTGATGGCGGCACAAGCTGGGTCACGCAACTACGAGTTGGGGTTGGCGAATCTGGGCCAATTGGCGCTGGACGTCGGCGACTTTGCAGCGGGTCTGGAGTCGTTTGCCAAGCTGGAAGAGCATGTGCAGTCACATGCCGAACCCGACTTGATCATTCGCGCCTGGCGCGGTCAGGCCAGCGCACTGTTTCACATGGGGCGCCAGGCTGAGGCCCAGGAGAAGGCCGTTGCTGCCCTTGAGCTGGCGCAAAAGCAGGGCAATGCCGATGCGCAAATTCAGATCCTGAGGGTCTTTGCCGACATGCACCTGGCGCAGAAACTGGCTACCCCGCATGGCCAGAATGTGCCCCATCCGGCCATGCCGTATCTGGATCAGGCCTTGGCGATTGCGGCTGCCATGGGGGGTTACGACGTCGCGCCCGAACTGTTGGAACAGGTCGCGGCAGCCCATGCTGCGGCCGGAAATTTTGCTGCCGCCTACAAAAACACCTTGTCCGCGAACGCCGCACGCATCAAATCCAGGCGTCAGGAAGCGCAGCGCCGCGCATTGGCCCTGCAGGTTCGCCAGGAAGTAGATCAAGCCCGGGCCGACACGGAACACCATCGTAAATTGGCGGTGACGCTCAAGGAGACGGCAGCGACGCTGGAGACACTGGGCATCATCGGCCGGGAAATCACCGCCAGCCTGGACGCAGATGCGGTGTTCAAGGCCTTGCATCGCCATGTCCATGAGTTGTTGGATGCCACAGCGTTTGCGGTGTACCTGGTGGAGTCCGATCAAAAGTTTTTGAAAATGGCATTTGGCATCGAGGCCGGCGCGCCCTTGCCGCAGTCGCGGGTGGCGATTGACAGCCCGACGTCGGTTTCAGCGCGCTGCGCGCGTGAGCGCAATGCTGTGCTGATCGAGATGGAACCAGGGGTTGTCACGCGCAGTTGGATTCCGGGCACCTTGGTCACCCGCAGCATGCTGTATGTACCCCTGATGGTGGGGCCGCGCCTGTTGGGCGTGATGACGATTCAATCGCCCACGCCCAAAGTCTATGGCGAACGCGAGCGCTCCATTTTTCACACGCTGTGCGCCTATGGTGCCATTGCCTTGGACAACGCGTCCGCCTATGCCGCAGCAGCGGCAGCGCAGCAGCGTGCGGACCTGGCCAATGCCGAGCTGCGCGCCACGCAGGCGCAACTGGTAGAAGATATTGCAGAGCGCGAACGCATTGACCGCGAACTGCAAGAGCTCAACAGTGATCTGGAGGCCCGCATTGCGCAGCGCACGCAGGAGATGCGCAGCACCTTGGCCATGCTGGCCGAAAGCAAACAGAAACTGCAAGGGATTGTGGACACCGCGCTGGACGCCGTGGTTCGGGTCAACGCAGTTGGTGAGATTGTCGGGTGGAACACGCAGGCGCAACTTATCTTCGGCTGGAGTTCCGACGAAGCACTGGGGCGCGCCTTGCATGACACCGTGATCCCTGAGCGCCACCGCCAGGCGCATCTGCACGGCATGGCCCGCTATATGGCCGGCGGTGAGTCGCGCGTGATTGACCGGCGTATCGAAATCAGCGCGCTGCACAAGAGCGGTCGCGAGTTTCCCATTGAACTGGCGATCACCCGGGTGACGCTGGACGATGCCAGCACCTATGAGTTTTGCGCCTTTATCCGAGACATTACCCAGCGCCGTATGGCCGATGAGGAAATTCGGACGTCGTTGGAAAAGCAAAAAGAACTCAACCAACTCAAGTCCCGTTTTGTGTCCATGGCCTCCCATGAATTCCGCACACCTTTGGCCACCATTTTGTCGTCGTCGGACCTGTTGGCGCATTACTACGCACGCCTGCCGACCGCGGAACGCGCTGAATTGTTTGGCTCCATTGCGCTGGCCGTCAAACGCATGACCAAAATGCTGGAGGATATTCTGGTCATTGGCAAAGATGAGGAAGAGCGCATCGAATGCCGCCCCACCCCGATGGCATTGGACACCCTGTGCGAGGCCATGGTGCAAGAACAGCGAACCGAGTTGTCGGGTGCCGGGCCCATGAAACATACCGTGGATTTGCGAATTGGCGGCGGTGCGGTGCATGCCGATTTTGATGAAAAGCTGATGCGCCATATTTTTGGCAACCTGCTGTCCAACGCCATCAAATACTCGCCCAGTGGTGGCGTGGTGCGCTTTGACGTGGACTGCGGCGAAGACCACTTTACCTTTGATGTCAGCGACGAGGGCATAGGCATTCCAGAAAACGACCTGCCGCGCCTCTTTGAAACGTTTCACCGTGCCACCAATGTTGGCAACATCGTGGGAACGGGGCTGGGCCTGGCCATCGTCAAGCGCTCTGTCGATTTGCATGGTGGCACGATCTCGGTGCGCAGTGCGTTGGGCAAAGGGACCGTGTTCACGGTGCGCCTGCCACGCTTGCCGACTGCGGGCTAAGCTTGGGCGCCCGTCGGTTAGCTATAGATTCTTGATAGGAGGGCGTGCCAGGCCCAGCGCGTGCTTCAAACGATGCTCCAGCAGGGCGCCGGTAAACGGTTTGACGATAAAGTCGGTAACACCGCCAGCAATGGCGTTGCGCACCCGCTCCGATGCGTTCTCGCCAGTAATCATGATGAAGGGCAGATGCGACAGACGGGGTTCTGCGCGCACCTTTTCCAGTAGTTCGCGCCCCGACATTTTGGGCATATTCCAATCACACAAGACCACGTCAAACGCCTGCACTTGCAATAGTTCACAGGCCTCCCCGCCATTGGTGAGTGTTGTCACTTTGGCAAACCCCAAGACGCCGAGCAAGCGGCGCAAAATGTCGCGCATCTCGCCCATATCCTCTATCACCAGTATCTTGGCAGTGGCAGGTGTCAGCAATTTCTTCCCCTTTTCCAGGCGCTTCTATGGCAGTGGCCTTTGCGCAGATGCTAGCGTCTATTGGCGATTTTGCAACCACGCGGCAACCGCGTCGGCAGGCATGGGTTTGCCATGGAGATAGCCTTGTATCTGGTCGCAGCCCATTTCAAACAGCAGCGTGTGCTGGGCTTGCGTTTCCACCCCCTCGGCAATCACGTCCAGTCCCAGGCTGTGGGCCAGGTTGATGACAGCGCCAGCAATGGCCTGGTCTTCGCGGTTGGTGCAGAGTTGGCGCACAAAGGACTGGTCCACTTTCAGCACATCGAGCGGAAAACGCTTGAGGTAGGCCAGGCTGGAGTAGCCAGTGCCAAAGTCGTCAATCGCCAGTTTCAGGCCCAGGGCTTTGAGCTGTTTGAGCACATCCAGGGTGTGCTGCAAATCCAGCATGGCCGTGCTTTCGGTGATTTCCAGCTCCAACTGCGTCGCAGACAGGCCGGAAACCTCCAGGGCTTCGTGGACGTGGCGCAGTAAATGGGGGTCACTGAACTGGCGCAGCGACAGGTTCACCGCGGCCCGCAGCGGTGTGGCGCCGGCTGGCAGATGGCGCTGCCACAGCGCCGCCTGTTTGCAAGCTTCCTGCAGCACCCAGGCACCCATGGGAACAATTTGGCCGTTGTCTTCAGCGATCGGGATAAAACGCACCGGTGAGACCAGGCCGAGCTCCGGATGGCGCCAGCGCATCAGCGCCTCAAAGCCGATCAGGCTGCTGTCATGTGCCATGACCTGGGGCTGAAAAAAGGCTTCCAGTTCCTGCCGTTCCACCGCGCGGTGCAAGTCATTGTGCAACCGGAACGCGGCCGACAGGTCGGAGGCCGATGTGGGCTCATGCACCACGACGCGTTGTGCAGATTGGCCCCGTGCCGCCGCCAAGGCAATATCGAGTCGGGCCAGCATGGCATCGGGGCGTTCCCGTTCTATGGTCTGCACACAGGCACCGACCGAGATCACGGGAAACTGTTCCTGCCCCTCCAATGTGATGGACAACGACATGGCATGGAGTAAACCCAATGCCAGTGCATCGACCGAGCGGCCGGCAGGCCAGTCAGGCACCAGCAACGCCAACCGGTCTTCACCCAGGCGGGCAACCGTGTGGCGACAGTCGACCAGGTGCTCCGAGCCACTGGCTATCAGGCTTAGGCGCTGTGCCATTTGGCGCACCGCATCGTCAAGTAGCCCCACCCCCATGAACTGGGCCATTTGTGGCAGGCTGTCCAACCCGATCACCCACAGCGCCGGGACCTTTCCCTTTTGATCGTTCAGCGCATGGCTTAGCAACAACAGCAAATGACTGCGATTGGGCAGATTCGTGACCGAATCAAAATGCGCCATCTGGTGCGCCTGGGTGGCCAGCTTACGGGCTGCCAGTTGTTGGGACTCCGCCTTTTCCAGTTGGGAGCGAATGCAATCGAGTAATTCGTCGCGCTGAAACGGCTTGGTCAGGTAGTCATCGGCACCCAGGTTCATGCCTTCGCGTACATCACTGCGATCGGCCTTGGCAGTCAACAACACCGTAGGAATATGGGCCGTCAACGGGTCGGCACGCAATGCCAGTACCAACTGGTGGCCGCTCATTTCCGGCATCATGACATCGCTAAGCACGATGTCGGGCATATGCTCGCGCACCAGTTGCAAGGCCTCCAGGCCGTTGGCAGCCGACCACACTTCATAGTCTTCCAAAGTCAGCAGTCGCGTCAGATTGGCGCGGATGTCGGTTTCGTCTTCGGCAATGACAATGCGACGTGTCATGCTGCGGGTGCCTCAGGCGGCAGCTTTGCCAACTGGGTGGCTAACAGCTGGCGCAAATTGGCCAGATTGAAGGGTTTTGTGACATAGCCTGTGGCGCCCTGCTGCAGCGCAGCTTCCAGTTTTTCGGGTTCTGCACTGGCGGAGAGAAAAACAAACGGTATGCCGCGCAGCGCAGGGTCAGCCTGCGTTGCCGCCAGCACCTCAAAGCCATCCAGATGCGGCATCATGACGTCGCACAGAATGAAATCGGGCTGGTGGTTGCGAATGGCTTCAAGGCCTAGCGGACCATCCACGGCCTGGATGACCTGATGTCCCTCCAGTACCAAAAACCGCACCAGATTCTCACGAATCGGCGCTTCATCGTCAATCACCAGTATGCGTGCCATATGTGACCTCTATCGTGACCTCAATCAGTGGGAACAGAATCGGTTGCCAGTGTGACACGAAAGCGGGTGCCTTGTCCCTGGACGCTGAAAACCTCGATGCGCCCACCATGCAAATCTACCGCGTTTTTGACAATGGCCAAGCCCAGTCCCGTGCCCTGTATGTTGCCAACGTTGCTGGAACGGTGGAAGGATTCAAATAGATGGGCAATCTCGTCATTCGGAATGCCAATGCCGTTGTCCGACACTTCAAACACCATGTGCGCGTCTTCTGGGTAGATTTTGAATCCCACCTCGCCACCTTGGGGGGAATATTTGATGGCGTTGGACAACAGATTGCCGAAAATGTGGCCCAGCAACTTCTCGTCATAGAGGCCTGCACGCAGGCCTTGCGCAAATTCGGTACGCAAGGTGCATTGCGAGTCGGGTTGCTGCGTGCGGGCCTCGTCGGCCAGCGCAAGGCACAATGGCACCAGGTCCACGCGCGCGGGGCGAAATTCCAGCATCTGGGCCTCGACCTTGCCGATCAGCAGCACGCGGTCGAGCATGCGGGTCATGCGTTGCACGCTGCTCTCTATGCTGCGCAAGACTTCAGCCTTTTCGTCAGCAGGCAGCCGCTCGCCATAGTATTTGAGCAATTCCGCAGACGACAGAATGGTTGCCAGTGGTGTGCGAAATTCATGGCTGGTCATGGCGACAAAACGTGAACGCAACTCGTTGAGCTCCTTTTGGCGCTCCAGCGCATCGCGGATTTCCTGCTCAGCTTGCTTGCGCTCCGTAATGTCCAGAAAGGTCCAGATGACGCCAGAGTCCGGATCCAAAGGGCGCACACAGCGCCCTGCCAGGTGGGCCCAGAACAGCTCTCCATTCTTGCGCCGGAACTGGCGCTCTGCCGTGTAGGTGCCCACGGTCGTCAGAGCGGCCCGGGTTTCCTGGCCGGCCCGGCGCCACTCGTCTTCGTTGGCGTGGACCAACACGGATGATTGACCGATCAATTCTTCGCGCTGGTAGCCCACCATTTCGGCGAATTTATCATTGACCCACTCATGGTCGCGCCCGCGTGAAAAGACGATACCCACCAACGCGCTGTTGAGGATGGCCTCCCGTTCTGATGAGGTGCGGTGCAGTTCCTGTTCCAGCAGTTTGCGGTCGGTGATGTCGGTGTAGAACGTCAGCGTTGCGGGCAGCCCCTCCCACGGGACGACGGTGACACCTATTTCCAGCCACTGAATTTCGCCGTCTGGCTGCAGCAGTCGAATCTGGTAATGGTTGATGACGTCTTCACCCGCCAGCCGGCGGCGGCGGCGTTCTTGAATGATCGCATGGTCATCGGGATGCACCCGATGCAGAAAACCTACCTTGAGAAAGTCCTCATGCGAGATCTTGGCAATCTCCGACGCACGTGCATTGGCAAACACGATGTGTTCCCCCTGCAGCACGATCATGCCTTCGCCGACATTTTCGATGACCAGGCGGTAACGCTCTTCGGAGCGGTGCAGCGTGTCGATCATCATCTTGCGTTCGGTGATGTCGGAAAAAAACGTCATGGTCGCCGCATGACCTTTCCAAGGAATCACCGAGGCATGGGCCTCCAGCCAGCGCACGCTGCCGTCTACATGCACACAGCGCATCTCGTAGCGGTCGGGCACCGGCTCACCATTTCGGCGGCGATGCCCCAGTTCTGCAACGAAGGCGTGGTCGTCCGGATGCACCCAGTTCAGCACGCTGTGGCCCAGAACCATGTCCAGCGGGCGGCGCAGAATTTCCAGGGCCATGCGGTTCACATAGACCACCACGCCGTTCTGGTTGATGCCCATGCCCTCACCCAGATGCTCCACCACCACGCGGTTGAAGTCTTCTGACAGCTTGATGGCTTCCTGTGCCGCGCGGCGGTCTGAAATATCGCGAATAAAGGCGCCAAAACCCAGGCTTTGTCCTGACGGAAAGGACCAGACTGCCAGCTCCACCGCAATCAGGGTGCCGTCGCGGCGCTGTGCCTCGACTTCTATCAGCTGGTTCAGAATGGTGGGTTGGCGGGTGCTCAAATACCGCTTCAAACCGGCCTCGTGGGCCGGGCGCTGTGCCAAAGGAATGATCAGTTCCGACAACTTGGCGCCCATTGCCTGGGCGCGGCTGTAGCCCAGCATTTTTTCAGCGGCCGGGTTCCAGTCTGTCACCATGCCTTGCGTGTCCATGGCCACTACGGCATCGCGCGCCAGGCTGAGCAGGTTCAGCAGGTGGCTCTCGCGGGCCTGCAGGTGCTCCACCGACTGCTGCAGCGCCTGCAACGTGGCAGCCCCTGCTGCAAACTGCGGCTGCGCGGGTGGTACCGGTCCGGTAGACATAAGTGGCATGGTGTGCAACGGGCTGAATCGTTCCGACTGTAATGGAGACGGGGGCTTGTGTGCAAATGTCCTACAACACGACCGTGAAGCAGGTCCCTTCACCCAAGGTGCTGCTGACGGTGATGGAGCCGCCATGCAATTCCACGGATTTCTTGACGATGGACAGGCCCAACCCGGTACCGGCAATGGCTCCCACGTTGCTGGCACGGTGAAACGAGTCGAACAGGTGGTGCAACTCGTCCGCCGGGATGCCTATGCCCTGGTCGCGAATGGCGAACGCTGTGCGGCCCTGCTCAGCTTGTACGCACATGCGAACGCTGCCTCCGTCTGGCGAATATTTGAGTGCGTTGGACAGCAAATTGCTGAAAATATGGCGACACAGCTTTTCGTCGAAGGCCCCCACGGAGTTTGGCAACAACCAGTCCAGTGCGATAGGACTGGTGGCCTGGGGGTGCTGCAAGCAGGCATCTTTGATCAGTTGTTCGCACAATGCCCTCAGGTCCAGCGTCTGGGGCTTGAACTCCAGCATTTCGGCCTCTGCCTTGCCGATCAGCAGTATGCGGTCCAGCATCAGGGTCATGCGCTGCACGCCGGCTTCGATGGATTGCAGTAGCTGGCCACGCTCCTCCAGCGACACGCGTTCGCTGTAGTAGCGTAGCAGCTCTGCGGAGGATAGTATGGATGCCAACGGCGTGCGAAACTCGTGGCTGGTCATGGCCACAAAGCGTGTGCGCAGCACATTGAGTTCACGCTGGCGCTCCAGTGCGTCACGGATATCGTCTTCGGCACGCCGGCGTGCGGTGACATCCAGCAAGGTCCAGATGACGCCTGCATCCGGGTCAAAGCCTTCGACACAGCGTCCGGCAATCAGCACCCAGATCACTTCGCCATTTTTGCGCCGGGTGTAGCGCTCGCTGTTATAGGTGCCGGTGCGCCGCAGGCTGGCCTCGGACTTTTTCTTTTCTGCGGCGAAAGCTTCGTCTGATTCGTAAAAGATACGGGGTGATTGGCCAATCAGATCGTCGCGCTTGAAGCCCGACATGTCGGCGCATTTCTCGTTGACCCAGACGATTTTGTCCTGCACATTGAAGCTGATGCCCACCAATGCCGTGTTGAGCATGGCTTCGCGTTCAAACGAGGTGCGGCGCAGCGCCAGCTCCAATTGCTTGCGCTGTGTGACGTCCGACAGGAAGGCCAACGTGGCCATGGAATCTTCCCAGCGAACGCGGGTCGCGCCCATTTCTATCCAGCGGGGCTCGCCCTGGGTCGTGTTGACCCGCAATTCCAGCCGCAAGTTGTTGTCGGCACCCAGCGCCAGGCCACGCAATTCGTCCAGCGCATGAACGCGGTCCTGCGGGTCCAGATGCTGGGTCCAGCCTCGCTGCGGTTGGTCTTGGGCCATCAAGCCAAACATGCTGGCGGCGCGTGGGTTGGAAAACAGCACCAGATCCTGGTCCAGCACCATCATGCCTTGGCCCACTTGCTCAATCACGTTGCGGTAGCGCTCTTCCGAGCGGTGCATGGCGTCATAGGCCTGCATGCGCTCAATGGCTGCACCCACGTGGTGGGCCACATGGGCCAGGACTTCTTCGTCGGCCGCGCTATAGACGGCGCCGGCGTCATAGCTTTGCACGGCCAGCACGCCATCCACAGCGCCCCGTATGCGCAGTGGCACACCCAGCCAGGCGCTGAACCCCAGGTCGCCCTGGGCTTGCGTGACCAGACCGTCAGCCTGCAACTGGGCAAAACGCATTTGATCGACGCGCTGCGGTATGCCGGTTTTGATGACATATTCGGTCAGACCCAGGCGCATCGGCACGTCAACCGTCTGCACGGTCGCTCCGTCTCGCTCATCCACGTAGTAGGGGAAATGCTTGACCCCTTTGGCCATGTCGCACAGGCTGATATAGCAATTGGGTGCCAACATCAGTTGGCCTAACAGTTCATGGACCTTGGCGGAAAAGTCGTGTAGCGAATCGCCCTCGGCGGCGCTGACCGCCAATTGGTAGAACACCCGGTACATGGCTTCGCTTTGGCGGCGTTGGCGGGTCTCACGCTCCAGCTCCAGATGTGCCGCGCGCAAGGCGTCATACGACTGCTTGCGTTCAATCGCGGTACTGACATGGCGCGCCACAAACGACAGCAAATGGGCGTCGGCCGCCTGGTAAGCCACACTGTCGTCGTAGCTTTGCACCGTCAGCACCCCGCCTATGCGACCCTTGATATGCAGGGGCACACCCAGCCAGCTGTTGAATGTCAGGTCTCCAGTGGCCTCGGTGATCTCACCGGCGGCCTGCAGCGCAATGTACCGGTGCTGGTCAATCAGTTCGGTGACTCCGCTGCGCAGCACGAATTCGGTCAGGCCGCAGCGCATGGGCACGTCCAACTCTTGCATGGAGTCGCCATCGCGTTCATCGACGTAATAGGGAAAATTCAACCGTCCTGGCTGCTCGCTGAGCAGGCACAGGTACAGGTTCTTGGCCGGAATCAGTTCCGCCAGCAGGCGGTGCAGCACGCCGGCAAAATCAAACAAGGTTTCTTCGCTGGTCGCCCGCTCGGCGATCTGGTAGAGAACCTTGTAAGTCGTGCTGCCGAAGCCCGCTTCGTCAAAATCAATCATGACTGGACTCGCGAGCGCTTACCGTTTGTTTCAGTAGTGCAAAGCGGCGGCGACGCCTACCGCCAAGCCTACAGCACCA
>FTFO01000270.1_pt1 | contig 15781 bp, 15 predicted proteins | sample 1640461 | NCBI WGS metagenome assembly FTFO01 (sample SAMEA3914814, study PRJEB12502) | metagenome | biome: forest; material: soil | place: USA | collected 2011-09-16 | depth 0.1 m
CCTAGGGTGTAAGCAGGTGTAAACGGCGCAGAATTGCCGCATTAAAACGAACGACTGTTCACTTTTACAAGAATGAGGCTCAGGATGCGACTTTTCAGACCCCTTTTGATGGCAGGTTTTGGCCTGGCATTTACGCTGGCGGCCCAGGCCACCGTTTCGGTTGCTGGTGTCAAAGTGGAAGACAACGCCACGGTGTCCGGCACCAAGCTACCGCTCAATGGTGCGGGGATTCGCTACAAAGGACCCTTCAAAGTCTATGTGGCGGAGTTGTACGTCAGCAAAAAAGTGAATTCGCTGGACGAGCTGATTGCAGCGCCTGGCCCGAAGCGCATGACACTGGTCATGGTTCGCGACATTGAAGCCGGGCCATTTGGGAAATTGCTGACCCGCGGCATGGAAGACAACAACCCAAAGTCCGAGATGTCCAAGCTCATTCCCGGTCTGCTGAAGATGAGCGAGCTGTTTACCGCCCACAAGAACTTTGTGCCGGGCGACGTCATCATCCTGGATTGGATTCCTGGAACGGGCTTGGTGATCAGCGTCAAAGGTGTCGTGGAAACCGAGCCGTTCAAGGAGCCCGAGTTCTACAAGGCCTTGATGGGTATCTGGCTGGGGCCGCAACCCGCCTATTGGAAACTCAAAGACAACCTCCTGGGAGACATGTCCTGATGTGCGGAACCAAAGCTCGACGAATACCCTCTTACACAAACTGGAACATCGGCCGACAATGTTTCAAGAACCCTTGCCAACGCACACTCATATTTTGGGGATGAACACACCATGCGCATGATCCGGCAACTCGTGATCGCCACCGCCAGCCTGTTATGGGTCTGCAGCGCCAGTGCCGCCGTGACCATACACGGCGTCAAGGTAGAAGACACCGTAAGCGTTGGCGGCGCCAACCTGCAACTCAATGGCGCTGGTACGCGCTTCAAAGCCATATTCAAGGTCTACGTGGCCGGCCTCTACACCAGTAAGAAAGTCAGCTCGCTGGAAGAATTGGTGGCAGCACCCGGTCCGAAACGGCTGAGCATGACCTTCCTGCGCGAAGTTGAAGCGGGCCCGTTTGGCAAGCTACTGACCCGCGGTGTAGAGGACAACATCACGAGATCCGAAATGTCCAAACTGGTGCCTGGCCTGATTCGTATGTCGGACATTTTTACCCGCTACAAAGTGCTGATGCCCGGCGATGTCGTGACCCTGGACTGGCTCCCCGGCACCGGCATGATTGTCACGGTCAACACCAAGGGCCAGACGCAGGTGCAGGACGAAGCCTTCAAGGAACCCGAGTTCTACAAGGCCATCATGTCGATCTGGTTTGGTTCCGCCCCGGCCGACCATTTGCTGAAAGACGCCATGCTGGGCCTGAAATAATCCCCCCCACTCAGCGCGCTAGGCTGGCGCCCACGCAAACCTGCACGTCCAAAAGACTGCAGGTTTTTTTTGCGCAACACAAACTTTGTAAATGGATGTAGAGTGGCAGTGGCTGCGCACAGGTGTTATTCCGTTACAAGGTGACCCCATGAAATTGAGTCTGAAGCTTCCATTGGCGTTTGCAGTGGCCCTGGGTCTGTTGTTCTGGGGCGGCATGTTTGGTATCTACAAGCTCAACAGCTCCCTCGATGTCTATGAGCACGAAGTGCTGGAGACCGTTGGAGCCCACAAGAAAGTAGCCCAGATCGAAACCAAGTTCTCTGGTGCCATTCAGGAATGGAAGAACGTGTTGTTGCGCGGCAAAGAGCCCAAGGACCTCGACACCTACTGGAACGCACACGTAAAGGCCATGAAGGAGGTGCGCGACGGCCTCAAGGAACTTGACAAGATGCGCTTGGACAGTGACGCCAAGGCCACGTTGCAAAAACTGGACAGCGCAGTTGCGACGGTGGATGACGCCTACAACAAAGCCTTTGAAGAATTCAAGGCGGCCAGCTTTGACCCCACCGCGGGTGACAAAGCTGCACGCGGCAAAGACCGCGATTCGAGCGCACTGATGACGGAGTTGAAAGAAAAACTCTCCAAGGCCGAGACCGACACCTCACTGGTTGCCACCAGGGAGGCGACCCGCAACACCTATTGGGCACTGTCCGCAATGGTGGTGGCCTCGTTGATCGGCATGGCCTACGGGGTGTGGCTGAGTCGGCAAATTGTTGCTCCGCTGGCGCGGGCCGTGGAACTGGCCGACCAGGTCGCGCACGGCAGGCTCAACAACATCATCACCTTCAGTGGCAAGGATGAGATCGCAGCGCTATTGCACTCCCTGCAGGAAATGCAGGACAACCTGGGGCGGCTGGTCACCAACGTACGCCAGGGCTCTGAAGGCGTGGCCACCGCCAGTGCCGAAATTGCCCAGGGCAACAACGATTTGTCGGCCCGCACAGAGCAACAGGCCAGTGCGCTGGAAGAAACGGCCGCATCCATGGAAGAGCTGGGGTCCACCGTCAAGCAAAATGCGGACAGCGCGCGCCAGGCCAACCAGTTGGCCCAAAGCGCATCCTCGGTTGCCGTTCAAGGCGGCGTCGTGGTCGACCAGGTCGTGGAAACCATGAAAGGCATCAACGAATCCTCGCGCAAGATTGCCGACATCATCAGCGTCATCGACGGCATTGCCTTCCAGACCAATATCCTGGCCCTGAACGCGGCCGTGGAAGCCGCCCGCGCCGGCGAGCAGGGACGCGGCTTTGCTGTCGTGGCCAGCGAGGTGCGCTCGCTGGCGGGCCGGTCGGCCGAAGCCGCCAAGGAAATCAAATCACTGATCGGCGCCAGTGTCGAGCGCGTGGAGCATGGCAGTGCCTTGGTTGACCAGGCCGGCAGCACCATGAAAGAGGTGGTCGACAGCATCAAGCGGGTCACCGACATCATGGGCGAAATCAGTGCCGCCAGCAGCGAACAATCCATGGGCGTGCAACAGGTTGGCGAGGCCGTGGCCCAAATGGACCAGGCGACGCAACAAAACGCAGCCTTGGTCGAGGAAATGGCCGCCGCCGCCAGCAGCTTGAAGAGCCAGGCCCAGGACCTGGTGAAGGTGGTTGCCGAGTTCAAGGTCGATGGGGACGGTTCGACCATGCGCAACATGCCAACACCGCCACGACCCACTGCAGCCAGTCGTCCGCCCGTGTCGAGCGCACCCAAACTGGCGCCGGCCCGTGCCAAACCAGGCAGCGCCAAATCCCCCATGACGGCAGCACTGCCCAAGCCGCAAACGGCGGCCAAATCCAAGCCGACACCGGCTGGCGGCGACGCCGACTGGGAGACCTTTTAAGCCCCCGCGTTCGCCCGTTCTCGCACCCAGGCCACCAGCATCGCGCCTTCCAGCGGTTTGCTATAGAGATAACCTTGCCCCTTGTCGCACCCCAGTTGTGCCATGAGCTGCGCCTGGCCTTCGGTTTCAATGCCTTCGGCCACGGTGCCCAGGCCCAAGGTCTGGGCCATACGAATGGTGGCCTCGATCAGCACCCGGTGGTAGGCGCTGCTCTGCGCCTGGCTGACAAAGGATCGGTCCACCTTGACAAAATTGACCGGCAATTCATGCAGGCACGACAACGACGAATAGCCGGTACCAAAATCATCCAGCGACAGGGCCACACCCAGGGCACGAATCGCATGCAGCGTGCTGAGCACCACTGCGTCTTGCGCCGCCAGGCTTTCGGTCACTTCCAACACCAATTGCTGCGGCGACAGGCCATTGGCGCGCAGCGCATCCTGAATGTCCGCAGCCAGACCCGGCTGGCGCAATTGCGCACGTGACAGATTCACGGCCAAGGTGGGCACTGGCCCGGCAGCATGGGCCAGGGGCATCGCAGCAAAGGCGCAACAGGCCGACTGCAGTACAAACTGCCCCAGGGCGCCAATCAGGCCACAGGCTTCCGCCACCGGAATGAACTCAACCGGCGACACCAGACCGCGCAACGGATGGCGCCAGCGCAGCAATGCCTCCATGCCCGTGAATGCCCCGCTGGCCAAATGGACCAGCGGTTGGTACACAACAAAAAGCTCCTGCTTCTCCAACGCCTGACGCAAATCGTTTTCCAGTGCCACCGATGCGCTGACCAATTGGCGCATGGACGGCTCAAACATCACATAACGTGCCCGTCCCGCGCGTTTGGCTTCATACATCGCAATGTCGGCATCCCGCAGCACGCTGTCGGCGTCGTCCACGGCATGGGTGCTGGTTACGATGCCGATACTGGCTGACGAGTTCACCTTGTGCGCGCCCAGACTGTAGGACACGGACAACACTTCGATCAACCGGCTGGCCACAATTTCGGCGTCCAGATCGCCCCGAATGTCGTCCAGCAGCACCACGAACTCGTCGCCTCCGATACGGGCAGCCAGATGCGAAAAGTCGCTGCTGTGCATCAAACTGTCACCGGGGCGCAAGCTCACTTGCAGGCGATTGGCAATCTGGCGCAGCAGCTCATCGCCAGCGCTGTGTCCCAGCGTGTCATTGACCTGCTTGAAACGGTCAAAATCCATGAACAACACCGCGAACTGGTAGCCCGGCTGCGCCTTGCGCCGGCGCATGGCAAGCTCTATCGATTGCAAGGCCACGCTGCGGTTGGGCAATTGCGTCAAACCGTCGGTGCGCGCCGCGGCACGCAACTCCTGCTCCAACGCCTTTTGTGCCTGTACGTCCATCGCCACGCCTGCCATGCGCAGCGCATGCCCGCGTGACGAGCGATCCACGACCGCGCCGACAAACATGATCCAGACCCAGCGTCCGGAACTATGGCGAATCCGCATGGACATGCGCAGCGCCAGCGTCGGATCACGAATCTGGGCCGTCACAGCGGCCAGCCACGGCCCCAGGTCTTCGGGGTGTATGGTGGCATTCCAGTCCTGTGCCGTCATGGGCAACTGCCCCCGTTGGTAGCCCATGATTTCCAGCAGCCGGTCGTTGCACTCCATGGCATCGCTAGGAATGTGCCACTGCCAGGTGCCCAAACCAGCGCCGTCCACTGCCAGCGTCAGCAATTGCTGTTGCGCGCGCACGTCGGTCAGATCGGTCGCCACGGTCACCCAACCGGACAGCGCACCGCTGTCGTCGCGCAAGGGCTGCATGTCCATCAGGGCCCAGCGCGCGTCACCGCTGGGCGTGCGCAAACTGATCTCCCGTTTGAGACCGTGGCCCAGGGCTACGGCATCGCGAAATTGCACAAAAGCGGCGGGGTCGGCGTTGCCGCGCTCCAATAACACGCCGAGTCGCTGCCCAAGGCACTCCTGCGACGCCAAGCCGGTCATGGCAGTAAATGCCTGGTTCACCCACGAGACGGTGCGGTCGGCGTCCGCCAGCACCACGGCATTGGAACTGCGCTCGGCCACCACGGCCAGTCGCTTCAGCCGTTCAACCAGATCGGCCTGAGACTCCGGCGTTGGATCAGGTTGGCTCTGGTTCGTCATGGTGGATGGCCACAATCCAGAGCGACTGTTATCAGGTCTGGCCTAGGCGGCTAGCGCCACACGCATGGCGTCAATCACGCCTTTGTAATCGGGCTTGCCAAAGATGGCGCTGCCGGCAACAAAGGTGTCGGCACCGGCATCGGCCACCCGCCGGATGTTGTCGACCTTGATGCCACCGTCGACTTCCAACCGGATGTCCTTGCCACTGGCATCGATACGCTTGCGCACGTCTTCAATCTTGCGCAACGCCGAGTCAATGAAACTCTGGCCGCCAAACCCGGGGTTGACGCTCATGATCAACACCAGATCGATATCGTCAATCACCCAGTCCAGCACGTCCAGCGGTTGGGCTGGGTTGAAGACCAGGCCGGCCTTGACGCCGTGGGATTTGATGGCCTGTATGCTGCGGTGCACATGATGGCTGGCATCGGGGTGAAAGCTGATCAGGTCGGCGCCGGCGTCGGCAAACTGGGCGGCCAACGCGTCAACGGGCGATATCATCAAATGCACATCGATAGGTACTGCAACACCACCCGCGGTCTTGGCGTGTGGCTTCAAGGCCTGACAAATCATGGGGCCAAATGTCAGGTTGGGCACATAGTGGTTGTCCATCACGTCAAAATGGATCCAGTCAGCGCCGGCGGAAATAACGTTCTTCAGCTCCTCACCCAGGCGGGCAAAGTCTGCAGAGAGTATGGAGGGGGCGATGCGAAAGGTCATGTCCACAGTTTAATCGCATGGGTTCGTACTTTTGCATGGTTTCACTTTTGTGCTGTGCTCGCAGCAGAGTGGGGCACACACCGCCGTTCGTGTCCCCCGCCCGCTCCAGCGGGCTCCTCCTTGACCTCACTGCAGCGTGTACCCCTACCCTGCTGCTGCGAACGGCATTTTTTTCTTGCAGGCGCGCAAGCCAAGCAGCCCGGGGATCAGGCTGCCTGGGCGTTGTGCGCAACTTAAGGGGGAGCCCGCAGGGCGGAGGAGATGGAGCACAACGCGCAGGCAGCCTGATCCCCACGCCAACCATGCTGAGATAAATGACTTTTTGCAGCCGCCTTCAAGCAATACCCAACCGTGAGGGCAACGCCCTCAAGACCGGATAGCATTGCGCCTTATGCCCAAGTACCAATTAACTGTCGAAGTATTGCCGCAATTCCTGCCGGACCAGTCCGCACCGGACGAAGACCTGTACGTGTTCGCCTACACCATCACCATCACCAACACCGGCGACATCGCCGCCCAGGTCATATCCCGCACCTGGAACGTCAACGACGCCAATGGCCACACCGAAAAGGTCAAGGGCCTGGGGGTGGTCGGACAGCAGCCCCTGCTCAAACCCGGCCAGGCCTTTGAATACACCAGCGGCACCCGGCTGCGCACACCTACGGGCACGATGCACGGCAGCCTGTTCTGCGTCGCCGAAGACGGTGAAAAATTTGATGCCGACGTACCCATGTTTGTGCTCGACGCGCTCAGCGGCGACACCGGCGTGGGTGGGTCGCGTACCCTGCATTGATGACCGATCCATCGGACCTGCCCACACTGCAATCCCTGCTGCAGACGCTGGACCCCGACGCCGACGGCGTGCACCGGCATCTGTGGCTGATTGCCCTGTTGGAATGGATTCGCGGAAACTCCAGTTCAGCCCTCAATGCGACAGATCGTGTAGCTTTGTTGTTGGATACCGTAGAGGCTGACCCGCAAGTCTATATTCGCCTGCAAGTCTGGTGGCGCACCCTGATCGACACCGTCGACGGCACCACGCTGCTATCAGACTATGGATTCGCCTCACGCAACGCGTTTGTCAGCGAGTTCATTGAGCGCCTGCACCATAAGCTGTTGCCAACCTCACCAGAAACCTCCGACGCATCCGAACTGTTTACCCTGTTGATGCCCAGTCCGTTGGATGCGGTGTGGCTGGCCGATTTGCCAGACGGCAGTCTGACGCGCCTGGGGGCTTTGCTCAGCGCCCCGGCCGTTGGCCACACGGCACAGGTCCATCCCAAACTGACGTATTGGCAATACACCTTGCTGGAAGCCATCACCTTTTGCACCAGCCAGATTCGCGCCGCCGGATTTTCAGCGGAAATTCGTCTGCGCATGAGCGCGCCGGCACTGCTGGCCAGCCCGTTTCACACGCTGGAAGCCAGTTTTGACGTCATGCGTGACGCCTGGCTGGCGCACCTGCACGGCAATGGTTCGTCCGATGCAGTCAACGCCAGCGCCCATGCCTTTCGCTTGCAACTGGACGCCTGCCGCCACGCGGCCGCCACCGTCTACACCCATCTGGACGCGCATGGTATTTCGGTCGATCTGGTGTTTCGACTGCGCCAGTTGCGCGACCGCGTGCTGCGCATACGCGCCTTGCTGGATTGTTTGCTGGCCGAGTCGGCGCAGGCCCCCACAGCCAGGCTGTTTGCGCAACTTGCCAGTGTCGGCCAATCACAACGCAGCCTGCGCGCGTTGTTGGACAACGGCACATCGTTGCTGGCAGCTAAAGTTGCTGAACGCAGTTCGGAAACGGGTGAACATTACATTACCCGCACGCGCGGTGAATACCGCCAGATGCTGCGCGACGCGGCCGGTGGCGGCGCGCTGACGGCACTCACCACCTACCTGAAATTTGCCGTTGTCGCCATGGGCCTGACGGCATTCTGGTCCGGGTTCTGGTCTGGTTTGATGTATGCCGCTAGCTTCCTGCTGATTCAATTGCTGCATTTCACGCTCGCAACCAAGCAGCCGGCGATGACGGCCCCTGCCATGGCCGCCAAGCTTAGAGATTTTTCCGACGCCAGTGCGCTGCAGGAATTTGTCGACGAGATCACCCACCTGGTGCGCTCGCAGGTAGCGGCTGTGCTGGGCAATGTGACCGTGGTATTCCCTTTGGTACTGCTGCTGTCGGAGGGCCTGCAATTGCTGCGCGGCAAGCCCATGATCAGTGCCGAGCAGGCACAGTATGTCTTCCACTCACTGACGCTGCTGGGACCCTGTCTGTTGTTTGCCGCCTTCACCGGCGTGCTGCTGTTCGCCGCCAGCATCATCGCGGGGTGGGTGGAGAACTGGTTTGTGTTGCACCGCCTGGACTCGGCCATTCGCTACAACCCGCGCATCACGCGCCGCTTGGGCGTGGCACGGGCCGATCGCTGGGCGCACTATATGCGCCGCAACATATCCGGCTTCGCATCCAACATTACCTTGGGTTTCATGCTGGGACTGCTGCCGGCCATTTTTGGCTTTTTGAGCCTGGGACTGGATGTGCGCCACGTGACGCTGTCCACTGGGCAACTGGCTGCCGCTTGTGCCAGCCTGGGTTGGGATGTGGTACGCCAGCCAGCGCTGTGGTGGGCAGTGGCCAGCATTCCCTTGATCGGTGCGCTCAATCTGGGCGTCAGTTTCTACCTGGCGTTTCGGGTTGCGTTGCAGGCCCACAGTGTGTCCGCGCTGGGGCGGGTTCGCATTCGCCGCGCCGTGCTGGAGCGGCTGCGACAGGCCCCCTTGAGCTTCTTTTGGCCCCCACGCGAGCAGTCTGATGGGTGAGTTTGAACTGATACAGCGCTATTTCACGCGCCCCACCCGCCACGCCGTGCTCGGCGTTGGCGACGACTGCGCGGTTTTGCAATGCGCACCGGGCATGCAAATGGCCATCTCCTGCGATATGTTGGTGTCAGGTCGGCACTTTTTTGCCGACACCGATCCACACTGCCTGGGCCACAAGGCCTTGGCGGTGAATCTGAGCGATCTGGCCGCTTGCGGTGCACGGCCGCTGGCTTTTACCCTGGCCTTGGCGCTGCCCGACGCCAATCCAGCCTGGTTGGCGCCGTTTGCCGACGGTCTGTGGGCGCTGGCCGACGCCCACGGTTGTGAACTCATCGGTGGCGACACCACGCAAGGACCGCTCAATATTTGCATCACCGTCTTCGGTGAAGTACCTGTCGGCCCCGCCCAGCGGCCTGGTCTTGCCGCGACCCGCGCCATTCTGCGCAGCGCGGCACAGTCCGGCGATGATATTTACGTCAGTGGCACGCTCGGCGATGCGCGCTTGGCGTTGGAAGCCTTGCGGGGCCGCGTGCCATGCGATGACGCCACCCTGGTCAGTGTGCGCCAACGGCTGGAACAACCGACACCGCGGGTGGCGCTGGGCCTGGCGCTGCGCGGCGTTGCCAGCGCGTGTGCCGACATCAGCGATGGCCTGTTGGGAGATTTGGGCCACATATTGGAGCGCTCAAACGTCGGCGCACGGCTCGACACCAGCATTGCGACCGAAAAGCTGGCCTCTGCCACACTGTCAGCTGCCGCTCAAACGGTACTGACACCGCAACAGCTTTTGGCGTATGTGTTGGCCGGTGGCGATGACTACGAACTCGTGTTCACCGCGGCACCGGCGCTGCGTAGTGCCGTTGCGCAGGCCGGCAGCCTCAGCGGCACACCGGTCACACGTATTGGCCAGATCGAGCAGGCGCCTGGTTTGCGCTTGGTGGACGCCACTGGCAAGCCAGTGGCCAACCGCTTTGCGTCTTTTGACCATTTCGCAGCATGAGCCGACTCGGACACACGCGCGACAAAATCTACAAAACCGTGGCACGCCAGTTGCACGGCACCGTTCCCTGCTGGGTCTGCGGGCAACCCGTGTTGCCGGTCGACGCCACGCTGGAACACATCCGCCCCTTGAGCGAAGGCGGCAACAGCCACCTGGACAATCTGGCCATCAGCCACGCCCTGTGCAACCAACGCCGCCAGAAGGCAACTTGAATACCCACCAGCACCGTCTAGACTGTTACAGTTGTTGACACCGCCCCATCAGACTATGCCCGCCTCCACCACCAGCCCACACGACGTTGCGTTTCAAATCAGCCGCCGTGTGGCGGCTCCCCTAACCCGCGTGTGGCATGCCTATACTGAGCTGGAACCGCTGATGCAGTGGTTCGGGCCCAGCGGCTTCTCGATGCCTTTCAGCCATTTCGACTTTCGCCCGGGCGGCACCTTCCACCACTGCCTGCGCACCCCCACCGGCTTCGAGATGTGGGGCAAATGGGATTTCGTCAGCATTGACGCACCCCATTCAATGTCCATGGTGGTCACTTTTTCCGATGCCAAGGGAGGCCTGACGCGCCACCCCATGTCGGCCAGTTGGCCATTGAAAGTGCTGTCGACGACAAGCTTTTCAACAGAAGGCGATCAAACCCTGGTCACCATCGTCTGGGAGCCCCACCAGGCCACGCCTGACGAAGTTGCCGCGTTTCGCGCCGCTCACGCATCCATGGCACAGGGCTGCAACTCCAGTTTTGACCAATTGGACGCCTATCTGGCCCAACTTTCACCACCATGAACGACCCTTTCTCCGGTCCGGTCACGGTGTTTCCGCAGGATCCGGGCCAGCCAGCCCCCATCGCGCGACCCAGCGTGCGCTTCATGCTATCGCACCCAGCGCACTGGATTGCCTTGGGCTTTGGCTCCGGGCTGTCGCGCATTGCGCCTGGCACCGCGGGCACACTGTGGGCCTGGTTGGCGTTCGTCGCGTTGTCGCCGTGGATGAACGACCTGCGCTGGGGCGTGGTGATCGCACTGGCATTGCCGGTCGGCTGGTGGGCCTGCAGCGTAACGGCGCGCAACATGACGGTGCTGGACCCCGGTAGCATTGTCTGGGACGAAATCGCCGCGTTCTGGCTGGTTTTGTGGCTGATCACGCCCACCAGTCTGGTGGGGCAGGTGCTGGCGTTTGGCTTGTTCCGGTTTTTCGATGCTGTCAAACCCGGCCCCGTGGGCTGGGCCGACAGCTTGTGCCACAACCTGAAACCAGCAACCGACCCCACCGCCTGGCGCAAGGCGGGTTTTGGCATCATGTTCGACGACCTGGTGGCGGCTGGTTGCACTCTGTTGGTGGTGGCCATATGGCGGGCGATAGTATGACGTCGCAGAGCATGCATACGCTGGCCAATGCGCTACGCGCGCAGGGTTGGACCTTGGCCACCGCCGAGAGTTGCAGTGGCGGCATGATAGCCGCCCGCTGCACCGATCTGGCAGGCTCCAGTGACTGGTTTGAGCGCGGTTTTGTGACCTACTCCAATGCCGCCAAGTCGGACATGCTGGGCGTGGATCCGCAACTGATAGCGCGCGAAGGTGCGGTCAGCGAAGCCGTGGTCCGTGCCATGGCCAGCGGTGCGCTGAAGCACTCCCAGGCCCAGGTTGCGGTTGCCGTGACGGGCGTGGCCGGGCCAGGAGGAGGCAGTGTCGCCAAGCCGGTGGGCACCGTCTGGTTTGGATGGGCCACACCCATGGGTCTGGTTAGCGAGGTGCAACGTTTTGACGGCGACCGCGCGCAGGTTCGTACGGCCACGGTGGACCACGCGTTGCAGCGGCTGGTGACGCTACTGCACAAGCCCGGCTAACGAAATCAGTGCGACACAGGGGACGCATCCAGGGTGTCGGCGGTGATATGCCGCGGGATTGGCGCCAGCAAGCCGAGATCGGTCAACGCCAGCTGTGCCGCCTGGGCCAAGTTGGTGTAGGGCTCCTCGCCAATCAGCGCGCAAAGCTTGTCGTTGGCCAAGGCATGTGGCACCTGCCACACATAGCGCATCTCCAAAAGAGCGTCCCAGGTGGGCAGCAGCAGTGCGCCCACGCGAATGATCGCCCACGGCAAGCTGGAGAAGCGTAGCGTGGCTTTGGCCTTGATCCAGCCCTGTGCGCGTGCCACGGGCGTCAACACATCCAACCAGCGCTGACCGGTGATGCGGTGCCCCGCAAAGTGCAGTACCTCAAACGTCGGCAGCGTCGCACGCTTCTCGGCGACCGCGACGAAAGCGCGCGCCAAATCGGGCAGGTAGGCCCAGGCCCGGGAAACATCTTTGCCACCGGGATAGGTGAACACTCCCTTGCGGATGTCTTTGACCATCGCCGTGTCAAACCAGGTACCGCGCCCGCCCCCAAAAAAGTCGCCCGCGCGCAGCACGATGCAGCGCACGCCGGACTGTTGCAAACGCTGCTCCATGGCGATGCGCACCTGCCCCTTGATGGTCTTTGCAGTCTGCGGCGTACCCTCGCGCAGCAGCACCGGCATGGTGTGTCCGAAGTTATAGATATTGCCCGGCACCATCAAGGTGGCATCCAGTGCGCGCGCCAAGCCTATGGCGGCATCGGTCATGGGCAGAACCTGGGCTTGCCAGGCCTTGTTGGTATACGCAGGATTGAGCGCATGCACGACCACCGCGGCCCCTTGCGCGGCTTGCGCCAGCGCCTGCGTGTTGTGCAGATCCAGCTTCAGCCACTGCACAGACACATCGCTGGGCACATCGGCGCCCACGCGGGTTTGACCCAGAACGCGCCAACCGGCGTCGGCAAAGGCTTTGGCGGCCGCCAATCCGAAACGGCCACGGGCACCCAGAATCAATACGGTTTTGTTGGGCTGTTGCATGCTATGTGTCCTTCAGGTGGTAGCGCGTTGCGGCGCCTGTTTTCGGTTACTCGATGTCTGCATTGTGAAAAACAAACATAGTTAACACAATTGCATATATATTTACATCTGATATGCATATCTGAATAACCTCATGCAAAACACCTTTGACTGGAGCCTGATTCGCTCCTTTCTTGCTGCACTGGACCACGGTAGCGCGCTGGCCGCGGCGCGGCAACTCAAGACCAGCCAACCGACCGTGGGGCGCCATATTGCTGATCTGGAAAGCCAGTTGGGCGTGGTCCTGTTCGAGCGTACCGGCCGTGGGCTGGTGCCCACCGCTACGGCCCTGCAATTGGCCGAATCGGCGCGTGACATGGAGGCCGGTGCCCTGCAACTGACGCGCACGCTCAGCGGCACGCAGCAACAAACCAGCGGCACGGTGCGCATCACCGCCAGCGTGCCCGTGGCTGTGCATTTGCTGCCGCCAATTTTGGCGCGCATGCGCACCGAACTGGCGGACGTGCAAGTCGAGTTGGTCTCCAGCAACCAAGTCAGCAATCTGCTGCGCCGCGAAGCCGACATTGCGGTGCGCATGGTGCGCCCACAACAGGGCACGTTGCTGGCGAAAAAAATTGGCGACGTGGTTATCGGTGCCTATGCGCACCGCCACTATCTGGCGCGGCACTGCCCCATTCGCCAGCCTGCCGACCTGCTCGCGCACAGCTTGATCGGCAATGACGCGGACACGTCCATTCTGCGCGGTTTCCAGGCGATGGGCTTTGCCGTCGGGCCAGAGGCGTTTGCACTGCGCACCGACGACTTCATCGTGCAATGGCAGGCGGTTCGTGCCGGCCTGGGTATTGGTTTTCTGGCCGACTATATGGCGCGCACCGACCCCGACGTTATGCCTGTGCTGGCCGACAAATTACCGATACCCAGCCTGCCCATGTGGCTGGCCGTGCACCGCGAAATTCGCACCAACCGGCGTATCCGTGCAGTATTCGATTATTTGGCAGAGGCGTTGCCTCAAGTGATATAGAACCCCACGTTCGCCCACTGCGTGTGGCTCTCTGCCCCCGAGGGGCCGTCGTCACCTTGGGACGGCCCGGCGGTGACGACCTAGAACCCCACGCTTGTCGCTTCGCGTACTACGCTGTTTAGAACGTTTCCCAGTCGGCGTCGCCTCCGGCAGGAGCGGGTTTGTGCTGTGTTTTGGGTGCGGGGGACGGCGTAGGGGTTGGCTTGCCAGTTGCGGCGGACTTTGCGGCTGAAGCTGCCGGTTTGCGGGCACTGGCCGAAGTACCAATGGCACGGCGCTCGTCGCCCTTGAACGGCTTGGCATTGGGTGCGGTCGAGCGCACGGCGGTGCGTGGCAAACTGCTCCCCCCGCCATGGCCAGCGACCTTGAAGAATGCAACAGATTGCACCAGCTCACTGGCCTGGCTTCTGAGGGCACTGGCGGCGGCGGCCATCTCTTCGACCAATGCGGCGTTTTGTTGGGTCGCCTGGTCCATTTGCGTCACCGCTTCGCCCACTTGCGCCACACCGCTGGCCTGCTCATTGCTGGCCGCGCTGATTTCCCCCATGATGTCGGTCACCCGCTTGATGCTGGTGACCACCTCGGTCATGGTCGCTCCGGCCTGGTCTACCAGCGTAGTGCCGTGCTCGACCCGCTCGACACTGGCATTGATCAAGCTCTTGATCTCTTTAGCGGCTTCCGCAGAACGGCCGGCCAATGAGCGCACCTCGCTGGCCACCACGGCAAACCCGCGGCCCTGCTCGCCCGCACGCGCGGCCTCCACGGCGGCATTCAAGGCCAGAATATTGGTCTGGAACGCAATGCCATCGATCACGCTGATGATGTCCGAAATCTTGCGCGACGAGGCGTTGATGTCGCGCATGGTCTCCACCACCTGCCCCACCACATTGCCGCCTTCGACCGCAATGGTCGACGCGCTTTGCGCCAACTGGTTGGCTTGGCGCGCACTGTCGGCATTTTGCTTGACGGTGGCACCCAACTCTTCCATGGAAGACGCCGTCTGCTCCAACGCGCTGGCCTGCTGTTCGGTGCGGGCCGACAAGTCGTTGTTACCCTCGGCGATTTCGGCGCTGGCCGTGGCCACGCCTTCGGAGCCATGGCGCACGGTGGTAACCACCTGCGCCAAGTTACCTTGCATGGCAATCAGGCTGGCCATCAGGCTTTGCGTGTCACCGGCCGTGAGGGCGACGGTCCCGGTGAAGTCGCCCTGCGAAACGGCGCGGGCCAGATCGGCCGCGTCACTGGGCTCGCCACCCAGCTCCTTGAGTAAACTGCGTGTGATCCAGAAGCCAATGCCAGCTGCCGCAAACAAGGCCAATACGCCCAGGCCCAGCATGACAGCACGCGCCTGACTGAACGCATCCCCACCGGCCTTGGCGGTTTCATCCAGCAATTCAGTTTGAAAACCCAGCAGCGCGCTAATCGCGCCCTTGTAGTTGCCCAAAATGGGGCGCAACTCACTGGCCAGATAGGCCTTGGCCTCGTCTGCCTTGTCAGCAGAGATCAACGCCAACAACGCGTCCTGTCCTGCGATAAATTTCGTCCGTTGATCCTTTACCTTTTGCAACAATTCCTTGCCCTTGGGGTGCGCTATCAATTGATCGAGCAACTCGACGTTCTTGCCTATCACGCTGCGTGATTGGGCGATGGACTCATTCAGTTTTTTTCTATCGGCGGCATCCGCCGTCAGCATGGTGTCGCGCAAGGCGATGGCAATACTGTCCGCCTCTGCCAATATGGTTCGGGCCGCCTCCATCTTTGGAATGCGGTCATCGACCAGCGTGGTAACGCCATCATGGATGCGATTCATGGACAGCAGGCCCACTCCCAATATGACCAGCATCAAGGCGCACACCACGCCAAACCCCATCGTCAGCCGCATGCGTACGGTCAGGGAGGAACTGTTCATAGGATGTCTCCAAAAGAATGTTTGCCAGACCCATCCTAACGCGCGC
>FTFO01000105.1_pt1 | contig 15460 bp, 9 predicted proteins | sample 1640461 | NCBI WGS metagenome assembly FTFO01 (sample SAMEA3914814, study PRJEB12502) | metagenome | biome: forest; material: soil | place: USA | collected 2011-09-16 | depth 0.1 m
CTCACCTTTGACACGGTTGTAAAAAATAGGGGATTGGGTGTTGGCACCCATGGCACTGACCACGCCCAGGTGCACGGCACCTGACTTGCGCACGGCCAAGGCTACCGCCTCGACAGCTTTCAGGTCGACCGCGCGAAACGCCTCCTGGCTGCCGGCTACCTTGATGGTCGTGCCCAGGGCGATGAAGCAATCATCGACCTTGGGCAGGGTTGGCAACTTGGCAAAGTCCACCACATGCTGCACCAGCTTGGGGTGTTTCTCTGCCAACGCACGCCGGCCCACGCAGTGGACCGTCGTATACGTTTTATCGGCTAAAAGGTCCGCGAGGATTTCCCGACCCACGAGGCCCGTTGCTCCCGCCACCAAAGCCACCCGACCGCGAACCACCGCCATTGCCGCCTCCATTGCGGTTTCCACCGCCGTAACCCCCGCCGCCACCACGGCGACCGCCGCGTTCAGCCATCATATCGACACTGGTGCGCATCGGGTCGGGTTGACCTTGCACGGCGCGTGGTGCGCGCGATTCGTTGCCCATGCCACTGGCAAAGCCACCTTCATGGCTGCGTGGTTGCGCGTCACCGACTGGTGCGCGGCCACCACGGCCCTGGCCGTAGCCCTGACCCTGGGGTGGGCGTGCACCTTGTGGGCGCGGTGCGTGTTCGCCACCGCGACCCTGGCCGCCGCCGTTACCACCACCACCACCGTTGCCGCGCGGGCCTTGGGCACCGCGTCCGCCACCACCGCCGCCATTGCCTCGGCCAGCGCCTTGGCCGCCACGGTCACCTTGGCCGGCTTTGTTTTCACGTACGCGCTGCAGCATCTCCGTGCGTGCCGCACGGGCTGCTGCCTGCATGACATCGCGGCTTGGCGGCTTGCCAGCGCCGCCCCAGATGGTCTGGCGGCCCATGGCGATGGGTTCACCTTGCTCGCCAGGCTCCGGTCCAAAACCGTCGATGATCTGCACGGGAATGTTTTGCTTGGTAAAGCGCTCGATGTCCTGCATGAAGCCTTCTTCGTCCAGGCACACCAGGTTGATGGCTGCGCCATCGTTGCCCGCGCGTCCGGTGCGGCCGATGCGGTGCACATAGTCTTCGCTGACGTTGGGGATTTCGTAGTTCACCACGTGCGGCAGGTCGTCAATGTCAATGCCGCGTGCGGCAATGTCGGTGGCCACCAAGGCGCGCACATCACCGCTCTTGAAACCAGCCAATGCCTGGGTACGAGCGGCCTGGCTCTTGTTGCCGTGCAGGGCCATGGCGCTGATGCCATTCTTTTCCAGGAATTCGGCCACGTTATTGGCGCCGAACTTGGTGCGGGTGAACACCAGCACCTGGCTCCAGTTGTGTTGCTGGATGATGTGGGCCAGCAAGGCCTTTTTCTTGCCACGGCCAACCGGGTGAATCACCTGGGTGATGCGCTGCACGGTGGTGTTGCGTGGCGTGACTTGAACGCTTTGCGGGTCTTTGAGCAGGCCGGCGGCCAGTTCGCGAATCTCATCACTGAAGGTGGCCGAGAACAGCAGGCTTTGTTTTTCCTTGGGTACTGCGGCGAGCACTTTCTTGACGTCATGGATGAAACCCATGTCCAGCATGCGGTCAGCTTCGTCCAGCACCAGCATTTGCACCTGGCCCAGGTCCAGCATGCCTTGCTGCATCAGGTCCAGCAAGCGTCCAGGGGTGGCGACCAGAATGTCGACGCCCTTTTTGAGTTTGGAGATTTGCGGGTTCATGCCCACGCCGCCAAAAATCACGGTGCTGCTGAGTTGCAGGTATTTGCCATAGGTACGAATGGATTCTTCCACCTGGGCTGCCAATTCGCGGGTGGGTGTCAAAACCAGGGCGCGAATGCCTGTGCCGCCAAACTTGTTTTGCGCACTGCGGCTCATGGACAGGCGATGCAGCAAGGGCAGCGTGAAGGCTGCGGTCTTGCCCGTGCCGGTCTGGGCGCCACCCAGTAGGTCGCGACCCTCCAGAATGAGGGGAATGGCCTGCGCCTGAATCGCTGTGGGCGTTTCGTAACCTTGCTCGCGCACGGCTTTAACAATGGCCGCAGCCAGGTTCAATTCTTCGAATGTCATGGATATTGGCGCCCATCCAGGGCGCTTGGGATATCGGCCTGTCCTGGTGCCAAGGCGCCAGATCAGTCAAAGGCAGATAGATTCAAAAGCAGGACGTTGGGTGTAAACCCGTCCCCAGCAATGTGCTGACGTTGTGGGCAACTGAAGCACCGCAACAGGCATATTGTCGCACGTTGGCCGCATACCTGCACAAAAAGCTGCAACTCTTTGTTTTAGGGGTGTGACTTAAGCGTGACAATGCGGACTTGGGGGCTAGTCATTGCGCCTGTCAACTGGGAGAATTCGGACACAATGAAAAAGTTCATGTTGCGAAGGTTGGGCGTGGCCCACGAGGCTGGCAGCTTCAAGCCATCCCTGCACGATTGCATTGAGGCAGTGTTGGAGCAAAGTGATGCCCTGGTCGATGAGGTCGTGGGCGGGTTGAAGGCGTCCCTGACCCAAACGCGCAGCAAATCCATGCAGGCTGCGCCGAATCCGGCAGGCAAGGCGACGATCGATTATTTATTCCTCCATGCCGACGCGTTCAAGGCCAGCTTTGCTACCAATCTGCGCTCAGCACTGTATGGTGGCGATGTACAACGGGCACAGTCCAAACCTTTGCGCTTTGATGACTTTCAGTTTCTGGAAGAAGAACAGATCGACGCCAACATCGAGTTTGCACTGACCCAGCAAGAGATTTCGCTGGCCGTTGACGATGTCTTGCCCAATCTGAATGCGCTGATCAGCAGCCTGCTGGGCTGGCTCACGGTGCAGCCGCATCTCAATCCGCTGAAGCCAGAGTCATTTGTATTTGCTTTGCGGGAGTCATTGCAACAGTTGGTGCCCAATGAGCAAGGGCGCATGGCCATCATGACACCGGCGGCCGGCATGCTTGGCGTTGCCATGCGCCAGCTTTATCGTGAAGTGGCGGAATGGTTGCGCTCGCAAGGGGTGGAGCCGGTCGGCCCAGTACAGCACCAAGGCGGCTCGCAGGGCACGCAAAAACCGGCTGAAAATTCCGTCACCCGCACATTGTTGACATTGGATAAATTGCGCCGACTGTTGTCCGGTGAGTTGGATCCAGGGCCGCTCAACGGCAATATCAAGGACTTTACGCACACCGTACCAGCATCTTTCGTGGCGCTGGAGGACATGAAACTGATGGAGCCGATGATGAAGCGACTGGCCGCGCGGGCCAGCCAGTCAGCCGCTCCACAGGTCAGCGCGCAAGGCGCCATGGTGGTGGAAAACACGTCATCGCAACGCGAAAAGTCCAAGAGCAAGAAATTGGGGCGCGAACTGGGCGAAGAAGTGGTTCGCCTGATGCTGGAAAACCTGTCGCAGGACCACCGGCTACTGGGGGGCGTGCGCAAGCACCTGAAGCTGCTGGAGCCGGTGCTGATTACGCTGTCGCAATCCGACGCGCGATTTTTTAGCGAACGCCAACACCCGGCGCGCCAGTTCATGGACAAGATTACCAGCCGCAGTCTGGCCTTTACGTCAGAAGACCAACCCGGCTACAACAATTTCAGGAAAACGCTGGAAAACTCGGTCAACTTGCTGAGCAGTGGCCCGGGTGATGCGGCCACGTTTGCGCGGGTTTTGCAGAAATTGGAGGAACGCTGGAGCAAGGAAGAGCATGAGCAGCGCCAGCGCGCCGAAGAAGCCGCCCGCGCGCTGCTGCACGCCGAACAACGCAACCTGTTGGCGCAGCGCTTGTCCGAAGACTTTGCCGAGCGGCTGAAGAACAAAAAAGTGCCCGAAATCGTTGTTGCTTTCCTGCGCGGCCCGTGGGCGCAGGTGGTGGCAGAGTCGCAGTTGCGCTGCGCCGACGGCACGGCCGATACGGATGGCTATCTGGGCCTGGTGGACGATTTGATCTGGAGCGTGCAACTGCGCCTGGCGCGCCGCAACCGGGCCCGTTTGGTGGATATTGTGCCGGGCATGCTGGTCAAGATGCGCCAAGGCCTGGGTTTGATCTCCTACCCCGAAGAGCGGATTCCGGTGTTTTTTGACGAACTGATCACCTTTCATGAGCAGGCGTTTGAAGGCGCCCGACCCGCGCCCGCTGCCGATGCGCCCGAAAAAGCCGCAGAAGTCACAGAAGTCGACATTTCGCATGTCGACAGTGTCGGGCTGCCAGTCGACGAATTCTGGATGGCGCAAGACGAAGCCACGGATTCGGGCTTTATGCAGGGCGCGCAGGAGCGCATACCCGAGGTCGAGCCGGACGAAACGCCCGACCTGGCAGCCCAAGAGGCATGGAGCGCGCAAAGCCTCATTACCGGATCGTGGGTCGATCTGGCGCTGGGCGGCGTCTGGGTGCGCGCCCAGTTGACATGGGCCAGCCCGCACAAGACACTTTTCATGTTCATTTCATCGGGCGGCATGGCGCATTCCATGTCGCGCAGAACCATGGACCGGTTGCGCGGCCTGGGCCTGATTCGCCTGGTGTCGGACGGTCGGGTCATTGACCATGCGCTGGACGCGGTGGCACAAACGGCACTGCGCAACGACGTTGAAAAGGCCGGCGGCGGCACTTAGTTGACGTCCTGACGCGATGGGATGTGGTGCCGCAGTCGATAATGCGGTATTGCAACCCGTCTGCAAGCCTCATCTTTCGACACTTACCAGTAGTAAACCAATGGCTCAATACGTTTTCACCATGAACCGCGTCGGCAAGATTGTGCCGCCCAAGCGTTACATTCTTAAAGATATTTCGCTCAGCTTTTTCCCCGGCGCCAAAATTGGCGTGCTGGGTACCAATGGTTCCGGCAAATCGACCCTGCTGAAGATCATGGCCGGCCTGGACAAGGAAATCGAGGGCGAGGCCACTCCCATGGCGGGCCTCAACATCGGCTACCTGCCACAGGAACCCAAGCTGGACCCCAACCAAACGGTGCGCGAGAGCGTGGAAGCCGGTATGGGCAAGATTTTCACGGCCAAAGCCCGCCTGGAAGAGGTCTACACCGCCTATGGCGCGGAAGACGCCGACTTTGACGCGCTGGCGGCCGAACAGGCCGAGTTGGAGGCCATCATTGCCACGGCCGGCACCGATTCCGAGCACCAGCTCGAAATTGCCGCCGATGCGCTGCGCCTGCCGCCATGGGACGCCAATATCGGCGTGCTGTCCGGTGGTGAGAAACGCCGTGTGGCCTTGTGCCGTTTGTTGCTGTCCAAGCCCGACATGCTGCTGTTGGACGAGCCCACCAATCACTTGGACGCTGAATCGGTGGACTGGCTGGAGCAATTTCTGCAGCGCTACGCCGGTACTGTGGTGGCGATTACCCATGATCGCTACTTCTTGGACAACGCCGCCGAGTGGATTTTGGAGTTGGACCGTGGCTCCGGCATTCCCTACAAAGGCAACTACAGCGACTGGTTGAGCCAGAAGCAAGCGCGCCTGGAAGCCGAGCAAAAGGGTGAAGAATCACGCGCCAAGGCGTTGAAGAAAGAATTGGAATGGTCGCGCCAAAACCCCAAGGCGCGCCAGGCCAAGAGCAAGGCCCGTCTGGCCCGCTTTGAGGAATTGAGCGATTTTGAATACCAAAAGCGCAACGAAACCAATGAAATCTTCATCCCCGTGGCAGAGCGGCTGGGCAACGAGGTCATTGAATTCACCAATGTCACCAAGTCATTTGGCGACCGCGTGCTGATTGACAACCTGAGCTTCAAGGTGCCGGCTGGTGCGATTGTCGGCATTATTGGCCCCAACGGAGCCGGTAAATCGACATTGTTCAAGATGATAGCCGGGCGCGAAAAGCCTGATTCCGGCGAAGTCAAGGTCGGTTCCACCGTCAAAATGGCCTTTGTTGACCAGAACCGCGACGACCTGGCCAACGAAAAGACAGTCTGGGAAGACATCTCCGGCGGTCTGGACATCATCAACGTGGGCAAGTTCCAGATGGCCAGCCGTGCCTATTGCGGGCGCTTCAATTTCAACGGCGGCGACCAGCAAAAGCGCGTCGGCACGCTGTCGGGCGGCGAACGCGGTCGTTTGCATCTGGCCAAGACGCTGATCGCTGGTGGCAATGTGCTGATGCTCGATGAGCCGTCCAACGATTTGGACGTGGAAACCCTGCGCGCGCTGGAAGATGCGTTGCTGGAATTCGCCGGCTCGCTGATGGTCATCAGCCACGATCGCTGGTTCCTGGACCGCATTGCAACCCACATCCTGGCCTGTGAAGGCGACAGCCAATGGACGTTCTTTGACGGCAACTACCAGGAATACGAAGCCGACAAGAAGAAGCGACTGGGCGAAGAGGGCGCGCGTCCGCACCGCATGCGCTTCAAGGCACTGAAGTAACCCTTCGGCCCGCAGTCCCATGTCAGCCGCTTCTTCACAGGCATCGCCACAGTACCAGGCACTGTACCGATCCACCGTGCAAGAAGCCGCTGTAGGCGGCAGCATGCTGATGGGCAAGATGGTGGCGGCCGCGCGTGTGAGTCTGCAAGGCCGAGAGGCCGCCAGCCGTGACCTGCGCGAGCGTGAGAGTCTGGCGCAATCGGCCAAGCAATTGCGCAATTGGGAGTCTGAGTTGTGCAAACGCTATCCGCACGCTTTGCTGGATGGCTTCAACAATCCTGCGGCAGCCCGAAAAGCCGGCACATTGGTCAGTGCCGATGTCGGATTTGACGAACTGGAGCTCATGGATGAGGTCCAGGTCATGACCAGTGTGACCCTGGCCCGCGCCCAGCAGGTCGCGATGCTGGCAGCCGAAGCCAGTCTGGCCGAACTCAACACTCTGATTTGCAGCACACTGGGCTTGAGCGCAGTAAACGCGGAACGAAACCCGCTTCGGCCGCAGATTTATATCAACGCGCTCAAGGCCGTGGTCGAACAAACCGAGTTGCCGCCGGCGATGCAATTGGATTGGCTCAGCGCGATGAGCACGACGCTGGGTCAGGAGTTGCGCGCCATGTATATGCAGTGGTGCGCCGCTCTGCGCGGCCAGGGCGTTGTCGCTGCCGGTTATGTTGTGGTGCAAACGCCCAGCGGCGGTGGCTCTGGCGTAGGGCGCGGTGTGGCGCAGAACGTGCGCCAAAGCGCCGCCACCGCGGCTGATGCGCCCGAGATGCCGATGATCGATCTGGCGTCCTACCTGGCGCCGCAGACTTTTGCGGCGCAGCCAGGGCCGCCTGTAGCTGGTGACGTCGCATCTGCGCCGCCCAAGGATGACACCTTGTTGACGTTGGACAAGCTGCGCCGCCTGCTGGCGGGCGAGCTGGACGATCAGAAGCCGGTTAGCGCAGTGGAGCAATTTGCCCAGCGTTTTTCACGCGAATTCGAGAGTGGGCCGACCAGCGTAAGTCCGCCTGCGCCAGAATACGATGCAACCGTGCCGGCGGCGCTGGAGGCACTCAAGGAGATGAAGCAGGTCGATGAGGTGGTGCAACGGCTGCAGCAGCGCCGTGGCGGCACCGCTCCAGTTGCTGAGGCCGGTGACACATCGGTCGAGGCCATTCGCGCCAATTTGCGCAGCAACTCGCGCGGCGTGGGCCAGTCGCTGAGTCTGGAAGTGGTGACCTTGATGGTCGACAATATTGCGCATGATCCGCGCTTGCTGGCACCCATTCAGCAATTGATTCGGCGCCTGGAACCTGCACTGTTGCGCCTGGCCCTGGTCGACCCGCGGTTGTTTACCAACAAGCAACATGCCGCGCGCGTGCTGGTTCAGGAAGTGGCTGACCACAGCCTGGCCTACGCGTCGCCAAGCGCACCAGGATTTGCCGAATTTGTATCGGCGGTTGGGCAGACGTTTGAGCAGTTGAACCAGGCACAAATAGAAAATGCGGAACCGTTCGAGCATGTCTTGCATGTGCTGCGAGACGAATGGCGCGAGGCGACACGCAACAATGCGCGTAGCCGTGACCAGGCGGTACAAGCCCTACAACACGCGGAGCAGCGCAATATGTTGGCGCAAAAAATTGCCAGTGAGATTGCTGCACACCCCGATGCATCACGGGTGCCATCCGTGATTGTCGATTTCCTGTGCGGTCCATGGGCTCAGGTGGTGGCGCAGTCCCGCCTGGAGGGCGCGGGCAACAAGGCAAGCGCCGATAAGTTTCAGGCACTGGTCTCTGCGCTGTTGTGGAGCGCCCACCCGGACATTACCCGCAAGGACGCCGCCAAGCTGACCCGCCTGGTGCCGCCGCTGCTGAGCACCTTGCGTGAGGGTTTGGAGACCATTCACTACCCCTCCACCAAGACCAGTGCGTTTTTTGAAGCATTGATGGGTTTGCACCAGCGGGCTTTTCGTGCGGAGCACAAACCAACTGCCGTCCCCGCCCAGGCAGTGGTTGCCGAGCCCGTGCTCACCGCCGCGCGGCCACATCTGGTCGAGGACGACAACCCGTGGGTGGCCCCCGAAGAGGCGCGCGCGTCCAATTTCATGGATTTGCCGGATGCGCCACCAGAACAACTGCAAGAACAAGAGGTTACGGATGCACAGCCTGCGCAGCAAACGCTTGAATTGGGCTGCTGGGTGGAACTGCTGGTCAACGAGCAATGGACCCGCACCCAGCTCACCTGGGCTAGCCCCCATGGAACCTTGTTCTTGTTTACCAGTGCGGTCGGTACCACGCAATCCATGACCCGACGATCACGCGACAAACTGGTCGCGGCAGGCCACTTGCGGGTGTTGTCCGGTAAGCCGTTGGTGGATGGGGCACTGAACGCCGTGGCCCAGATGGCGATGCGCAACAGCGTGAATTCAATCATTTGATGGTTTGTTAGGCACGGGGATCAGGCTGCCTGATCCCCAGCGGTGCTTGATTTGTCCGCCCTTGATAAAACAGAATCAACGTCGATTTTCTACGGACTACAGCGGGTGCTCGGCGTAGAACTTGCCGCCGTGGAATAGCAGCGGCGAGGCCCCCGCGCGGTGTGCGCAGCGCTCCACTTCGCCGACAAAAATGACGTGGTCGCCTTCTTCGTAGCGGCTGCGGTTAAAGCATTCGAACGTTGCCGCAGCACCCTCGATCAGCGGTGCGCCGCCAGCGCCCAAGGTGAATTGAAGGCCCGAGAACCGGTCGCTGTCGCGCGCGGCAAACCGTTTGGCCAAGTCCTGTTGGTCGGCGCTCAGAATGTTGATCGCATAGTGCGAGCCGGTACTGAAGGCGGTCATGGACCCGGCGGAACGGGCCAGGCTCCACAACACCAGCGGTGGTGTCAGCGACACGGAATTGAAGGAGTTGGCCGTCAGTCCGACAAAGCTACCTTGCGCTGAGCGTGCCGTCACGATGGTGACGCCGGTCGCAAACATGGCCAAAGCGTCACGGAATTCGGGCTGAGAAAAATTGGGGGGAAGAGCCCGTGGCGGGCGTACTGTCGAAGGCATCGTGACAATTTACCCGATATTCATGCCATTTGGCCCTGCGACTTCAAACAACCTGAAGGGCAACAAGGGCGCCATACAATCTACGGATGCGCTTGCGATCCTTGTTTTTGCTCTGTTTTGCTATAAATAGTGTAGCGTCTTTTGCAATTCCAATGCGGTCTTGCGGCGACTATGTGGCCAAGATACCGAATGTCAAACCGGTGTTGTGCGAGAGCGCGCAATTGCAAGACACCAATGCCCGTTCAGTACAGGGCCGCCCGATCTGGAGCCGTGATGTGCAGGCCGGCGACGCGCGCCTGCGCGTGCTGGTGCTGGGCGGTATCCATGGTGACGAGATGTCGTCCAGTTCCCTGGTGTTCCATTGGATTGCAATGGCCCAAACCCCTCCAGCGGATATGCCCCTGCCCATCCACTGGCGCTTCATACCAACGCTGAACCCGGACGGCATGTTTGCCCGACCTGCGCGGCGCGTCAATGCGCATGGGGTTGACCTCAACCGCAATTTTCCGACGCCCAACTGGGCGCGCGATGCCCGCCAGTATTGGGAGGCGCGTACCCGCAGTGATCCGCGCCGCTGGCCTGGCAATAAGCCATTGTCTGAGCCCGAGTCGCGCTTTTTATTGGAGCAGATCGAGAGCTTCAAGCCCAACCTGATTGTCAGTGTCCATGCCCCGTATGGCGTGCTGGATTTCGACGGGCCGTCCGTACCGCCCAGCCGGCTGGGTCGTCTCTATCTGGACCAGGTCGGCATCTTCCCGGGTTCGTTGGGCAACTATGGTGGGGTGCACAAAGGTGTTCCCGTCGTTACCATCGAATTGCCCAGCGCCTCCCGCACGCCGCTGGACGGTGAAATGCACCAGATGTGGATGGATCTGATGCGTTGGACCAACGAGCGTTTGGGCCCTGGCCTGGCAGCCGTGTCACACGGCTTACCCAAGTAGCGCAAAGGGCTGCGCGCTCTCTGGCGCGCCTGCTGTGTTAAGTTTGCTGCATGCAGCAAATAGATGTGGCAATTGTGGGGGCGGGCATGGGTGGCGTGTGTGCGGCCATTCAACTGCGCGCCAGTGGCGTGCAGTCATTGCTGGTGCTGGAGCGCAGCGCGGAGGTTGGCGGCACCTGGCGCGATAATATTTACCCTGGCTGTGCGTGTGACGTGCCGTCCCACATGTATTCCTTTTCGTTTGCACCCCACACGCGATGGAGCCGGCCCTATCCGCAGCAACAGGAGATTCAGGACTATCTATTGGACGTTGTGGCGCGCCATGGCATACGGCCCTTGATTCGATTCCATTGCGATGTCGACGCGCTGGACTGGCAGCCACAGTCCGAATGTTGGCGCATTGAGCTGAAGGGTCAGGCGCCGCTGCTGGCGCGCCACGTGGTGCTGGCCACTGGACCGCTGAACAAGGCACTCATTCCCGATCTACCCGGGATTCAGGACTTTGCAGGCGAGTCTTTTCACTCCAGCCACTGGCGCCCGGACCTGAATCTGAATGGCAAGCGCGTTGCGGTGGTCGGAACGGGTGCCAGCGCCGTGCAATTTGTCCCAGCCATTGCGCCAGAGGCGGCCCAGGTCACCGTGTTTCAGCGTACCCCGGGCTGGGTTCTGCCACGCTGGGATGCGCCATATGGCAGGCTCAGGCGCATGGCGTACCGGTACGTACCTTTTTTGCAACGCCTGAGCCGCTGGCGCGTGTACTGGTTCAACGAGTGGATTGGTATGGCCTTCATGGGCTCCGAGCACATGCAAGGCATGCTCAGGCGACTGGCGCTGCACCATCTGCACAAACAAGTGGCATCTGACAAACTGCGCGCAGCCTTGACGCCGGACTTCAACCCCGGTTGCAAGCGCCTCTTGATATCCAATACCTGGTATCCGACATTGCAACGATCCAATGTGCAATTGGTGACGCAGGCGGTGGCGGGCATCGACTCGACCGGGGTGACCGGCACCGATGGCAGCCACTATCCTTGTGACGTCATTGTTTGGGGCACCGGATTCAAGGCCACTGAGTTCGTTGCCCCGCTGCGCATCTATGGCGAGTCGGGGTTAGAGTTAGGCGCAATCTGGCGTGACAACCCGGCGGCTGCCAATTTGGGCATCACGGTGGCTGGGTTCCCCAACCTGTTCATGTTGGTTGGCCCGAACACCGGCTTGGGTCACAACTCGATCATATTCATGATCGAGTGCCAGGTTCACTACATCGCCATGGCGCTCAAGCAGTTGCGCGCACGCAGGCAGACCGTGCTGCGCCTGCGGCCAGCGGTTCAGTCAGAGGGATACAAGCATATGCAGCATAAGATGCGGCGCACGGTGTGGTCATCGGGCTGCAACAGTTGGTACCAACACGCTGACGGTCATATTGACACCCTGTGGCCTGGCTTCACCTGGGAATATTGGCTCAAGACCCGCCGTTGCAACGTTGCGGATTACATTTTCTAGGCGATAGACTGCACGGCAAATTTTGCCGGCAGTTTGATAACGGTCTCAAAGGGTCGGTAGCCATCGCTGGTGGCAGCCGACGGTGCATCAAAAAAATGCAGGGCAATGGAGCCGGATTCGCGTTCGACAAAGCTCTTGACCGCATCCATACCCACGCCGCGCCCCGACACTTCTGTCACCTGTTCGGCGGTCGAGAAGCCGGGCTCGAAGATAAGTTGGGCAATTTGTTCTGGTGCGAGCTGCTGCTCGGGCGTGATCAGACCTTTCTCCAAGGCCTTTTGCCGAATCAGGTTGACGGCCAGGCCGCGCCCATCATCGCGCAAGCGTAAGCGCAACTGCCCACCGTCCAACGACATGTCGAGCTGAATGTGGCCGGCTGGTGATTTGCCCTTGGCCTGCCGTTCGCTGGCGGACTCCAACCCATGGTCCAGTGAGTTGCGGTACAGGTGCATGAACACATTTCTGACCAGGTCGGCAACCTGGTTCTTGATCACAATGCCATGGTCGGCGATGGTACTCTGTGGCACGTCCTTTCCCAGTTCCTTGGCCAGTGACGGCAGTGAATCGGTGACGCCGGCCAAGATGCTCTCCATGCTGTCAGTGCCGATCAGCGCCAGACAATTGTGCACCCGTGCAATGGCGTCTTTGGCGGCGCCCATATGGTTCCAATCCAATGTATCCAAAATGCCAAGGGCTTGTTGGATATGGTCTTTTTGTACCATCAGGAATTTGTCGACACCGCCGCGGCGCCCGGGGCCTTTTCTGCCCAGCTTGGTTTCATTGATGTGGGCATACTCCTCGATGGCTTTGAACGCCTCCGAGAGCTGATCGAGCAGCTTTTCCTGGTCCCAATCGGCGTCTGGGTCTTTTCGTAGTGTGTCGTAGGTCTGCTCAGCCTCGTGCACCATATTGGTCAAGTGCAACAGCCCGTAGGTGCGTGCATTGCCCTTGATGGTGTGCATATTGCGGAACAACTGGGTGATCACGTCCGGGTCTGTGACGCGACCGGCCGACGCCTGGCCAACCTCGTAGATGATCTGCTTGTTCTCGGACAGGAACTTGGCGGAACTGTCGATGAACTCGTGAAACTTCTCCTGATTGATCGCCAAAATCTGGCCAATGATCTCCAGTTCGCGCTTCTGCGCGCCGGCCTCTGCAGCCAGTTCCTTGATTTCAGTGACGTCCCGTACGCACAGCATCAGACGCACTACGGTGTCGGTATCGTCCGTAATCGGCGACCAGTTCAAGTCGAGAATCTTTACCCGACCGTCGGGCATCTTCTTCTCGACTTCGTTCACCAGCAGATGGTCATTGAACTCAAAGTTCATGGCATCTTCGCCGATGCACGCGGACACTGCGGCCTCCACCTGGGACAGGATTTCGGCGTTGAACTGGCTGCCGGAAAAAATCAGGTCCATCAGGTCGCGCCCGGCAATGGCTGGTGTTTCCAGGATGGTTTCCAGGTAGGCCGAGAACTCCGGGTGCACCGTGTTGCCGGCTTGCACCGTCAAAATGCCCTGGGGTATGTAATGCATCATGGCTTGGATGTCGGCGGTCTTTTGCTTGAGCTGTAGCGAGCTCTCCTGAATCTTCTCGATCATCGCGTTGAAGGCCACCAGGGAGAGGCCGATTTCATCCATCCGGTCCACCGGCACGCGGCGCGAGAAGTCCTGGCTGGTGGCGATTTCGGTCATCATGACCTGCATGCGGGTAATGGGTGTCGTGACGCTCATGGTGATGCGCCAGGCAATCAGGCCGCCCATCACCAGCGCCACCACCACCAAAATACCCACCACAACAAGCACTTTGCGCTGCAACGCCAGTACATTGCTGCTGGCTTCTTCGTTGATCTTGCTCTGCAGATCAATCAGTTCCGTAACCTTTGCGCGCAACACGGCTTCCGCCGGGCGCACCCGGTTGCTCAGGGTCAATACGGCCGCCACGTTGTCGGCGTCCAGCGCCTGGTTCAAAGACTCCGTGGTTTCGGGCAGCACCTTCTTGCCTGCGGCAAATATGTCCACCATGAGCGCGCGCTCTTTGTCAGTCGCGTTGTCGCCGACCAGCATCGCATTGAGCGATTCCTCTGTTTTCAGGAAAGACTTTTCTGCGGCTTGCGCCGCGTTGAACTCAAGCTGCAGTTGCTTGTGGTCCATATCAGTGAACAGCGCAGCGGAACGGGCACGAATCGCCAGGTCGTTGATGTTTTCCATCAAATTGTTGGCCAGCGCGGTCTTGATATTGTTGACCTGGACGATGCGCTGCACCCGTTCACCCTGCAACTGCAAGGCGGTGGAGCTGGTGATGGCGACGGCCAGAAGCAGCACCAGTACGCTGATGAAACCAAGAGACAGGCGTCGGGCCAGCGACATCGATTGAAAGTATGACTTGAACATATATTTCCCTAGTCTGGTGGATGCTGTCGACGAGTTGCGCCGGGGTTGCGATTCAAGTATCTGCGGTCTCGTCAATACATTATGCGGCCAATACCGGCGTGGCGGGTAGCATCCACGAGCTGTTGGATTTGTACGCAAAACCGGGTGTATTCGGTGTAGCGTTCGGTGCCTGCCTATGTTAGGCTCGGCCTTACCAAGCGTTCATTGACTGAGGTGACATGGGCAACACAACATACGTTCTGCTATTCCTGGCGGTGGCCATGGCGTGTTATCTGGGCTGGCGACTATTGACGCTGCGGGGCGTTCTGGCGACCATGGTCGATGCCACAGCGGCCCGGGCGCTGGAACAGGAACTGCAGGCAGAGCTGGAGGCGCAAAAAGCGGAGAATCAAGCACTGCACGCATCCATTGAGAGCCAGCGCGCCATGTTGGAAGCTGAAATGCAGCGCCTGCGCCAGGATGCACATCCTGACGCCGTGGGGCAATTGGAGACAATCCGGCAATCCGGCGCCACGGCGCTGGACAGCAGCAAGGCCTTGTCCGGCGAAATTCTGACACTGCTCGATTTGGTGAAGACCTTTGAGCGATGGCACGCCGACATGAACGAACTCATCATCCACAACCGTGCCATGCATGACAAAAATGACGAGTTTGCCTCCATTGTCAAGTACATGATCATTGTCACACTCAACGCCTCGATCGAGGCGGCCCGCGCCGGCGCCTCCGGTCGCGGTTTTGCCGTTGTGGCCGACGAAATGCGAAGCTTGGCGGCCAGGGCCGAAAGCCTGTCGGAAGGCTATCGCAACAGCCTGTACCAGAACGACTTGATAACAACGACCACCTTCCAGGACTTGCAAGCCGGTGGCAAGATGATCATTGGCTCGCTGACGGGGCTCAATTTGATCAATAACAAGATCCAAGCGCAGTTGACTTCCTGAGCAAAGAATCAAATGATCAGTAATCGGGCACGCGACAGTTTTGATCAGATGCTGACGCTGGGCATCAAGGCCAGTGTAGGGGGCAGTGCGCCCGAAGCTTGCGAAATTTCCGTGTTGACCAACAAAGCGGAGATTCAAGAGAGCAAGGTGGTGGTTTTGACGGTGGCGTCCTACCTGTTCCGTATGTTGGTGCTGATCTATTTCTCGCCGGACGAATCGACGAAAACACATTTTTCCCGCATCAGCAACATCGAACCTGCCGAAATGACAGAACAGGCATTTCTGGATGC
>FTFO01000162.1_pt1 | contig 13929 bp, 11 predicted proteins | sample 1640461 | NCBI WGS metagenome assembly FTFO01 (sample SAMEA3914814, study PRJEB12502) | metagenome | biome: forest; material: soil | place: USA | collected 2011-09-16 | depth 0.1 m
CCCTGCCGAATCCGGTGAAGGTTGTTGTGGCGTCAGGCGGCGTTTCCATCAACCCGCAGATGCTGGCGCTGCGTGGCGGCGCCGATGTGCTGGTGGCGACTCCAGGCCGTTTGTTGGATTTGGCTGCGCAAAATGCCGTGCAATTGGCCACCGTACGCCTTTTGGTATTGGACGAGGCAGACCGCTTGCTGGACCTGGGGTTTGCCGACGAACTCAACCGGGTGCTGACATTGCTGCCCCCGCGCCGACAAAGCCTGTTTTTCTCGGCAACCTTTCCGCCCGACGTGCAGGCCCTGGCCAGTAAGTTGCTGCAAGACCCGGTGCACATTGCCGTGGCGACTGCAGAGCAGGCGCCGCCAGATATTGCGCAACGCGCCATTCGGGTGGATACCAGCCGACGCACGCAGTTGTTGCGCCACCTGATCAAAGAACACAGTTGGAAGCGGGTGCTGGTGTTTGTTGCCACCAAATATGCCGCCGAGCTGGTGGCTGAGAAGCTGTACAAAGCCAAAGTCTTTGCCACCGCCTTCCATGGTGACCTGAGCCAAGGCGCGCGCAAGCAGGTCCTGGCCGAATTCAAGGATGAACAGTGGGAAGTGGTCATCACCACCGATCTGGCTTCGCGCGGCATCGACATTGCCAAACTCCCGGTGGTCGTCAATTTTGACCTGCCACGCTCAGCGGTTGACTATGTGCACCGCATTGGCCGCACCGGGCGCGCTGGCGAGCCCGGATTGGCGGTCAGCTTTGTGACCGCCGATTCCGAAGCCCATTTTCACCTGATTGAGAAACGCCAGGGGCTGAATCTACCGCTGGAAACCATTGCCGGCTTTGAGCCCACCGAAATCGCGACGCCCATCGTGGTCCAAGCGGCTGCGGACAAAGGCGGCATCAAGGGCAAACGCCCCAGCAAGAAAGACAAGCTGCGGGCTGCGGCGGCGCTAGCGGCGGAGCATGAGCACAACAATTTCCCGCAGGGCCGCCCCAAGGGAAATTAACCCCCTCGGGGCTGATGCCCGCGGCTCTCGACCTGCCTGCGCAGGTCGGGACGGGCAGAAGAGTCGTTGCCTCTGGCATCGGCCTGTACAGAGAGCCACACGAAGTGGGCGAACGTGGGGGCAATATCCACTAAGACTTTGATGTCCCCGCCTTGCGGTCGGCCAACACCTTTTGCGCGCTGGGCCGCTCGGACACCATTTTGATATAGGCTTTGTAGTCCACGCCACCCGCCAGGAGCATGTCCTCGCCATACACAATCTTGGTGGTCATGCCTATCAGCGGCAGGCTGGCAAAGGCGGCACAATCGGCCAGCGTGAAGCTGTCGCCGGCGATATACGGTGAGAATTTGGCCAGCCGCTTCAAGCCTGCGACATTCTTTTCCACTTGCTTGCGGATCCGCGCCAGATTGCTCTCACTGAGGGCGCCGCCAAAGTACGCCTGCCCATACAACTCGCGCACCACCAGTTCCGAGTGCAACTCAATGAAAATGATCAGCTCACGCACCTTGGCAGCAGCAAACGGATCCGATGGCAATAGTGCCGGGCTGGGGTAGCTGGCCTCAATGTATTCGGCTATCGCTTCACTCTCGCAAATGGGGCCTTGTGGCGTGCGCAAGAATGGGATTTTGCCCAACGGTGAACTCGATAACACGGCCTCATCGACCAAACCGGTGGCCACATATTCTTCGGTAAAAGTCACATTCTTTTCCAACAAGACCATTTTGACCTTGTTGTAATAGTTGGACGCAGAAAAGCCGCAGAGTGTCAACATACCAATTCCTTCAGAGCAAGTACCATAAAAATTACAGTCTTACTGTACTAGACCGCGCTACCAGGCGGGCGTGCTTGGCGTCTTCCATGTGACGCCACAATCTCTACGTAAAACTGATCGCCGCCCTCTTTTGCCACAGCATCCATCAGACTGGTCAGCGTCGCAAAGTGCACCACCACGGCTGCGGCTTCGTCAGGACCAAATTTGCAGTCGAAGTCCCAGAAGTCGACGCCTTCAGGCAGTTCACGTCGGCGCTCGCGCTTGACGTATTTGCGGATCTCGTGTTTGACCGCCTCCAACAGGCGGTCACGGTTTTTGCCTTCGATTTGAAGCTTGAATGTTTTTTTCATGCTGCGATTATGCGACCGAGCCGGAATGCGACAGCCAATCAGGCACACTTATTGGTTATGCACACACACCAAACCACGCCCAGCAAGGAGCAAATAGCATTGCTGGAACCGTTCGAACGCCTGGACTTGAAGCACATCATGCTGGTCAGCACGGCAGAAGACGCGCAAATTGCCTGCGCCGCTCTGGCATCGGCCCGGGTATTGGGGTTTGACACAGAGTCCAAACCAACGTTTTTCAAAGATCAGGTGTCCGAGGGGCCGCATATTGTGCAGTTGGCCACCGCGGAGCGGGCCTGGGTGTTTCAACTGCATGACATGCAGTGCCGCGCCATCGTCGGCCAATTGCTGGCAACACACGGCGTGGTCAAAGCCGGTTTTGGCTTGGGCGATGACCGCAAACGCATCATTGCCAAACTGGGCGTGCAACCGGCCGATGTGCTGGAGCTCAACACGGTGTTCCAGCAGCGTGGTTACCGCAAGGACATGGGTGTCAAAGGCGCGGTTGCCGTGCTGTTCAATAAACGCTTTATCAAGTCCAAGAAGGCGGCCACCTCGAATTGGGCCAACCCACACCTGACCGAAGCACAACTGATTTACGCCGCCAATGATGCCTATGCGGCGCTACGTGTGTACCAGGCGCTGGGCCTGACTTGAACGTGCAGCAGCGTCAAACCCAGTCTATTTTTCGCCCAGCAGCGCCTTTTTCAGATCGCCCTGCACCGGGTTTTCGCCCAGCCAGATCCGCAGCACGGCGTTGTAAAAAGCGATATCGGGCAAGGCCTCGCCAATTTGCTTGCCGTTCAAGCCACTGACCGTGCCGGTGCCGGGAACCCAGTCCAGTGTCACCAGATCGCCTTTCTTCACTTTGTCCATACTGGCGAACATTTCACCAAACTTGACGGTCTGACTGATCACCTTGGCTTTTTCTTCCTTGCTGGAGTTTTTGTTCATTGAGGTGATGAACAATTGTCCAAACTCGTCGCTGTTGACCTCACGCTGGATGTGAAGCGCAATGCGCTTGGGCGTCGTCAATGCCTGCACATCGGCTGATGTTGCTTTCTTTTCGGCTAGGTACAACCCGGCGGCGTAGACTTTGATGAACAAAATCTGACGCGTCCCGGCACCATTGAGCACCAATGGCTTGCCGCCAACGGTCGCCGCGTCCTCTACCTTTACGCCGCCAATATCAACCGCCTGCGCGGGCATCGCACAAACCAGCGCCAACGCGACGACCGAAACAAGCGATGTGAAAGATCTACCAAATGCCATACAAGTTCTCCTAGAAATAATCCTGTCATCGTCAACGCCCGATGCCCAGTGGGCGCACCGCATGTCCCCGCGCGGGCACAGCGTCGTCGTTCTCGCCCAATTTAAAAACGCTGATGGCACCTGACAGCAGATCTGCCTCGTTGTGCATGGACTGTGCGGCACTGGCCGCCTCTTCCACCATGGCTGCGTTTTGTTGCGTAACCTCATCCATGCGGGCAATCGAGTGGTTGACACGTTCGATGCTGGCGTTTTGCTCGCGGTTGGCGCTGGTGATCTCGGCCATGATGGTGGTTACGCGCTTGACGCTGTCGACCACCTCGGTCATCGTCGTACCAGCTTGACCGACCAGGCGGCTTCCGGTTTCCACGCTGGACACCGAGTCGTCAATCAGGGTCTTGATCTCCTTGGCTGCGGTCGCGGAGCGCTGTGCCAGGCTGCGCACTTCAGACGCAACCACGGCGAACCCGCGCCCCTGTTCGCCCGCCCGGGCCGCCTCCACCGCGGCGTTCAGCGCCAGGATATTGGTTTGAAACGCAATGCCGTCGATAACGCCAATGATGTCGGCAATCTTCTTGGACGACGCGTTGATCGACCCCATGGTCTCCACCACCTGGGACACAACCTGCCCGCCTTTAACCGCAATGTGCGATGCGGACGCGGCCAACTGGTTGGCCTCTTGTGTGCTGTCCGCGCTGTGCCGCACGATGGCAGTGAGCTCGTGCATGGACGACGTAGTTTCCTGCAGTGTTTGGGCCTGCTCCACCGTGCGGTCGTTCAACTGGTGGTTGCCGGCTGCAATTTCCTGCGCAGTGGCGGCAATGGTCTGCGCACTGGCGCGCACATCACCCACCAATTGGCGCAGGCTGTCATTCATGTGGCGCAGGCCATCGGTCATGCGGCCCAGTTCATCCTGGCCGCCACTGGCAATGTCGCTGGTCAGGTCACCATCGGCGACCCGCTGGGTGATAGCCATTGCGTTTCTGAGCGGCCCCACGATACTGCGTGTCACCAAAATACCGATCACGGTGCTGAGAACCGCTGCAGTCAGCGCCAAGACCAGAATCCACAATTCGGTGCGCCGTGCCACCTCCGCCGAGTTGTCACCGGCCGACTGCATCTGGCCGTCCTGGTACTTGACGAAGGCGTCCAGCGCGTCAAAGTATTTCTTCTGCAGTGGCCGCATCGAGAACAGGTATTTGAGCTGTGCCTCTTCCTTTTTGTCCTCGTTGACCAACGTTACAAATGCCGCCTGCAACGGCTTGAATTTGTCGCGGATTTCGACGATGGATTTCAGCAGCTCGCGGCCTTTTTCATCGGTCAGAATTTTGTCCAGCTCGGCAATGGCTGCATTGTTGGCTGCACTGACCTGTTCGATCTTGTCGATCTCGCCCTTGATCTGCCCGGGGTCGGTCATGATCAATACGCCCAGCATGCCCCGCGATATCTCATTGATCTGCGATTTGATGCTGTTGGCGATATTGGTCTTGGGGTAGCGATCCTTGACGATCAGTTCGATTTCGCGACTGAGCCCTGCTATACGTACCGACGACAGAATTGCCAACAATGCCATGAAGACAATTACGGCTGTGAAACTCAATGTCAGCCTTTTGCCGAGGCTCATTCTGGATGTCATCTTGTATTGCCCTTGTCTGTCTAATCTGCCAATGTTTCGCCAGCCGTATGGCGTGGTAGGTTTGGTGGGCTTTCGCAACATTATTCACTGCCTATGGAGCGGAAATCCTCGGGGTAATCCCTCGCCACACTACGGCCACCAACCGCGCCAGCTGCCCCTGCCCCATGCATGGACTTGCCCAGACCTCACGCTAGCAAATGGCAAGCGGACTGACAATGCGTTGGGTCAAGACTTGACCCACAAATTCACATGATCCCTTTTTCCGTACTCGACCTCTCGCCCATCACCGAAGGCAGCAACGCTGCACAATCGTTTCGCAACACGCTGGATTTGGCACGGCACACGGAGGCGTTGGGCTTTCAGCGCTACTGGTTGGCGGAACACCACGGCATGCCGGGCATCGCCAGCGCCGCCACGGCGGTGCTGATTGCCCACGTCGCGGGTGGAACGTCGCGTATCCGAGTGGGTGCGGGCGGCATCATGCTGCCCAACCATTCGCCATTGGTCATTGCCGAACAATTTGGTACGTTGGAGTCCTTGTTCCCAGGACGAATCGATTTGGGTCTGGGGCGCGCTCCTGGGTCAGACCAAGTCACGGCACGCGCGTTGCGGCGCAATCTGACGAGCGACGCCGATGAATTTCCACGCGATGTCACGGAACTGATGGACTTTCTATCGGACCAGCCAAAGCAAAGCGTGCGCGCAGTGCCCGGCACCGGGCTCAAGGTACCGATCTGGATTCTGGGCTCCAGCCTGTTTGGCGCCCAACTGGCGGCCATGCTGGGCCTGCCCTATGCTTTCGCGTCGCACTTTGCACCAGCGCAAATGATGCAAGCTGTTGAACTCTACCGCGCCAGCTTCAGACCGTCCGCGCAACTGGCCAAACCGTATGTGATGCTGGGTTTCAATGTTTTCGCGGCGGATACCGACGAAGAGGCGCAGATTCTGGCAACCTCTATGCAGCAGGCCTTTGTGAACCTGCGCAGTGGCCGGCCGGCCAAGCTGCTACCGCCCAAACCGGGTTATGCGCAGAGTGTGGGTCCGGCCGAGCAGGCCTTGCTCAATAGCGTGCTGTCATGTGCCACCATTGGCAGTGTCGACACCATCCGCAAGGGTCTTCAGGACTTCGTGGCACGCACCGGCGCCGACGAATTGATGATCACGTCCCAGATGTTTGACCACGTCGCGCGCAAGCACTCCTATGCGCTGATGGCGCAGGCGATGGAATAGCGCCTGATAGCCGCCGGGCCGCCCCAAGACTATGACAGCCCCCATGGGGGCAGCGACCCGCGTAGCGGTGGAGCGTGGGGGCAGTTTCTCGCGCCGGGTCCGCGGGGGATTGGCTTAGGCCGGTGCCCTCATGCTGCCAAACGCGCAGAAATCGGACACCGGCCTAAGCCAATCCCCCGCTCTGCGTTGGTCACACGAAAAGACAGCCGACATCCATTGGGGCAGCGAACGCCATTGCTTCATGCCGGCGCGCAACCCAACCAGACACTTAGTTAGCGCTCCCGCGTACCTTGATCCATTCGACCAGCTCTGGGGCCACCATGGGCTTGGCATAGAGATAGCCCTGCCCTTCATGGCAGCCCATGCGCAACAGCGTTTGCGCCTGCTCCTCTTCCTCGATGCCCTCGGCGATCACGGTCAGGTTGAGGTTGCGGCCCAGCTCGATGACCATGGACGCGATATGCCCACCCATGACGGCGCTGTTGAGTTCGCTGACAAAAGCACGGTCGATCTTGAGCCGGTCGATCGGCAACTGGCGCAAATGGCTGAGCGATGAATAGCCGGTACCAAAGTCGTCGATGGCAATCGAAATTTCCATCTTGCGCACCTTGTGCAGGGTTTCCAGCATGAAATCGGGGTCTTCCATGGCCACCGACTCGGTAATTTCCAGCTCCAGGCACTTGGGGTTGATACCGGTATCGACCAAAGCCGAGCGCAGTTTTTCCAAAAATTCCGGGTGGCGGAATTGAATTTGCGAGACGTTGACCGACATGCGCAAGTCCGGCAGGCCCAAAGCTTGCAGACGGGCCAACTCCAGGCAGGAAACGCGTAACACCCAGTCGCCAATGGCAACTATCATGCCCGAGGCTTCCGCCAATGGAATGAAACGGTCAGGTGGAACAAAACTACCATCTTCATTGCGCCAACGAATCAGCGCCTCGACGCCGACCAATTTGCCGCTGATCAAATTCACTTGCGGCTGGTACACCACGAACAGACGTTCGCTTTCGACCGCATGGCGCAAGGCCTGCAACAGGCGCACCCGCTCGCGGATATCGGCACCCATCTGGGCCGAGAACATCACAAAGCTGCCACGCCGATTTTTCTTGGCCAGTTTGAGCGCGATATTGGCGTCCTTCAACGCGTCGCGCCCCGCAATGCCCGAGCCCAATTCCTGGGTCAGCCCCATGGTCGCGGTGACAACCATGGAGTCGTCTTGCACCTTGAACGGCGCGCGGAACAGGTCCAGCACCGTCAGTGGGTCCAGCACACTGATGGGGCCCATCAGACCAAAGGTATCGCCACCGAGCCTGGCCAGTATGACGTCACCGCCCAACTCCAGCTTCAGGCGTTCGGCAACCGCCTGCAGCAGGCGGTCGCCCTGCTGGTGGCCCAAGGCGTCGTTAATCTCAGAAAAATCGTCCAGGTCCAGGATGGCAATGGCATCGGATGCATACTGGTCTGACAGCAGGCGCTCATCACTCAGGTCGATGAATTTGTTGCGATTGGGCAGGCTGCACAGGCGGTCGTAGAACGCCAACTGGTCCAGCTTGCGGATTTGCTCGTAGGCCCGCACGGCAGCGGTCACGGTGGCATACAACTTCGTGCGGGTCAGCTCTGACTTGGTCTTGTAGTCGTTGATGTCAAAGTCGTGAATGGTCTCAATCTCGGGGGCATAGCCTGGTTGACCGGTGCGCAGGATAATGCGCAACTCCGTCAGGCGCAAATCCTGGCGGATGGTCTTAACCAACGCCAAGCCCGCATCTTCGCGTTCCATGACCACGTCGAGCAAGACAACTGCAACGTCCGGCTCTGAACGCAACAACAGGGTCGCCTCCGCCGCCGAGTAGGCATGCAGAAACTGCAGGGGCCGCCCCAGTATCTTGACACCCGCCAGCGCGAAAGTAGTAGCCCGATGAACGTCAGGTTCATCGTCAATGACCATCAGGCGCCAGACCAAACCCGCCGAGACGCCAGCTTCGCTTTCGTCATCCAGGAAATGTAGCGTGTCAGTATCGGTATGCATTCAAACTACAAATGGTTATCTTTGCAAACATTGTGCACCACCAAAAAGAAAAATGTTGGTAAACCGCCAAAACATTGCAAAACAATTGCGCGGATTTGCACCATTTCATCGGGATAACCCTTGGAAAATGTCCTACGAATTCGCAAAATATGCCACAGCCGCTCGCGCCACCGGCGCCCCCATTTCAGGCAGGAAATGCCCCCCCTGGGCGACGCACTGTGCCGGACCACAGCCAGCAATCCCTTTGCGCAGTGGTTCCATGGCGTCCATCCCCAGCACCGGGTCCTGCATGCCGATGGCCATCATGGCCTGCCCTGTCCAGGCGGAATGCCAAAACTCCCGCGCCTGGCGGGACACGGCGGCACCGTCTGCCTCCAAATGGTCTGGCACCATGGCGGGAAAGGCGCGCGGCCCCGCGCGGTAACCCCTATCCGGAAATGGCGCCTGGTAGGCTGCGCATTCCGCAGCCGTCATGCCAGGGTTACCGCGGGCAAATAATCGACCAATGTCGTATTCAGGGTTTTGGGCACACATCTTGCGCCAAGCCAGAAAACCTGCGCTCAACGGAGCGTCGCCACAGGCCAGCAAGGTGTTCATGACCAACAGGCCCTTAAACCGCGCCGGCATGGCCATTGGCAGCGTCAATCCCAACAGGCCGCCCCAGTCCTGAACCACAAGGACCACGTCCTGCAGATCCAACCGCTCCACCCATTCCAGCAGAATCTGGCGGTGCCAGGTAAAGCTGTGCGCAGACTCTTTCTTCGGCTTGTCGCTCTTGCCAAAGCCGATCAAGTCGGGTGCCACGACGCGTGCGCCAGCCTCCAGGAATACCGGAATCATCTTGCGGTACAAATAGCTCCAACTGGGGTTGCCGTGCAGGCACAAATAGGTTTGCTGGGCGCTGCCGCCCTTGCCTTCGTCCAAATAGTGCATTCGAAGTCCGTCCAGGCTCGGCAGGTCGTTGCAATAGTGGGCCTGCCAAGGGTAGTCCGGCAGTTGCGTGAAGGCAGCGTCGGGTGTGCGCAACGCGTCGTCCCGTAAGCGGTGGCGGTCCTTGCCCTGCGTGTCCTGCTCGGCACGTTTTTTTTGAAAAAAGTCTTGCAACAGCCTGGCGCAGGCCTCACTGCTGACGCCGCCCTGCACTTGCGTGTGGTGATTGAGTTGGGTGTTACCAAACAGATTCAGCACCGACCCGGCGGCACCGGTCTTCGGGTCTGCGGCGCCAAAAATCACCCGGTCCAACCTGGCATGCAGCATGGCACCACTGCACATGGCACAGGGCTCCAACGTGACAAAGAGTTCGCATCCGTCCAGCCGGTAATTGCCCAAGACCTGCGCAGCGGCACGTAAGGCCATGATTTCAGCGTGCGCTGTAGGGTCATGGTTGCCGATGGGCGCGTTGCGCCCGGTGGCAATGACCTGACCATCTTTAACAACAACTGCACCTACCGGCACTTCGTCATGTTGCGCAGCTTGGTGCGCTTGCGCCAGCGCCATGTCCATGAACTGCGCGTCGCACCGACTTGCTATCATAAGTGTAGCAATTCAAACGCTACTGATATCAGCAGCGAACACATCATTGTTCCGACTTGTCATCCGGCAAGGGGCGCGCCTGCTGCAGCGCCTTTTCCAGATTTTCCTTGTACTGCTGTTGTATCTGCTGGCTTTGCTGCTTGACCGTGGCGCCCGCCGGTGCACTGGCAAAGCCGGCCGGTAACGCCGGCATGGTGCTGACGGCGCTCAACTGCTTTTTTGCCAGCAGGCCGACAATGGCCACCACCACCAACAAACTTACCATTCCAAACATTGCGCGCATAGCAAATCTCCTGATATCAGCAACCGCGATTTTGCCTATTTTCGTGCCGCGTTCCTATTCCCATTCAATAGTCGCTGGCGGCTTGCTCGACACGTCGTAGGTCACGCGGTTGATGCCACGCACTTCATTGATGATGCGCCCCGACACTTTTTTAAGCAGTGCATACGGAAGTTCAGCCCAGTCTGCCGTCATGAAGTCACTGGTCTGCACCGCGCGCAAAGCCACCACATAGTCATAGGTGCGGCCATCGCCCATCACACCCACGCTTTTGACCGGCAGGAACACGGTAAACGCCTGGCTGGTAAGTTGGTACCAGGTCTTGCCGGTGGCATCGTCCTTGAAGTTGCGCAGTTCCTCGATGAAGATCGCATCGGCTTTGCGCAGCAGGTCGGCATACTCTTTTTTGACTTCGCCCAGAATCCGCACGCCCAGGCCAGGTCCGGGAAACGGGTGGCGGTACACCATGTCGTGTGGCAAGCCCAGCGCTACGCCCAGCTCGCGGACTTCGTCCTTGAACAGTTCGCGCAAGGGTTCCAATAGCTTCAGCCCCAACTGTTCGGGCAGACCGCCCACGTTGTGGTGGCTCTTGATGGTGACGGCCTTCTTGCTTTTGGCGCCACCCGATTCGATGACATCAGGGTAAATCGTGCCCTGCGCCAGAAATGTCGCACCCTTGACCGCCGCGCCGCCATTTGCAGCCAGTTGGCCTGCGCCCTGCGCTACCAGCGTTTTCGCGGCGGCCTTGAAGACTTCGACAAATTCGCGACCAATAATTTTGCGTTTGGCTTCCGGGTCCTGCACGCCCGCCAGGTGGCCCAGGAACTGCTCGGCCGCGTCTACCCGCATCACCTTGGCGTGCAGCTTGCCAACAAACATATCCATCACCATGTCGCCTTCGTTCAGGCGCAGCAGCCCGTGGTCGACAAACACACAGGTCAATTGGTCGCCGATGGCGCGGTGAATCAATGCCGCCGCCACCGATGAGTCCACGCCGCCGGAGAGACCCAGGATGACCTCTTCGTCGCCCACCTGTTCGCGAATGCGCGCCACGGCCTCGGCAATGTAGTCGCCCATGATCCAATCGGGTTTGGCACCGCAGATGTCCAGCACGAAACGGTTCAGGATGGCCTGGCCCTGCTGCGTGTGGGTCACCTCGGGGTGGAACTGCACCGCGTAAATCCGCCGCGCTTCGTCCGCCATGCCGGCAATCGGGCAACTGTCGGTAGTGGCCATGAGCTTGAAGCCCGGTGGCATTTGCGTCACGCTGTCGCCGTGGCTCATCCAGACGTGCAACATGCCGTGCCCGTCTTCCGTCGTGTAGTCGGCAATGCCGTCCAACAACTTGGTATGGCCGCGTGCGCGCAATTCCGCATAACCGAACTCCCGCTTGTGTCCACCCTCGACCGTGCCGCCCAAAGCTTCGGCAATGGCATACATGCCAAAGCAGATGCCCAAAATCGGCACGCCCAGGTCAAAAATGGCCTTAGGCGCGCGCAGGCTGTCGTCTTCCCACAGGCTGGCATGGCTACCCGACAGGATGACGCCCTTGAGCTTGCCGTCACGGGCGTACTCTCGAACCCAATCGTCGGTCACATCGCAAGGATGCACTTCACAGAACACGTGGGCTTCTCGAATACGCCGCGCAATGAGTTGCGTGACTTGCGAGCCAAAATCAAGAATCAGGATGCGTTCGTGTGTCATGGGGTTCAGAGCGAAGAAATGCCAGTCGCAAGCACGCGCTGGCGTTGAAAATGCCAGACCGCAAGGCCCAGGGCAAGCAATTGAATAAAACTACCGACGAAGAATGGCAGTCCCAGGCGCATATCACCGCGCGGTGCGTCCGACACCAGGGCCAGCATGCCGGCACCCGCGACGGGTGCCAACACAGCCATCATGCTGTTCACAGAGGACACTGCGCCCAGCGTGCGGCCTTGTATTTTTTCGTCCGCCGCGCCCGACACAATGCTTTGCAGGCTGGAGCCAGTTGCGGCTGACACCATGTTGAGGACAATAATGACAAACAACATCCAGGATTGCGTTGCCAGTCCGTAGGCCAAATATGCCACCGTGGCACTGCACATGCCGATCACCGCCAGGCGCCGCGGCGATATGCGCTTGAGAATATGCTTGAGCAACACGCCTTGCATCAGCACGCTGACAACACCCACCACCATCAGCGACCAACCCGTTTCACGCGGCCCCCAGCCAAATTTGAAGGTGGTGTAGAGCACCCAGGTCGCATGCAACATGAACTGCGCCAGTGTGGTCAAGGCGATAACGGCGATCAAAGGGCCGACTCCGCGCAAATCCATCAGGCCGCGCAATGCGGACACCGGGTTGGCTTTGCGCCATTCAAATGGCACGCGCCGTGCGGTAGGCAAGCTCTCGGGCAGAACGAAAAAGCCGTAGACCCAATTGAGCACGGCCAAAGACCCCGAGGCCACAAATGGCAGGCGCAGATCCACGTCGCCCAATATCCCGCCTACCGCGGGCCCCAGAATGAAACCCAGCCCCATCATCGCGCCCAGCAAACCAAAACGCCGCGCCCGGTCTTTTGCCTCGGTGATATCGGCGACATAGGCATTGGCAACGGCAATATTGGCCTGCATGCCGCCCCCCACCAGCCGAACCAGCACCAGAATCCACAAGCTGTTGGCGGCCGCCGTCATGAAGAAGGTAAAGGCCAAGCCGCAAAAACCGATCAACAACACCGGCCGACGGCCATAGCGGTCCGACAAGGCACCCAGGATCGGCGAGCCAAAGAAGTTGGCGATGCCAAAAGCAAACGACATGGCGCCAAACCAGAACGCCTGCTCGCCCTGCGAGTGCGTAAATTGCCCGACCAGATGCGGCAACACCGGGATCATCAAGCCAATCGACACCATATCGATCAGCACCGCCAGCATGATGAAGCGCATCGCAGCCGGTCGGGCTGCGGCAGCAGAGGCTACGGTTTCAGTCGGCGCGGTAATTGGGAGCCTCTTTGGTGATTTGGACGTCATGCACGTGGCTTTCACGGATGCCGGCAGTCGTGATCTCCACGAACTCGGCCTTGTTCTGCATGTCTTCTATGGTTGCGCAACCGCAGTAGCCCATCGCCGCACGGATACCGCCTGCCATCTGGAACACGATGGACACCATGGAACCTTTGTAAGGCACGCGGCCCTCGATGCCTTCGGGTACCAGCTTGTCGGCATTCGGATTGCCGGTGCTCGATTCCTGAAAATACCGGTCGGCACTGCCTTGCTGCATGGCCCCGATGGAGCCCATGCCGCGGTAGCTCTTATAGCTGCGGCCCTGGAACAGAATGACTTCGCCGGGGGCTTCTTCGGTGCCGGCAAACATGCCACCCATCATCACCGTACTGGCGCCCGCGGCCAAAGCCTTGGCAATATCACCGCTATAGCGAATACCGCCATCGGCAATCAACGGAATGCCCGAACCCTTGAGCGCCGCGGCCACGTTGTCAATGGCCATGATCTGCGGCACGCCAACACCTGCCACGATGCGGGTGGTGCAAATGGAACCCGGGCCAATACCGACCTTGACTGCATCGGCGCCCGCTTCAGCCAGTGCCAAGGCTGCGGCGCCGGTGGCAATATTGCCGCCGATCACATCAATGTGCGGGTAGTTGCGCTTGACCCAGCGCACACGTTCGATGACGCCATGGCTGTGGCCGTGGGCCGTGTCCACCACAATGGCGTCAACGCCGGCCCGCGCCAGCGCTTCGACCCGCTCTTCCGTGCCCTCGCCCACTCCGACCGCTGCACCCACCCGCATCGTGGCAGGTGTTGGCGTGCCGCAGATCATGGCCATTGACAACGTGGCCGCGGCG
>FTFO01000213.1_pt1 | contig 13737 bp, 9 predicted proteins | sample 1640461 | NCBI WGS metagenome assembly FTFO01 (sample SAMEA3914814, study PRJEB12502) | metagenome | biome: forest; material: soil | place: USA | collected 2011-09-16 | depth 0.1 m
CCCAGGCTGTGATATGGTTGATTTCCCCCGCAGCGCCGTGCTGCTACTTGATTTTTGATTGATATGACCGAGAAAACCGGCTTCACCACCGACATCGTCCACTCCGACCGCCACTTTGGCGTTGACCATGGAGGCGTACACATGCCCGTGCACCTCTCGGTGCAATACGGCTTTAACAAGGTCGAGGACCTGATTGGCGTGTTCCAGGGCACCGTCAAGGGCGGCTTCAACTACGCCCGCCAGGGCACGCCCACGACCGCCGCGCTGGAAGCCAAACTGACCCATATGGAAGGGGGCGTCGGCTCCGTCGTGTTTGCCACGGGCATGGCGGCCATCAGCGCCTTGATGCTGACCTTGTTGCGCGCGGGCGACCATGTGGTGGCCAGCCGCTATGTGTTTGGCAATACCAATTCGTTTCTCGGCACCATCGAGCAGCTTGGCATTGCTGTCAGCAAGGTCGACGCAACCCAGGTGGACTGCGTGGCACAGGCGCTGCAGCCGCAGACGCGCATGGTCTTTGTCGAGACTGTGGCCAACCCCGGCACCCAGATTCCCGATCTGGAGGCCATCGGCGCGCTGTGCCGTGACAAGGGCATCTTGTTTGTGGTGGACAACACCATTTTGTCGCCGCTGCTGTTCCGCCCGAAAGATGTCGGTGCCGGCCTGGTGGTGCACTCACTGACCAAGACTGTTTCGGGGCACGGCAACGCGCTGGGCGGCGTAGTGATCGATACCGGCCTGTTTGACTGGTCGCAATACCCCAACATCAGCGATTCATATCGCAAGGGCGACGCCAAACAGTGGGGCCTGGTGCAGATTCGCAAGAAAGGCCTGCGCGACATGGGTGGCACGCTGTCGTCGCAGCACGCCCATTTGATCAGCACGGGCGCAGAGACCTTGTCGTTGCGCGTCGGGCAATCGAGTGCTACGGCGCTGGCATTGGCAACGTTTTTGGAGCAGCACCCAGCCGTTGCCAAGGTGCACTACCCCATGCTGGCCTCGCATCCACAGCACGCGTTCGCCGAGAAATGGTTCAAGGCCGGATCGTGGTTGATGTCGTTTGAGTTGCGCGACAGCGATAGCTGCCTGGCAGTGCTCAATCGTTTGCAACTGCCGATCAAGGCCACTGGCATGGCGGACAACCGCACGCTGGTGATTCCGGTGGCACACACCATTTTTTGGGAGGCTGGTGCCCAGGCGCGCGCCGAGATGGGCATCGCCGATGGCCTGGTACGGGTCTCGGTGGGGCTGGAGGATTGCGCGGACCTGCTTGCGGACTTCGCGCAGGCGCTGGCCTAAGCCACCAATTCGACCCGGTTGCGCCCGCCTTCCTTGGCCCTGTAGAGGGCCTTGTCGGCCCGGCGCAATATATCGTCCAGGCTTTTGTCGCCGGCGGCAAACAAGCCAACGCCAATGGACACGGTGATGGACAAGGTTGTGGGTTGTTCCGCGCCGCCCAGCACCAAAGGCGCGCTGGCAATGGCGGCACGCATCCGTTCGGCGGCAACATGTGCATCGGCAGGGCTGATGGCTTCGAGCAGTGCCGCAAATTCTTCACCTCCCTGGCGGCCCACCATATTCGGGCCTCTACAGCTGTGCGCCAGAATGGCCGCCACGTGTTGCAGCGCCAGGTCACCCACGTCGTGCCCAAATCGGTCGTTGACGGACTTGAAATGGTCGATGTCGACAATGGCGGCGGCAAATCCACCGCCAGCGCGTTGTGCGGCATTGAAGCGGGTGGTACCGGTGCTGGCGATGGTGCGCCGATTCGGCAAGTTGGTCAGAAAATCTATGGTCGCGGCCCGCTGCCACTGCATGCGCAAGCGTTCCAGACACAGCACGAGGAATGCCGTGGTGCCAATCACTGGAAGTACGGCGGCCGTCATGGGTGTCAGCGCGTTGACCCAGGTTCCCGCATCCAAAATAGAAGACACGGTTTGAAAATTGAGTGCAAAGTAGACCCCACGCCAGGCCATGAAAACAGCTGTTAACAGCATGATGGCACCCAAGGCGTAGCGGCTGATTTCGTGGTTTATCTGGCGATTGCGGTACAGGCTCATCACGGCACCGAGCAGTGGTACGGCCCATCCACAGCCCGCAACGGCAATACGCGCGGAAAGACTCGGCTCCATCACGGTAAACCAGATGATGCCCATTGTGGTCAATGCAGCTGGCAAGAAGATCCAGGGATTGTCAGCGATGCCGTCAAACCGGCGAACGGCACGCCAATAGAGCGCCAAACCCAGCACCGCCCAGCCGTTGCCCCAAGGCAGTACCAGCCAGTGTGGAACCAGGTCTTGCACCGCCAACAAAACGATGCCAGCCGCCACCAGCAAGGTGCCAATGCGCCAGTCCTTGGCCGCCGGTTGCATTTCGGGTGACAACCCCCGGTGCAGCACGCCCAGCATGCCGCCGTTGAGTAACACCATGATGGTGTCGACGACTAAGACAGTGCGAGGGTCCATGCGGCACAATTGTGCCAGAGCAGGCCTTCGCTAAAACCCCGCTGCGTGTACCTGGCTACTGTAGTTGGCGACGACGCCCTGATCGACGATGACGCCGCTGGCGCCCATGGTGTAGGCATGGCCATTCTGCGTGCCCAGATAGGTGGTGGTGCTGGGGTAGTAGCGGTAGTTGTAGCCATTGAAGCTGCCGGACTGCGCCGGACTGGGCGCGAACATTTGCGGAAAGGTCTGCTCGGCCCAATTCATCGCGCGGTTGGAATCCGCATTAACACTGGCGCCATACAGCGCCGCGCAGCCGCTGGCATCGTCACCACGCAAAACGCGCTGGTAGGCGGCGGTGTGGTAGGGGTTGGCAAACATGACGGACGCCGATTGGTCGGAGTGGTTCAAACCGATCACGTGGCCCAGCTCGTGGGTCATGATGGCCTCAACGTTCGTTAACGACCAGGACAATGCGGTGTTGATCACCGTATCGGCATCTATCATGGCATGGGTGGCGTCATACCACCAGACGGTGTAGGCACCATAGCCCGCCATCTCATCGGTGAGCAGACCCCAGCCGAACACATTGGTCCTGTCGAGGGTGGAGGCAGTACTTCGCACGTTGGGAACGGCCGATGTAATACCCATGTAGTTAAAAGTCAGGTTGCACATGCCAGACCATCTGGCGGCTGCAGTCTGGATGGCGCTGACGACAGCCGCGGTGGTCAGATTGCCGGGTTGATTGGCAGGGTTATAGAACCAATTGACCTGCCCGCCCGTCCAGTGCTCTTGCGCGCCGCCCAGCACATACTCCGGGTGTTCGCGTCCGTCGGGGAACGCGTTGCGCGAGAAATCCTGTGCCTGTGCGGTCAGTGCTGCCAGGCTTGCCAAAATTACAAATGTTTTCATAGGTTTTAGTGTACTGCGGTCGAAAGACCATTGCCAATTCCCTGGAAAACGGCGGGGGAGCGTGGGCGCAGCGCCGCACACGCAGTGGCAAGCGTGGGGGCAATATCTACCATCGGTGTTATCGTAACTCTTCTGGTTTGCGCCGCACTGGCCGCTACCAACGCCCGAGCGACGAGACAGGAGAGCGACTATGACAACCGATGCAGTCCGCAAAATCCGCGACTACAACGCGGGGCGAGACCCCGAGCGATTGGCTCTGAAGTACACCAAGATGCGCGCCAGCGCATTTGCATTTTTGCGTGGATCCTGTCATCTGTTCTACGACCGCATGCCCCAGAGCGGCATCACCAAAGGCGTGCCCCTGGTGTGGGCCTGTGGCGACCTGCATCTGGAGAACTTTGGCAGCTACAAGGGCGACAACCGACTGGTCTACTTTGATGTCAACGATTTCGATGAAGGGGCGCTGGCGCCGGCCAGCTGGGACTTGGTTCACATGCTCACCAGTATCTGGTTGGGGGCCGAAGGCATAGCGCCTACGGTTGCCGCCACGCGCGCACTGTGTGATTGTTTTTTGGCAGCCTACAGTGCCGCATTGTGCGTTGGCAAACCGTATTGGGTCGAGCGCGACACGGCAACGGGTCCGGTGCGCACGCTTCTGGGCAGTCTGCGTGAGCGCACGCGGGTCGAGTTTTTGAACTCCCGAACCGACAGCAATGGCAACAAGCGGATGTTGCGCGTGGACGGCAGGAAGGCCCTGACGGCGTCCAAGGCGCAGCGCGCGCGGGTGACGGAACTGATGGCGGCCTTTGCCAAGACGCAGGCCAACCCTGATTTCTACAAAGTGCTGGACGTGGCCCGCCGCATTGCCGGAACCGGCAGCCTGGGGCTGGACAGATTCGCGATCCTCGTCAAAGGCAAAGGGTCACCTGATTGCAACTACTTGCTCGACCTCAAGCTGGCGGTGCCATCGGCCCTGCAGCCGTATGTGAAAAAGATCAAGCAACCGCGCTGGCAAACGCAGGCCCACCGGATCGTGGCGTTGCAACAGCGGGGCCAGGCGGTGCCTATGGCATTCTCACAGCCGATTCTGATGGGTGACAAGTCCTACGTCTTGCGTGGCTTGCAACCCTCGGAAGACCGGGTGGCGGTCACACCGGGCAAATTGACTGCAGCAGGCCTGCACGAGCTCGTCGCGTCGATGGGGAAAATCGCCGCGTGGATGCACATGCGCGCCGCGGGGCGCCAAGGGTCGGCCAATACGGATGAAATGATTGCCTGGGGTCAGAAGACCAAATGGCAACGCAAATTGGTCGACACGTCGCTGCACTGCGCAGAGCTGGTGCGCGCCGATGCACAACTGTTTAACGCAGCATATGACGCGGGCGCGCTGGATGCCCGCTGAACCTGTTGCACCCCTGTTAGACAATCCAGCGGCACCGCGCTGGAGCGACGCAGTGGCGGGTTTGTGCGTGGCCGGCTTACTGCTGCCCGAAGCCGTGGCCTATGCCGGGTTGGCACATATTCCGGTCATTCATGCACTGACCGGTTCGCTGATCGGCTTGATTGTCTATGGCCTGCTCGGGGGCAGCCGCTTTGCGATTGTGGCGCCCACCTCGTCAACTGCAACGCTGGCAGCGGCAGCGGCAATGTCGCTGTTGGCCGTGCCCGGTGCAAATGACAATGCCGCTTACCTCCAGGTATTCTTGGCGCTGGTATTGGCCAGTGGTCTGCTCCTATTGCTGCTGGCGCTGGCCAAGCAAGGCCAACTGTCCTCCTTTGTGTCGCGCCCGGTGCTGCGCGGCTTTGCATTTGCCCTTGCCATCACCATTGTGATCAAGCAATTACCCGACGCATTGGGCTTCGGCCTGCCAACGGATGTCGCCTCTGACCCCATGCACATTCTCGCCTTTGCAATAACCCATGGCGCACAGTGGCACGGTGCCAGCATGGCCGTGGCGTTGGCTGCAGCGTTGTTGCTGTTGCTACTGAAACGCTGGCCGCAGGTGCCGGCGTCCATGCTGGTCATTGTGCTGGCCATCGGCGCGGCACGTGCCCTGGAGCTACAGGCCCTGGGCGTGCGTGAGATTGGCGCCATCGAGCCTTTGACCTTGAATTTTGGTGTACCGCAATTGCCGTTTCAAGAATGGATACGTGTCGGTGAATTGGCATTTGGTCTGGTAATGCTGGTGTTTGCAGAGTCTTGGGGCAGCATGCGCACCATGGCCTTGGCGCGCGGTGATGCGCTGGACGCAAACCGTGAATTGCTGGTGTTGGGCGCCTGCAATGTGGGGTCTGCGTTGTTTCAGGGCATGCCCGTGGGCGCGGGGTTCTCGGCCACCACCGCCAATGCCGCCGCGGGCGCAGTATCCAAGCGCGCGGGCCTGGTGGCATTGGTGGCCATGGTGCTGGTGATAGTGTTTGCGCTGTCGACGCTGCACTGGCTGCCACGGCCCGTGCTGGCGGTGGCGGTCATCAGCGCACTCTGGCATGCCCTGTCACCCAAACCCCTGTTGGCTGTGTGGCGCATGAACCGTGACCGTGTGCTGATCATTGCCGCAGCGCTGGCCGTGCTGGCCTTGGGCGTGCTCGACGGCATGCTGGTGGCCATTGGTCTGTCCATTCTGGCGGCCCTGCAGCGCTTTAGCCAACCGGTGGTGCATGAGCTGGGCGAGCTGGGTACGTCGCGCAACTATGTCGATGTCCAAACACAGGCGGGGGCGGCGGCCAAGCCGGGCCTGCTGGTGCTGCGGCCCGAAGAACCCTTGTTCTTTGGTAGTGCCGAGCGTGTCATGGCCGAGGTCCTGGTGCGGGCCAAAGGGCGCAGCGCATTGAGCACCGTGGTACTGAGCCTGGAAGAAAGTGCCGACCTGGATAGCACGGCCGTGGAATGCTTGCTGGAGTTGGATGCCGCCTTGCGGCGCATCAATAAAACCCTGTTGCTGACCCGCGTGAAAACCACGGTGCGCGCACTGTTGGCGCATTGGGACCCGCAGGGCCTGGGCCGGGGCGACCGCATGTTCTGGAGTGTTGCCGACAGCGTTGAGTTTGCGACGCATCCGCCACCTGTTGCCGTGCCAGAAAATTGATTCAGGCGATTCCCAAAAACTGGCGAATGGTGTCAAAGAACACGCACAGCAGTGCAATGGGCAATGGCAGGCCCACCAGCGCGGCCAGCATATATTGTCGAAAGCCGATGCCTGACAATGCCAGCGCGTAATTCAGCGCTGGCAGGGTTTGAAACAGGGTTCGCAAAATCACCATGTTGCGGATCGGGTGCGCATGCAATTGCGCCAGCAGCTTGACCGCCAGTTTGCTGTCAATCTGGCGCACCGCGTCGCCACCGATCCAACGCACCGTCAGGAAGGTGAACGCACAGGACGTGCATGCCGCGACGTAGGTGGCCACAGCACCGCCGACCTGCCCCAAAATCAAAACCGCAGAGGCCAAAAAGACCCATCCCGGAATCTGCACCAGATTCCCCGTTGTGAACAGCAGCACAAAAATGGCCAGGCCACTCCATTGGTTGTAGGAAAGCTGCTGGCGTAAATAGGCCAGGCTGAAATGCTCACGCAGGGTCGTTCCGTGCACCAATACAAACAGGGTCGCCAAAAACAGCAGGAGCACGACCAAGCGGCGGTAACGGTACAAGACTTTGGAAATATTCACAATACAGCGGAGAATGGCGTAAGAAAACGAACGTTGGCGCGACCAATGGACGGCAGTGGTAAACCTGCTGTTCCTATGCACTAACCGATTGACTCTACATGAAACTCAAAAGCTATCTGGCACTTTTCGCAACTTTACTGCTGTGCAGCCTGGCGCAGGCGTTGACCGTGGAGCCTTACAGTGCCGAGGCGTTGGCCAGGTTGCAGGCCGCCACCAAACCCGTGGCCTTGCATTTCCACGCCGATTGGTGCCCCACCTGCCGGGCACAGGACAAAACCCTGGAGGCACTCAAGGCCGACGCTTCGCTCAACGTGACCGTGCTGACCGTGAACTATGACAAGGAGTCAGAATTGAAGAAACAACTGCGTATTCAAACCCAATCCACCTTCGTGGTTTACCACGGGGCAGTGGAAAAGACGCGCGTCATTGGCGAAACATCGCAGGCTGCCATCGGCAGTGCGCTGCGCATGGCTTTGTAGGTTGTACCCGCATGACCACCTGGAGCGAATTGGGCCTGAGTGTTGTTGCCGGTAGTTTGACCACGCTGTCACCGTGCGTGTTTCCACTGCTGCCCTTGGTGCTGGGCGGGGCCGTGCAACGCAACCGGGCGGCACCGCTGGCCATGGGCGTGGGCATGGCGCTATCGTTTGCCGCATTGGGGGTGGTGATTGGAACCATTGGTGGCGCACTGGGGCTGAACCCCGAGAACGTGCGCACCGCGGCCGCAGTGATGTTGGTGGCCTTTGGCCTGGTCATGCTGGTACCGTCATTCGACCGGCGGTTTACCAACTGGATGACGCCGCTGGCCTGTTCGGCCAATGATGCTTCTGCTGGGCTGGACCGTGGGTCGCTGAAAGGTGCCTTTTTGTTGGGTGGCTTGCTGGGCCTGATCTGGAGCCCTTGCTCCGGCCCGTTGCTGGGTTCGGCGTTGACCTTGGTCGCAACCGAAGGCGGTGCCGCACGTGGCGCTGTGGTGCTGGGCTTGTTTGGCATTGGCGCCGCGCTTCCACTGGTGGCGGCAGCTTACCTGTCACGCGCCGGCTTTGGCCGCATTCGCCAGTGGGTGCAGACGCATGGCAGGGTGGGCAAGAAGATATTTGGCGTCATCTTGTTGCTGGTCGGCGTGGCGATCTTGACCGGCTTTGACAAATGGCTGGAAATTCAAATAGACGACTGGCTGCCGGATGCGTGGCTGGAATTGACGATGCGGTTCTAGACGGTGCGCTACGATGCAGGATTTTTCTGAGCCTCCGCAGTTTTCCCTTCGTTAGCCCATGGGGCAGGGGCACATTCCAACAATTGAAGCAAAACGACACCTTCTAGTGCCGCTGAGCACCGCGTGTTCCCGGACGGACTAAAACGCGACCTGTATCACATGCTGCAAGTTCAGCCGCAGATGTATGGACAGCTTGCACGCGTAGCCGCAGTAGGCATGGCAATGGGCGATAAGTAGTACCGGCGCGCATTAGAAATCGCTTCGACTTGCAAACAGCGGCCTTTCCAACTCAGATTGTTTGCAAATGACCGCTCGTTAGATTCACATTGTTTGCAAATCAAGTTCCACCATGCCATTTGCAGAGCGTCCCTTGTTCAACCAGGGGTTCCACGCCGGAACTTTTTAATATTCCGTCACCCCAACTCCAATTAACAGCGCTTTCGTCACGCCCATCAACAGTCCGAGCCGTGTTGTCAGTCGCCTTAACGTATCGGCTGTATCTCTCAGCAACTGCAGGTTCGCCCGGTGTATGTTCTCTATCGCAATCGGGTCAGTAGGCGGAACAAAAATGGGGCGGCTGGAATTGATGGGGAATAAGACGCCGGTCTCAATTTCCGCGACAGACAAGCCAAACTGGCGCACAAGCCAACACACAGTCTGCAACGCGGCTTTTCGGTTGGTGTCCGTCTCACTTTGCGCGTGTTCAGTGCTCCCCCTGCGAACTGTTTTTATTGCACCCACGTCCTCACCTTTTCAATCGCAAATCAAAAAAATCCACGGATGTCGCGTGGAGTTCCATTATTTTAGGGTCCTGCCGTGAGCGCCTGGGCTCGCATTCTCTGGCGACAGCGTCCGGGTCGCTTTTTAGGTCCAACAGGCCCAGAGCGCTCAACGGCCGCGGGCCGGTTCCAAGTGCGACCGTAGGCTCGCCGTCCTTCATGCGTTTAAAGGTATGGGGTGGCTCCCTCCCTTGAATGGCTTGCCCATGTGTTGTCATGTCACATCGTTGTAATCGACGTACCAGATACTTCGTGTTACATTCCGCGACTTTGTGTAAGTTATCAGTAAGTCTTATAACGAAATCGGGGAGCTGGGAACTTGGTACATGTACTGCACGGCCTGTTGCGGCGGGTCTTAGTGGCAATTCTTTTGCCCGGTTTTTTCTTCCACGTTCAGGCCGCTCCTGCCGACATCTCCCGAGGTGTGACCTGGCTGCAGTCCCAAGTCTCGCCAACTGGACAAATGACGGTGGAATTTCCATCGGTAAGCCTGCAACAAGTTCGCTGTGAAACGGCTACCACGTTGCTCAAGCTAGCTGGTAACAACGCGCAAGTCACGGGCTTGGTCACCAGCCTGCACCAGACCGGCTCCGACGTTCCCACGCAAAGCCTGGCCTGCGAGCAGTCGTTGCTCCAGCAACTCGGGCAAACCTTTCTGACGCCCGAAGTTGAACAGCGCCACCTGGCTAACCAGGGATACGCCAGCTACCAAGACTTCGCCACCGCCAACACCTTGGACAGCGGTTGGGCACTTTCGGCCCAATTGCAAAACCTTGTGTCTTCGGACCAGGTGCTATTACTGACATGGCTGCAAGCCAACCAAGGCGCCGATGGCAGCTTTACCGTCAACGGCGTCTTCCCCGACCCAATGGCCACTGCTGCCGTAGTACGCGGACTCCAATCCGCTGCCTCGCAAAGCCCTGTGGCCGCAGCCATAGCGAGCAAGGCCGCCACCTACTTGTTGGGTCTCAGAAATGCGACAACCGGTGATTGGGGCGGTGATGTTGGCCGCACGGCGCGGATCTTTGAAGCAGTACAACCCTACACCGCGTCCGACCCCAGCATTGCCAGCGGCGTTGCGACCTACCTTTTGTCCAAACAACTGCCCGATGGCTCCTGGGCCGACGACGCCTTTGTCAGCGCCGTAGCGCTACGTGCCCTGAGTTTGGCCGGCCAACCTGCGCTGAACCCCAACTTGGCGGGCCTGAGCGTCAAGTTTGTTGACGCCCGCAATAACGCTGCCTTGCCTGGTGTGGCACTAACTGCTACCTACTCGGCAGCAATCAACGGCACCAGTGATGCCTCGGGCAGCATTCAGTTGAGTGCCCTGGCCGTTGGTAACTACCAACTACAATCCAACCTGAGTGGCTTCGCTACGCTCAACTTTAGCGTCACGCTCAAGGCAGGGCAGGTGCTGGATGCGGGTGTCGTTCAAATGATAGTGGTATCCAACCCCAGTGCAGGGGTTGTTACCGGACTGGTGCGCGACCAAAGCAGTAACCTGCCGCTGGCCGGGGCAACTGTCAGTGTGGCGCCGCAAAACCTCAGTGGGGTAACGACACCGGATGGCCGCTACCTGATCAACAACGTCACACCAGGCAGTGTCACGTTCAGCGTCAGCAAGACCGGCTACTCCGGTTCGTCCGGCTCGGCAACCATAGTGGCCGGCCAAGTGCTGAACTTCTCGCCATTGCTGGTGCCAGCCAGTGCGCCGGGCAATCCAGGCGACTGCAAGGTTCAAGGCACCGTCACGGATGCTGTCTCACTTCTACCAGTGGCCGGTGTTGCCATCAACCTGGGCGGCGTTGTAACGCAGTCCACAGTGACCGATGCAAATGGACTGTTCAGCATCTCTGGTTTGTCCAGTGGAGCGGTAACGCTGGCCACTGCCAAGACAGGCTATGACCCAGTCAATATCACTACGCGAGTGGCCTGCAGCCAGACGCTCGCCACGGTCGTCAACTTCTCACCGCGTCTGTACGCTACTGGGCAGTCGCCAGCCCAAGCCAATACGGCAGGTTTGAGCGGCGTGGTTGTGGATGCCGGCACCAACCGACCCATTGCTAACGCAGCCTTGGTGGCAACGCCCGAGGTCGGCATACCGGTCAATGCAGTTAGCGCTGCAGACGGAACGTTCCGAATCACGGGTCTTAACGGCGCTACTGCCCAAGTCGCTGTTACCGCTACTGGCTATGACAGCAGTACTCTGCAATTCACATTGACCCCGCTGGCAGTGGTCGACGTGGCGCAAATTCGACTCCGTGCGCCCAAGATTGTGCAATTGCTGCCAGACTTCAAACTCTTGGCAGTGCGGCGTACCAATGCGCATACCGATCCACAGACCTTGCAGCTCACCGGCACAGTGGATGTGGATATCAGCAACGTTGGCACCCAGACGGCAGCCGCTGGTGCGAGCTTGCTGGCTTTTGCGGACACGAATGGAAACAAAGTCTTCGATGCCGGCACTGACACCGTTCTGGGTCGCGGCACGCTGGCACAGACCTTGGCACCAAACGCCACTGTGACCGTGCAAATTGCGGTAGCCGGTCAATTGAGCTTCAGGGATGCGCCGATTACGGTTGCCATAGACCCAGACAACCAAATTGCAGAACTGAGCAAGACCAACAATACCCGATCCACTGCCGACAGCGCATTGCGGGCGCCGGGCAATGCGGGCGTCTTCAATCCAACTCTCAAGTGGAGCTGGGATGGCACCGGCGCCATCTATCCGGAGTTCTCTCGGGTTATTAGTATGCCCACGGTGGGGCGCCTGGTCGACACCAACGGCGACGGCAAGATCGACGGCAACGATGTGCCAGTGCTGTGCTTTGTGGCTCTTGCGCACCATGACCCTCGCGGCGGGGGTGACGAGGGCGTGATTCGCATTGTCCGAGGCGATAACGGGGCACTGATTCGCACTATTCGCGACCCCGCATTGATATCTGGACTAACCGGTGTAACGGTGGCGGACATTGATGGCGACGGTGTACCCGACATCATTGCCGCAACAATCGACAGCCGCATGATCGCTTTCCGAAACGACGGCACACGCCTGTGGCTCTCCGACCGCGTTGTAACCAATTCGGAGAACGAGACAACCATTACCGTTGCAGACCTCAAAGGCGATGGCAACCCGGTGGCGATTTTCTTGGGCAGCGTGTTCAACGCAAAAACCGGGCAGTTCCTTTGGAAGAGCCAAAACGGAGAGAGTGGTTCGTCCTATCCCAACCAGTCCTATGTCAGCGCTCCCATTGTGATGGACCTTACGGGGAGCGGCCAACAAAACGTCATTTTTGGTGCGACCGTGTACAACGCGGATGGCACGGTCAAGTGGGCCCACCATGATGGCTACGCTGCGGTAGCGGATTTGTTTGGTGACGGCACGCCCGAGGTAATTGTGACCTTTGACCGATCACTGTATGTTTACCGCGCGGATGGCACCCTGGTTTGGAAGGTTGCATTGCCAACCGATCTGGGCGGCGGACCGCCGACTATTGGTGATGTCGATGGCGACGGCGTTCCTGAAATTGGTGTTTCCGGTTCACACCACTACTCGGTCTACCGGGCGGACGGCACACTGCTGTGGCAGCAACCGGCGCGTGACCTTTCGGCGATCACCGGTTCGACGGTATTTGACTTTGAAGGTGCTGGCAAGGCTTCGGTCCTGTATGCAGATGAGTGGTCGTTCCGGGTATTCGACGGCGCCACGGGTGCCGTGCGCTTCAATCTTCCAAACTCTTCCGCGACCATCATCGAATACCCCATCGTCGCGGATGTGGATGGAAGCGGGCGCGCGTCCATGGTCGTTGTCGCCAATGATCTAGCGGCCGCCATTTCACCAAACGGAATTCGGGTCTATTCCAGCCCTGATTGGATGGGCGCGCGCAGTGTTTGGAACCAGCATGCCTATAGCATCGGCAATATCAATGACGACCTGAGTATTCCCAGAAATCCAGTGCCCAACTGGAAGGCCGACAACACGTTCCGCTTGAACAAGCGTACCGATGGCAATGTGCTGGCGGTGGCTGACTTGACAGTGGGCTACATGCGCATCGCAGACGGTGGCTCTGGTGGCGCGTCAACCGTGACTTTGCGCGTAGGCAACGCAGGCAGCTACAAGGCGCCAACAAACACCCCCATGGCGGTGTACGCTACCGACAAATTGGGGGCACGCAGTCTGATGGCGACCCTGCCAATCGGCAATGCTGGCCTACCCGGGACGTATGTCGACCTGAGTTTGCAGATTCCGAATTTGGGCAATTACGCGACCCTTACCGCCGTAGCAGACGACGACGGTACGGGCGCGACCAGCATTGCAGACTTTGACCGCAGCAACAACACCCTAACGGGCGACCTGTCCGCGATTGCCCTGAACATGAGCATTGCGGTAACCACCGACAAGTCTGTCTACACCGAAGCCGACCAAGCCGTCTTCAACGGCGTGGTGACCAATAGCGGCAGCTTCGCCCACGACACCCTGGTGCGCTACACCGTGCTCGATGCACAGGCTAAAAACGTCAGCACCTTGGCCCTAGGCAACGCGGTGACCGTGGCCGCCGGTGCTCATGCCACCATACCCGCCGTGTGGCCAGCAGCAGGCACACTCTCGGGCAACTACCAGGTCAAGGCCGAGCTGGTCACCCCACTGGGCGTGGTCTACGGCACAGCCACAGCCAACTTCGCCATCCAGGCCAGCCAGAACCAGGCCAACAGCACCCGC
>FTFO01000196.1_pt1 | contig 13534 bp, 12 predicted proteins | sample 1640461 | NCBI WGS metagenome assembly FTFO01 (sample SAMEA3914814, study PRJEB12502) | metagenome | biome: forest; material: soil | place: USA | collected 2011-09-16 | depth 0.1 m
CAGTCAGGCGCATAGCGCTGAACGACCTCTCGAATGCCATCAAACAGCACCTTGAGGCGCTGCGGCAGGGCGCCAAGCTCCAGATGCTGGGTGCTGATGGTGCCGCTGGCCACATAGCGCAACTCGGCACCTTCTATGTCAATGACACCAAAGCCGGTGGTGCGCAGCCCAGGGTCAATACCCAATATTCTCATGCGGGAGGCCTCGCTGCCGGCTAGAGCTCAAAGTACCAGCGAACCGAATGAAAGAAGACCGGCGCCGCAAAGCACAGGGCGTCGACCCGATCCAACAAGCCCCCGGCACCGGTCACGGACTTTCCCTGCGCACCCCAGTTGGGAATGCCGCGGTCGCGCTTGAGCGCCTTCATCACGAAATGCCCCAACGAGCCCGCCACACAGGCCACGAAGGCGGCCGAAAACGCGGTGGGTGGGTACCAGGGCGTGATGCCGGCCAGCGCCGCCCCCAGCAGGCTGCCGGTGACAATGCCTATACCCCAACTGTGCCAATGGAAACTCTTGCTGATGGCCGGCGCAACGGGCGGGCGTGGCAGCCAGCGGGACGCAACATGCTGTGTGACCATGCAGACCTGCACCACCAGCACCAGAAAGAACACCAGGAAAGCGTTGTGGTTGTCGTATTCTGGAAACTTCACCTTGAAATTCAACATCAGCAGTGCCGGCACATGGCTCATGCCATAGATGCACACCATGATGCCCCATTGCAGCTTGGCGTTGCGCTCCAGAAATCGTTGGGGGTCGTTGGCCAGAGCGCTGGTCAAGGGCAGTGCCAGAAATACGTAGACCGGGATGAACACGGCAAACAGGTCAAAGTGGCCGCTGCCCACCAGCCAGTATTGAAACGGCAGCACGACAAAGAAGGCCAGAACCAGGCTGCGGTGGTCGCCCAGTCGGGTTGGCGACAGTGTCAGGAACTCGCGCAATGAGAAAAACGACACCAGGCCAAACAGCGTCAATGCGACCCAGTCGCCGGTGACCCAGCCGACCCAAAACACAAACACCATCAACCAACTGGTGCGCAAAATGGCTTCCACACTTTGCAATTCGGTACGCCAGATATCGGCGTTCGGGTCGTCGCTGCGGTCGCGCACCGACAACAGGAAGGCCGCCACGCTGGCCAACAGCAACAGGCCAAACACGACCACGAACAACGCGCCAATTTGTTGCGTAGGCGTCAGATTTTTGAGGTAGAGGAACATGCTGTTGTCTCAGACGTCGCGCAAGGCCACAACCGCCGCCCGGGCCCGTTCCAGAAAAGCGCGCCGCTCTTCGCCGGCCCCCAGTTGCATGGGGGCGCCAAAGGTGACCGAGCACAGCACCGGCACCGGCACCACCTCGCCCTTGGGCAGCACGTGCTGCACATTGTTGATCCACGCCGGTACCAACACCACGTTGGGGCATTTCAAGGCCAAGTTGTAAAGCCCTGCTTTGAATGGCTGGGGATCGCCCGTAAAACCGCGCGTGCCTTCGGGGAACAGGATGATGGAGTCGCCATTGTCAATGGCGTCAAACAGGGGCTCCAACGGATCTTCGTCACTGCTGCGGTCGCGTGACACATAGATGACATTGAACACCGCCGTGGTCAGCCACTTCTTGAATGGGGTCTTGGTCCAGTAGTCCTTGGCCGCGATGGCTCTTGTCACACTACGCAGTTCCTTGGGCAGCGCCGCCCAGATCATCACCAGGTCCGCATGGCTTTGGTGGTTGGCAAAATAAATGCGCTGTTCGGCCTTGGGTGGGCAGCCATGCCAGCGGGCTTGCGAGCCCGTCAGCACGCGTATCAGCCCCAACAGAAACACACTCATGATTTTGGCAAGCATGGGCGCGATGATACCCACAGAATCGTACGCAGCGGTGACTGGTTACGGCAGTTGGGCGTCACCCATGCGGCTGGCGATAACGCCCGCACGGCTGGACAGGTAGCCTGAATTGGGCAACTTCTCGTAGTAGCGCGGGCGTGGCAGCATGACCGCTAGGCGTGCCGCTTCCATGGTGTTGAGTTGCGCCGCAGGTTTGTGAAAATAATGCTGCGCAGCGGCCTCGGCGCCAAATACGCCTTCGCCCCACTCCACGCTGTTGAGGTAGATCTCCAGAATGCGTTGCTTGCTCAGCAGATGTTCCAGCAACACGGTCAATACCAATTCCTGGCCCTTGCGCACCAGGGTGCGTTCACCCGACAAAAACAGGTTTTTGGCCAATTGCTGGGTGATGGTGGAGCCGCCCACGATTTTGGGTGGGCGCGGTGGGGCTTTGCTGGGGCTGGTGCCGGCGCGCGGGCCGGGCTTTTGATTGGCCGCCCGTTGCTCGGCCTTGTTGTTCTTTTCCCAGGCTTTTTCCAAGGCATCCCAGTCCACGCCATCGTGGTTGGTAAAGCTGTCGTCTTCGGAAGCAATGACCGCGCGCTTGAGGTTGTCTGAAATCTGCGCATAGGGCACCCATTGCTGGTGCCAGTGCAGACCGGTTTTTTCCTGCGACAGGCGCCACGCCTCGGAGCGCTGAAAACTGGTGGATTGCGGTGCCACACGTGCCATGACAGCGATGCGCACGACAAAAAACAGCTGCAAGGCCAGCACAGCGACTATCAGCAGCGCCAGCCAACGCGCCACGGCTTTCATGGGTGGGCGGACACCGCGGCTTCCAGCGTTTCATCGCGTGTGAACTTGAAGCGCGAAACCACCAGGATCTGGTCTGCCTGGCGTCGCATGGCAGGGCTGAATTTGCCAAATGGGCCGGCAGACCTGGCAATGGCGGCGGCCTGGCGGTCCAGGGTGCGGTTGCCTGAGGTTTCCACCACCTCGGTGTCCAGCACCTGGCCGGTGTAGTTGACCGTGACGATCATGGTGAGCTCGCCATAGAGCTTCTTGCCACCCGCCTGCGGGAAGTTCTCGGTGCCCTTGTCTTCAATGGCATGGCGCAACGCGTCGTAATACACGGCGTAGACCGCTTCGCGTGCTGCCGGGCTGATGTAGCGCTTTTTCGGCCGCGCATTCTCCATATTGATGCGCCGTTCGATTTCAGCCAGTATCTTTACTAACTGGCGCCGCTTTTCTTCGCGCTCCAACTCGTCGGCCTTGCTGGCGACCTGGTTGGGGTCGGGTGGGGGCAAGGCTGCCAATTGGCTTTTCACCTGGGCCAACAGCAAGGTCTGCTGCTCCTGCAGGGTGTGCAGTTTGCGCGCGGTTTCTTCTTCGGTGGCATCACCGAATTCGGTCAACGCCGAAGGTGGCAGGGGACTGGTGGCGCGCCCTTTCTCGGCATCGCCACCACCGGCGAGCGACGTTTGCGCAATGGCCCGGGCCTTGTCAGGTTTTTCGTTGGTCTTCGCATTGACCAGAATCACCTCCATCGGCGTGTCCTCAAACACCCGGTTGAAGGACTCGGGGTCGATGAAACGCACGCTCAACAACACCGCGTGCACCGCGACGGATGCAAACAGGGCAATCTGAAGTGTGCTGAAGTGCCGGAGGTTCACGAAGCAGGATTATCGTTGGTTGCGTCCACCGGTTCGTCGACATCCACCGCAATTGCGATCGGCCCGGCGACTTCGCCGTCGTCATCCTCGGCCTCGTCGTCGGTCAGGGCTTCAGGATGGGCCGATGCATCAGCCCCCGAATCAGTCTGTGGTGTGTCCAACCGTTCGACCACGGTACCACTGACGTCCAGTGTGATCAGATCCATATCGCCCAGGCGCACCCGCACGCGGGCGCCACGTGGCAGGTTTTGTGCGACCATGATAGGCAGCACCAGTGGCAGTGTGTCGGCACGCACCATATTGTCTTTGAAGACCGTGGCCTCCAATTCCGTGATGCCGTTTTGTTGCAGGTACTGCAACGTCCAGAAGCGCTCCATCGCACCCTGGTAGCCGTTATAGGCACTGTAGGCCTCGTCAAAGCTGGAGATGATGGAAAACAGGCTGGCATCCTTGGGTTTGAAGGGCGCAGCCAGTGCCGCCATCTTGCCATGCTGAACGCAGGCGATGATCTGCCACTGATTGACCAGATCGGTGTAGCGGCGCAACGGTGAGCTGCTCCAGGCGTAGCTTTTGACCCCAATGCCGGCATGCGGCAGCGCCTTGGTGCCCATGCGCACCTTGACGCCTGGTGCCAGACTGGCCTGGCTGCGGTAGATGCCCGGCACGCCGAGCTCGGCCATCCAACTGCCCCAGGTACTATTGGCCAGAATCATGGCTTCGGCCACGATCAAATCCAGGGGTGCGCCCCGCTGGCGGGTGCTGATCTGCACCGTCTCGTTGCCCTGCGGCTCGGCACCATCGTTGCCAACCAGGCGAAAGTTGTAGTCCGGCCGGTTGAATGACTCGGGCTTGCCACGCACCACTTCGCGCTTGGCCTTCAGGTCCTTTGCCAAGCGAAATAAAAATGACAGCGGCGCGCGGAGGTCTGGCAGTGGATCTGGCGTGCTGTCGTGGTTGAAATCGGACTGGGTCAACCAGTTTTCCGTGACGACAGCGTCGAGCTGGTCATGGCGCAAGTTGTGGGCGATGGTGACGCGCTCCAGCTTGGACGCATGGCTTTTGATCTCCAACGTTGCTTCATCCAGCGTCACATACAGCGACAGCGCCGGGCAGTCGCGTCCGGCTTGCAGGGTGTAGGTCTGCACCAATGTATCCGGCAGCATGGTGATCTTGTAGCCAGGCATGTATACGGTGGACAGGCGCGCGCGCCCCAATTGGTCCACGCTGTCGCCGGGCTGAATCGCCAGGCCGGGCGCTGCAATGTGAATGCCCAGCACCACGGTGCCGCTGCCCAGGCCCTGTACGGATAGTGCGTCGTCGATTTCGGTGGTGGCCGAATCGTCAATCGAGAATGCCGCCGCCGGCCCCAGTGGCAGGCTGTCGTCAATGGCCACTGCAGTGACGGGTGGGAAGCCCGTGCCTTTGGGGAAATTCTCCAGCAGAAACCGTTTCCAGTGGAACTGGTACGGCGAGGCAATGGCGCCGGCCTTTTGCAGCAAGGCCAGTGGCGCGGTGTGCGTTGCGCGCGCGGCGTCGACGACCGCCTTGTATTCCGGCGCGTTTTTGTCCGGCTTGAACAGGATCTTGTACAGCTGTTCGCGTATGGGCTGTGGGCATTCGCCATCGGCCAGTGCCTGCGCCCATTGTGCGATTTGCGCCAGGACCAGTTTTTTCTTTTCAATGGCGGCCAGCGCCTGCGCAATCACGTCGGCAGATGCCTTGCGAAAGCGCCCCTTGCCAGCACGGCGGAAATAGTGCGGCGACTCAAACAGCCGAAATAGCATGGCAGCCTGCTCCGACAGCGGCGCCTGCGCTGAAAAATAGTCGCGTGCCAGGTCGGCAAAACCAAACTCCTCGTCCGGGGCAAATTCCCAGGCCAACTCCAGCTCAATGCCTTGGCTGGCCGCCTGGGCCGCCGCAATGAAATCAGCTGGCGCAGGCTTTTCGAAGCGCAGCAGCATATTGGCCGACTTGACTTTGACACGCTTGCCGCTGTCGAGCTCGACTTGCGCCGACGACTCCGCTTCAGACAGCACCCGACCGGCCATGAATTTTCCGGCTTCTTCAAACAATAGAAACATAGGTCGGCATTGTCCCATGCCGACCAGGGCTCGGTGCCGGGGTGATTCTTACCCTGTTTATGGGAGGCCGAAGTGGGAAGTAAAACGCTATGCTTGGGGGGTGGTGCATGGTGTGCCAAGATGGCGTAGGGCTGATAGGGACAATCCAATGTGGCGTGTACTGATTGTTGAGGATGACACGCAAATGCGTGAGTTTTTTGCTGCCAGTGTGCAGCGGTCGGCCCAATTGACCCTGATACGCAGCGTGGCGTCCGTGGCCGAGGCCAAGGCCTGTCTGGATCAGCCGGGCCAGCATGTGGACGTTCTGTTGACAGACCTGGGTCTGCCCGATGGCAGCGGTCTGGAGGTGATCCGACATGCGCGACTGTGCCAGCCAGGCTGCGAATCGCTGGTGATTTCCATGTTCGGCGACGAGGACAACGTCCTGTCCAGCATTGAAGCCGGTGCCTTGGGCTATATCCACAAAGATGCAGCGCCCGACGATATTGCCAAGACCATTCTTGAAATGAAGGCCGGCGCCTCGCCGATATCGCCCATGATTGCGCGCCGGGTGCTGTTCAAATACCGAGCCCTGCAATCCGATGCGAGTGCCGTTGTAGCGCCTGTGCCCATTGTGCAGCATGCTATCAAAAACGAAGTGACTGAGCAAGGCAAGGGCTTGCTGTCGCGCCGCGAGCAGGAAGTGCTGGAACTGGTCTCGCGGGGGTTTTCCTACGCCGAGATTGCGGATTCAAAGAACCTCAGTGTGCACACCATTCAGACCCACATCAAGAGTTTGTATGGAAAGCTGGAAGTGCACTCCAAGATGGAGGCCGTATTGGAGGCCACGCGCATGGGCCTGCTGCCCCAGTCGCGCGAGTCGTCGCTGGTGAAATGACGCATGGATAAGTCGCGGTAAATCGACCGCCGCGCCAAAATGCCCTTGGGTGCTGGGATAATTGCAGCACTTTATGGCTTCTGTTTTTGACAAACCCTCTGTTTGGCGGCGCATTGCACCATGGTTTCATGGTTTTGACGGCCCGCTGGCGTTCGCTGTGTTCCTGCTGGCTTGCGCCGGCCTGCTGATCATGTATTCGTCGGGTTTCGATCGCGGGACCCGTTTTGAAGACCACGGGCGCAATATGCTGGTCGCCGCCTGCATCATGTTCGTCGTCGCCCAGGTGCCGCCGCAGCGGCTGATGACGCTGGCCGTGCCCTTGTATGTACTGGGCGTGTCTCTTTTGGTCGCGGTTGCGCTGTTTGGCATTACCAAGAAAGGTGGCAAACGCTGGATCAATATCGGCGTTACCCAAATCCAACCCAGCGAATACCTGAAGATTGCCATGCCCTTGATGCTGGCCTGGTGGTTCCAGAAGCGCGAAGGCCAATTGCGCCCACTGGATTTTGGCGTCGCGGCTGCGTTGCTGGGTGCGCCGGTGGCTTTGATCATGAAGCAGCCAGACCTGGGCACGTCTTTGTTGATCTTGGCCGTTGGTCTGTCGGTCATCTTCTTTGCCGGCATGAGCTGGCGCCTGATCATTCCACCGGTCGTTCTGGGCCTGATCGGCGTGGTGTTGATCGTGGCCTTTGAGCCATCGCTGTGTGCCGATGGCGTACGCTGGCCGGTGTTGAAAGAGTTTCAGCAGCAGCGCATCTGCACCTTGTTGGATCCCACGCGTGACCCACTGGGCAAGGGTTTCCACATCATCCAGGGCATGATCGCCATCGGCTCGGGGGGTGTGACCGGCGTTGGTTTCATGAAGGGGACGCAAACGCACTTGGAATTCATTCCTGAGCACACCACCGATTTTATTTTCGCCGCGTTTTCGGAAGAGTTCGGCCTGGTGGGCAACCTGCTGCTGATTGCCGCCTTCATCTTTCTGATCTTGCGCGGACTGGCCATTGCGCTGGAGGCGCCGACCCTGTTCTCGCGCTTGTTGGCGGGCAGTTTGACCATGATCTTTTTCACCTATGCCTTCGTCAATATGGGCATGGTCAGTGGCATATTGCCGGTGGTGGGGGTGCCGTTGCCGTTTATCAGCTATGGCGGGACAGCCATGGCGACGCTGGGGCTGGCGATCGGCATTTTGATGGCCATTGCGAATTCCAAGCGGCTGGTGCAGTCGTAAGGGTGGTGATTTCACTATTGGTGTGCCTGAATAAAAGTCTGACACGCAAAGTCGTTGGCGCGGGCCGCCGAGGCTGCTCATTACTGTTCATTACCCTAGAACTCCATGTTCCCGGATAGAAGCCTAGAATCGGTGGATGATTGCACGCGAACCTACTATTGAACGCCTGGCGGTTGCCCAGCGCCTGTTGCTCACCCCGTTTGGACTCGACGAAAGCCACCTGGCCCGTGCCCTTGATGAAATCAAGGCGCATAAGGTTGACGAGGCCGACCTGTATTTTCAGTACACCCGCTCCGAGGGCTGGAGCCTGGAAGAGGGAATCGTCAAAAGCGGCTCCTTCAGTATTGACCAGGGTGTCGGTGTGCGTGCCGTGAGTGGCGAAAAGACTGCGTTTGCCTATTCCGACGACATTTCCGAGGCCAGCCTGCTCGATGCGGCGCGTACCGTGCGCACGATCTCCAGCGCGGCACGGACTGGGCGGGTCAAAGTTGCAACCCCGAAAATTGCCAAGGCGCGGTCCCTGTATGCCGGGGTGGACCCGATTGCAACGTTGGACAGCACGGCCAAGGTTGCCCTGCTTGGAAAGGTTGAAAAACTGGCGCGTGCCAAGGATCCACGGGTGGCGCAGGTTATGGCCGGTCTAGCCAGCGAATACGATGTGGTGATGGTGGCGCGTGCAGACGGCACTTTGGCGGCAGACGTGCGGCCCATGGTGCGGCTGTCGGTGACGGTGATTGCCGAGCAAAAGGGCCGCCGTGAAATGGGTTCTGCCGGCGGTGGCGGCCGATTTGGCCTGGCCTATTTTGACGATGCCCAGATCGAAAAATATGTGAACGAAGCGGTGCATGCCGCTTTGACCAATCTGGACGCCCGTCCAGCGCCGGCGGGTGAAATGACCGTCGTGTTGGGGCCAGGCTGGCCCGGCATCTTGCTGCATGAAGCGATTGGCCATGGGTTAGAGGGCGACTTCAACCGCAAGGGTTCCAGTGCCTTCAGTGGACGTATCGGACAGCGGGTGGCGGCCAAGGGCGTGACCGTGCTGGATGACGGCACCATTGCCGATCGACGCGGTTCATTGAATGTGGACGATGAGGGCAATACCAGTCAGCGCACCGTGTTGATTGAGGATGGCATTCTCAAGGGCTATATCCAGGACGCCATGAATGCGCGGCTGATGGGCGTGGCGCCCACCGGCAACGGGCGGCGTGAGAGCTATGCCCACGTGCCCATGCCTCGCATGACCAACACCTATATGCTCGGTGGTGATAAGGACCCCAAGGAAATTGTGGCCAGCATCAAGAAGGGGCTGTACGCCACAAACTTCGGCGGTGGCCAGGTCGACATCACCTCCGGCAAGTTTGTGTTCTCGGCCAGTGAAGCCTACTGGGTCGAAAATGGCAAAATTTTGTACCCCGTCAAGGGCGCCACGATTGTCGGCAGCGGGCCTGAATGCCTCAAACGCGTGAGCATGATCGGCAACGACATGAAACTCGACAGCGGTGTTGGCACCTGCGGCAAAGAGGGCCAAAGTGTGCCGGTGGGCGTGGGTCAGCCGACCTTGCGCATCGATGGCTTGACGGTGGGTGGAACCGCTTGACAAGCGTAGGGCGGGCATGTGAGCATGGCGTCTGATATGAATCAGGACCCCGCTCCCATCGTTCCGCAGGACGCACCGGATAGCGCGGCGCCGTCCATGGCGCCGTCGAGTTTGAATGCGTTGTCGCAGGCGGCCGCCCATTCGTATGCGCCGTCTCAGGCGCAGTCACAGTCACATAGTTTTCAGTCGTTTGGCCAGTACAGCCAATTTCTGCGCTCGGCTGTGGCCGACGAGGAGTCGTTGCAAGTCGGCGAGAGTCTGCAGGCGCTGGCAGTCCAGATCGAGGCCGTGGTTGCGATGTTGCAGCAACGTAAAGTGGAGCCGCAACCGCTGTCGCTGGTCTTGATCAATCTGGTGGGTGATTTGCGAACGCATCGTGCGATGTTGCTGGCGCTGGGTGACGATTGGCACAGCAACTACGAGTTTGATGCCCACTTCGCAGCACTGAATCACTTTCGTATTCTGGTTACCCAATGGGCGATGGAGGCGGCACCACCGCGCAACGGTGTGCCGGCATTGGCCGATTTCGATCTGGCTGCCTGGCGCGTTTTGGGCGCGGGCTCGCTGTTGCTCGACGTGTATGAACAGGCACGCACGTCCGCTGCAGCGACCGTCGAGGAGCGCGTTCCGCCGTCCGTCTGGAGCCGCTGGAGTGCGTGGTGGAGTCGGCGCCAGATCAAGCGCAAAGTCGTACGCCAAGAGGGCCGGCGCGGGCGGCGCAAGACCGACTGATGTGGCCCCACTGCTCCACCGCTGCGCGGGTCGCCCAACTGTGCTAAAGTTGGACCCATGCATTTCGGTCGTTTCTTTTTTAGCTACTTTTGGTTCTCAAGCGCTTTTGGCGGTAGAGAGATCTGAACGTACCTGAAACACCTTACGTCCCAAATCCTCCATCAACCGCCGGCACCACCGGCGGTTTTTTTTTGCCATTTCGTTTTCAACCCTTGATCTAGGAGCCACCTGATGACCGCAAAAGCCTCTTCCACATCGGACGCCTGGTACCCGCACGCGCCGCAGCAGACCGACCGCACCAGCCAGACCGACGACGAACGCATCAAGGACATTACCGTGTTGCCTCCTCCTGAGCATTTGATACGCTTTTTCCCGATTCAAGGTACAGCCGTGGAAAAGCTCATTACCCGCACGCGGCACAGCATCCATGACATCATGGCTGGCAAGGACGACCGCATGCTGGTGGTCATTGGCCCATGCTCCATTCACGATCCCAGCGCCGCGTTGGAGTACGCGCGCCGGTTGAAGGAGCAACGCCTCAAATACGCTGACACATTGGAAATCGTGATGCGGGTCTATTTCGAAAAACCGCGCACCACGGTTGGCTGGAAGGGGCTGATCAACGATCCGTACCTGGATGAGAGCTTTCGCATTGACGAAGGGCTGCGCATCGCGCGCCAGCTCTTGATCGAAATCAATCGACTGGGGTTGCCGGCCGGAAGCGAGTTTCTGGACGTGATTTCACCGCAGTATCTGGGTGACCTGATTGCCTGGGGCGCCATCGGCGCGCGCACCACGGAGAGCCAGGTGCACCGGGAGTTGGCGTCCGGACTGTCGGCGCCCATTGGTTTCAAGAATGGCACTGACGGCAACATCAAGATTGCAACGGATGCCATACAGGCCGCCGCTGGGGCGCACCATTTCTTGTCGGTGCACAAAAATGGCCAGGTTGCCATTGTGCAGACCAAGGGCAATCGGGACTGCCACGTGATTCTGCGCGGCGGCAAAGCGCCGAATTACGATGCGGTGAGCGTGGCTGCGGCGTGCAACGAGCTGGAAAAGTCCAAGCTGGCGGCAACGCTGATGGTGGATTGCAGCCATGCCAACAGTAGCAAGCAGCATGAAAAGCAGTTGGATGTGGCACGCGACATCGCGAAGCAGATCAGTTCTGGTTCACGCAGCGTATTTGGTGTGATGGTGGAGAGCCATCTGCAAGCCGGTGCGCAGAAATTCACACCCGGCAAGGACGATGCCCAATCACTGGACTACGGCAAGAGCATCACCGATGCCTGCCTGGGTTGGGATGACTCGTTGCAGGTACTGGATGTGCTGTCGGCTGCCGTCAAAGCACGACGCCAGTGACGACCTGATGTGCTGGAGGTCTCGCGGGCGACTGTTGTTTGCGCTCGAAAATTGCTTCGTTAACACCGCTGTTGGCGCGCGTAGTCTGTGTGGCAACCGCAAATACTGCCTGCGCCCGAGAACCCCACCACCAACCTTCAGCGGTGTGACGTGTTTGCGGTATCCGGATACCAATACCAAACATGCAACCCCGGCTGGTGGATTGGATGCCCGGGCGTCGGCTCCATTCGCCGCTGCCACATCATTGGCGTGCCAATCAACGCGTTCACGCAGTACCCAAGGCGCCCCAAAGTCAGACGCCGGCGAGCGTGAGCCAGAGAACGGGTGTCCGGTCCGCCAGCCACCCAAACCAGTATGCGCCAGATGCAGGCACGCCTGTACCTACCCGGGGGCAACACCTAGCGAATGGGTGCTGATCATTGACTGCGCCCAAACCTGTGCGGCAGCCATGGTTTCAAAGGTCTTGAAGGGTCTGCCAATCGATGCGTAGATGCTGGCAAAGTGGGGTGTCATCAGATTGCCACCTTCAATTTCCGGGCCGATGACAAAGGCCGTGGCCACGGGCGCCAAATTCGCTGGCTTGGGGCTTTGCATAAGGTCGGTGTAGCGTTGTAGTCCCTCGGGTGTGCACATGGCGCTGTTCCTGAGTGTGCAGATGCTGGCCCATGGCCCCTCTATGTGCAGCGTCGTCAGGAAATCTGTTTGGGCCACCGCCAGCAATTCAAACACCTCTTCATTGAAGGGGCCGGTGGCCTCATATAGCAGGGTATTGGCCTCCATCCACATGTCGACACGGCCATGCGCTCTGAATCGCGTTGCTGCGACCAGAGTTGTGCTTGCGCGCGTGCGTTTCTTGTGCAAACTGGGCCGGCCTATTGTGAACGAATTTCCGTGCCGCCTTGGCCAACCACAAGGTACTGGGCCAGTCCGCTGATCGCGGCGTACAGGTCAGCGACGGTGCTACTGCTGCGGGTAGTCCATGTCACGCTATCGGTACTGGTGATCACGACGCCACCCTGTCCGGTCGCCAAAAATTGGCTGGTATTGGCGTTGGCAGTCAACAGGTTTGCCGTTGTGCCCGTTGTTCGTGTCGTCCAGGTTGCGCCGTTGTCCGCGCTGGCAATGGCCGTGCCGTTGTCGCCGGTCGCCAAAATCATCGAGGTGACGACAGTTTGCACCGCGACTGCGCGCAGCGTGGCCGTGGTCCCAGACGTCGCCAGCGACCAGGTGCCACCATCAGCGCTGACCAGCACGGTGCCACCGGCACCCACGGCCGTCCAAACGCCAGACGCCGAATAGGCAATGCCGTACAGGTGTTTGGTGGTTGGCAAGTTGGTGACGGTAACCCAGGCACTGCCGTTTGCAGATTCGATGATGGTGCCGTTGTCACCCACCGCAATGGCCAAGGCGCCATTGCTGGCAATGGCATTCAGGTTTTGCGTGGTGTTCGAGGCGGCTGTCGTCCAGGTACCCATGTCGGTGCTGTAACGCAACAGTCCACCGGGGCCGGCAGCGATGAAGTTGCCAAACGTGTACGTGGCAGCGTTCAAAGTGGCACCCCCCGATACGTCCAGACCAGACCAGGTCACGCCATCCACGCTGCGGTATGCTGCGCCGCTGTCGCCGACGGTCAGGTAATAGCCCAGCAGATCTGCCGAACTGGTACCGTAGGTAATGCCACGCAAGGTGTTGCTACCGACGTTGGCAAGGGTTTGCCAGCTGGCACCAGCCGGGCGCGGTACGGACGACACCGAAGGCGTTCCAGGGCCGCCTGGGCCATCGCCGGTACGGCCGTTGACGGTGAAGGCATAGGTAAAGCCATTGGACAAGCCGGTCACCACGTAGGGAGACGTCACATTCAGAACGGCGACGCTGCCAGGGATCTGGGTCCAATTGTCGGTGGTGATGCTGCTAAAGTTTCCGCTCAATGGGGCGTAAAAGATCCAGTACTTCACTCCGGGTTGGGCATTCCACGTTACCGTGACGGCGCCATCGCCCGGTGTAACGGTCACGCCACCAGTGGGAGGGGGCGCGGCACCGCCTGAGCCACCGCACGCAGAAACCAGAAAGGCAACCAATAAAGCAGCGAGTGCCTGACGGATGGAGGAAAGGAGCATGTAAAACCACCTAGAAGAAGTAGACCGACGATTTTACAATTCCTGGCG
>FTFO01000096.1_pt1 | contig 13521 bp, 12 predicted proteins | sample 1640461 | NCBI WGS metagenome assembly FTFO01 (sample SAMEA3914814, study PRJEB12502) | metagenome | biome: forest; material: soil | place: USA | collected 2011-09-16 | depth 0.1 m
AGCGATGCAGTTACCTTCGACTACAGGGCCTTGGCTTACCCTGACACGGACTTTCACCATGCAAACGTAGCGCCTTCACGGGCGCACCCTCCGCCCGCTACGCGGTCTCCTCCTTTACCTGCGTAAAACACCCAGACAGCCTGATCCCCGAAGTTGCGTGAGTTGTGCGCCTGTAAGAAATAAAAGAATACCGTTTCGCAGCGGCAGTGGGGGATGCACGCCAAATTCAGATCAGGGCGCACAGGTGAGAACCACAAAGCAGTACGCGTTCGGTATCGTAAAAGGAGCGCTCTAAGACGAGGGCTACGCAGCCTGAACCACCATGCGGCGCGCCAGCGGCGCTTCGGCAATTGGCAAATGGATCAGCGCGGCAAGCACGGCCAAGGTGATGTCGGCGTACCAGATCACGTTGTAGCTGCCGGTAGCATCAAAGACCTTACCGCCCAGAAATGCACCCAGGAACCCGCCCAACTGGTGGGTCAACATGACCATGCCAAACAGCGTAGCCATGTTGGCGGTGCCAAAGAATTTGGCGACCAAACCGGCGGTCGGCGGCACCGTTGACAGGAAGGTCAAGCCCATGACTGCCGCAAACAGCAAGACCACAGGACCCGATTTAGGCGCCCACAAAAACAGGAGGACTGCGACCGCACGGGTTGCATAGACCAGTGAGAGTAGCGACTTCATACGCCAGCGGCCGACTGCCCAGCCCATCGCAATGCTACCCACGATATTGAACAACCCCAACATCGCCAGTGACCAGGCACCCCACTCGGTTGGCAATCCGCAAAGTGCCACGACGCCCGGCAAATGGGTAGCCAGAAATGCCACGTGGAAACCACAGACAAAAAAGCCAGCGGCCAGCAATAAAAAGCTCGGTGTGTGCAAGGCCTGGCGTATCGCATCGCCGGTGCGCATGGGTGCCTGTTGCACTGCGTCGGACTGTGCTGGATTTCCCTTCAGCAAAAACGCCGCCGGCAGTGCCAACAACACCAGGCAGGCCAGCACCTGCATGGCTGACGCCCAACCAACATGGACAATCAAAGCGCCGGCAATGGGTGCCATCACAAACTGGCCAAACGAACCACCAGCATTGACGATACCGGTGGCCAGGCCGCGCCTGTCAGATGGAATCAGCCTTGCAGTTGCCGCCATCAATACGGCTGGCCCAGCCATGCCGGCACCGCCGGCTGCCAGCACACCGATGGCGAAGATCAACCCGGCAGTGCTGCTCATGAACGGCGTGATGAAGGTACCGATTGCCACCAGGCTCACACCAATGAACAACACACGACCGGCGCCAACCCGGTCGGCAAACGCACCGGCAAAGGGTTGCGTCAGGCCCCACCACAACTGACCAAAGCCAAACGCCAAGCTGATGCTGCCTACGCCTAAACCGGTGGACGTATTGAGTGCGCTCAAAAACAGGCTCATGGTTTGGCGCGTACCCATGGTCAGGGCGAAGGTGGCGGCGGCCGCAGCCAACACCCACCACATCGGAAAAGCCTTGCGCGGTGTGGTGGTGTGCTGCTCAGTCATGGTCAACTCCAGACTCCGATGTCGATAACAGCGCGAGCGATTCCTGTATCAGCGCGTGCAAGGCCAGCACGCGCGATTCACCCAAGGTCTGGTTCAGTTGCAACTGCGCCTGCTTCCAATGGCTTTGTGCTTCAGCACGCTTGAGGCGACCAGCAGCTGTCGCAGTAATCGCACGGCTGCGGCCGTCAGCACCCGCAGCCAACTGCACCCAACCAGCCGCAATCAGGGGCTTGAGATTGCGGGTCAATGTAGACGGGTCCATTTCCATGGCCTGCGCCAGATCTGCTGGGCGCACCGGACCCAGCGTGATGACAAACGAAAGCAAGGAGTATTGCGTCGTTTTAAGCCCGACCAACGCCATCGCCGCGTCGTAACGTTGGGACACACGACGCGTCAACTGGCGCAACTGCAGATTGGTGCAGCCTTGCGGCTTGGTCGACGCGCGCTGCGCATGGGGACTTGTAACAGTAGTGACATGGCTCATGAATCAATTGTAGCTACAATTGTTGCATATGCAATTAATTATTCCATCTGCACTGACTCTCTTTTGAAAAGGAATCCCATGAGCACTCCCTCCGTACTCGACACGTGGCTGGAATTGGAAAACGCCGTACGCGCCCGTTTGGACCAAGGGCCCGGGCCCGGGGTGGCCAAACCCGAGCAAATTGCCGGCCTCAGTGGCCTGGAAATGATGCAGGCTATGTTGCGCGGTGACATTCCCTACGCCGCCATTGCCAAGACGCTGGACTTTGCGGTGGTCGAAGTGGACACCGGTCGCGCAGTGTTTCAGGGCACTCCGGGGCCCGGGCATCTGAACCCCATGGGCACCATCCACGGAGGTTGGTATGCCACGCTGCTCGACTCTGCACTTGGCTGCGCCATCCACACCATGATGCCCCCGGGGCGTGGATACACCACGGCGGAACTGGGTGTAAACCTGGTGCGTGCCATCGGACCCAAGGTGCAACGTGTGCGCGCCGAAGGCAAGGTAATCCACTGCGGCCGTCAGTTGGCCACCGCCGAGGCTCGCTTGTTTGGCCCCGATGGCACACTGTACGCGCACGCCACAACTACCTGCCTGGTGTTTGAACTGCCCAAGGCATAACAACTACCGTTTGGCGCCACAATCGGGGGCACGGCGTATCACTTTTTCACACCCAACCCCTGAAGACCATGCGACTACTCCACACCATGCTGCGCGTTGGCAATCTGCAGCGCTCCATCAACTTCTACACCCATGTTTTGGGCATGAAGCTGATTCGTACCTCGGAAAACCCCGACTACAAATACTCGCTGGCCTTTGTTGGCTATGGCAGCAACCCGGAGCATGCCGAGATTGAGCTCACCTACAACTGGGGCGTGGAGTCGTATGACATGGGTAGCGCCTTTGGCCACATTGCCTTGGGCGTGCCGGATGTGTACGGCGCGTGCGATGCCATCAAAGCGGCTGGTGGCAATGTCACGCGTGAAGCCGGGCCGGTCAAAGGCGGCACCTCGGTGATTGCCTTTGTCACCGACCCGGATGGTTACAAGATCGAGCTGATCCAGCGGCCTTAGTCGCCGCCGGACCGCCCCAAGGCGACGACGGCCCCCATGGGGGGCAGGAAGCCACACGCAGTGGGCGACCGTGGGGGCAGCATTCCGTCGCCGCCGGACCGCCCCAAGGCGACGACGAACCGCATGGGGCAGGAAGCCACACGCAGTGGGCGACCGTGGGGGCACTTGGCTAAGCGGCAGCCAACTCTGCCTCGCTGATGCCTAACGCCGCCAACAGGTGTTGTGCGACCAATGCCGACGACTGCGGGTTCTGCCCGGTTATGAATGGGCTGTCCGTCACGGCAAAGGCTTGCCAGTTATCGGCACCTTCAAACTTGGCACCCAGTTCGCGCAAGCGGCTTTCCAGGTGAAACGGCACGACCTGTGCCAGCCCAACAGCGGCCTCCTCGGCATCGGTAAATGAGTTGATGCGTTTGCCGTGGACGACGGATTGACCGTCCGCACGGCGCGCCGTGACCAGGCCGGCCGCGCCATGGCACACCGACGCAATCAGCTTGCCAGCCGCAAACGCAGTCTCTACGGCACGCGTGACGCCTGCGTCCACAGGCAGATCCCACATGGTGCCATGGCCGCCTGGGAAAAAGACGGCATCAAATTGCGCGGCATCCATGTCGGCTGCCACCAATGTCGCATTGGCCTTGGCCTGTGCTGCCGGGTCGAGCAGGAATCGGTCCACCAGCGCATCGTTTTGTCCGGCCGGCTTGAGACTGCCGGGGTCCAGCGTGACGGCGCCGCCCAAGGGCGATGCCAACACCACTTCAGCACCGGCATCCACCAATTGGTAGTACGGCACCGCCAGTTCATCAGCCCAGATGCCGGTGGATTTGCCACTATCACCCATTTGGGTGTTGGAGGTTGCGATCATCAATATGCGTTTTGTCATGGGGTTTCCTACTGGTGGGTTATGGATTCGTAGATGTACAGCGTGTTTAACGGCGCCATGCGTGAACTGTATTAGTTACTTCACCGCGGATAAACTAGGATAATTAGATATTACAAATTACATGGTGTAACTATGGCGCGTGCGTTCGACCCCGTGCAACTGGGCAGCATCGAGATGTTTTGCAAAGCGGCTGAACTGCAGGGCTTCACCGCAGCCGCGCATGCCCTGGGGGTCACCGCAGCTGCGGTCAGCCGCAGCGTGGGCCGGCTCGAAGAACGCCTGCAGGTTCGCCTGTTTACCCGCACGACCCGTCTGATACGGCTGACCGATGATGGCCGCAGCTACTACGCCGAATGCCGCCAGGCCTTGGCGCAAATTGAAAACGCAGAGCGCGCCATCCATGGCCGCCAAGCTGAGCCCAGTGGCGTATTGCGCATTTCCATGCCGACCACCTATGGCCACTACCGCGTGCTGCCGGTATTGCCCACATTCATGGCGCGGTATCCAAAGATCCATGTGGATGTGGATCTCAGCAACCGCAATATCGATTTCGTCGAAGAGGGCTTTGACCTGGCCATCCGTCTGGGCACTCCGCAGGACTCACGGCTGGTAGCGCGTAAATTGGAGGACGCTACGCTGGGCATTTTTGCCGCCCCCCATTATTTGCAACGCCATGGCACGCCGCAAACGCTGGCCGACGTGCATGCGCATGACTGTATTGGGTTTGTGCGGCCCAGCACGGGGCGCGGCATGCCCTGGATCGTTCGCCAGGATGGTCAGGATATCGATTGGGAGGTACCCAGCCGCGTAAGTGTCCACGACGACGTGCTGGGCTGCATGACGATCGCGCTGGGCGGTGGCGGCCTGCTACAGGCCTACCACTTCATTGCCCAGCGCCACGTGGACAATGGCTCACTGGTCGAAGTTCTGCAAAGCGCTGGCGGGCGTTCGCGGCCATTTTCCATTCTGTACCCCCACAACCGACATCTCTCGACCAAGGTCCACACCTTTGTGCAGTTCCTGCTGACCAAGGTCTCGGCTCAATGGCGGGACAGTTCAGAGGCCATGGATCGGTAGTGTTCGCGTCGACGGGCCTCGGAGACAAACTCCTCCAAGTCCGGGTCCATGGCGTTGCGCGCCGACACAATGCCAAGGACCCCGGCCACACCCACAACGGGAACATGCCGAAAACCCTTCTCATGCATCATCAGCAGTGCTTCACCATAGGTCTTATCGGGTGTCATGGTCGCAGGACGTGATGTCATCACCTTGCGCAAAGTCGTGGTGTTGGCGTCCAGCCCCTTGGCCAGTACGCGAAAGACGGCGTCGCGCTCGGTGAATATTCCAACCAGTTGTCCTGCTTCAACGATCAGGATGGCACCGGTATTTTTTCCGGCCATCAATTTGGCAGCCGCACTGACCGTGGTCTCAGGTGGCGCCATCAGCAGCTTCTTGGGCTCCATCAGGCTTTTGATCGGTAGTTCTAACATCTGCGCTCTCCGTTTGTCAGGTGAGTCCATGCTAGTCATTCAGCGCATCAATGCTTTGCCCCAGGTCAAAAGTCAATCGATCAGTTGGAACGCAAAGCCCGCGTGTCGCGGGCCAACTGGGTCACACTGGCCCAGTCTTGCGCGGCCATGGTGGCAGCCGGTACCAGCCAGGAGCCACCCACGCACACCACATTGGGCAGTACCAAAAACTCTGGTGCGTTTTGCAGGGTGACGCCCCCGGTGGGGCAAAACTTCACGTCAAAGAACGGTCCACTCCAGGCCTTGAGCATCGCAGGTCCACCGGCCTGCATCGCCGGAAAGAACTTGAGTTCAGTAAAACCGTCCTCTTGCGCCATCATGATTTCGCTGCCGGTGGCAACACCGGGCAACAGAGCCAAACCAGCATCACGGCAGGCCTGGCCAACTGCACGGGTGTAGCCCGGGCTGACGGCAAAACGCGCGCCAGCGCGTGCGGCGGCCTGCGCATCGGCGGTGCTGCGCACGGTGCCAGCGCCAACCACAGCGTCGGGCACTTCCCTGGCAATAGCCTCAATGCAGGCCAACGCCTGCGGCGTGCGCAACGTGACTTCCAGCATGCGGATACCGCCTGCCACCAACGCCCGCGCCATGGGCACAGCATGTGCCACATCGTTCAGCACGATGACGGGAATAACCGGGGCGTCCTGCATGACTTGCAAGGCTGTAAACGTTGGTGCTGAAGCCATGAAAATATCCAATGCGATCAAAGAAAAATCTGTGGGGGCACAGTCGGCTGCGTTACAGCCAACTACAAGCCCCCTCCTCTGCGGTCAGCGCATTGCGCCGAAAACCGGCAAACAGCTCGCGCCCCATGCCAATGCCATTGGCCGCACGCAGCGCATCCGGCATCGTAGCCAATGGACGCGCCTGCCACTCGGCGTCATCCACCAGGACCTGCAGGGTTCCGGCAATGGCATCCAAACGAATACGGTCACCGTCCTGCACCTTGGCCAAGGTTCCGCCGGCTGCCGCTTCGGGTGACACGTGAATGGCAGCCGGCACCTTGCCCGAGGCACCACTCATGCGGCCGTCGGTTACCAAGGCGACTTTGTAGCCCTTGCCCTGCAACACCGCCAGCGGCGGCGTGAGCTTGTGCAGCTCGGGCATGCCGTTGGCTTGCGGCCCTTGCCAACGCACAACGCAGATCACATCGTGGTTGAGTTCGTCGGCTTGAAAGGCATGGTGCAAAGCGTCCTGCGAATCAAATACGCGACACGGCGCTTCAACGATGTGGCGGTCGTCCGGCACGGACGACACCTTGATCACACTGCGCCCCAGATTGCCCAGCAATAGCTTCAGGCCACCACTGCTGCTGAACGCCGCACTGGCGGGGCGCACGACGGTTTCGTCCTTGCTGGCACCTGGGTCACTCCACTGCAGGGTGCCATCAGGGCCGGCCGATGGAATGCCGGTGTATTCGCGCAAACCACCGGCGCGCACGGTCAGCACGTCGGGGTGCAAAAAGCCTGCGTCGAGCAACTCGCGCAGCACAAAGCCCGGGCCGCCCGCCGCCTGAAACTGGTTCACGTCGGCGCTGCCGTTGGGGTACACACGCGTCAGCAGTGGAACCACGTCGGACAGGTCTGAGAAGTCATTCCAATCGATGGTGATGCCGGCTGCCCGCGCCACCGCCACCCAGTGGATCAGGTGGTTGGTGGAACCACCTGTGGCCAGCAATGCGACCATGGCGTTTACGATGCAACGCTCATCGACCACGCGGCCAATGGGCGCAAAGCGCTTGGCCTTGGTGATGGCCAGCACTGTACGCACGGCCTCACGGGTCAACCTATCGCGCACGTCCGCGCCGGGGTTGATGAAGGCTGTTCCCGGCACATGCAGACCCATGGCTTCCAGCAGCATCTGGTTGCTGTTGGCGGTGCCATAAAACGTGCAGGTTCCCAACCCATGGTAGGCAGCAGACTCCGCCTCCAGCAACTCGGGGCGTCCGACCAGGCCTTGGGCGGCCTTCTCGCGCACCTTGGCTTTTTCGTTGTTGGACAGGCCCGATGTCATAGGCCCGGCGGGTACGAACACGGTGGGCAAATGGCCGAAGTGCAAAGCGCCTATCAGCAGACCGGGCACGATCTTGTCGCACACGCCCAGCATCAGCGCGCAATCAAACACATCGTGACTCAACGAGATGGCTGTGCTCATGGCAATCGCGTCACGGCTGAACAGGCTCAGTTCCATGCCCGGCGTGCCTTGCGTGACGCCGTCGCACATGGCGGGCACCCCACCGGCGACTTGCGCCGTGGCGCCCAGACGTCGGGCTTCGTGCTTGATCAGGTCGGGGTAGTTTTGCAGTGGTGCGTGCGCCGACAAAAGGTCGTTGTAGGCGTTGACGATGCCGATATTGGGACCTTTTTCTGCGACAACCCGAAATTTGTCGATGCCGGTCACGCGCGCCTTGTCCCCATCGGGCATGGCGGCGAAGGCATGGGCCACATTGGCACAACCCATGCGCTCGGCACCGGGTTTGCGTTGGCTGGCCTGCTCCAACTCTGACAGATAAGCCGTGCGGGTAGCAAGGCTGCGGGTCTGGATGCGGTTGGTAACCGCAAGAACGACAGCATGGACTGGTACAGGTGTTTGCATAACGTATGTAACTAGATTACATCTTCAATGGTAACTTCGTTACGTGCTCTTTGGGGCATGTTTTGTTACCAGTGTGGTACAACTTTACGACTAAGTACTACACCCGCCCTCCCATGCACCAAGCTCTTGTCTGCAGTGGCCTGTGCATTTTGATGTGCGGCACGGCTGTGGCCGCGCAGGTCACCACGGTTCATGTTGCGGGTTTGCATCAACCGGCTCAGATTCTGGTTGACCGTTGGGGCGTTCCCCATCTGTATGCGGCCAGCCTGCAGGATGTGTTTTTTGTGCAAGGTTACAACGCCGCGCGGGATCGCATGTTTCAAATCGACCTGTGGCGCCGGCGTGGGTTGGGGCGTTTGTCCGAAGTTTTCGGACCAGCTTTTGTCAAGCAAGACCGTGCCAGCCGCCAGTTTCTGTACCGCGGCGACATGCAAAAGGAGTGGCAGGCCTATGGCCCACAGGCACAGGGCGTTGCCGAACGCTTTGTTGCCGGCATCAATGCCTACATTGACCAGTTGGCCCAGAAACCGCAGGACCTGCCTTTTGAGTTCAAACATTTTGGCTACCGCCCGGAAAAGTGGCAGGCACACGACGTGGTGCGCATTCGCAGTCATGCGCTGACGCGCAACCTGACGTCCGAGGTAGCCCGCGCCTTTGTCGCCTGCCATGCCGATCTGAAGGTCGATGCACTGCGGGCTCACCTTGAACCACCGTGGGAGACACGACTCCCCGATGGACTGGACCCCTGCCTGCCACCGGATCTGCTGCAGGTGTTTCAGTTGGCAACACAGGGGGTATCACTGAACGAGGCAACGCTGCACAACAGTGTTGGCCGTGCCGACGCGCAACCAGCTGACGCGGCCATGGGTGCACAAGCACCGATCAACGAGGGCAGCAATGCCTGGGTCATCGCGCCCACAAAGAGTACCACTGGCCGTGCCATCCTTGCCAGCGACCCGCATCGGGCGTATTCGGTGCCGTCCTTGCGCTACATCGCGCACCTGCATGCACCGGGGCTAGACGCCATCGGTGCTGGCGAGCCGGCCTTGCCCGGTATCTCTATTGGCCACAACCAGGCGATAGCCTTTGGGCTGACCATTTTCAGCATCGACCAGGAAGACCTGTATGTCTATGCTCTGAATCCGCAGAACCCGCGACAGTACCGTTACCAAGACCGGTGGGAAGACTTCACGGTGCTGCATGAGCAAATTGCAGTCAAGGGCGCGGCTCCCGTCGATGTGGCGCTGCAATTCACCCGGCATGGCCCGGTCATTTACTTCGAAGCGGCCAAAAGCCGGGCCTTCGCCGTGCGCTCCGGCTGGTTCGAGCCTGGCATGGCGCCCTACTTCGGTGGGATCAACGTGATGTCTGCAAGCAATTTTCAGGAATTCAGGCAGGCGCTGCAGCACTGGGGCGCACCGTCGGAAAACCAGGTTTATGCAGATACCCAAGGCAATATTGGCTGGGTCTCGGGTGGCCTGGCACCGATTCGCCCGAACTGGGACGGATTGCTGCCGGTCCCCGGCGACGGTCGCTTTGAGTGGAGCGGTTTTCTTGATGGTAACCAGCTACCCTGGACCTACAACCCGACCCAGGGCTGGTTTGCCAGTGCCAACGAAATGAACCTGCCCAAGGACTACCCCTACCGCACGTACAAGCTGGGGTTCGAATGGGCCGGCCGTGACCGCTACGACCGATTGGCGCAGGTACTGGGGCGCCCCGGTAAAATTTCGCTGGAAGACTCCATGCGTTTGCAAAATGACGTGGTGTCGACCACGGCCCGGCGCATCGTCGCATTGCTCAAGCCCCTGCATGCGACAGATGCAGAGACCAGCGCCGCGCTTACGCTGCTGCAACGCTGGGACAACAGGGAGACTGCCGACTCCGCACCCGCGGCGCTGTATGAAATCTGGTGGTCACGGTACCTGGGCTACCTTGGCAAACAGTTGGTGCTGGATGCGCCCGGTGCGGCCAGCTTTGGAGCGCTGGACAACACCGTGCTGCTCGACCTGCTGGAGCAACCGCAAAAGTATTTTGGCAGTGACGCCATCGCCAAACGCGATGCGTTGCTGCTGACAAGTCTGAAACTGGCCTGGCGCAATACCTGGCAAATGCTGGGCGCTGAACCAAAACAGTGGCGCTGGGGCACGCTGCACCATGCGCTGATGACGCACCCGCTGGCTGGTGCACTGGACAGTGCCAGCCGCGCAAAACTGAATGTCGGGCCGCTACCCCAGCAGGGTGGCTACAGCACGCCCAATGTGTCCAGCTATGAACCGCGCGACTTTCACCAGCTCGGCGGCGCGTCGTTTCGCTTGGTCGTCGACGTCGGCAATTGGGACAATAGCCGCGCCATCAACACGCCAGGCCAGTCCGGTGATCCAGACAGCCCCCACTACCGCGATTTGACCAGTATGTGGCTGCGCGGAGACTACTTTCCGCTGCTGTATTCCCGCAAAGCCATTGAGGCAGCTACGGTCCAGCGTATCGAACTGTTGCCCCCCCTAGCGCAGCCTCAACCCGCCAGCGCAGCACCGCCTTTGGCGACCGTGCCAAGGCGCATTGCCGGCGTGGTGCGGTAGGTGAATGCGCGCCACAGCCACTCCATCGGGCCAAAACGGTAGCGCGACAGCCACCAGTGGCTGAATGCCACCTGCACCGCAAACACCGTGAATACAAACGCCACCTGCCAGGCCCGCTCCAGGCCCCAATATCCCAGGCCGTAGCCATAGAACACCCAGGTGCACAGCAGCGACTGCAGCAAGTAGTTGGTCAAGGCCATGCGCCCCACGGGCGCCAGCACGCGAATGCCTGCCAGTGCCGAGCGGCTGTGCAGCATCAGCACCACCATGCCAACATAGCCCATGCAGGCTGGCAAATTGCCCAGCATGGCCAGACTCCTGGCGAATTGAAAACCGTCAAACTCATCGCCAGGAATGTGCGACATGGTGATAGCGCTGCCAGCCAGCCCCAGACCAATACCGACAGGCAGACCGTACAGCGCCAACTTGCGGAACAGTGGCAAATGGGCCCCAGTGTTTTCCATCACACCGGAACGCACAAACCAGTTGCCCATCAAGAACATGGCCATCAATATCATCGCAAAGCCGGTGTCATTGGCCGCCTTTTCCGGAAAATGGCCGGCCCGCATCAGCACACCTTCCAGGTAGCTGCCACTGGACAAAATATGCGTTTCCTTGCGCGCCTCGTCGAGGCGTTCGGTCAGATGTCGGGCATCGTCGGCCTTTTTCTCCGCGGCCTTATCGACGCTGGAGTTCGCTGCCTTGGTCACAGGTTTGCTAGTTTTGGCGGTGTCAGTGACGACTGTGGCTGCAGCGGCTGGAGCCTCGTGCGGCATGTAGTACTGCACCGCGCCAAAAATCGTCATCAGCAGCGCGCCGGTGGTGTACAAGGTCACCCCCAGCCGTATGCTGCGCAAGGACACCGGATTGCGGTACTTGGCGGACAACACGCTGTACAACAGGTTAAAGAACGCCAGCAGCGTGATCGGCAAACGCAAGTCCTGCGGCGCGTCGGGCAACAGCCACAACACAACGGCGGCAACCGACGCCACCACACCGATGGCAAACAGCACGAACGAGAAACGGGGATATTGCCGCTGCCCGATCGTGAAGAAACCTTCGTCGCGCATATACAGCGACAGCAGCGCAATGACCGCCAGCGACACCGCAATACCAAACACGCGGTGCAGGCTAGGCGCACAGCCTATGGCAATAAGCACCACCAAACCGATCAGAATGGCTTTCCAGCGACCATACAGCAGGATCAGCAAGGCACCTGCACCCACCGCGTAGCTGAACAGGATGTCACCGGCCCACAAAAAGATGAAATGTGCCGCTCCAAATACGGCCAGCGCCAAAATACGCCGCATATAGGGCGCCAAAAAGTCGCGCTGCGCCCGCTCGGCCCGGGTCAACATCACGGCAAAACCCATGCCAAACAGCAGTGAAAAAATGGTCCAGAATTTGCCTTGCACAAAGTACGACACGAACCAGCTGGCCCACCAGTTGGCACCGGTCAACCCGAGCGGCATGCCCTCCCCGATACCATGCATGGACCGGTTGAAGAACTCGATGTTCATCAAAAAGATACCCAGCAACGCAAATCCGCGCACCACGTCCAGTGCTTCAATGCGTGCTTCGGGAACTGTTGGCGCCATGGGCGTGGCGATAGTAGCTTGCATGTCGTTGTACATGGAAATTCCTCCGCTATTTAACAACCGGCACTCTAACCGTTGGGTGTGATAAGTGGCGCAATTTTGCGACGAAGCGCAGCTTTGGTGGCATTAAGCGAGGCAATGCCGGACCGCTGCAACATTTCGTGGCATTTAGACGATGTATGTTGCAATTGTTTAAGGGTTTATACCGATTTGCGGGACTAGTATGCATTCTTCAATCTTTTTGGAGGAGTCCAGATGTCTTTGCAACCCCCTTATTTCGGTAAACGTCCCGCTGAGCCTGTCAATACGCGCTCTCCCAACGCGATGACCGGTGGACTGTCGGGCTCCAGCGCATCCAGCATGAACAACCCGCCTGTGCCGCCACCAGCGCCCGCTGCTCCCGCGCCGGTTACCGCACAGACCATGCCCATGTCGGGTGCGCCCATCAAGGAAGGCGGTAGCAAGTTGACGGTGGGCCCCAACATCAAACTCAAAGGCGTGGAGATTACCGATTGCGACACCCTGGTGGTGGAAGGTACGGTGGAGGCCACGATGGATTCGCGCGTCATGCACATCACCGAAATCGGAGCGTTCAAAGGCGCCGCCGACATAGACTTTGCCGAGATCCATGGTGAATTCAATGGCGATTTGACGGTGCGGCAAAAGCTGGTGATCTACTCCACGGGACGCGTTAGTGGCAAGATTCGCTATGGCAAGGTCGTGATCCAGGAAGGCGGCCAATTGATGGGTGATATCCAGTTTGGCTCTGCGAACACTGCGGCCAAAGTAGTGCTGCCAACACAGAAAACAGATTTGCTGGCGGCTGTGTAATAGGCCACAGCAATAGACCGGCACCGCCGCACGCGTAGCGGTGTCCTGGTGCGCGCTTGCACGGCGCGAAGCGGCGCCGTGCCTTCTATACTGCGTACATGACCCACATTGCCGATCTCCGCAAAAGTTACGAACGCGCCGAACTCGATGAGGCGGCGTCGCACAGCGACCCCTTGCAACAATTCGACCGCTGGCTGAAAGAAGCCATCGCCAGCGAAGTGCTCGAACCCAACGCCATGACACTGGCCACCGTGGGCAGCAACCTGCGCCCATCGACCCGCGTGGTGCTGATCAAAGGCTATGACGCCCAAGGCATCACCTGGTTCACCAACTATGACAGCCGCAAGGGCCAGGAACTGGCTGGCAACCCGTATGCCGCGCTGCAGTTCCATTGGGTGGAGTTGGAA
>FTFO01000321.1_pt1 | contig 13380 bp, 10 predicted proteins | sample 1640461 | NCBI WGS metagenome assembly FTFO01 (sample SAMEA3914814, study PRJEB12502) | metagenome | biome: forest; material: soil | place: USA | collected 2011-09-16 | depth 0.1 m
CCACAGAGCCCCCCGCCCCCCCCCCGCCACAACCGGCCAGCAGCACGCTGCATGTGGCAGCCAGCAGCCCCTGCAGGATTTGAATGTATTGTCTGTTCATGAAATCAGCAGCCTGTGGCAATCCAGTCGGACAGCTTGTTGTAGCCTGGGCTGCCAACCGGCAGGACGACGGGGTGTGGTGCGCTGGACGGCCGCTTGAGCAGCGCATTGGCATTGGCTTTGCAGGTGTTGCTGACCATCGTCAACGTGACGTTGTAGTCACCGGTTGCGTCGCCGGTCAGTACAAAGCGGTTGTTGCGAAACGAGGTGCCGGCTGGCTTGGCCTGGGCACTGCTGCCCAGAGGTTGGTGGCAACCTGCGGCACAGCTGGTGCGCAGCACGGGTAGGACCTGGGCTTCAAACGTGGCGCGTGACAGGGCCTTGGCTTGTACCATCTGCGCCCCAGGGTTGAAGGGGTCGTTGTAGTACTTGCTGCCGGTATCGATCCACTCGGCCAGCAGGCGTTTCTCGGCTCGGTTCAGCATCGCTGAATGGTCTGGTGCGCCAGTTGGCGGGTTGGGGTGCGCCAGGCGCGCTTCCGAACCCGACATCAGGCTTTGACCCGACATAATTTCCACCAGGCGGCTCTTGCGTGCCAATCCCAGAGCTTCGCCTTCGCTGGCTGCCGTGTCGACCAGGGCCGGGCCGCGATCTACGACCTGCGCACCGTCTTCGGTGTGCGTCTTGGGCTGGCCCGTCGCGGGGTCAATCACGGGGTCACCAATCAGCAACTCGTCGTAGGAGCTGATGCGGCCCGTGGCGGCGGGCGTTGCCGTCAGGTTCAGCTTGACCGGGTCGGTGTGGCAGGTGGTGCAGGTGTTGCTGCCGCGGTTTCGGCTCCACAGCGGTTGGATGTGCTCCGGGTAGTTGATGATGCCGTTGACCGGCACCAAGGTGACCAGATCATCAGCGGCAACGGCGTTGCCGGTGTAGCGTATGGCCAGCGCCGCGCGGGCCGTGACCCCGGGTTTGCTGGTATCGGCCCAGACGTCGGTGGACACGGGGTCAGTGGCCAAGTTCAACGCTGTGGGATCCAGCCGGGTGCGGGTGCTGGCCATGGTTTCACCCGATTGGTGGGCGCTGGCCATAGTGGGCAATAGTGCGGTGGACAAGGCGTTGACGATGGCGCCGGAGTTCAGTGCGCCGCCTCGGCGTGGGCTGTGGCAACCGTCGCAGGTACGGCGCTCGCCGGGTCTGACCTGTATCCAGTTAGTGTGGGTCTGGAAGGCGCGGCCCTGTGCATCCACCACAGCCAGGCCGATCGGTGTATCGGCTGGAACCTGCAACTTGAAGGAGCCGTCGGGCTCAATGGGTGCATAGCCCAGAATCTGTTGCATCTCGAACTCAGTCTCGCCAATCGCATTGCGCGTTCCGGTCATGCCTTCGCCAGGCGCCACGGCCCGCACGGCGCGTATGAAGCGCGCCACATTGCAGCCGTAGGCCGCGTCAGCCGGGTTTTTGATGCGCACCAAGTCGGCGACCTGGGCCCGCGTATCCAGCGGGTCCATTGGCGCAGTTTTGGGGATGGCGGTGGTGCAGCCTGCGGGCAGATCGGCGCCGGTCAGTACCGCGTCGCCCATGCGGCCCAGGCCATCGGTGTCATAGACGCTGCGCACTTCCAACATGCCTAGGTTTTGCGCCGCAAGCGCTGGGTCCAACTGGCTGGCGGCCGTGGTGTTGGGCTCGGCGCGGGCTTGAATGGCCACTGGATGCGTGTACATGAAACCGGCGGGCGGTGCGGCCACAATCAACAGGGTTTGCTTGGCCGGGTCGAACATGTAGATCGCGTAGCTTGGCCGCACGGTGTTTTGCAGCGTGTCGGCCTGCACGTCGGCTGGCGTGCGGCCTTCGTCATTCAGACGGGTCAGTTCGTCAGCTGTCAAGGTGGCGCAGGACACCACCACACCGGCGCGGCTGACCTCGCATGGTGTGTAGCCAACCAGCACACGGTCCGTGCCGTCCCACAGCGGGTAGGGTGTGGTGATGCGGCCGTACGTGGAGAGGCCCATCTCGATGTTCAACGGCTGTAGCGTCATCTGCTTCTGGCCGCCCTTGGCGGTTGCCGCGCCGCTGGCCGGCGTGTCCTGCTCCGAGAAGTTGGCGGCGTCCACCATCACCAGGCCGCCGCCTTCATGCGTGCCCGACAGCGGCATCAGGTCGGTTGTCAAAAAACCTTTGTATTTGCCATTCGGGTCCATGTCACGCGGGTGCAGAAAACTGTTGCCCGGGCTGTGCGCGCCGTACAGCACGAACAGGTCGGTGCCGTCGGGCCTTGCCCGGAAAATCTTGAAATGGTTGCGTCCGCCGACATGGTCCCAGCGCGAGAACATGATGTCGCCGTCGGGCCGTACCACCGGGCTGCGGTCGTGGCTTTGGTTGACCGAGATCTGGGTGATGCTCTGGCCATTGGCGTCCATGGTGTGCAGGTTGAACACCCGCTCGCGCTCGTACTCGTCGAGCGCAAAATAGGTTTGCCCCAGGGCCTGGTTGACGCTGGACTTGGTTTGCCGGTTAGAGGTGAACACAAAGCCCCGGCCTGCTGGCAAATAGCTGGGGTCCACATCGTCCGATTCAGTGGAGCTGGTCAGACGGCGCAACGTGCCGCTGGTCAACTTGCCGGCTGACATGTCGTATTCCCAGATATTCCAGCGTCCGGTGCACGCAGGTTGCCCTTGGATGGTCGACGTGTTGGTCGTTGGGCAGCGCATGGAGAACACGATCTTCTTGCCGTCAAACGACACGTCGGGGTTGGACGCATCGCCATTGCCCTGCGTGTAGCCAGCCGTGATGTTGTATTCGGCCGCGCTGGGCGACGATTTCTCGCGAATCATCAAGTCGCCACCCGGTGCGCTGGGTGCGGCATTAGTGGGGTTGGCACCTATGGTGTTGGAGCGCATGGCGTAGGCGATGGGCGCGTCACCGGAGACGACGACGACCTTGGCGTCATCGGTGCTGCTGCTGCCATTGCCGCAGGCGCTGATCACTGCGGCGAGCGCGACGATGCCAGCCCTGGTGCAGAGGGTTGTTGTGGGGTACATGGCGGGGACTCGGTTTGTGGCGCCGCCGCTCATTGCCGCGTCTGCTGCGTAGGGGCCAAAAGGCCGGGGGAGTAATGCAGCGTTCCACTGGCGTCCACCACGACTGCGTCGAGCGTGCCCTGCGATTCGATCAACTGCATGCCGCGCTCGAGTCCCATCACAAAAACACACTTGGAGAATGCCTCGGTGCTCAAGCCGTCTTCACCCAGAACCGTGACGCTGCGCAGGCTGCTGGGGGATTGCCCGGTGGCGGGGTCCATCAGGTGGTGAAAGCGCTGACCATCGGCCTCGAAATAGCGTTCGTAGTCGCCCGAGGTGGAGATCGATGTGTCTTCCAACGGCAGCAGGGCCACGACCTGTTCTGGTTCGCGGGGGTCGCGTATGCCGATGGTCCATGGGCGACCTCGCCGGTCGCCCATCACCCGGCTATCGCCGCCGGCGCTGACGTTGGCGTGTGCGATGCCACGCCGCTGCAATATGGCGGTTGCGTTGTCGACGGCGTAGCCCTTGGCAAAGCCACCAAGGTCGATGCACATACCCTCCTTGGCAAAATGCACGGTTTGTGTGTGCGGGTCCAGCATCAGGTTGCGATACCCAACCGCCGCGCGTGCAGCATCCAATGCCTGTTGGCAGGGTCGGGTACCCTGGCGGTAGTCGAACAGTCGGCCCATGGCCGCATAGGTGATGTCGAATGCACCATCCGATAGCTGCGAGAAGTGGACTGCGCGGGTCAGCAGTTGAAACATTTCCGTGCTGATGCGCATCGGTGCCTTGGCCGCATCGCGGTTGATGCGCGACAGTTCCGACTCCGGTTTGTGTAGACTCATCGTGAAATCGATGCGGTGCATTTCGGCCATCACCTCGCCGATGGCAGCACGACCCTCGTCACGGTCGTCGCACCACAATTCCACGGCGATTGCGGTTCCCATAATGGCCTGCTCTCTTTGCAGCCAGCCGCTTTTTTCGGTGCGCTGCAAGGGTCCGCCGGCGACGAATTTGCGTGTCGCGCTATTGCCTGTTAAGCCGAACATAAGGGTTGCTTCCTATCGTGTGAATGAACGCGAATGGGGTATCCGCAGGACCGCGCAATAGGTCTGTCTAGTGCGTTTTCTGCGGCCGATTCTTCCATGCAAGCCTTGGCGCAGGTGTTGGAAAACCTGTTTCAGATGTAACAGAACGAAAGCTATCGTTTCGCTAGCAAACAGTGTCCGTGCACCCTGCGAATCGCGATGGCGAGAGGCAAAATACCCGTGAGAACGTGGTGCCTGAAGAGCCCCATTCGATGTGCACAAACGCACTGTTTTCAGAGTGCAAAATGGATATTGGCGAGTCTGTCAGTTGAGGCTGCATGCGGCAGGTTGGTATCAAGAGCTCCTGCAAGGTGCGATACTTCGCCAGACGCTACAGAATTTTCAAACGTTTTGTCACACAACCCAGTTTTTATGAAACCGACATGGCCCACATTCTGATTGCCGAGGACGACGATTTGTTGCGCGACGCGCTGTCTGCCCAATTGATTCAGGCGGGTCACACCGTGGCCTGTGCCGCACATGGCGCACAGGCGCGCGACCTGTTGGAGAGCACGCGTTTTGATGGCGTGATCCTGGATCTGGGCTTGCCCAAAGTAGACGGCATGGCCGTGCTGCAGTGGTTGCGCCAGCGTGTGCTGGCGTTGCCGGTGTTGATATTGACAGCCCGCGATGGCGTTGACGATCGCGTCAACGGGCTCAACGCCGGCGCCGACGACTACCTCACCAAACCCTTCATCATGGCCGAACTACAGGCGCGGCTGGCCGCGATGCTGCGGCGTTCGCGCATGCCGGCGTTCGGTGGCTCTCTGGAAATCGACAGCCTGCGGGCCAGCAAGTTGCGCGTGGATGCGGTGCAGCCCAGGGCCTGGCTGGGCGAGGATGAAATGGAATTGACCCAACGCGAGTGGGCGCTACTGTCCTTGTTGGTGGCCAATGCGGGTCAGGTGGTCAGCCGCGAAGATGTGCTGAGCGCGTGGCAGGGTGAGCCCACCGAGCCCGGTGCTCCGGCAAGCTCGAATGCCTTGGAGGTCTATGTGCACCGGTTGCGGCGCAAACTGGCAGACTCCGGGCTGGGTATCCGCAATGTGCGTGGCTTGGGGTACTTGCTGGAGACAACCGCCCCATGATGCTCGCGGCATGAAGTCCAACAGTCGCAGCCTGCTGCCCGGCCTGTCGCTGAAGCGCCAGCTGTTGCTGTGGCTGCTGTTGCCGCAATTGCTGTTGTGGCTGGTGGGCGGCTTGTTGGCCTGGCGCATCGCCTTGAGTTATGCCGACACGGGCATCAACCAATCCCTGAAGCAATCGGTACGCGCGTTGGCTCGGCAGGTCAAACCATTGGAGTCGGGATTGTTTGTGGACTTTCCGCGGGCCGCGCAGGACGTGCTGGAGCAGGACCCCACCGATCGCATGAGCTATATGGTGTCGTCGCCACCAGGCAGTTTCCTGTTGGGCAACAGCCAATTGCCGCCACCGCCGCAGGGCATGGCGATCGTAACGGGTGAGCCACTGGTATACGACGCGCGCCTGGCCGACAAACGGGTGCGCATGGCGGTGCTGGAAGTAACCTATGGTGAAGCAAACGCGCCGCAGCGCATGCGGGTGCAGGTTGCCAAGAGCATGGCTGTGCAGGAACGCGTGGCGCGCGAGCTGGTGTTTGACATGCTGGTGCCGCTGGCGGCGCTGGGCGTATTGCTGGGCATCATCATCAACGCCGGCATTACCCGCGGCCTGCTGCCTCTCAAACGCCTGGAAGCCCAATTGGGAGACCGTACTGCGATGGCACTGACTGCGCTGCCACCGATTGAATTGGCACAGGCGCCGCATGAAGTGCACTCGCTGGCCCTGGCCGTGAACCAGTTGCTCGATGCGGTGCGGCGCAGCCTGAGCCAGGAGAAGCGCTTTGTCAACGACGCTGCGCATCAGCTGCGCACGCCGTTGGCAGGCCTGGTCAGCCAGACCGAGTTGGCACTGGGCGAGACAGAACTGGCGGCCATGAAAGAGCGGTTGCTGAAAGTGCACGCCGGTGCGTTGCGCAGTGCCCACTTGGTGCACCAGCTGTTGTCATTGGCGCGCACGGAAGCCGAAATTACCTTGCAGCCAGTGGATGTTGCCCAACTGGCACGTGAAGTGGCGCGTGAATGGACGCCACGTGCGCTGACGGCCGAGATTGATCTTGGTTACGAAGGCGAGGGCAGTGTGCAGGTGCTGGGCGAAAAGCTGTTGCTGCGTGAAGTATTGAACAACCTGATTGACAACGCACTGCACTATGCTGGTGGTGGCGCCACCCTCACGGTACGGGTGCGTACCGAAGGCAGCCACTGCCTATTGGAGGTTGAAGACAACGGCCCGGGCTTGGCCGTGGCCGACATGCCGCGTGTGTTTGAGCGCTTCTGGCGCGCCAGTGAATTGCCGGGTGGCTGCGGCCTGGGTCTGGCCATTGTGGCCGAGATTGCGCAGCGCCATGGCGGGCGTGCCACTGCTATGGAGGCGCAACCGTCAGGTCTGCTGGTGCGGGTGGAGTTGCCGCGGTTGCCGCAGTAGTTGCCGGGCGGCGTTCGGCTATGTCAGATACTTGCCGCCATTGATGGACAAGGTGATGCCGTTGATGAAGCCCGCATCGTCAGCGGCCAGAAAGACCACGCCGCGGGCAATCTCGGCTGGCGCCGCCAGCCGTCCTGCCGGGACCGATTTGAGGATTTGCTCCATGACCTCGGGGCGCACCGCGCTGACCATCGCGGTGTCGGTGTAGCCAGGCGCAATGGCATTGGCGGTGATATTGCGTGATGCCCCCTCCAATGCCAGCGATTTGGTGAAGCCAATCATGCCAGCCTTGGCCGCAGCATAGTTGGTCTGTCCGATTTGACCCGACAGGCCATTGACCGAGCTGATATTGATGACGCGGCCAAAGCGGCGCTCGCGCATGCCTTCAATGACCGCGCGGCACATGTTGAAGCAACTGCCTAGGTCGATGTCGATGACATCGCGCCATTGCGCCAGTGTCATCTTGTGCAGCATCGTGTCGCGGGTCACGCCGGCATTGTTGACCAATATGTCGATAGGCCCCAAGTCCGACTGAACCTTTGCGACACCTGCTGCGCAGGCGTCAAAGTCGGCCACGTTCCAGGAATAGCTGGGAATGCCGGTACGGGTGCTGAAGGTATCTGCCGCTTTGGCGTTGCTGCCAAAATTGACGGCTACCCGTCGGCCGCTGGCCAGCAGTGCTTCTGCGATGGCCGCGCCAATGCCGACCGTTCCGCCGGTGACCAGGGCGAGGCGTTGTTCGGTGTTCATGGCGATACCCATGCTGCGACGGGTTCTAGTGGGGTGGAGGTAAGCATAGTGGCTCCTTCATGATTACGGATTTGAATCACTGTGGCATGGTCGCGGCGCGCGCGGGTGCCGACGACGATTTTCGTTCCGGTTGGGGATCAATACATTGATGAAAATCAACCTAGCTTGAAACCAATCCGTCCACTACGTCAATGGTCTTGTCGCAGCGCATTAGATCAAAAACAGCGTCGACGCCCGACCTTGCGAGGCATGCAGTACCCACGGCGCAAGGATGCCAGTAGCGAACCGCACACCTGACGATTGACCTGCATCACGAATTAGCCGGGTTGACGGATTCTTTATGGCACATCCTATTGATAAGAATCAATGTGATAGCGGCACGGCGGACTAGAGTGCAATGCTGTGGAGCATCAATCGTGCGAGGAGACCCGTTGTATGGATCGTGGGAATAAGTTTGTGGCGCTGATCGAAGTCATGCATGAACGGCGCTCCGTGCGCGCCTATTCTGCAGAAATTGTTGACCGAACAACGCTGGATGCCCTGTTGCGTGCTGCGGTGCAGGCGCCGACCGCGATGCATATGGAGCCGTGGCGTTTTGTGGTTGTTCAAGATCCCGATGTCTTGCGGCGCATTTCGAACCGTGCAAAAGACTCGTTGATGGGCGATGCGCAACGTTTGCACGCGCCGCTTGCTGCATCTTCGCCGTTTTTCAGCCCAGATTTCAACGTGTTCTACGACGCCCCTACGTTGGTTGTTATTGGTGCGCCGTTGCGCGGTCACTTTGTGCAAGCTGACTGTTGGCTGGCCGCTCAGAACCTGATGCTGGCCGCGCATGCCATGGGCTTGGGGACTTGTGTTATTGGCTCCGCCGTTGCGGCACTAAATTTGCCACAGACCCAACAAGAACTGGGCATCCCACCCGATATCTATGCCGTCGTCCCTATCATTGTTGGTAAACCCCGCGGCGAGCCCGGGCCCAGCCCTCGCCAGGCGCCGCAGATCCTGGCATGGCTGGAGCCACCTGCATGACCAACGTTCGCTGTCTGCCCCTGCCTCCGCACAGGGTTCTACAGGGCCTGACCCTGCTGTAGCATAGCCTGCAACACGTCAAAGCAGGCCCCGATGTTGTGGTAGTCCACCTTGCCGGCCGGGCTCTTCTCGCGGGTGTGGTTCAGATTGGCCGGATCTAGCACACGGAACCAGGCGCCGTGTTGATGGTCCACAAAGTGCTGCCAACAATAGGCCCAGATGCGGTCGTACCACTGCCAGTAGTCGGATTGCCGGGTGTGTATAGCCAGTAGCGCTGCGGCCGCCATGGACTCGGCTTGCACCCAATGGTATTTGTCGCCATCGCAGATGCTGCCATTCGGTCCAAAGCCATAGTGCAGGCCGTCGTGTTCGGCGTCCCAGCCCGCGTTGACGGCAGCCTGGAACAAGGCAATGGCCTTGGGCACATGCCAATCGGCAGGGGCATGGCTGTGCAGTTGCAATAGGAGTTTGGCCCATTCGGTTAAATGGCCCGTTTGGTAACCCCAGGGACGAAAGATATTGGACTTGTCGTGCCGGTTGTAGTTCCAATCTACGGACCAGTCCTGGTGGTAATGCTCCCAGATGAGGTCGTTGGCCAACGCGGCCTGACGGCAGGTGATGTTGTGGGCCAGGCATTCGGCGCGTTCAATGTAGCGCGTTTCCTGCGTGGCAGCATAGGCTGCAATCATGGCTTCGCAGGCGTGCATGTTTGCGTTCTGGCCACGGTAGCGTGCCAAAGTCCAGTCTGGCGTGGCTTCGTCGGCATAGAGGCCTGCGGCAGGCTCCCAGAAGTGTTGTTCCGCGAGGTCGAAGGTCTCGGACAGCCATGCGCGTGCTGGTTCTATGCCGCAGGTTACCGCATGTGCATACGCCAGCATTACAAAGGCCATGCCATAGCAGTGGCGGGTGCCGTCCAGCACAGTTGCCCTGCCTTCGTGCCAGTCAATGGTCCAGGCATAGCCACCGGTTGGCCCGTCGCGAAAGGTCTGGCGTAGAAAATCCACTGCGTGGCAAACGCCGGTGTGGTAGCCCGCCTTGCCGGTGAGCTTGTACAACATGGCGTGCGTGATGACGAAACGGCAGGCACTGACCAGGTGGCGTGCGCGCGCATCGTACACGGTGCCGTCATCCAGAAAGTAGTGGTACATGCCCCCGCTAGGGTCAGTGGCACGGGCATCGTAGAACCCCATCGTCCAGCACACATGCTGGCGCAGAAAGGTTGCAGACCGGAAGTCAGGCGCCGCTGGAATGGTCACGACGTGTTCTCGCTGGCTGGCCTAGATGCGCACACCTGTGGCGGCGTCGAACCAGTTCACATGGTCTGCCGCCACTTCCAGTCCGACGGCGTCTCCAGTCTTTACCTTGGACTGCGCGGACACGCGCACCGTGATGTCGCCCACCGCCGTCTTGACCACCACGTAGGTATCGGCACCGGTGGGCTCAACGACGCTGACTTCACCACGCCAGGGCGCGTCGTCGCGCAACACAATGTGTTCCGGGCGCACGCCCAGCAAGACCTCACCGCTCTGGGGGGCCAACATCGGCAATTGCGTGAAGGCCATTTGAAAGCCATTGACGCCTTGCAACTGGCTGTTGTGCCCGGCAACCAGGTTCATCGTTGGCGAACCAATGAAGCTGGCCACATACGTGTTGGCCGGGCGATTGTAGATTTCGTCAGGTGTGCCCAACTGTTGCAGCACACCTCCCTTCATCACGGCGATGCGCGTGCCCAGTGTCATGGCTTCGATCTGGTCGTGGGTCACATACACGCTGGTGATGCCACTGAGCTGGTGCAGGCGCTTGATCTCGGCGCGCATCTCCACGCGCAGTTTGGCATCCAGGTTGCTCAAGGGTTCGTCAAACAAAAAGATTTGCGGCTGGCGCGCCAACGCGCGGCCCATGGCCACGCGCTGGCGCTGGCCGCCGGAGAGCTGTGCAGGGCGGCGGTCCAGCAATGCTTCTATCTGCAGCATGGCCGCTACTTCGCGGATGCGCCGGTCGCGTTCGGCCTTCGGTACTTTGCGCATCTCTAGCGCGAAACCAATGTTGTCGTAGACGCTCATGGTGGGGTACAGCGCATAGCTCTGGAACACCATGGCGATGTCGCGCTGGGCCGGTGCCACACCGATGACGTCTTTGCCGCCAATGCGGACCTGACCTTCGGTGGGTTCCTCCAGCCCGGCAATGATGTTGAGCAGTGTCGATTTGCCGCAGCCGCTGGGGCCGACCAGAATCAGAAATTCGCCAGGTTGCACGTCGATGTCGATGCGCTGTAGCACTTCGACCGCCTTGCTGGCCTTGCCAAATGCTTTGCGGACGCCCGAAATTTGAAGAGAAGCTGCCATGTTGCGTGAGTGGGAATAGGTAGAAGGTGAATGCACGGTTAGCCCTTTACAGCGCCGGCTGTGAGGCCTTTGACAAAATACTGACCGGCCAGGATATAGACCAGCATGGTGGGTAGGCCGGCGATCAGCGCAGCGGCCATGTCCACGTTGTAGCTCTTGACACTGCTGGTGGTGTTGGCCATGTTGTTCAACCCCACGGTAATGGGCTTGCTGTCGGCACCGCTGAAGGCCACGCCAAACAGAAAGTCATTCCAGATATTGGTGAACTGCCAGATCAGTGTGACCATCAGAATCGGTGTCGACATGGGCACGACGATGCGCAGAAAAATGCGCCAGAAGCCCGCACCGTCAATGCGCGCGGCGTTCACCAGTTCGCGGGGGATGGCAGTGTAGTAGTTGCGAAAGAACAGCGTGGTTCCAGCCAGGCCCGCAATGCAATGCACCAGGATCAGCCCGGTCAGCGAGCTCGACAAGCCCAGGTAGCCCAGCACCTGGCTCATGGGCAGCAGAACCACCTGGAAGGGCATGAACACGCCAAACAGCATGAAACCAAATAGCAGTTCGCTGCCTTTGAATTTCCACATGCTGAGCACATAGCCGTTGACGGCGCCCCAGGCGGTCGAAATCAACACCGCCGGCACCGCCATGGTGACCGAGTTCATGAAGTAGGGCTTCAGGCCGCGGCAATCCACACCGGTGCAGGCCGCAGACCACGCGAGGCCCCAGGATTCAAAATTCAACGAATGGGGCAGGCTGAGCAAGTTGCCACTGCGAATCTGCTCGGCGTCTTTGAACGAGGTGGCCAGCATCACATACAGCGGGGCCAGAAAGAAGCAAGCCGCCAGCAGCAAGCTGCCGTAAATCAAAATGCGTGGAAGTTGTTTGGCAATCATGGTGAACACACTAAGTTAGCGGTCGTGCGGCTTGGCGCGCAGTTCGCTGTAAAGATACGGAACAACAATGGCGGCAACGGTGGCCAGCATCATCGTCGCACTGGCGGCACCCAGGCCAATCTGACCACGTGTAAAACTCATCACGTACATAAAGGTTGCTGGCACATCGGTCGCATAGCCGGGGCCGCCTGACGTGAGTGCCATGACCAGGTCAAAGCTCTTGATCGACAGGTGCGACAGCACCAGCACGGTGGAAAAAACCACCGGCCGCAGAATTGGCAAAATGATGCGCCAGTAAATGCGCGGCAGCGACGCACCATCGATTTGCGCCGCTTTGATGATGCTGTCGTCAATGCCACGCAAGCCGGCCAGTGACAGCGCCATGGCAAAGCCGGCAGATTGCCAGATGCCGGCGATCACCACACAGTAGATGGCGGTGTCGGACTGCACCAGCCAATCAAAGTGGAAGCTGCTCCAGCCGATATCGTGCATGAGCTTTTCCAGCCCGAGGCTGGGGTTGAGAATCCATTTCCAGGCCGTGCCGGTCACGATAAACGACAGCGCCATGGGGTACAGGTAAACGGTGCGTAGCACGCCTTCGAAGCGTACTTTCTGATCCAGAAAAATTGCCATGCCCATGCCCAAGGCCATGGAACCGCCCACATACAGCAGGCTGAACAGGCCCAGGTTTTTCAGTGCCACATACCAGCGGTCGGACGCCCATAGGCGAACGTATTGGTCGACGCCGACAAACTCGTCGTAGTTGGGCAACATGTGCGAGTCGGTGACCGACAAGACGGCGTTCCAGATCATGAAGCCGTAGATGAATGCAAAGCCGATGATGAATCCGGGCGCAATCACCAACTTGGGCAAAATGTTTTCAAAAGTCTTCATAGGTAACTAAATCAGCCTGCGACCACCGGGTGCTGCAGTCTCCATAAAAAAACGGCGGTCGCGAGACCGCCGTATAAAACGCCTAACCCCCGAAACAAACTCTTATTCGCCGCCGGGCCGCCCCAAGGCGGATGGCACCACCCCGGAGGGCAGGGAGCCAAACGCTGTGGGCGACCGTGGGGCCCACAATCGTTACCACCAAATCTCGTACTGCACGCCTGCGACCGTACGTTGGGTCTTGCCACCAGCCCCAAAGGAGCTTGCGTTGGCAGCAGCGGCCGCGTCGTTCCAGTTCGACGTGGTCACATACAAGCGCAATTCTGGGCGGCTGTAGAAATCAGGGCCCATGGACAATGTTGGAGCGATGGTCAGCTTGTCCAGGCGCTGGTCCGGGCCGTTGCCGGTGCGCGTGGTGGTAGCCGCTTCAACCAGTAACTTGAAGTTTTTGGTGAACGCATAGGAGATGCGGCCACCGATGGAGGTGTCCTTGGTCTCGATATTCGTTGCCTCGTCCTTGTTGGTCTGGTAACCGATCATGGTCTGGCCGCCGAACGCGCCGAGCTGCCAGCTCAGCGAGTCCGCAATGCGGCTCGATGTCTTGCCAGCGCCGACGCCGTCGATGGATTCGAACTCACCGTCAATTCGGGCATGGCCGTTGGATGACTGCAAGAAGAAGGCATTGTTCAAGCCCTTGACCAGGAAGTCGGTCTGGTTGTGCGAGATCGAGATGCCTGCGCCGGTGTTGCTGTTGGCCAGCTTGGTGCCGTTCACCGCATTCAACAACACCCGCAGCTTGCCGCCGGGGTTGGTGTTGATTTCG
>FTFO01000231.1_pt1 | contig 13319 bp, 15 predicted proteins | sample 1640461 | NCBI WGS metagenome assembly FTFO01 (sample SAMEA3914814, study PRJEB12502) | metagenome | biome: forest; material: soil | place: USA | collected 2011-09-16 | depth 0.1 m
GGCGTCATCTGCGACACCAGCGCGACTGATGTGCCTGTCGAATACGACGGCAAGACCTACTACCGCGCGAAGTCGGTGGGCTATCAGGTAAAGACCGAGAGCGACGAACAGCTGGACGTGTTCACATCGCGTGATGAATATGAAAAGAGCCTTGAACAAAAGCTGGGCGTGGAAGCGAAGTACGGTTCCTTTTCCGGTAGCTTCGAGCACACCTTTGGTTCAGACTACAAGTCACTATCCGAACGCACTGCCGTGCGGCTGCGTTACTCCAGTACCCTGTGGACGCTGCTGCTGGAAGACAAGACAGCGTCGACAACATTTCTGGCAGCGGTCGCCGCACTACCGGGTGAATTTGACCGGCGCAATCCCGACAAGTTCTATCAGTTCTTTCGCAATTTTGGCGCCTTCGTTGTTACGGAAGTGACGGTTGGCGGTTTTCTCGACTACGCGATGCTGATTGATCGCTCGCAGAGCACAAGCAAGACAACCAGCGAGACCAAGATCAAGGCGGAATACGGCGTTTTTTTTAAGGGCAACGCCAGCCAAAAGGAAATCGAGGAGGTGAAAAAATTTAGCGAGCATCGCAGCAGCAAGCTGTCGGTGAAGGGTGGCGAATCAAGCGCGTTTTCCGATCTCGATCTGGAGTCCCCCAAGGACTGCAGTACGCAGTTCAAGGCGTGGATAAAAACCATTTCCAACGCACCCAAGGTGGCGTCGATGCGGCTCACACGAATCGATGCCTTTGCTGGCGACAGGCAGAAGGCAGTCGCTGACGCGTTGGAGCAGTACCTGGGTGGTACGGCGCTGGTAGAGTCCAACTGGAGCGAATCCACCATTGTGCTCAAGGGCAATCAGGCAAACGCTGCGCTGGGCATGGGTGCGCCGTCGCTGCGGGTGGTCTTTGTGGACACGAAGACGCTGCAACCGGAACAAAGGGTTTTTTCGGCGCCTGATCAAGGGAGCGCCGACCAAGGCGTCAGTGATTTCTGGGTTGGCGTGCAAAATTATCTCAAGGCGCACAACCCCAAGGAGAGCATGCTGCTGATGGCCACCGAGCGGTGGCCGCGCGATCCGCGCTTTGTTCCGCCCGCGCCCGTCAAGGAACTCATGCTGGCGCGTGGCGCGCACGAGTCCACCCTGAAACGCTGGAGCAACGCCACGCAGGACATTCAGCCCAATCCGCTGGCTGGTGTGTCCTATGTTCTGGCCGGCGCCGGCGGACGCGATGCAGGGCAAGATGCGCTCACCATCGGTTTTGGCAAGCCGGGTGTTTCGCTCAGACCGACCGCCAAGGTGTCGGTGCTGCTGCCGCGCGATGTCGAGGGCCGTGTCCGGGTCATAGCCGATGGCAAACCGGTTGAAGACGCCAACACTGAGTTGTTCGTCATCCCCAGCATCACCGGGAGCGAACCGCTGCTTGGCGCCGACCCCAGCGAAAGTACCCGCATGATCCTGTCACCCGAGGATCCCAACAACCTGGGCCAGTACTGGTATTTCTATTCGGCGGGCACACGGTATGGTTGGCAACCCTTCGTCATCATCAACTACAAGACCTGTGGCGTGTTGCAGGGCAAACGTGGAGGGGCCGAGTCGGCGCTCTCACGCTTTGATTACAACTTGCAAGACGATGTGCTGTGGGACTTCCGCGGTGACAACAACGACTTCCATCTTTTGATGCTGCACTGGAACAGTGAAGCGTGGTGTCAGGCCGCGACCGGCAACCGGACCCAGGTCAAGACGTGGCACGCAGACGGCATGCACTGGCGCAGAAGGATTCGCAAGGCCAATGTGTAAGGTCGGGGGGGTGTTGGGCCTGTGAGGCCGTGCGGGCCTTAGGGCAAAATGCGGCATGGAGTGTTTGATGTCATGACCGTGTTGCCGCGCATCCGTTCCCTCGGCGTGTTGGTCGGCGTGCTGTTGGCAAGCATTGCCAGCATGCCGCTGGCCGCCGAGTTGAAGACCCTTGGCACCGGCGACACGCAATTGGAGGTGTGCCAGCTGGACGCTGCCAGCGACATGGTGCGCATGTTCTGGCGCGCACCGGATGGTGCGGTGTTTGGTGATTTCGACCAGGTTCAGCACACATTGCTGGCCTCGCATGAGCGGCTGCTGTGTGCCAGCAACGCCGGCATCTATGGCAAAGACCTGCAGCCCATTGGACTCTATGTGGAAGCCGGCCATGTGCTGCACCTACTCAATACCCGCAAGAACGGTTACGGCAATTTCTACCTGCAGCCCAACGGCGTATTCATGCTGACCGCACAGGGTGCCGCGATCATGGACACCGATGCAGTGGCCGCGCAGTGGGATGGCCTGGCCCCAACCGTGCGCTATGCCACGCAGTCGGGGCCCATGCTGTTGCAAGGGGGTGTCATCAATGGCGCCTTCACGCCAGGCTCGGGCAACCGCGTTATTCGCAATGCGGCGTGTGTTCGATCAGGCACGGAGGTGATGTTGGCCAAGAGTCGCTTGCCCATCAATTTTCACGATTTTGCCAGCGTTTTGCGCGATGCGGGGTGCCGCGATGCGCTGTATCTGGATGGTTCGATCTCGGCGCTGTATCCGGTGGACCCAGCGGTGGTGCAGCGCAAATTCTCGGTGATGGTAGGCGTCGTGGTCGCGGCACCGTAGATCGCAATTCGGGCCCAATATTCCTATCTTTACAAAGCTACGGTAAAGACAGGTAAACAAAGGGGTATTGATGCCTTTTCAATTGTTTTAGCGAATTGCTGGTCGATATCCAATGGGGTTTCCAACCCCTGTAGGAGCGATCATGAGCATCACCGGTATTGCATCAGCCCTTTTTACCAGTGCATCGGCTTTGACGCGGGCCGTGCAGTCGCAGCCAACCCCAGTCAACGCGGACCCTGACGGTGATGGGGGCACGCGCAAGGCGCACCGCCACGGCCATGGTCATGGGCAGATGCAAGCCGCGCTGATGCAAGCGCTGCAAAGCCTGGGGCTGGCGGCACCCACCGCCGCAACCAGCAGTACGGCGTCTACCACGGGTACCACGGCGTCGACGACGAACAGTTCGGCAACTGCTGTCAGTGGTGCCACCAGCGATGATGATTCGGGCGGGTCAAGTGCAGGCGCCAGTAGCGTGAAGAAGGACCTGCGCCAGTTCATGCATGCACTCTTTCAAGCGGTCAAGAATGACGCCGCAGCCAGTGGCAGTACCGCCACCGGCGGCACCAGCGGTACCAGTGCCACCAGCGACCCGAAGAGCAACTTTGCCTCCGGCCTGTCGACGCTGATCACGCAGGTCAGCAACGGTCAGGCGCCATCCGATCTACAGAATGCGTTTTCTCAGGTGGTGGCTGATATGCAGCCAACAACCAGCGCAAGCTCTTCCAACGCAGGCGGATCGGGCTCTGGCACCAGTCCACAAGCTACATTGCAGGCATTGCTGACCCAGTTACAGCAAAACTTGGGCTATGGCAGTACCAGCAGCACGGCTTCCATTGGTAATTTTTTGAGTCAGCACGCCTGAACGTTTTATGAAATTGAACCGTTTCTATTGATGCCGCGACACAATTGTTGACGGTGTCAATGCTCGGCGACGCCTATTCTTTACGTCCGGGCACATGGGGTCAGTGCAATGTCTGCAATAAGGATTCAGAGTATCGTTGGGGTGCTGCTTCTGCTGTGCCACGCTGTGGTGTGGGCCACAGGGACACCTATGCAACCGATTGTGAGCCCCACCGTCTCACTGCAGCCTTTGACCATTACTGGGCTGGTAGCGGAAACACCTGAGGCGGTCAGCAAACCGGACGGCACGACAACCGTGAATTTCACAGTGAAAGGTGTTGGCAGTGGCAATTGCGACGTGGCGGTCTCGCAGGGGCAGAGCTTTGGCTATATCACCGTGCCCATCACGGCTCAAAGTGGATTTTCAAAAACGTTTTCCCTGACGTTTCCAAAACCTGCCCTCACCCAGATCAACGTCTATGGCCTGCAATGCGCGGGCAAAGTCCAACTGATGTACAACGTCAAGCCGCATCCTGAATATCCGTGCAGCCTGTACCCGGGATTCAAGAAGGAATATTACTTCAACAACCCGGACGCGCCCGCGTGCGTTCCGTCAACGCCCCCAGCCACTAATGTGGAGGCCAGCCGTTTCTATTGCGGCAAAGGCTTGGTCTTTACCAACGCCGGTGGTTACATTTTTGGCTGCCTGCCACCGGGCATCTTTGCGCACTAACGAAGTGCACAAAAAATTTCGCGTGGAATTGAACCTCGGTTCGGTTTGCTTCGACTTATGCGGTGAATCAACGCACCATGCACTGCAGCATGGCGGCGGCTGCCACGGGTGGCGCAGCGGCCAGTAAGCCCATCGCTGCGCCACCGCCCACATCCCTGGTGCTACCGCAGATGCTACCCGGCAAGACATCTGCCGCGACGCCATTGGCGCTGCCGCCATCGGTGCAGACGCCCATGATTACCGCGACCGGTATTCCTGTGACCCCGCTGCCGACAAAGATTCAGACCGACACCATTCATGCCGTTGGCTTGCCTGTGCTGCCGACACAAATCAAAACTCCGACGATTGCAGCCACCGGCATTGCACCCTTGCCCGCCAATGTGATGACACCGCCCATTCACGCAGTGGGCGTCAAGCCGAACTAGCCAAGTTGAACCACCATCACTTTCATATTTTGAAAGGAAACACCATGAAACGCGCCATGTTTACCGCCATCACGCTGCTATGGGCTGCCTGCGCTGGCGCCGCTCCGGGCGACGCGACCATCACCTTCACGGTGCCATTGAATTTGCAAAAACTGGATCCGGAGGTCAAAAAAGTTCGCAGCTATTGCGAGGTCAAAGACAGTGGCTCACTGTGCTTGCCACAGCCTTTGGTGAAATCAATGGAATGGTCAGTGGCAATGCCATATCTGGCAATTCGGTATCGCAGATGGTGGTACCCGCTGCCAAGGTGACATCCGCCAAAACTTGGAATTGCAGCTTGTTGCTGGATGCTGGCAGCATCTGCATTGTCGGCGCCAGTGGCTCCAATCAGGTGCCGTGGTGCGTATTTGATGCCAGCTCCAAAACTACGGTAAACGGCAGCTTCTAAACCAAAAAGCATCCCACCTGCGCCGCCAACAGTGCAAAATCTGTCACCTTGTGTGGGTGATTGGGGTTTTGCCGCTGGCAGAAAGGGTGGTTTATGTTCAAGGGAATTTTGATTACCAAGGATGAGGCCGGCTACGGCGCAAGCGTCCAAAGCATTGATGCATCCATTTTGGGCGCGGGCGACGTCACGGTTCACGTCGAGTGGTCGACCCTGAACTACAAAGATGCCTTGGCCATCACCGGCAAATCACCGGTCGCCAGGCGCTTTCCCCTGGTGCCCGGAATCGACTTTGCCGGAACGGTGTCGTCCAGCGCCTCGCCGCACTGGAAAGTTGGCGACAAGGTCTTGCTCAATGGCTGGGGCGTCGGTGAGACGCATTGCGGCGGGCTGGCGCAAACGGCGCGGGTGCAGGGTGAGTGGTTGACGGCCTTACCGGCGCAATTTTCCGCGCGCCAGGCCATGGCTATTGGTACGGCCGGGTATACGGCCATGCTGTGTGTCATGGCGTTGCAGAAGCACGGTGTCAAACCCACAGACGGTGAAATTCTGGTGACCGGCGCCAATGGCGGTGTGGGCAGCGTGGCGATTGCGCTGCTGTCCAAACTGGGTTACCACGTGACGGCATCTACTGGCCGTTTGGCCGAATCGGACTATTTGCGTGCGCTGGGTGCCAGCACCATCATGGACCGCAATGAGCTGTCGGGGCCGGGCAAGCCACTGGCCCGGGAGCGCTGGGCCGGCGTGGTCGACAGTGTGGGCAGCCATACGCTGGCCAACGCCTGCGCGGCTACCAAGTATGGTGGCGCCGTGGCGGCGTGTGGGCTGGCCGGGGGCATGGATTTTCCGGCGTCCGTGGCACCATTCATTCTGCGCGGTGTCACGCTATACGGCATTGACAGCGTCATGGCGCCGCAAACGATTCGCCATGCGGCCTGGCAACGGCTGACCGCTGACCTGGATATGTCCAAGTTGGAGTCGATTACGACGGAGGTCAACCTGGACCATGCTATTTCCAAGGCCGGCGCGTTGTTGGAGGGGCATGTGCGTGGGCGTGTGGTCGTGAACGTCGACGGCGTCTGAATAGTTCTTCAGCCCATCAAGTGCAGCGCCAACGCATGGTATGCGGGCAGTGACTGCGGATCAATGCCCATATTGCCGGCAATGTGGTGTGAGGCGTAGCGCGCTATCACCATCTCGGCCGTCGGGTCGATGTAGATGGCTTGGCCATGGATGCCGCGCGCCATGTAGGCGCCGTGCGCGTTGTGCGACACCCACCACATATTGCGGTAACTCCAGCCCGGCAGTGTGACGTAGCCCGCTGGTGTGAACTTCACGGGGTCGGCCCCCTTGCGAATGTCCGCTACCACCGCTTGGGGTATGACTTGCTGGCCTTGAGCTTGTCCATCGTTGCGCATCATTTCGCCAAAGCGTGCCAGGTCGCGCAGGGTCGTGTTCAGGCCACCACCGGCAAACTCGGTGCCATGGGTATCCACCGTAATGTAGGCGTCATGTTCTGCGCCCAAACGGCTCCAGATGCGTTGGGACAGGTTTTCGGTGAGCGACAACCCAGTGACGCGGCGCACCACCCAGCCCAGTGCGTCGGTGTTGATGGTCTTGTAGGAAAAGGCGTCGCCGTGCGTGCCGAGCTTTTGTACGCCCTGCAGGAATTCATAGAAACTGTCCGGTCCTTGGTAGCCCGGCGGGCGCGGCATCAAACCTCCGGCTCGGGCATGCGCCCAGATCTCGGCGTTGGGGTCGGTGTAGACCTCGCTGTATTGCAGTGCGGTGGTCATGTCCAGTACCTGGCGCACGGTGGCGTCGCCAAAGGCGCTGTTGCGCAGTTCGGGCACATAGTGCGCCACCGGCGCCGAGTCGTCGAGCGCGCCTTCATGGATCAGACACGCCGCGATGGTGCCAATGAAAGACTTGGTGACTGAAAACGCAATGTGCGACCGGTCGCAGTCGAGTGCGCCGAAATAGCGTTCATAGATGATATGGCCTCTGTGCAACAACACGATGCCGTCGGTGTAGTTCGCGTCCAGCGAGTCGCTCCAACGCAGCGGCGTGTCACTTCCGATGGGCAGGTAGGTCACCGCGTCCAGATCGTCGCGCTCGTTGCGCGGCAGAGGGGCGACCGGGCCATGGCCGCGGGCAATGTTGCGGGTCGGGACCAGTTCCCGGTAGTTGCTGTTTGCCCAACGATTCTGCGGAAAGCGCATCATGCTGCCGTCGGCAAACCGTACCAATTTGTCAGACGGTGGCGGCGAGCCCGCCATCCAGCCCAAGCGGACGGGGTCGCATGCTTGCGCAGTTGGAATGGCGGGGATTTGCGTTGGATTGGTTGTCATGCCGGGGCCCAGTCTGGTGTATGCGTTTGCTGCAAAGCAGGCAATGGTAAACACAAAAACAATATCACAACTGCGCAACGAGTGATTGGGTCCTGGTTCCTAAACCCCCTATTTCTGGTTTGAGGATTACGCATGGAACGACGCACTTTCATCCGCTGGACGGGGGCTTCGTCTATGGGGTTGGCCTTGCAGGCAAACGCCGTTGCTGCCGTTCGTGTCGGGTATTTTGACAAGTATGCGCCGTTTAACCAGCGCAGCGCCAGTGGTGTGATGTCGGGTGTTCTGATCGACGGCCTGGAGTTGGTTGGTAGCACCTGTGGTGTGGCGTTTGAGCATTTTGGCTATCCGTGGGCCCGCACACAAGCGATGGTCGAGCGCGGGGAGTTGGATGCGTTTTGCACCGTGCGCACACAAGCGCCAGGGTACCTACCGGGGCAGTGGTTACTCCAAGGAAAACCTGGAACCTGATCGCATGGAAACTGACAACGACGAGGAATCCATTCTGCGGCGCATCGCCATGGGCAATCTGGACACCTTTGTGGAAAGTGAGATCACGACCCAGCGCAAGGTCAAGGAACTGGGATTGGCCGATAAGATTCGTTTCACGCCGGCTCCGTTTCTGCCCAAGGCCGAGTATTGTTTTGGACTGCGGCGTAGCCATCCGGATGTTGCGCAAATCATTGCCCGCATGGAGACCGCGACCCAGGCCGCGCGCAAGTCAGGCGCGCTGCAGGCCATTCTGGCGAAATACAAGTGACAAGCAAACGCCCGCAGTTGCAGCGCATGCGGGCCACGGGTGTCTGTTGTTGTCTGGTGGTTCGATCAGGACGCTGTCCAGATCAATGGCTTTTGTTTCTATTGGGCAACAACAGTTTCCTGTGCTGAACGTGCCTGGTCGGCACCTTGCAGCATGGTGCTGGACAGCAGCCCGTACGCGGCTGTCCAGGCGTCACGCACGGCCGGCGTAAACGATTCGCCCAGGCCCACCTCCAGAGTCTCCAGCAGCGCGCTGCCTACGGTCGCGTAATCTTCGTCGCGCACGCCATAGTGCACGTGGTTGGCGCCCAGTTTGCGCACTACGGGCACCAGCGCTTCCAGGTTGGTCAAACCGTTGACGGCTGCGTGCAGCATGGACATCAGCATGCGGCCCTGTTGCACCATGTCGCCTGTAAACAGCGGGCGCAATGCCGGGTTCAGCTTGAACAGGCGTTGGTAAAACAGTTCGGCTACGGCAGTGGCGTTGGGGCGCACCTCGGCAAATGTAGTCTGTACCAGATTGATTTCTGCGGAATTCATGGACACGCTTTTCCTTTGAGTGGTTGTGATGACGCAGTACCCTACTCAAGATCAGTGCCAGGTCAACTTTCCTTATAAATCAATGACTTATGCGCGCCAGTGGGTTGCAAAGTGTCGGTCCATGCCGACAGGGACATGGTCGAGAATTGCCACCTGTCCCCCCGCACCGGGGGCGAGCAGCGGGTGTCAGCAAAATCCGACAGGCAGCTATGATCGGTAGCGCACATAGAACCTGGTGCAAATGGTCTACGATGTGGCGCAACCAAGCAAACACAACTTGAAAAACACTACGCCAGTCAAAGAGAAATCATGGCTTAAAAAACTGGGCCCGGGCCTGATAACCGGCGCGGCCGATGATGACCCCAGCGGCATCGCCACCTACTCACAGGCCGGCGCGCAGTTTGGCTTCAATATGCTTTGGACGGTGTTGTTCACCTACCCATTGATGGTCGGCATCCAGGTGGTCAGTGCCCGCATCGGTCGGGTCAGCGGCCATGGCCTGGCCACCAATATTCGGCGTCATTACCCGACGTGGCTGTTGTATGGCGTGGTCTCGTTGTTGTTGGTTGCCAATACGATCAATATTGCGGCCGACGTGTCGGCCATGGGTGAAGCCTTGAAGCTGCTCATTGGCGGGCCGGGGCGACTCTATGCCGTGGGATTTGGCGTGTTGTCATTGCTGTTGCAGGTGTTCATTCCGTACCAACGCTATGTGCGGTTTCTGAAGTGGCTCACCCTGGCCCTGCTGGCGTATGTGGCCACCGTCTTTGTCGTGCACATTCCCTGGCAACAGGTGGCCGTGCGCGGATTGCTGCCGCATATCTCCTGGAAGCCCGAATACATCACCACCGTGGTCGCGGTATTCGGCACGACCATCAGCCCCTACCTGTTTTTCTGGCAGGCGTCGCAAGAGGTTGAAGACCTGCTGGCAGACCCCAAGGCCAAGCCGTTGGTCGACGCACCCGAACAGGCAAGAGCCAACCTGCGCCGTATCAAGATCGATACCTATGTCGGCATGGGTTTTTCGAACCTGGTGGCCTTCTTCATTATTCTGACGACGGCGGTGACGCTCAATATGCATGGCGTGACCGACATTCAAACATCGGCACAGGCGGCGACTGCGTTGCGTCCCATTGCCGGCGAGTTTGCGTTTTTGTTGTTCAGCGCCGGCATCATAGGCACGGGATTGCTGGCCATTCCGGTGCTGGCAGGATCGTCCGCCTACGCCATGGCGGGTGCGTTCGACTGGAAGAACAGTCTGGAGGCCAAACCCATGGTGGCCAAGCAGTTCTACGGCATCATCGCCATCTCGACCCTGGTTGGCATCGCCCTGGGCTTCACGTCCTTGGACCCCATCAAGGCCTTGTTCTGGAGCGCCGTCATTAATGGCGTCATCTCGGTCCCGATCATGGTGGTCATGATGCTGATGGCCGTGCGCCCCGATGTGATGGGGCAGTTTGTGATTTCCCGGCAGCTCAAAGCATTGGGGTGGCTGGCTACCCTGATGATGGCGACGGCGGTGGTGGCGATGCTGTGGATGATGTAAGTCTCAGGGCATCATGAAACCCATGCGATGGATTCGAGCAACTTGAGCATGGCGGCTTCTGCGCGCGCTGCGTGTTCTACCGGCGCTGTGCTGCGAATTTTAAAGGTGTTTGTGGGTAGAAAGATCAATAGCAGTTGCGAGCTGAGGCGCTGGTTCTGCCCGGCAAACACGCCGTCGAATTCATACGTTACCAGGGTGGCAGCATAGTTTTGGCCATTGCGGGGCACGTTCAGTGTCTTGCGGGATACCAGCACGGCACCGGGATGGGCGCTGGTTACCTGCGATTCCTCTCTTTGCTGCTGCAGCGCCGTGTCGCTGAGCCTGGCATAGAAATACAGGGTCACTGCGTTTTGCAATTGGTAATTGTGCTGGTCGTAGGCGATGGAGTAGTCCGCAAGTTCCGGTGCGTAGGCCCTGACAGCGCCTCGGTGGTAACCCTCTACGTCGGCCGGAAAGCGCTCGTATTCGCCGTATTCGGACAGTGTCAGGGGATATTTTGCTGCGTGCTCCAATGGGGTCGTTGCGGCACTGGCAACCAGCACGAGACAGGTCAGGAAGAGGGCAAGCAATGTACGCATTCAAACCACCCGATCGCTAGACGCCATGGACAAAAGCTTCACTTGTCGGAAGTAGACAATCAGCCCCGCAATATAAAGGAACACCGCAACATATGCGACAAAAGCTCCATAGCGGATGGCGTCGCCCCAGGAGACAAACCAGGCAATCGCACCTAGCGTTGCAGCGCACATGGTCAATTGCGTGACCAGCCCCCAAGGCGTGGTGGAGAACTTGTGCGTATGGAAAAAGAGCGCCGTGACCAACGGCCAGACGAACAAAAATACCGCCGGCAAACCCTCGAAGCTGGGCCAGTCATAGACTGAAAACGCGGTGTCGTCGACTCCAGCACAACTGCGCAAGGGCAGGAAGAAGCAGACCGCCAACAGGGTAGCCGCCGCGCGCATGGTCAAAAGTGGGAGTTTCATGGCGTTCACCGTCACGCGCAGTATCTATTGGTAGACTTTTTTCAGCAAGACCAACAGTGTCTTGCGCTCCGTCGCCGTCAACCGGCCGGTCGCGCTGATCTCCAGCTCTCCCACGGCTTTTTCCGCCTCCACCATCAGAGTCTTGCCCTTGGCCGTCAGGTGCAAACCCATGGCCCGACCGTCCTGCGGATGGGGGCGGCGCACGATCAGCTTGCGTTTCTTTTCCAGGTTGTCGACCATGGCCACCAGGTTGGGTGCCTGAATGCTAAGCGTGCTGCACAACTGGCGTGAGGTAATGCCGGGGTTGTGGGTGATCAGGGACAGCACCGAGAAGTCCACCGTGCGCAGGTCAAACGTGGCCATGCGTTGCATGAACTCGGCAATGACCACCAGCGAGGCGCGCCGGGCACTGTAGCCGACCAGGGTTTCCAGAAAACCGGCGTCTACGGTTTCGACAAAGGGCGTCGCGTTGTTGGCGTCCATGATGGGGGTGGTAGCAGTTATGGGATTTGCACGTGGAAAACCCCAAGCATAGCGACTTCTAAGCCGCCGGGCCGCCCCAAGGCGACGACGGCGCCTATGGGTGGCAGAGAGCCACACACAGTGGGCGAACGTGGGGGCAACAATTAAGCGGTGGCAGGTTTGCGCGCCGCACCCAGGTAGGTGTCCACCACGCGCGCATCACTGGCCAGCGCACTGGCCGGGCCATGCAGGGCCATATCGCCCATTTCCAGCACGTAACCATAGTCGGCTGCGTCCAGCGCGGCGCGGGCATTTTGCTCGACCAGCAGCGTGGTCACGCCGGTGCTGCGCAGTGCGTGGATGGTTCGAAAAATTTCGCGTACCACAAGCGGTGCCAGGCCCAGGCTGGGTTCGTCCAGCATCAGCAGGGCGGGGCGTGACATCAATGCGCGGCCCACCGCCAGCATCTGGCGCTCGCCGCCCGACAGCGTGCCGGCCAGTTGGCTACGCCGCTCCAGCAAGCGGGGGAATAATTGGTAGACCACATCCAACTGTTCACGCCAGGCCTTGTTGCCCAGGCGCACCTGCCGAAAGCCGCCCAGCACCAGGTTGTCTTCTACCGGCATGCTGCCAAACAATTCGCGCTTTTCGGGTACCAGTGCAATCCCCAGCATCACGCGCTCTTCCAACGACAACGCGGCGATGGCTTGGCCTTGGAATTCAATGCCGCCCTGTGCCGGCAGCACGCCCATCAAGGCATTGAGCAATGTGGACTTGCCGGCCCCATTGGGGCCAATCACGGTGATCACGCTGCCCAGCGGTGCCTGCAGGTCTATGCCATGCAGCACTTCGGCGCGGCCGAAGCCGGCGCGCAGGCCCTTGACGACCAGGAGAGGGGTTTGGCTCATGGGTTCTGCGCCCTCAATGTTCGACGCCCAGGTACGCGGCGCGCACCTTGGGGCTTTGCTGCACTTGCTGCGGCGTGCCTTGCATCAGCAGGGTGCCAAATTCCATGACCACAATGTGGTCGGTGACATCCATCACCAAGTCCATGTCGTGCTCCACCAACAGGATGCTCATGCCTTCGGAACGCAACTGGCGCAGCACGGCAATCAGTGCTTGCTTTTCCTGGTGGCGCAGGCCGGCTGCGGGTTCGTCCAGCAGCAGCAAGGCCGGGTCGCTGCACAATGCGCGGGCAATCTCCAGCAGGCGTTGCGGCCCCATGGCCAGGTTGCCGGCCAGCTCATGCAGCGCATGGCCCATGCCTATGCGTTCTAGTTGGCGTGCGGCCTCACGCAGCAGGCTTTGTTCTTCAGCACGGTCGAGCCGTAGCATGCTGGACAGTGCACCCTTGTGCCCCCGCATCTGGGCGCCCAGCGCCACGTTTTCCAGAACCGTGAGTTCAGGAATCATCTTAACGTGCTGAAAGGTGCGGCTCACGCCCCGGCGGGCAATGGCGCGCGATGGCAAGCCACTGACCACCTGGCCACAAAACTCCACGCTGCCACTGGTCAGGCCCAGCACGCCGGTGATCAGATTGAAGGTGGTCGATTTACCCGCGCCATTGGGCCCAATCAGCCCGACGATCTGCCCCGCCTGGATGGAGA
>FTFO01000214.1_pt1 | contig 13236 bp, 16 predicted proteins | sample 1640461 | NCBI WGS metagenome assembly FTFO01 (sample SAMEA3914814, study PRJEB12502) | metagenome | biome: forest; material: soil | place: USA | collected 2011-09-16 | depth 0.1 m
GACATTTTAGTTTTCACGCAAACCTAAAGCACCATCGTGCAGGGCGAATGGTTGCTGCGCGACGTCACTTGCAATTGCTGATTTCATGAATGCGTCGGGCGGGTGCTGCTGATCGAGGCCGTTGTCCATTTTTAACTTGATTGACTGCTTTGAAGCGCAGTGGCAAATTCCGCGCCCCCAAATATGCCCCCACAAAATACCGGAATGTGGCGCACTTGCATGGAAGCTAGCGAACGACCAATGCGGATTTCTCAGTGTGAGAGGCGGAAATTTGCGTGTCGGTGGACTTTTGCGGTCCCATGGATGGTCCCGCTGACAGGAATCGAACCTGTATCTAGCACTTAGGAGGCACTCGTTCTATCCATTGAACTACAGCGAGACAGCAGGCAACATTGTACCGGCGCCGGGGACCGTCCTATTTCGTCAAATGCCGCATCGCCTCTTCCAGCCCCTTGATGGTCAGCGGGTACATGCGTTGGTGCATGATCTGCTGCACCACGCTGATGCTTTGACGGTACTGCCACACGCCTTGCGGCTCGGGGTTGACCCAGGCGAACTTGGGGAAGGCGTGGATCAGGCGTTGCAGCCACTCGGCGCCGGCCTCGGCGTTGTTGTATTCCACACTGCCGCCGGGCTGCAATATCTCGTACGGGCTCATCGTCGCATCACCGACAAAAATCAGTTTGTAGTCTTTGTTGTACTTGCGGATGATGTCCCAGGTGTCAAACTTTTCGGCAAAGCGGCGCCGGTTGTTCTTCCACATGAAGTCATACACGCAGTTGTGAAAATAGTAGAACTCCAGGTGCTTGAACTCGGTCTTGGTGGCACTGAACAGTTCTTCCACGCGGGCAATGTGCTCGTCCATGGTGCCGCCCACGTCCATCAGCAGCAGCACTTTCACATTGTTGTGCCGCTCGGGAATCATCTTGATGTCCAGATAGCCGGCGTTCGCGGCGGTGGACTTGATGGTGTCGTCCAGGTCCAGTTCCAGCTCGTGGCCTTCGCGGGCAAATTTGCGCAGGCGGCGCAGCGCCACCTTGATGTTGCGCGTGCCTAGCTCTTGCGTGTCGTCGTAGTCTTTGTAGGCGCGTTGGTCCCACACCTTGACGGCACTTTTGTTGCGGCCCTTGTCCTGGCCTATGCGGATGCCTTGCGGGTTCTGGCCGTAGGCGCCAAAGGGGGATGTGCCGCCAGTGCCTATCCACTTGCTGCCGCCCTCGTGGCGCTCCTTCTGTTCTTCGAAGCGTTTCTTCAGCGTCTCCATCAGCTCGTCCCAGCCCAGCTTCTGGATCTTGGCCAGTTCTTCGGGGCTGAGGTTGAGCTCCAGGTTCTTGCGCAGCCACTCCAGCGGCACTTCCTTGGTGAAGTCGGCCAGCATTTCTACGCCCTTGAAATAGGCGGCAAAGGCGCGGTCGAACTTGTCGTAGTGCTTTTCGTCCTTGACCAGCGCGGTGCGGCTCAGGTAGTAGAAGTCGTCAATCTTGTAGCCACTGGGCTCGGAGTCGTCGTCCGGCTGCGCCGTATTGGGGCCAACCACGCCTTTTTGCAGTGCTTCGAGCAGCGTCAGGTATTCCTTCACGGAAACCGGCAGTTTGGCGGAGCGCAGGGTGTAAAAAAAATCGAGCAACATGGTGATCAGGCCTTCAATGTCACGATGGATTCATGGAGCGCCATTAGCCTCTGGCATTTGAGTGGATGCAGGAGTGGCATATGGCGTTGACAAAGACTGATAAAGCAAAACTTGCGCTTCAAAGCCGTGACCCTTCGCTCAGCCCCCGAGAGCGCCAGTTGCTGGTATTGGCAAATGGTACGCGCACCCGAATGGCCCTGGCGGCTTTGATGGAAAAATCCATAGACGATGCCATTGATCGCCTGGTGGGCTTGAATTTCTTGGTGGAAACACACGCCGCGCTGCGTGTCACACCTGCGCCCAGCCGGTCCGTGCCAATCCGCCCGGCCGTCCAGCAGCAGCAACCCTCGAGCCGGCGTTCGTTGGCGGCCACCAAGATGTACACCATGGACATGCTGCAACTGCTGCGTGACATGGACGCCTCTGGCATGGCGGTCTCGCTGCACACCAGCGATTCCGAGGCCGAATTCATGGCCAACGTGTTTCTGGCGGTGCGTTTGATCAGTGTCAAGTCCGGCCCTTCGTTTGCGTTGCGCGTGTTGGCCAAGCTGCAGGAAATTGTTCCGCAGGCATACCTAGCGGGCGTGGAGACCTTGATTGCCGAGCTCATGGATACCAGCGATGTGATGTAGGCGGAACGTGGGGGCATTTATTCACGTGGCTTATCGAGCAGATACAACAACTGCGCCTTGGCCTCGGGCCACTCGCCCGATCGCATGCTATACAACACCGTGTCACGAATGGTGCCGTCGCGGCGCAACGCGTGGCCGCGTAGCACGCCATCTTTCTTGGCACCGAGGCGTTCAATGGCGGCTTGCGAGGCAAAGTTGAAGTTGTCGGTGCGCCAGCCCACCACGTGGCAGCCCAGCGTCTCAAAGGCATGGGTCAACAGCAACAGTTTGGCGGTGGTGTTGACGTGGCTGCGCTGGCTGCTCTTGCCATACCAGGTCCAACCGATTTCTACGCGCTTCAGTGCAGGCACGATGTCGTGGTAACTGGTGCAGCCCAACACCTTGCCGGTGGCAGATTCCAGCACGGCAAAGGCAAAGCGGTGGCCGTCTTTGCGCCCGGCCAGTGCGTTTTCGATGTAGCTGCGGGTTTGCTCCGGTTCGGGCACAGAGGTGACCCGAATGCGCCACAGGGCGCCATCGGCCGCTGCTGCGCGCAGCCCGGCCTCATGTTCCAGACTCAGCGGCACCAGCTCTACGCCGCGGGCTGACAGGGTAACGGGTTCGACGAATGCCATGGTCGTCAATCCATTAGCGGTTGTTGCGTTGCATGAACATCAGCTTTTCAAACAGCGTGGTGTCTTGCTCGTTCTTCAGCAGGGCGCCCACCAGCGGGGGCACGGCCATCTTGTCGTCCTTGGCGTGCAGCGCGGTGGCGGGAATATCTTCGGCCAGCAGCAGCTTGAGCCAGTCCAGCAGTTCGCTGGTGGACGGCTTCTTTTTCAGGCCCGGCAGGTTGCGCACGTCATAGAACGTCTTCATGGCGGCGCTCAGCAGCTCTTTCTTCAGATCGGGGAAGTGCACGTCGACGATGCTCTTCATCGTTTCCGCGTCGGGGAACTTGATGTAATGGAAGAAGCAGCGGCGCAAAAACGCGTCGGGCAGCTCTTTTTCGTTGTTGGAGGTGATGAACACCAGCGGGCGGTGCTTGGCCTTGATGAGTTCACGCGTTTCGTAGCAATAAAACTCCATGCGGTCGATTTCGCGCAGCAAGTCGTTGGGGAACTCGATGTCCGCCTTGTCGATTTCGTCAATCAGCAACGCCACTTGCGTGTCGGCAGTAAAAGCCTGCCATAGCACGCCTTTGACGATGTAGTTGTGAATATCCTTGACGCGTTCGCCACCGTCAATGTCAGACAACTGCGAGTCGCGCAGGCGGCTGACCGCGTCGTACTCATATAGGCCTTGCTGGGCCTTGGTGGTCGATTTGATGTGCCACTGCAGCAGCGGCATGTCCAGCGCCTGGGCCACTTCCTCGGCCAGCATGGTCTAGCCGGTGCCGGGCTCGCCCTTGACCAGCAGCGGGCGCTGCAAGGTGATGGCGGCGTTGACCGACAGCATCAGGTCCTGGGTGGCGACGTAGTTTTTGGTTCCGTGAAATTTCATGGTGTGGGACGTGCAGAGCGTTAGTGAGGGAGCAAATGTGCAGCTTGGGGTGCTGCGCGGGGTGCGAATCGGCGGTCTATATAATCAAAGTCAGAGTTACCTCAAAACATTGTCTGATTGTCCTTGCAAAATGAACAAACTGTTGCTACCCGTTTTCGCTGCCATTGTCGCTTCGGTGACCGCCTTCCCCGCCTTGGCGGATGAAATCAAAGGGAACGCAGAGAATGGTGCGAAGATCAATTCCCTGTGCATCGGTTGCCACGGCATCATTGGCTACCAGGCCAGTTTCCCTGAAATCCACAAGGTCCCCAAGATTTCCGGGCAAAGTGCTGCCTTTATCGTGTCGGCGCTGAATGCCTACAAGAAGGGCGAACGCAAGCACCCCACGATGCGCGGTATTGCAGCTTCGCTGACCGACCAGAACATGGCGGATTTGGCAGCCCACTATGAGGCAGATGGCGCCGTGGCCGGTGCGGCGCTGCCCGCTGAAGCCACGCCTGGCTCAGCAAAGGCGATGGAACTGGTGACCAAGGGAACGTGCACCAATTGCCATGGCAAGAACTTCAGCACGCCGCTGCCTGGCTACCCCAAGATTGCCGGCCAACACAGTGACTACCTGTTTGTCGCGTTGAAAGCCTACAAAATGGAAAACAACCCCCAAGTGGGCCGCAGCAATGCCGTCATGGGCGGCATGGCCAAGCAATTCTCCAACGCTGAGCTCAAGGAATTGGCCGAATACGTCGGCAGCCTGCCGACCGAGCTGAAGACCGTGCCACAAAAGAAGTTCAAGTAAACCCTTGAGCAGTATCAAGAGAGCCGCTGTTTCAGCGGCTTTTTTATTGAGAATTTTCTTATGCAACACATAGTGATCGTGGGTGGCGGCGCAGGCGGCCTGGAGCTGGCCGTGCGCCTGGGCAATTCCGTGGGCAAACGCCAGCAGGCGCAGATTACGCTGGTGGACGCGGTACAGACCCATGTCTGGAAGCCGTTGTTGCACCAGGTCGCCGCTGGCACGCTGGACAGCCATGCCGACGAGCTGGAGTACTTCGCGCTGGCACGCAAGCACCATTTCCAGTTTCGCCTGGGCCGCATGGATGGCCTCTCGAGGGCGAGCAAAGAGATCGCGCTGGCCGCCACGGTGGACGAAGAAGGGGTCGAAGTGCTGCCACGCCAGACCATTGGCTACGACACGCTGGTCATTGCCTTGGGCAGCCAGACCAATGACTTTGGCACACCCGGTGCGCGTGCGCATTGCATCATGCTGGATACGCCACTGGCAGCCGAACAATTTCACCAGCGGTTGATCAATTCCTGCCTGCGGGCACAGGCCAAGGCCAAAGCGCCAGGGGAAGGGCGCTTTACGGTCACCATCATTGGCGGCGGAGCCACCGGCGTGGAGTTGTCGGCCGAGCTGCACATGACCACCAAAATTCTGTCGGCGTATGGGTTGAGCAACTTTCACCCAGAGAAAGACCTGAAGATCGCCATTGTGGACGCCTCACCGCGGCTGTTGCAAGCGCTGCCGGAGCGGCTGTCCAATGCGGTGTCGCTGGAGTTGCGCAAGCTCGATATCGAGATTCACACCAATGAAAAGGTGGTCGAGGTATCGAAGGAGGGCGTCAAAATGGCTAGCGGCAAGTTCATTCCCAGCGGCATTGTGGTCTGGGCCGCCGGCATCAAGGCGCCTGACTTCATGAAGGACCTTGACGGTCTGGAAACCAACCGCATCAACCAGTTGGTGGTGTCACCCACGCTGCAGACCAGCCTTGACCCGGCCATTTTTGCCTTGGGTGATTGCGCCGCCTGCTCCATGGGCGAGGGCCTGGGTCTGGTGCCACCCCGGGCCCAATCGGCGCACCAAGAGGCGGCCCTGCTGGCCAGCAGCCTGCGCCGCATGCTCAAGGGGCGGCCCTTGCAGGAATTCACGTACAAGGACTATGGCTCCCTGGTGTCACTGGGCAACTACAGCACCATCGGCAGCCTGATGGGTGCCATTGCCAAGGGCTCGGTATTCATTGAAGGCTATATCGCCAAGTGGATGTACTGGTGGCTGCACAAGCACCACCAGATAGCAGTCAATGGCCTGTTCCACACCTGGCTCACCACCTGGGCCGAGACTATCAACTGGGCGCGCAACCCGCGCATTAAATTGCATTAGCGGCTGGGACTAGTCCCGCGTGGCCCTCTGCTGCACGCAGGCAATATAGGCGTCGCCCTGCGGCGGGCGCCCGGCCTGTTGGCTTTCCCACAGCATGGTGCCCAAGCATTCCATCGCCTCGTGGTGGGCTTGGTGCAGGGAGTTGCGCTTATGGGTCAACAACTCGACCGCCTGACGAATGCCGCGTGGTTGGTCGATGCTGCATTGCTCGCTGATGGACAGGTGCATTGACAAATGCAGGAACGGGTTGGTGCGCCCCTCCACCACCTCGCCCATGGCGGCCAGAGCGGCGTCCAGGTCACTGAAGTCCGCGGCGTATTCGGGATGTTCGTCCATCCACTGGGCTGCTATTGTTTCAATAGCTTCCAATGTAGTTCCGGCGCGGGCCTTGGCGTAGACGGAGCAAAAAAAGCGGCGGACATCGGCTTGGGAAGGGCTAAACATGTGTCAAGGTTACCATGGTGCCCTGCAGGAGCAATTCTTGAATATTCCTATCATTACCGACCCCTTTTTCTATGCCGTGGCCGTGCCCGCGGTCTTGCTGCTGGGCATCAGCAAAAGCGGCTTTGGCGCCGGTTTTGGTTCCCTTGCGGTGCCGATGATGGCCATTGCCATCACGGTGCCAGAAGCCGCCGCCATTCTGATGCCGGTGTTGTTTGTCATGGATGTGCTGGGCATGGCGGCGTTCCGCAAGGATTTTGACGCTGCACTGTTGCGTTTTCTGTTGCCCTTTGGCGTGTTGGGAATTGGTATCGGCGCGTTGCTGTTCAAAATATTGAATGCCCATACTGTTTCAGCCGTCGTGGGAGCATTTACCTTGTTGTTTTTGGCGCAACGCCTGTTGTTTACCCCCAAGGCCGGTGGGCCGCCGCCGCCGCGCTGGTTGGGTGCCATTTTGACGACCACCTCGGGTTTTACCAGTTTCATTGCCCATGCAGGTGGGCCACCCATTACTGCCTATGTGATCCCACTGCGGTTGTCGCCCGTCAAGTTCACCGCCACGATGGCGTTTTTCTTCTTTGTCGTGAACCTGTCCAAATGGATTCCGTACTTTTTCCTGGGCCTGCTCGACGCACGCAATATGGCAACCTCGCTGGTCTTGCTGCCCCTGGCCCCCATCGGCGTGTGGATCGGCGTGCGCATGGCAAGGCGCATCGGCCAGGTGCTGTTCTACCGCTTCCTGTACATCGGCATGCTGCTGACCGGCATCAAGTTGCTGTGGGACGGCCTAAGCTAAGGGGTGAACCGCAAACCGTAGTCCTGGGCAAACGTGTTGCAGGCAGCCAGCATGCGGTCACGTTGGCGATCAATGTCGGCAGGCTTGCTGCAGGCGAAGTGTGAGTCGTTTTGGGCGTACCGCGCCAATGCGCGCGATACCTGGCGCGCATCCGCTGGCGTGGCGCTGGCGACGGGCCGCAACGCGGGGCGGCGCGTGTGGGCCTTGTAGTGCACCATGCGGGCCAGTCGGTTGGCCAGCGCCTTGTGTTTGCCTATCGAACGCACCAGTGGTCGGTCTGCCACCATGGGCGTAAAGCGGCGGTTGACGGTCGCCAACCAGTCCATCCACTTGAAATCGTTGAATCGGTGTGCCAAGACGCAGGGCGCCCACGGTATTGCCATGGCGTCGGCACAAATTGCGCCGTGCAGCGATTCGGCCATCACGCGCGAGCAGGCGCGAGTTTGTGCAATGACTTCGCTAGGAGACAGGCGTGGGTTGATGGCCACCATGCCAGCCTGGGCAGCCACCGCCTCCCAGTCATAGCTGTCCCAGGTGCGGTAGTGCGGAATCAGGCCTATCGGCCCACTGGCGGTGCCGCCACAACCCTGTTGCAACTCCGGCCACAAAACAGCCGGGTCGCCCAACGCCAGTTCACTGGACAAGCCGAATTCATGTGCCGACAGCGGACCACGCACCCAGCGGAACTCCCAATTCGGGTCGGGTAGTGCGGCATGGGCCTCGCCCAAGCCGGAGCCGAGCACGATTTTCTTTTTTGACCGGTCGTGGCGGCCATCCAGTAGGGTGCCAATGCCGTAAACCAAAATTCCTTCTTTGAGTCGGAACAAATCCGGGAAAAGTCGGTCCCACACCATGGTATTGAGTGTGTCGCCGAAGTTTCCCCCCTCTATGGGACAGTATTTAATTTGCATGCTGACCAGTATCGAATCCAGTCTGATCGAAACTGTTTCTGGTCTGTGAAGTGCGGGTAAAGATTTTGGGCTGCGTAGCCGGTTTACCAGTTTGGTGCGTTAATTGGGTTCTTGGGGGCTCCGACACTGAGTTTTGTGTGACTTAAGATTGACGAGGTGATTGCATGAAACCGATCATGAAACCGATATTGGGCTGGACCCTGGCCGTTGCTGCGACGCTGGTGGCTGTGCCAATGACAGCGAGCGCGCAGCACCGGGACCATGGCCGTTGGCATGGTGACATTGTCAGATTTGAGGCCCATGATTGGGCCCGCTGGCACTCTGGCGGGTGGCGTCACAGTTGGCATGATGGTCGTTTGGGCTGGTGGTGGGTCGCTGGTGGCATGTGGTATTTCTATCCGCAACCGGTCTATCCTTACCCCGATCCGTATATTCCGCCCACTGTGGTGATTGAACAGCCCGCCCCCGTGGTGATTCAGGCGCCTGCTCCGGCGCCCGTTGTCAGAGCGCCTGCGGCACAATTCTGGTATTACTGTGAGGCACCCAAGGGCTATTACCCCTATGTCGCCTCATGTCCTAGTGGCTGGAAAACCGTTCCCGCCACACCATCTGGAGCTCCGAAATGAAGACGTCTTTTTTCCGACTTGGCAGCGTGGTTGCGTTGTTGAGCCTGACGGCCTTGACCGGCTGCGTGACGGCACCCCAAGGCCCCCGCGTGTCCGTGATGCCAACGCCTGGCAAACCACTGGAACTGTTTGCCCAGGAAGACCAGTATTGCCGTGGCTATGCGCAGCAATCCGTCGGGCCTGATCGGGGCAACGAACGCGCCGTCGGCGCGGCTGTGGTGGGCACCTTGCTGGGTGCTGCCATTGGCTCCGCCTCGAGCGGTCGCCACCACGACAATACCGCGGCCGGTGCCGCGACCGGTCTGGTCATGGGTACCGCCATCGGCGCCGGTAGTGCCGCCGAAGAAGGGCGCAGTGCGCAGCAACGCTACGACATCGCCTACCAGCAATGCATGGTGTCCAAGAACAACATGCCGGCACAGACCGGCTACCGCCGCGCCGCGCCGGTGGTGTATGTGCAGCAGCCGCCAGCACCGCCGCCGGCTTACTACCCACCTCCGCCTCCACAATAAATACGGACGTCCGTCCGTCCGGGCGGCAGCGGTTTGCCGTCAACGCAGCGGAGTCTGATCGGCGCGTTCGCGCGCCATTTGCTCTTCCAATTGGCGTCGGCCCTGTTTGACGCCCGATATCATCTTGGCGCTGTCTTTGTAGTGGGGATGCAGTTGCTCAAACAGCTCCAGGTTGTGCTGGCGAAAGCGTTGCGTGATGCTGACTGCAGCCTCAGGCGTTTGCCCCATCAATTCCAACACACTGCGCGCGCTCAGCAGGCTGGATTCAAACAGTTCGCGCTGCACCAACATCACGGCGCGGTCGCGTAGCTGGTTCCAGTGGGTGACATCGCGGGCGCGGGCCACAATTTCCAGCTGCGGAAAATGTGCGCGGGCCAAGTCGACAATCTTCAACGACTGTTCCACGTTGTCCACTGCCAGCACCAGCACGCGGGCTTGCGCCGCCCCCGCGGTGCGCAGCAAGTCCAGCCGTGTGGCGTCGCCATAGAACACGCGGTAGCCAAACTGGCGCGCGGCTTCGATCATCTCTGCGTCGTGGTCGAGCACGGTGCAGGCTTGGCCCTGGGCCAGCAGCACACGGGCCACAATTTGGCCGTAACGGCCAAAGCCGGCGATCAATATCGGTGCAGCCTGTGGTTCCGATATTTCATCCAGCACTGGGCGGCCACAGTGTGCGTAGCGCGGTAGCAGAAACTTGTCCAGCGCAACCAGAATCAGCGGACTCAGCAACATCGATACGGCCACGGCACCAATCAGCAAGGAGGCGGTCTCCGGTGGCAGCACGGCGGCACCTGCCGCGGCCTGAAACACCACAAAGGCAAATTCCCCGCCTTGCGCCAGCAACAGCGTGAAGACGGGGCGCTCCTGAAATGGCAGTTCCATTCGCTTGGCAATGGTAAATATCACCAGTGCCTTGACGCCCATAAACCCCAGCACGATGCCGGCCATCTGCCAGGGCGACGTGCGCAGCACGCCCAGGTCCACCGCCATGCCGACGGCGATGAAGAACAGGCCCAGCAGCAGACCTTTGAAGGGTTCGATGTTGGTTTCCAGTTCCCGCCGGTATTCACTCTCGGCCAGCAGCACGCCGGCCAAAAAGGCGCCCAGTGCCATGGACAGGCCCACCATTTGCATCAACGTGGCAATACCGACCACTAGCAGCAAAGATGCAGCGGTAAAGATTTCCGGCGTTTTGCTGCGGGCGATCCAGCGCAATACCGGGCGCAGAGCAAGGCGACCCCCAATCACTATTGCAGCGATCACCGCAACTATTTTGATAGCCTCCATCAATCTGTCCATGGGGGCTGTGGCGTGGCTGAATTCCGCGGCCCCGGCCAACAGGGGAAGCAGGGCCAGAATCGGAATGGCCGCCACGTCCTGAAACAGCAGAATCGAAAAGCCGGCCTGGCCGCTGCCAGTGGTCAGCATATTGCGCTCGCCCATGACCTGCAGCGCGATGGCCGTGCTCGACAGCGCCAAGCCCAACGCAGCCACCAGCGCGACGCTCCAGTGCACGCCCAGACACAGGCCCAGCACCAAAATACCCGCTGCGCAGCCGGCAACCTGGGCGCTGCCCCAGCCAAAAATCGGGCGGCGCAGGCTCCACAGGCGCTGCGGTTCGAGCTCCAACCCGACCAAAAACAGCATCAACACCACGCCAAACTCGGCAAAATGCAATATGTCCTGCACATTGCTGACAAAGCCCAGGCCCCAAGGGCCAATGGCGATGCCGGCGACCAGGTAGCCAATGATGGAGCCCAGCCCCAAGAATCGGCTTAGAGGCACCACAATGACGGCGGCACTGAGATAAATGAAGCTGTTGACCAGCCAGGCGGGGGAATGTTGCATGGCGCTAACATAGCAAATTTTCGGGTCCTGAAACGGATGGTGGCTGTTCAGGGCCCAAATGGTCGGATACAGTGTCCTCAACTGAATAGGAAATACCATGCCAGTCGTTGTGGTGGCCAATCCCAAGGGCGGCGTCGGCAAGTCGACCCTGTCGACGAATATTGCGGGCTATTACGCATCCCGTGGGCATGCAGTGATGCTCGGTGACGTCGACCGACAACAGTCGTCGCGCCTGTGGCTAGGCCTGCGGCCGCCCCTGGCGCGTCCAATTGTCAGTTGGGAGATAGACGCCGACAACATTGCCAAGCCACCCAAGGGAACCACCCATGTGGTGCTGGACACGCCAGCCGGCATGCACGGCAAGCGCCTCAATGATGTCGTGAAGTTGGCCGACCTGGTGGTGGTGCCGCTGCAGCCCAGCGTGTTCGACATTTTTGCCACACGCGCGTTTTTGGACGAACTGGTGCAAAACAAGCATTCCAGCAAAACCCAGATCGCACTGGTGGGCATGCGGGTCGACGCCCGCACCATCGCCGCCGATCATTTGCACGAGTTTGTCGAAACGGTGGGCGTGCCGGTACTGGGTTATCTACGCAATACGCAGAACTATGTGCATCTTGCCGCGCGCGGCCTGACGCTGTTCGATGTGGCGCCTGGGCGTGTCGAGAAAGATCTGGCGCAGTGGCAATCACTGTGCCAGTGGCTGGATAGCTGAGTTGTCGCTGGCTTGACACCGGGTCGGCGTGGCTGGGCCTACAGTGCGGCCATGAAAACATTTCAAACTCTCGCGGAATTGCTGCCCCTGGTCGGGCAGGAAGTGGTCGTCAGCGACTGGATCACCATCACCCAGGAGCAGGTCAACCTGTTTGCCCAGGCCACCGGCGACCACCAGTGGATTCACGTGGACGTGGAGCGGGCCAAGGCCGGACCATTCGGCGCGCCGATTGCCCATGGCTTTTTGACCTTGTCGCTGCTGCCCCGTTTTTTCGAATCGTCGCTGCATATTGTGGAAACCCGCATGGGTGTGAACTACGGCCTGAACAAGGTGCGCTTTGTGGCGCCAGTGCCGGTCGGTAGCCGCCTGCGCGCCAGGATGAAGCTGCTGGCCTGTGACCCGATTGACAACAACGGCAAGCAAATGACCTGGGAGGTCACCACCGAGCGCGAAGGCAGTACCAAGCCAGTTTGCGTGGCCGAGTCGATTGCGCGGCACTACCCGTAGGTCAGAACCAAACTTAGTCGTCGCCGGGCCGCCCAACGGCAAACGAGTTTTGCCGCCAGGCTTCAAACACGGTAACTGCCACTGCATTGGACAGGTTCAGACTGCGCTGGCCGGCGACCATGGGTAGTTTCAGGCATTGCGGCGACGCAAAGTGGCTACGCACAGCTTCTGACAAGCCTCGGGTCTCGGCGCCAAATACCAGCCAGTCGCCGGGTTGGAATGCAGTGCCATAGACTTGGCCGGTGCCTTTGGTGGTCAGCGCAAACATGCGCTCCGGTTGCGGCTTTTGCGTCTCCAGAAATTGCGTCCAATCGGCATGCCGGTGCAAGGTGGCGTACTCGTGGTAATCCAGCCCGGCGCGGCGCATGTGCTTGTCGTCCATGGAGAAACCCAAGGGTTCGATCAAATGCAGAGTGCAGCCAGTATTGGCCGCCAGGCGAATGACGTTGCCGGTGTTGGGGGGGATTTCGGGCTCGACCAGAACAATATTGAACATGGGCGCTATTGTCGCCAAACTACTGCCAACGGTTGTGGGTTCTCTGCTTGAGGGGCCGGAGACAGGGGTGCGGGGGGCTCCTCATGCGCGTAGCTCCAAATCGTCGCCCCCCGCACCCCTGCCTCCGGCCGCGTGCTTGACGCGGCGGACGCGAAGGCAGGTTCTGCAGAACTTGCTGCAATAGCTATAGCTGTAGTTGCTTATGCACCTGCATTTGTATTTCTAACGTCAGCCGAAGCACGCGCCGTGTCGGATGCTGGGGGCTGGCCGGTTGCCGAAATTGAGCTACGCGACGAGGCGGCCGGCCAGCCCCCAGCGTCCGACATGGCTTGCAGCGAAGCAAAAAACCGTCTAAGCCTATCTATCGGCATCAACATCAACCCCGCACCACCACAGGTTTCCTCGTCATTCGGTTCTGGCCAGCACCAGACCGGTGATGTGGCTGGCCCCCGCCTGGCGCAGCGCACGGGCCGCGGCGTGCA
>FTFO01000195.1_pt1 | contig 13093 bp, 14 predicted proteins | sample 1640461 | NCBI WGS metagenome assembly FTFO01 (sample SAMEA3914814, study PRJEB12502) | metagenome | biome: forest; material: soil | place: USA | collected 2011-09-16 | depth 0.1 m
CTGGGTCATGGGGCGAAAAATCTCGGTGGATTCGGCGACGATGATGAACAAGGCCCTGGAGGTCATCGAAGCCAAATTCCTGTTTGGCGTGCGGCCCCAGCAAATTCAGGTCGTGGTCCACCCGCAAAGTGTGATCCATTCCATGGTGCAGTATGTTGACAACTCGGTGGTGGCGCAATTGGGCACACCGGACATGCGTGGCCCCATTGCCTATGGCCTGTCATGGCCCGAGCGGGTGCAGTCTGGCGCCGCCGCGCTGAATTTTTCGACACTGGCGGCATTGACTTTCGAAGAGTTGGACACGCCGGAACATCGCTTGCGCTATCCCGGCATCGCACTGGCATGGGAAGTGTTGGCTGCGCCTGCTGGCACACCGGCCGTGCTCAATGCCGCCAATGAAGTCGGTGTCGCGGCATTTTTGGCTGGTCGTATTCGCTACGACCAGATTCACCACGTCAATACGCAAACGCTGGAGGCCATTGCGCCGCAGCCCACGGCGTCACTGGACGATTTGTTGGCGCTGGATGCACAGTCGCGCCGCACGGCAGAAGACGCCATTGCGCATTTGCATGGCTGAGCGCAACCGCATATCACCATGCTGACAGACTTGGTCGCCATCGTCACCACGGCGCTGGCTTTTGTCGTCGCCATCCTGGTGCTGGTAACCGTCCATGAGTGGGGCCATTTTTCGGTCGCGCGCCTGTGCGGCGTCAAGGTCTTTCGGTTTTCTGTGGGTTTTGGGCCCAGGCTGTGGGGCTGGACTTCGGCTTCTTCGGGCACTGAGTTTGTCATTGCCGCGATCCCGCTGGGCGGCTATGTCAAGATGCTGGACGAGCGCGATGGCCCGGTGGAGCCGCACGAGCGCAACATGGCGCTGAACCAGCAGCCCTTGTACAAAAAGGCCGCAGTGGTACTGGCGGGGCCGGTGGCCAATCTGCTGTTGGCCATCGCCTTGTACAGCAGTGTCAATTGGATGGGCGTGGAACAGGCACAGGCGATTGTGGCCTCGCCGCCACCGGGCTCGGTGTTGGCAAATGCGCATCTTGTCGGTGGTGAACGCGTGTTGCGTGTCGGTTTTGACGGTGACGCGTTGGTGGACGTGGCCTCGTTCGACGACTTTCGCTGGTGGCTGGCACGCGGCGCCATTGCCCACCATAACGTGCAAGTTGAGTATGCGGCCGTGCCATCGGGCGACGTGAAAACCACGGTTTTGGCGCTTGACGCGGTCGATGCAAGTAAAGCTGATGCAAAGTTATTTGAAGCAATTGGTGCTGTGGCCCCCTTTTCACAGGCACGTATTGCGGATATGGAGCCGGGTGAAGCGGCTGAGCAAGCCCATTTGAAAGCTGGCGACGTGGTGCTGCGCGTCGATGCAACCGATATATTCGACGCCGCACAGTTGCGTGCGCTGATACGCGCAACGACCAGTAGCGGAGCGCCAGTGGCGCAATCCTGGTTGGTGCAGCGCGATGGCGCACGCATTTCCGTCGTTGTCGAGCCCAAACCATTCAGCGAAAAGATCGGTTTTTTGCGCCAGTTGGTCACGGCTATAGTCGCGTATTTCGGCAAAACTGGCGTCTTGGCCCCTGCGGCCCCGCCATTTGGCCGCGTTGGTGCCGTTATTGCGGCGCCACCCGCAATGACGACGGTGCATTACGGTACGCTGGACGGCGTTACCCACGCACTGACCCGAACCTGGGAAACCTCGGCTCTGTCCCTGCGCGTACTGGGCCAGATCGTGACGCTTCGGGCATCGGTCGAAAATCTGAGCGGTCCGGCCACCATTGCCGTCTATGCCGGAAAGTCCGCTGCGGTCGGCCTGACCCAATACTTACTGTTCCTGGCCTTGATGAGTGTCAGTCTGGGCGTTTTGAACCTGCTGCCACTGCCCGTTCTCGATGGAGGGCACCTGATGTATTATCTTTGGGAGGCGCTTTCCGGAAAGCCTGTGTCGCAAGCGTGGACTGAACAGTTGCAAAAGTTGGGGTTGGTGATCTTGCTGATGATGATGTCGGTTGCCCTCTTTAACGATGCGAAGCGTTTGCTGTGGTGACTCTTTGCAGCCGTCTCCAAATTTCCCGAATACTTAAATTGATAAAAATGCAATTCAATCGTAAATTTCTGCGCCGCGCGTCTGTTGCGGCTGCGTCGCTGTTCGTTTTACAGAGCGCGCTGGCGGTGGAGCCATTTACCGTCAAGGATATTCGCGTGGAAGGGCTGCAACGTGCAGAAGCCGGGACAATTTTTGCATCCCTGCCAGTGCGCGTGGGTGACACCTACAGTGACGAAAAAGCCGCTGCGTCGATCAAGGCGCTGTTTGGCCTGGGGTTGTTCAAAGACGTTCACATCGACGTGAACGACGGTATTTTGGTAGTCATCGTTGAAGAGCGCCCCACCATTGCGGCCATCGAGTTTGTCGGCACCAAGGAGTTTGACAAGGACGCTTTGACCAAGGCGCTGCTCAGCATCGGCTTGGCCGATGGCCGTCCGTTTGACAAGGCGCTGGTAGACAAGGCTGAGCAAGAACTCAAACGCCAGTACATCAACCGCAGCATGTACGCATCGGAAGTCGTCACCACCGTGACCCCGGTCGACCGCAACCGCGTGAACCTGAGCTTTTCGGTGCAGGAAGGTGAGCCCGCCCGCATCAGCGATATCCGCATCGTTGGCAACAAGACCTTTCCGGAATCCACGTTGCGTGGCCTGTTCGATCTGGATACGGGTGGCTGGCTGAGTTGGTACACCAAATCCGATCGCTACTCACGTACCAAGCTGAACGCCGATCTGGAGACCTTGCGCTCCTACTACCTGGCGCGTGGCTACCTGGAATTCAAAGTCGAATCCACCCAGGTCGCCATTTCGCCGAACAAGCAAGATATCGGTATCACCATCAATGTCAGCGAAGGCGAACAGTTCATCGTCTCCAAGGTCAGTTTGGCGGGCAATTTCCTCGGCAAGGAAGCCGAGTTCCGTTCGCTGGTGGCCATCCCCGTGGGCCAACCGTACAACGCCGATCTGGTAACCTTCACCACGAAGAACTTCACTGATTATTTCGGCAATTTTGGTTACGCGTTTTCGCGCGTGGAGCCGCGCACCACAATAGACCGTGCGACCAACCGCGTCGAGATCACGCTGCAGGTCGATCCGTCGCGTCGGGTCTATGTGCGCCGCGTCAATGTCGCGGGCAATGACAGAACCCGTGACGAAGTGATTCGCCGCGAGTTTCGCCAGTTTGAAGCCTCCTGGTATGACGGTGACAAGATCAAACAGTCGCGCAACCGTGTGGACCGGTTGGGCTACTTCAAAGAAGTTACCATGGACACCGCTGAGGTCCCTGGTTCCCAGGACCAAGTCGATCTGACGGTTACCGTATCGGAAAAACCAACCGGCAGTATCAGCCTGGGCGCTGGTATTTCCAGCTCCGACGGTTTTGGTGTGTCCTTCGGTTTCAAGCAAGACAATGCGTTCGGATCTGGCAATTCATTGGGCGTTGACATCAACACCAGCAAGCTCAATCGCGTGCTGGCGTTCAACACAACCAACCCGTACTTTACGGAAAACGGTGTCTCGCGTACGTTGGATATTTACCAACGCATCACCAAGCCGTATGTCGACGATACGACCTACAAGATCGAAACCACGGGCGGTAGCGTGCGCTTTGGCGTGCCGTTTACCGAGTACGACACGGTGTTTTTCGGCCTGGGTATCGACCAGACCACGATCGTGCCCGGCGTGCTGTTGCCCGTGGTGTACCAGGATTTTGCCAATAAGTTTGGCTTTACCAGTAATGCTGTGCCATTGACTGTCGGCTGGGGGCGTGACACCCGCGACAGCGCGCTGGTGCCCACATTTGGTAAGGTTCTCAAAGCGTCAGCGGAGTGGAGTATTGCCGGCGAACTGAAGTACGCCCGCCTTACAACCGGCTACCAGACCTATATTCCAGTAACCGCCAAAATCACCGCTGCGCTGAACGCCGAATTGCAGTATGGAACTGCCACCGGCGACGGAACCTACCCCATCTTCAAGAACTTCTATTCGGGTGGTCTGGGTTCGGTGCGCGGTTTTGAGCAAGGCAGCCTGACAACCGGAACCCAGCGCTTGTTGGGATTGACCGCCACGGGTGGTACCAAGAAGATAACCTTCAACGGTGAACTGTTGGCGCCGCTGCCAGGTGGCGGCAAAGACCGGACATTGCGTTTGTACGCATTTGCCGACGCCGGTGGTATCTATGGCTCGGACGAAGCGGTTCAGTTCAGCGACATGCGCAGCTCGGTGGGCGTGGGTATCAGCTGGATTTCGCCGGTCGGACCACTGCGCCTGGCATGGGCAAAACCCATCCACCAATTTGATGGCGATAGAATCCAAGCTCTGCAATTCCAGATTGGAAGCTCTTTCTAATGAATACTCTAAATCTACGCTGGTTTCTGCCGATGTTACTTGCCGCCTGCGCAGCCAGCGCGTCGGCCCAGGAATTCAAGGTGGGTTATGTCAACACCCAGCGCATCACCACCGAATCCACGCCGGCCAAGGCCGCGCAAGCCAAGCTGGAGCAAGAGTTCTCCAAGCGCCAGAAGGAGCTGGTGGACCAGCAAGCGGCTTTGAAGGCATTTGGTGAAAAATTTGAACGTGACGCACCGACGCTGAGCGAAACCCAGCGCTCCGCGCGTCAAAAGGAAGGTGCTGAACTGGGGCGTGACTACCAACGCCGCCAGCGCGAGTTCCAGGAAGACCTCAATGGCCGCCGTAATGAAGAATTGCAGCAGGTGCTGGACCGCGCCACCAAGGCTGTCAAACAAGTTGCCGATGCTGAAAAGTACGACGTCGTGATTCAGGAGGTGGTGTATGTCAACTCCAAGCATGACATCACCGACAAGGTCCTCAAACTCCTCAACTCTGGCGGAAAGTAAGTCCTGGGTGACCAGGCACGGGCAATGGAACTGGACCTGGCTTCGGTAGTTGCCGCATTGGGCGGCACCCTGCATGGCGATGCGTCTCTGGTCATGACGGGCTTGGCCCCGTTGGAGACGGCAACACCGCAGCACTTAAGTTTTTTAAGCAATCCGCGCTACCAGCAGCAACTGTTGGCCTCGAAGGCCGGTTGCGTCATTGTGGCGACTCAGATGCAAGACGTGGCGCTGCAGCGTGGTGCCTGTATCGTCACGGACCAGCCGTACCTGTATTTTGCCAAGCTCACGCAGTTGTGGAAGCGCACGCGTGATGGCGTGCAACAAGCCTTGGTGCACCCCAGTGCGGTGGTCGACGCCGGGGCCGTGGTGCATCCAACGGCTTCCATCGGTGCTTTTTGCGTGATCGAGCGCGGCGCGCGCATCGGCGCCCATACGGTACTGAAATCACGCGTTACCGTGGCGGAAAACTGTGTACTGGGGGCGCGTTGCATTGTGCACCCCGGTGTGGTCATTGGGGCCGACGGTTTTGGCTTTGCCCCTGATGGAGAGCGCTGGGAAAAAATCGAGCAGTTGGGCGCAGTACACATTGGCGATGATGTGGAAATTGGTGCCAACACCTGCATCGACCGCGGTGCGCTGGACAACACGGTGATTGAAGATGGCGTCAAGCTGGATAATCTGATCCAGATCGGGCACAACGTGCGCGTTGGGCGCAACACGGCGATGGCCGGTTGTGTCGGGGTAGCCGGTAGTGCCACCATTGGGCCCAACTGCACGGTTGGCGGTGGCGCCATTATTCTGGGGCATTTGACGATCGGTGCGCACGTCAACATCTCGGCGGCCACCCTTGTCAGCAAGTCATTGTTGAAACCTGGCCACTACACGGGAATATTCCCGGTCGATGACAACGCCACGTGGGAACGCAACGCGGCGTCACTGAAACAATTGCACAGCCTGCGCGACCGCATAAAAACTTTGGAAAAAGAGACAAAAAAATGATGGATATCCACCAAATTCTCAAGCTATTGCCACACCGCTACCCGTTTTTGTTGGTGGATCGTGTGCTGTCCATGGAAAAGGGCAAAACCATTCAGGCACTGAAAAATGTGACCATCAACGAACCGTTTTTCAATGGCCATTTCCCGCACCGCCCGGTGATGCCTGGTGTTTTGATGCTGGAAGCCATGGCCCAGGCGGCAGCCTTGCTGGCGTTTGATACGGTGGGCTCGGCACCGGACGACAAGTCCGTGTACTACTTTGCCGGCATTGACGCGGCACGCTTCAAGCGCCCGGTTGAACCCGGTGACCAGTTGATCATGGACGTGGAGTTGCTGCGCATGAAATCCGGCATCTTCAAATTCAAAGGTGTGACCCGCGTGCTGGGTAATGTGGTCTGTGAGGCCGAATTGATGTGCACCATGCGCACCGTGGCCTGAGTCCAGGGGAGTGCCAAACGTGAGTTTCATACACTCGACCGCGATCGTGGATCCGGCGGCCCAACTGGACCCATCCGTCACGGTAGGGCCTTACACCATCATCGGGCCGCAGGTGCGCATTGGTGCCGGTACTACGGTCGGCCCGCACTGCGTTATCGAAGGCCACACCACCATTGGGCGCGACAACCGCATCTTCCAATTCAACTCCTTGGGTGCGATTCCGCAGGACAAGAAATATGCCGGTGAGCCGTGTGAGTTGCGCATAGGCGACCGCAATACCATCCGCGAATTCTGTACGCTCAATATCGGGTCACCGGGCGACCTGGGTGTCACCACCTTGGGTGACGACAATTGGATCATGGCCTATGTGCACATCGCGCACGACTGCGTGGTCGGGGACAACACCATCTTTGCCAATGGGGCAACGCTTGGCGGGCACGTGCATATTGGGGACTGGGTCTTTTTAGGTGGACTGTCCGGCGTGCACCAGTTTGTACGTATCGGAGCGCACGCCATGACGGGCTTCCAGACCCGGCTGGCACAGGACGTTCCGCCCTACATGACGGTCGCGGGCAATCCGGCTACGGTTGCCGGCATCAACCAGGAGGGCCTGCGCCGCCGTGGCTTTACGCCCGAGCGAATCACGGTCGTCAAGCAATTGCATCGCCTGCTGTACCGTCAGGGCCTGACCCTGGCGGCTGCCCAAACAGAGATCGCACAATTGCTGGAACAGCAGTCCGCTTCGATGGCGGACGTCAAATTGATGCTGGACTTCTTGGCATTGTCCGACCGTGGCATTGTCCGGTAGCGGCCGTTGACCATGGCCGGCAACGCACCACGCCTGGCCATGGTGGCAGGGGAGGCCTCTGGCGACCTGTTGGCGGGCCTGCTGCTGGCGGGATTGCGTGCGCGGTGGACGGGACTGGCGGCCGTTGGCATTGGTGGCCCCCAGATGGCGCAAAACGGATTTTTGGCCTGGTGGCCGCACCACAAACTATCGGTGCATGGCTTCGGCTTGGATGTTCTGCTGCGCTACCGCGAAATTCTGGGCATTCGCAATCAGCTCCAGGCACGGCTGCTGGAACAGCGCCCGGACCTGTTTGTAGGCGTGGACGCGCCGGACTTCAATCTGGATCTGGAGCGCAATTTGCGCGCGCAGGGTATCAAGACCGTGCATTTTGTGTGCCCCTCGGTCTGGGCCTGGCGCGCCGAGCGTATCGAGAAGATCAGGCGCAGTGTGGACCATGTGCTGTGCATTTTCCCGTTTGAGCCGGCGCTGCTGGCGCAACATGGCATCAGCGCCACCTATGTCGGCCACCCGCTGGCCAATGTCATCCCGCTGGAGCCCGACCGGGCCGCTGCCCGTGCGGCCTTGGGGCTGCAGATGGACGACCAAGTCCTGGCGCTGCTGCCCGGCAGCCGGGTCTCGGAAATTAAATACCTGGCAGGTCCTTTTTTTGCAGCCGCCAAGCGCATGCTGCAGGAGCGCCCCGGTCTGAAGCTAGTACTGCCCGCTGTGCCAAGCCTGCGCGCTGCCATTGAACAAGCGGCGGCCCAGACCGGCATGCTGGACAAGGTGCAAATCGTCAACGGGCAGTCTCATACGGTGTTGACGGCCTGCGACGTCACGCTGATTGCCAGCGGCACGGCCACGCTGGAGGCTGCGCTGTACAAGCGCCCGATGGTGATCGCCTACCGCATGGGGTGGTTGTCATGGCAGCACATGCGCCGCAAGCAGCTCCAACCCTGGGTGGGTTTGCCCAATATTCTGAGCAAGGACTTTGTCGTCCCCGAGCTGATCCAGGAAAAAGCCACACCGGCGGCGCTGGCCGCTGCTGTTTTGCAATGGTTTGATGACATGGAGCACAAGCCTGCGAAAATGGCTGCTTTGCAACAACAATTTGAGGCGCTGCACCACAGTCTGCGGCGCGATACGTCCACATTGGCCACCGATGCGATCGAAAAAATTCTTGCAAGCTGAGCAGGCACCGCTGTGCTGGGACACGCCCGGCCTGGTAGCGGGTGTTGATGAGGCTGGCCGTGGGCCACTCGCCGGGCCCGTGGTCGCAGCGGCGGTGATACTGGACGAGCGCAATCCGATCCAAGGGCTGGCCGATTCCAAGGTCCTGACGGCGCGCCGGCGCGAACAACTCTTTGACGAAATCCGTGCCAAGGCCTTGTGCTGCTCGATTGCGCAGGCCAGTGTCGACGAGATCGACCAGATCAACATTCTGCAAGCCACGATGCTGGCCATGCGCCGCGCGGTCGAGGGCCTGCGCCTCAAACCGACGCTGGTGCTGGTGGATGGCAACCGATTGCCAGTGCTGGGCATCTTGGCCGAGGCCATTGTCAAAGGCGACAGCAAAGTGGCGGCCATTTCTGCGGCGTCGATACTGGCAAAGGTCACGCGTGACCGCTGGTGCGCCGAGCTCCACGCCCAGTATCCGCAATACGGCTTTGCCGGCCACAAAGGCTATGGCACGGCCGAACACCTGGCGGCACTGCAAGCCCACGGCGCCTGCCCGGAGCACCGCAAGACATTCAGCCCGGTGGCAAAGGTGCTGGCGTGAGCCAGGCCACGCCTATCACCTCTCGCGAGAATCCGCTGCTCAAGGAGCTGCGCAAGCTGGCCCATGACAACACGGCCTACCGCAAGGCCGGGCGCTTCTGGGTCGAAGGCGACCATTTGTGCAGTGCGGCACTGCAGCGCGGCTTGAAGCCACTGGTGGCAGTATTCACTGAAGCATTCTGGCCGTTGGCGCCAGCTGCCTACGCACAGGCTGCGCTGAAAAGCGTGGTGGTACCTGCGGCACTGTTTCGAGAGCTCAGTGCTCTGGAATCGCCAGCCGGCGTTGGCTTCGTGCTGGAGTTGTCGCACGATCAAGCGCTGCGGGCGACAGCGCCCAGCGTGGTACTGGACCGCGTGCAGGACGCCGGCAATGTGGGGTCCATATTGCGTAGCGCCGGTGCCTTTGGCTTCAAACAGGTCATTGCGCTCACTGGCACAGCCGCTTTGTGGTCGCCCAAAGTATTGCGCGCCGGCATGGGAGCGCACTTTGGCTTGCATCTGTTGGAAGGTGTCAACCTGGACGCGCTGCAGGCCTTGCAGATGCCGCTGGTCGTGACCAGTTCGCACCAGGGGGAATTGATTCAGAACTTGCAACTGCCAAAGCCCTGTGCCTGGGCCTTTGGCCATGAAGGGCAGGGCGTGTGTGCGGAATTGATGGGCCGTGCCACACTGCGAGCCCGTATTGGCCAGCCTGGCGGCGAAGAATCGCTCAATGTCGCGGCCGCAGCCGCCATCTGTCTGCATGCCAGCAGCCTCTGACGCCAGTGACAGGTTGCGCCTGCCGCCAACCGTTCAAGTCAGGCTATTGGCGGTGGCCCACCGCAGGACTCTGGCAAATGGTGACTCACTATTTCTGAAGGGCTCTGCACCCGATGCGCTGTTTGGCGTGGTGCGTGGCGCGCTGCGCGTCAGCGTGGTCGCCGCCAACGGGCGGGAGGCTGTTATTGCCATGCTGGAAGCCGGGCACTGGTTTGGCGAAGTGTCGCTCTTGGTAGGTCAGGAGCGTGTGTACGACAGCTTTGCGACCGAAGCGACTGATGTTGCCGTGGTCAGTGCCAGTGATTTTCACCAATTGATTGCGCAGCACGCAGACGTGCACATGGCCTTCACCAAACTGGTATGCCAGCGCTTGCGCCAGGCGCTGGTCTGGATAGACGACGTCATACTGATGCCATTGGCGGTTCGACTGGCACACCGGCTGTTGACCATCGACGCGCGCGTGGCAGAAGCCGGGGCCGACAGGGGCGTGCAGGTATTGGGCGTATCGCAGGAAGACCTGGCTTTCATGTTGGGCGTGTCACGCCAAAGCGTCAACCGACAACTCAAACTGTGGGAAGAGCAAGGCGTGCTACGCGTGGACTACCGGCGCATTGTGCTGCTGGACCGGGCGTTACTGCAGAGTGTCGCCATGCAAACGGCGTAGTGCACACTGCGCCTAAGGTTGTGCGTTGTCTTGCAGCCACTCCTGCCAGTAGTCAATACAGGCTTGAACTTTTGGCAGGCGGTGGCGCTCGCGCAGCATGACGGCAAAGATGGGAATCATGGGACTGACAAAGTGTTCTTGCAGCACCGGTACCAATCGACCCTGGCGAATCAGGGGCCGCGCGTACAGGTCATTGATGCGTGCAATGCCAACACCGTGCAACACCAAACTCAGCAATACGGCGCTATTGTCCGTGCGGGTGTGACCCTTGACTTGCAAATCAGGGGGGCCGTTGGGGTCGCCACGCGTCCAGCGATTCAGACTGGGGCTGGCGCTGCTGGCCAGCAGACGGTGTTGTGCCAGATCTGACGGATGTGTCGGCGCGCCATGCGTGCGCAGGTAGTCGGGCGCAGCACACAGGGTGCGCCCATGCACACCAATCTGGCGCGCCACGACGGTGTCGCTGTTGGGCGTGCCACTGCGCATGGCAATGTCCAGGCCGTCGCGCGCCATGTCTGCCATGCGGTCGTCGGCACTGATATCCAAATGCAGTTGTGGATGGCGTTGGTACAGACCACTCAGACTAGGCGCGATGATGCATTCGGCCATCAAGGGACTGGTGCTCACGCGCACCCAGCCACTCGGTCCGCTGATCTTGCCACTGAGTTCGGCACCTAGTTCTGCGCTGGTTTCCAGAAGGCGGCGCCCGTAGTTCAAAAATGTGTCACCCTCGTCCGTCAGGCTCAAGCCATGGGTGGTGCGATGCAACAGACGTACACCACATGCGGCCTCCAAGCGGGCCAGTGACCGCGTGACCTGGCTGACCGGCGCATCACGCTCGCGCGCGGCGGCTGACAGGGTGCCCAGTTCTGCAATGCGGATAAACAGTGCGACGTCGTCAATTTGAAGTTGCATTGGATTATTTTCGTGTTGTTTTGCGATTTTTGCAAAACCAATGTCGAAATTATGCTGTTTCCAAGGCTTGGATAAGTCAATAAAGTTCACTCCACACAACAGCCAAAGGACTCCACCATGTATTCCAACCCGCCTTTAAGTGAGGAAGAGCGCATCCGTCTTTCGACCCAAGCCCGGCTTCTAGCCCAGCAGCTGCGCCGCCAGGCCGTTGCCGACTTCTGGCTTGCCGTGAGCCATCACGTTGCCAACACAGTGCGGGCGATCGGTTGCGCGCCAGTTCGTCTCTTTCGTTTTTTTCTTCTTTCCCGCCATTCAACAGGAGTCTGATCATGCCTACACTACAACTCAAAGTCGCTCCCTTGCGCAACCCGGCCACCTACCAGGCGCTGGCGCACGCGTTGACGCAACTGACGGCCTTGCATTTGGGCAAGCGTCAAGAGGTGACCGCGGTCATCATTGAAGATTTGCCACTTGCACAGTGGTATATCGCCGGCCAGGCGGTGCAGGGTGCCACCGCGTTGTTGGAGATCAGCATCACGTTGGGCACCAATACGCCAGCGCAAAAAGCGGCCTTCATTGCCGCGACATTTGCCGAGCTGGAACGCCAAGTCGGTGATGGTCGACCATTGGCACAAGCCAGCTATGTCATCGTGCGCGAAGTGCCAGCTGGTGACTGGGGTTACGGCGGTATCACACAGGCAGCGCGCAAGCAGTTGCAAGCGCAAGTGCCGGTTGCGGCATAGCCTATGCAAGGCCGCGCGCAAGTCTGAGCCGCGCTGAATGTGTGGCACTGGCGCGGCCCCGATATTTCTGGTGCACGTTTGAGTCTTTTTTGAACAATAATGGCCTGCGACTATTTGGAGGCCCTATGGGATTGCGACTCAAATTTAATCTGGTGTTGATCGTGGTTTTCCTGGCTGGCTTTGCCGCTGCGGGCTTCATCTCGCGCCAACTGTTGCAGGAAAATGCGCGTGAAGAAGTGTTGCGCAATGCGCGCCTGATGATGGACACGGCCTTGGCCGTGCGCGCCTACACGGTCGAACAGATCAAGCCGCACCTGGACCCCAGGTTGGAGGAAGAATTCCTGCCGCAAACGGTCCCAGCTTTTGCCGCAACCGAGACCATGGGCAATATCCAGAAGAAGTACCGTGACTACGCCTACAAAGAGGCTGCCTTGAACCCCACCAACCCACGTGACCGCTCCACGGACTGGGAGTCGGATCTGGTGCACCAATTCCGACAAAACCCGGAGACCAAAGAACTGGTGTCAGAGCGTGACAGCGCGACCGGACGCTTGCTGTATATCGCCAAACCGATACAGATCACCAACCCGGCGTGCCTGCGTTGCCACAGTGTGCCGGCTGCCGCACCGGTAACCATGATCAAGATTTACGGCGAGGCCAATGGCTTTGGCTGGAAGCACAACGAAATCATTGGCGCCCAGGTGGTGACAGTGCCGATGAGCATTCCGGTTGCCAATGCCCAGCGCGCGTTGAAGACCTTTATGGTGTCGCTTGCAGCGGTGTTTGTGGTGTTTTTTGTTGTGCTGAATGTGATGCTGAGTTGGTTCATCATCCGTCCGATTCGACGTATGTCGACCGCCGCAGACAGCGTCAGCACCGGAAATTTTGACGTGCCGGAATTCGCCGAAGGCGGCAAAGACGAGGTCTCGTTGTTGGGCGCGTCATTCAACCGCCTGCGCCGCAGCATTGAAAAGGCTATGCAGATGATCGAGCGGGATTCATGAAGGCGGCCCAATCACCAGACGTGGCAGCGCTATTGCCGGGGAAAACCGTTTTTGAGTACCAGATCGAGAAGGTACTGGGCGGCGGCGGGTTTGGCA
>FTFO01000172.1_pt1 | contig 12790 bp, 11 predicted proteins | sample 1640461 | NCBI WGS metagenome assembly FTFO01 (sample SAMEA3914814, study PRJEB12502) | metagenome | biome: forest; material: soil | place: USA | collected 2011-09-16 | depth 0.1 m
CTGGGGCGAGTTCGTCTACTCCTTCAGCGGCGTGATGGAGGTCAAGGTGGCAGAGCACCACTTTCTGGCGCCACCGCACTACGGCATCTGGTTGCCACCCGACTTGCAGCATGTGGGCTTGAACCGCCAGGCGGCCCACCACTGTTCGCTGTATGTTGCCCGCCAGGGTTGCAGCGTGTTGCCGCCCGCGCCTTGCGCATTGACCGTCAGCCCGCTGGCGCGCGCACTGCTGGAGCACCTGCGCCAGCAACCGCCCGCACAGGATGTGAACGGACCGATTGAGCGCCTGCTGCAGGTGCTGTTGGACCAGTTGGCCCAGGCACCACGTGCCGGCAGCTACCTGCCCAACTCAGATGATCCGCAACTCGGCGCGGTGCTGCGCATGCTGCAGGCACAACCGGGCGACAACCGCTCACTGCCGGAACTGGCGGATGCGGTTCACACCACAGAGCGCACGCTGATGCGCCGCGCCCAGCGCGACCTGGGTATGTCGCTGGCCGAATGGCGCCAGCGCCTGCGCGTGGTCAAGGCCATGCCCTTGCTGCAGGCCGGCCAGACCGTTGAAACCATTGCGCTGGACCTGGGCTATGGCAGTGCCTCGGCGTTTATCAGCATGTTCAAACGCCGCGTCGGCACCACGCCCGACGAATACCGGCGTGGTGGTTCACCTTAGACTCCATGCGCTACCCAAGGCAAACACCGAGTTCGGTGTTTTTGGCCGTGGTGTTTGCGCGCGTGGTCTATGGAACACGCCCTTTTGCGCCATCACGCGTTCCTTCACCTGAAATCCCTTGGCCTTTTGCTCGTCGGCCAAGCTCTGCAGGCTCACGGTTGCCAGGTACGACAACACGGTTGTCTGCAGCGCATCCCACAAATCCTGCGTCAATGCCTGTGCGCTTGCCGAGGTGTCGTCGCTGGCACCTGCGCTACGCAGGTCCGCACCATCTTCAATGGCACCAATGATGTCGGCCACGGAAATCGATTGCGCCGTGCGCGCCAGGGTATAACCACCACCCGGCCCGCGGGTGCTCTCCACCAGCGCGTGCTGGCGCAACTTGGCAAACATCTGTTCCAAATACGACATCGAAATACGGTGGCGTCGTGCCAGGTCGCCCAGCGGCACGGGTGTGGCGCTCTGGCGCAGGGCCAGGTCAATCATGGCGGCAATGGCAAAACGGCCTCGTGTACTCAAACGCATAGCATCTACTCCTCACAGCACGAAGGTGCTGCGTGGAGTGAAATATAGGCACGGAGACACTTCGTGTAAATTCGTATTTTTAACGACATTACTTCGGTTAATGCGAAGTAATATCACGCCATGAACTTCAAGCACCTGCACTATTTCTGGGTCACTGCCAAAGCCGGCGGCATCATGCGCGCCGGTGAGCAGTTGCACACGACCCCGCAAACCTTGTCCGGCCAGATCAAAATCCTGGAAGACTGGCTGGGCCGCAAGTTGTTCCGCAAAAATGGGCGCAACCTGGAGCTGACCGAAGACGGGCACCTGGCCATGGGTTATGCCGACCAGATCTTCACGCTGGGCTCGGAGTTGGAAGCGGCGGTGCGCAAAGCCCGTGGCGGCCATCTGCTGCTGGACTTCAAGGTGGGTGTGGCCGACTCGGTCACCAAGTCCATCGCCTACCGCTTGCTGGAGCCGGCACTGGCAGTGCCGGAGCCGGTGCGCCTGGTGTGTGTGGAGGGCAAATTCCCCGACCTGCTGGCACAGCTGGCGCTGAATCGGCTGGACCTGGTGATTGCCGATGAGCCCATGTCCAAGCGTCTCAATGTCAAGGCCTTCAACCACCCACTGGGGCGTACCGCCATGAGCTTTTTCTGTGCGCCGGCACTAAAGGCACAGTTGAAGGGCGCCTTTCCGCAATGCCTTAACGGCTTTCCGATGTTGATCCAGGGCACGCAGGCATCGGTACGCAAGCAGCTGGAAGGCTGGCTGCTACGCCACCGCGTCCACCCACGCATCATTGGTGAATTTGACGACGATGCGCTGCTGAGCGCCTTTGGTCGCGAAGGGCGTGGCGTCTTCATGGCACCAACGGTTATGGAACCCGACACGCTGGCGCAATATGGCGTGGCGCTGATTGGCCGAACCGAGGAATTGGTCGAGGAGTTCTTTGCCGTGTCGGTGGAGCGGCGTATCACCCACCCCTGTGTGGTGGCCATTACCGATTCGGCCCGGGGGCAATTGTTTAGTTGACCGGCTGGTGTTAGATGATTTGGTAATTTAGAACTGACTATTCAGTAGTTCCAGTTTTAACGATTGGCTTCCAGAATTCAATCCATCGCACTTTCGCGTTGCATGGTTTTGGAGCTCTGAATGGTCATCCGGTTTCCTTCGCGTCGTTTCTTTTCCACCCTGGTCGTCACCACGGTACTGGCTGGCGCCACGTTTGCCGCCCACGCCCAGAAGGCGGTCGAACTGTTGAATGTGTCCTACGACCCGACGCGCGAGTTGTACGTCGAATTCAATGCCGGGTTTGCCAAATACTGGAAGGCCAAGACCGGACAGGACGTCACCATCAAACAGTCGCACGGTGGCTCCGGCAAGCAGGCACGTTCCATCATTGACGGTCTGGACGCCGATGTGGCCACGCTGGGTTTGGCTGGCGACACCGATGCCTTGGTCAAGAATGGCGCCTGGCTGTCCGCCGACTGGCAAAAAAAATTGCCACATAATTCCTCGCCCTACACCTCGACCATCGTGCTGGCCGTGCGCCAGGGCAACCCCAAGGGTATCAAGGATTGGGATGATCTGATCAAGCCCGGGGTCAGCGTCATCACGCCCAACCCCAAGACGTCTGGCGGCGCGCGCTGGAACTACCTGGCGGCCTGGGAGTTTGCCAAACGCAAGTTCGGCAGCGATGCCAAGGCCAAGGAATTTGTCGCCGCGCTGTACGCCAATGTGCCGATTCTGGACACCGGCGCACGCGGCTCCACCATCACCTTTGCTCAGCGTGGCCAAGGCGACGTGCTGATCGCCTGGGAAAACGAAGCCTACTTGCTGGAAAAGGAATTTGGCGCCAAGTTCGACATCGTGAATCCGTCCTTGAGCATTCTGGCCGAACCTGCGGTCGCCGTTGTCGACAAGAACGTCGACAAAAAGGGCACCCGTGTGGTGGCGGAGGAATACCTGAAGTACCTGTACACCGAAGAAGGCCAGGACATCGTGGGCAAAAACTTCTACCGCCCAGCCGTGTCGGAAAAGGCCAAGGCCAAATACGCCAAGCAGTTTGCCAAGATCAATCTGTTCACGATTGACCAGGCCTTTGGCGGCTGGACCAAAGCGGACAAAGAGCATTTCGCCGACGGTGGCAGTTTTGACCAGATTTACGTCAAGAAATAACTTGCCGCACTGAGCAGCACAGGGAGACTCACGCATGACAGTTCTTTTGGTGGCGGGCAGCCCGTCCGAACACTCCCGCTCCGCAGCCGTGCTGGATGCCGTGCAACAGCGGCTGCAGTTTCGCGGTGTGAATGTGGAGCGTGTGCAGATTCGCGACCTGTCGCCCCAGGCTTTGCTGCTGGCAGACACCAGCCACCCGACCGTGGCCCATGCGTTGGCGCAAGTGGCAAGGGCCCGCGCCATCGTGGTCGCCACACCGGTCTACAAGGCTGCCTACAGCGGCGTGCTGAAGGTGTTTCTGGACCTGCTGGCGCAGAACGCCTTCAAAGGCAAATATGTGTTGCCACTGGCCACCGGTGGCAGCGCCAACCACATGCTGGCGCTGGACTATGCGCTGCGCCCCGTGCTGCAGTCATTGGGCGCCAGCCACATCCTGTCTGGCATCTACGCCACCGATGCGCAGGTCATCGTGCTGCCCGAGGGTGGCTACCAGGTGCTGGCGGACATTGCGCAGCGTCTGGATGACAGTGTGAATCTGTTGATTGCCGAAGCGCTGAAGGAAATCCCGCACGTGGCTGGACGCTTTGCGCCCGTGCACTTTTCACAGGTGCGATGTAGCGTCTAAAGCGTAACCCACACCACAGCCCTTGTTGAAACCCGCTGACGCGGCAAGGGCGCAGCTTTGCCCACGTATTCCTGAAAGTAGCCACACCATGCCGTTCTCAAAGAAACCAACTGCGCAGCCAGCACTGCAATGGACACGCCGACAGGCCCTTGCCGCCGGACTGATCACCGCCGCCGGTACCGGCAGTCAACTGGCCTGGGCACAGCCGGGCGGCCGCGTATTGCGTGTGGGCCATCAAAAAGGCTGGCTGTCCATATTGAAAGGCCGCGGCACCTTGGAGAAGGAACTGGCGCCGCTGGGTGTGTCCGTGCGCTGGACCGAATTCAACGCCGGGCCGGTGCAACTGGAAGCGTTAAATGTGGGTGCCATCGACTTTGGTGATGTCGGCGAAGCGCCGCCCATTTTTGCCCAGGCCGCCGGTGCACCCTTGGTCTATGCCGGTGCCACTGTGCCACGCCCGCATCTTGAGGCCATCGTCGTGCCCAAGGGTTCGAACATCAAGACCATCGCCGACCTGAAGGGCAAACGTGTGGCCTACAACAAGGGCTCCAACGTGCAGTACTTTTTGGTCAAGCTGCTGGAGAAAAATGGGCTCACGTACGGTGACGTGCAGTCCATCCACCTGGCGCCGGCCGATGCACGTGCAGCGTTCGAGAAGGGCGCTGTCGACGCCTGGATCATCTGGGACCCGTTCTTGGCCGCCGCGCAAAAGACGCTGGACGCCCGCTTGCTGCTGGACGCCACTGGCGTCGTCAACAACCGCGCCTACTACTTCACGTCGCGCGACTACGCCAGCCGCAACACCGATGTACTGAAGATCGCCATTCGCCAGATCAACGACATCGACATCTGGGCTTCCAAAAACAAGATTGCGGCTGCGAAGGAACTGTCGCAGGTGCTGGGGCTGGACACCAGCATCACCGAGCTGTACCTGAACCGCTCCGACTTTGGCACGGCGCCAGTGAACAGCGCCATCCTTGCAGAGCAGCAAAAAATAGCCGACACGTTTTTCGACCTCAAGCTGATTCCCAAAAAGCTCAACCTGCTGCATGCCGCACCGGTGGACCTGGGTTAGAGCCAGTCTGACGTCTGACAAGGAGCCACGCCATGCCCACGCCCACCGACCCCACACAACGCTACCGCCAGCGCCTGCTGGGTCTGCTGTCCATGACGGCGGGCCTGTGGAGCCTGAGTGGACCAATCGCCGTGCGCCAGGCCTGGGCCCAATCGGCCCCGGCCAAAGCGCCCGAACAATTGCGCATTGGCTACCAGAAGTCAGCGGTCAACCTGGTGGTGCTGAAGCAGCAGGGCGCATTGGAAAGGCGCTTTCCCACCACCCGCATCCAGTGGATTGAATTCCCGGCAGGACCCCAATTGCTGGAGGCCTTGTCGGTTGGCGCATTGGAGTTCGGTTTTACGGGTGATTCGCCACCGGTGTTTGCGCAGGCAGCCGGTAAGGACCTGGTCTACGTCGGGGCCGAGCCATCCAAGCCAGAGAGCTCAGCCATTTTGGTGCAACGCGGCTCGGCCATTCGTACGCTGGCGGAACTCAAGGGCCACAAAGTGGCACTGCAAAAAGGGTCGAGTGCGCACTACCTTCTGGTGCGGGCACTGGACAAGGCCAACCTGAAGTGGTCCGACATCCAGCCCATCTACCTGGCACCAGCGGACGCACGCGCCGCGTTTGAGCGCGGCAGCGTGGATGCCTGGGCCATCTGGGACCCCTTCTTTGCCGCCACCGAACTGGCTATCCAGCCAAAGATACTGGTCACCGGGCGCGGCTTGTCCGGCAACAACTCGTTTTATCTGGCGTCTGTGCCATTCGCGCAGCAACACCCGCAGGCCATTGCCACGCTGTTCCAGGAACTGACGCAGGCCGATCGCTTTGTGCAAGACAACCGACCCGAGGCCATCAAGCTGATCGCGGCCTTGAGCGGTCTGGACGCGGGCGTCGTCAGCCTTTTTTTGCAACGCCGGCCCCGTTCGCCCGCAGGGCCTTTGAGTGAGCAACTGCTGGCGGAACAACAGCGCGTGGCCGACGCGTTTGCCGCGCTTGCGCTCATTCCCAAACCGGTGCGCGTGGCCGACATCGTTTGGAAACCCACACAACTGGCCCTGACAACTCCGACCTCTCGTTAAAGGAATCCGCTATGAACGTTCTATGGTTTCTCCCCCTGCATGGTGATGGCCGCTACCTGGGTACTCAGCAGGGTGCACGCGCCGTCGATCTGCATTACCTGAAGCAGATTGCCCAGGCCGCTGACGAACTGGGCTACAGCGGCGCGCTGCTGCCCGTCGGGCGCTCGTGCGAAGACCCGTGGATTGCAGCAGCCAGTCTGATTGCCGTGACAAGGCGTCTGAAATTCTTGGTGGCACTGCGCCCCACAACCATCTCGCCGACATCGGCAGCACGCCAGGCGGCGACCTTTGACCGCCTGAGTGAAGGGCGTTTGCTGGTCAACATTGTGGCCGGTGGGGACTCTGGCGATCTTGAGGCCGACGGCACCTTCCTCACCCACGACGAACGCTACGAGCACGCCAGTGAATTCATCAGCATCTGGACGCGCTTGCTGGCCGGTGAAGAAGTCACGCACCAGGGCAAGCATCTGCAGGTCAACAAGGCCAAGCTGCTGTTCCCACCGGTGCAACGGCCACATCCCCCGATCTATTTTGGCGGCTCATCGAACGCCGCGCATGACCTGGCGGCCGAGCAAGTGGAGTTGTATTTGACCTGGGGTGAACCACCCGCCGAGGTTGAGAAGAAGTTTGCCGATGTGCGCAAGCGCGCAGCAGCGCTGGGCCGCACCGTGCGGTTTGGCGTGCGCCTGCATGTCATACCGCGCGAAACCAACGACCTGGCCTGGGCCGCAGCCGAAGACCTGATCAAGCACCTGGAAGACGCGACCATTGCCAAGGCCCAGTCCGGTTTTGCCAATATGGATTCTGAAGGCCAGCGCCGCATGCGCGCGCTGCACGGTGGCAGCCGCTCCAAGCTGGAGATCAGCCCCAATCTGTGGGCTGGCGTCGGCCTGGCGCGCGGTGGTGCTGGCACGGCCCTGGTCGGCGATGGCGAGACGATTGCCCGCCGGCTCAAGGAATACCAGGATATCGGTGCCGACACCTTTGTGCTGTCGGGCTATCCGCATCTGGAAGAAGCCTACCGCTTTGCCGAACTGGTGTTTCCGCACATCGGCATTGTGGCTCCGTCTAGGCTGGAGAACCCGCATCTGGTCAGCCCCTTTGGCGAAGTCGTGGGTACCAACCATGTTCCTGCACAGGCCAGCGCCAGTGCCACGCCCGCACCATTGCGCGCGGCCTGAGTCGTGCCATGCATGTGACCGCATCTACCTGCATCTACTCGCATTGACGAATGGCTATGAACCAAACGCTAAGAGAACTGCAAACCACGCCGGCTGCCAGTGTGCACCCGGAGCAGCCGTGGCCTGGGCCATCGCTGGGATTTCACGTACCCGAAGGCGATGCGCTGGCGGGCGCGCTGCATGCCGTGGGCCAGGCTGCACGCGCGGTCGGGCAGCGGCTGATCCCCTGGATCGTGCCGCTGCTACTGGTCGTGGCATGGCAAGTTGCCAGCGCCTCGGGTTGGATGTCGACCCGGGTATTACCGGCACCGCTGGATGTGCTCAGCGCAGCCTGGACGCTGGCCGAGTCCGGCGAACTGTGGACCCACGTCAAGGTGAGTGCCGCGCGGGCATTGGCCGGCCTGGCCATTGGCGGTGGGCTGGGCCTGGTATTTGGCTTGCTCACCGGCTCTGTGCGCATCTTTGAGACCTTGCTGGACTCCACGATCCAGATGCTGCGCAACATCCCGGCGCTGGCAATGATTCCATTGGTCATTCTGTGGTTTGGCATTGATGAGTCGGCCAAGTTGTTTTTGATTGCTGTGGCTGTGTTCTTTCCGATCTACCTCAACACCTTCCATGGCATCCGCAATGTAGACCCGGGCTTGATCGAGATGGGGCGAACCTATGGTTTGTCGCGCTGGGGCTTGTACAGCCAGATCATTCTGCCGGGCGCGTTGTCGAGCATTCTGGTGGGCCTGCGTTTCTCTCTGGGTCTGATGTGGGTGATTTTGATCGTGGCTGAAACCATCTCGGCACAGGCTGGCATTGGCTACTTGACGATGAATGCCCGGGAGTTTCTGCAGACCGACATCGTGCTGGTGGGCATCCTGTTGTATGCGGCCCTGGGCAAGCTGGCCGACTGGTTTGCCCGGGCGCTGGAAGCCTATTGGCTGCGCTGGCACCCGGGTTACCAAAGTGCTGCATAGACGCGGCATTGCTGACATCACCACGTACACAACCCATTCCATCTGCAGGACACTTCGATGAACGCGTCGCTCCATCCATCACAGCCACCGCGCGCCGGTGTCGCACTCTCGCTGCGTGCTGTTGGCAAGAACTATGACCAACGTGTCGTATTGCGCGGCGCTCAACTAACCATAGAACCAGGACAGTTTGTTGCCATTGTTGGGCGCAGCGGCTGTGGCAAGAGCACCTTGCTGCGCCTGGTGGCGGGGCTGGAAGACACCAGTGCCGGCAGCATCGCCGTAGATGGCAAGCCATTGAACGGACTGTCACCAGACACCCGCATCATGTTTCAGGAGGCACGCCTGCTGCCCTGGAAGCGCGTGGTCGACAACGTTGCGTTGGGCTTGCCCGAGCAACAGCGCGGCGCGGCGCGCCAGGTGCTGGAGCGGGTGGGCCTGAGCGACCGCGGCAAAGACTGGCCAGCGCGCCTGTCTGGCGGCCAGCGCCAACGTGTGGCGCTGGCGCGCGCACTGGTGCACCAGCCACGGCTGTTGCTGCTGGACGAGCCGCTGGGTGCGCTGGACGCGCTGACCCGCATCGAGATGCAGCGTCTGGTTGAAAGCCTTTGGCAGAGCGCGGGCTTTACCGCACTGCTGGTCACGCATGACGTGCAAGAGGCGGTCGCGCTGGCCGACCGCGTGATCCTGATCGAAGACGGCCAGATCGTGCTGGACGAAACCATTGCCTTGCCGCGCCCACGCACCCATGGTGATGCAGCGTTTGCGGCATTGGAGAAGCGCATCCTGGATCGGGTGCTGCAAAAGCCAGATGCCGCACCCGAGAGCGTCGATACCCACTGGCTAGGCCAACTCGCGCACGGCCTGCGCTGGGCAGTCTAGATAAATTTTCTAACGGACTTTTCAAGGAGAAAACCATGTCCATTCAAGCCATCAACGTTCGCAACCAATTCAAAGGCAAGGTCAAGGAGATCATCCGGGGCGACGTGGTCTCGGAGATCGATGTCGAGACGCCCTGGGGCATCGTCACCTCGGTCATCACCACGCGCTCGGTGGACCAACTGGACCTGAAGATCGGCAGCGATGTCGTGGCCCTGGTCAAGTCCACCGAAGTGTCGATCGCCAAGCTGTGAATTTTCAGCAACTGCGGTCTGTCAAGGAGACGGTGCAATGTGGCTTCAACCTCACCGAAGTCGCCACCCTGCTGTGCACGTCGCAACCCGGTGTCAGTCGACAGATTCGGGAATTGGAAGATGAGCTGCGGGTGGCGATCTTCGTACGCGTCGGCAAGCGGCTGACCGGGTTGACTCCGCCAGGTGCGGCCCTGCTGCCCATCGTCGAGCGCCTGCTGCTGGATGCGCAGAATCTCAAGCGTGCCGGTGACGATTTCACCTCCCGCATGGAAGGCCAGTTGTCGGTGGCGGCCACGCACTCGCAGGCACGCTACGCATTGCCGCACGTGGTGCGCGACTTCCGGCAGAACTTTCCCAAGGTCACGCTGCACCTGCGCCAGGGCTCACCCAAACAGGTGGCTGCGATGCTGCTGTCCGGCGAGGCTGATATTGGTGTGGCGACCGAAGCACTGGCGGATTTTCCACAACTGGTCACGCTGCCGTGCTACCACTGGACCCACAGCATTGTGGTGCCACCGGGGCATCCGCTGCTGGGGCACACGGGCCAGGTCACGCTGGAGCAATTGGCCCGCTACCCCATCATCACCTATGAGCAGGGCTATACCGGGCGCTCGCACATCGATGAAGCCTTTGCCGCCCATGGTCTGCATCCCGACGTGGTGCTGACCGCCATGGATGCGGACGTCATCAAGACCTATGTGGAGCTGGGTATGGGTGTGGGCATTGTGGCTTCGGTGGCGCTGGACGGCGAGCGCGACAAGAACCTGCGCATTCTGGATGCCGGCCATCTGTTCCAGATCAATGTGACCCGACTGGGCCTGCGCCGCGGTGCCTGGCTACGTGGCTATGCCTACAGCTTTATTGAAACCTTTGTCCCCACGCTGACCCGCGACGTGGTCGCCAAGGTGCTGGCAGACGCCCCCCTGGACACAAACCAAATATAGATATGCGGATTCATTCGTTCGCATAACGAACCCCACTGTTTAGATTCGTAGGTTCTGAAGAAGAAGTTTATGAGTGAGTTAGCAACTAGAGCGATGATGAGAAATTCCAAGACGACACCGCGATCACGGATTGCGGCAAATAACCTCCAAACCAAGCGCTCGCCAGCAGGTGACCGTTTGATCATGAGCGCGACCGGTGTTGCAGTCGGCATCTGCTTGTTGGCGGCCACGACGGCCCAGGCTGCAGAACCTGCAACGGAAGTTGCCAGCACCGATGCCACAGTGCAGGTGGCTGCGCTGGACGCCGTTGTCGTGCAGGCGCGCAGCCGCGCCGAATTGATACAGGATGTGCCCATTCCAGTATCCGCCATCTCCGCCAAGACACTGCAAGACAACAACGCCGTGGCGTTTCAGGACTTTGCCAAGCTGGCTCCCAATCTGGCCGCGCACGTGCCGAATGCCCGGCAGACCAGTATCTCGATTCGCGGCGTGGGTAAGAACACGGCCAATGACGCGTTGGAGCCCAGTGTCGGCGTCGTCATTGATGGCGTACCTAGCGCCTTTATCGCCCAGTCATGGGGCAACTTTGCCGACCTCGATCACGTTGAGGTCTTGCGCGGCCCCCAGGGCACCTTGCTCGGCAAGAACACCACACTGGGTGTCGTCAACATCGTCACCAAGACCCCAAGCTTCAAGCCGGAATCTGATTTTGAATTGGGACTGGGCGAACACAACGCGGCCAGCCTGAAAGCCAGCGTTGGCGGCTCCATTCAGGACGGCGTGCTGGCCTACCGTGCATCGGTGTTTGCAGAAAAGCGCGATGGTCCGTTCAAGAACATCGCGCCTGACCAGAGCAATGAGACCTTTGGTGAGCGCAACCGGTCCGGCGCACGCCTGCAGTTCCTGCTGTTGCCCAGTGCCGATTGGTCGGTCCGCGTCATTGCCGATCACCAGGAGTCCGCTGAGCTGATCGCCTTCACCGACCCCGCCTTGTTCGGTGACCCGAACCAGTTCCCGAATGGCGCCTCGCGCACGGCGGGCACTGGCACGACGTATACCTCGCGCCTGTCACGGTCGTGGTTCGGCAACTACCAGCCACTGGTCACGGACTGGAACACGGTCGACAACAGCGGCTCGCGCCCGACCACCAGCGCATCCAACGGGCTGTCGGCTGAAGTCAACTGGAGTGTCGACGACCTGACACTGACGTCCATCACGGCCTACCGCGACTCGCTGTTCGATGCCAAGAATGCCAACTGGTCGCAGTTCAACATCACGCACTTTGGCGCCTTGATCAAACAGAAGCAGGTGTCGCAGGAACTGCGTTTAAGCTCCATTTTGGGCAAAAAACTGGACTATACGGCTGGCATCTATTTCCTCAATTCGCAAGTGGATGCGACGGACCGCAACCTGTTTGGTGGCGATGCCGGCGCGTTCTATGCCACGCCTGCCAACTACAACACGCTGATCACCTCACCGGTGGGTAAATTGCTGCTGCAGGACTCGTTGAAAGGCCTGTTCACCAACCTGCCAGCCGCGCCCAATACGAAAAGCCTGGCCGAGTTTGGACAACTGAACTGGCACTTCGACGACAAGGCCACACTGACCGTGGGCTTGCGCCGAAACCAGGAGGACAAGGACAACAGCTACAACAAGTTCATCGCGACCGACTCGGCGCTGCTTGGCAACCTGGCTGCGACCACATTCGATGCAGCTGGCAACGCCATTGGCGGTGTCTACAGCGGTGCTACTGCGGCACAAATCGCCGCTGCCAAATCTGTGCGCCTGACCCAGTTGTCGTCGGTGGGCCCCATTGCCGGCCAACCCATCAATGCCACGTCGTATGCCGGCCTGATCAACCCCAGCTACAAGCTGAGCAAGGACATCTTGCTGTACGCATCGTTGGGCTATGGTGAGAAGTCGGGCTCGGTGCAATTCAACACCAGTACGCTCACGCCGCAGAATGTGGACCCCGAGAAGGCGCTCGACTTTGAACTGGGATTGAAGTCCAGCCTGCTGGACCACAAGCTGGTGTTGAACCTCAATCTGTACCAGACGCAGATTCGCGACTACCAGCAAAACCTAACGATTGTCGACGCGACCACGACCACCGGCTTTCGCACCTATCTGGGTAACGTCAAAGGGGTATTGCTGCGCGGCATCGAGGTCGATGGCTCATATGCGGTGGACAGAAACCTGAACCTCAACTTTAGTGGCGCCTACAACGACGCCACCTACTCGGACTTCAGCAACGCGCCCTGCGCGGCAGACATCTCCGGCCAACCCGGCGGCCAGCAGCAGTGTGACTACACCGGCCGGCAACTCCCGTTTGCGCCCAAGCTGACTGCGGCAGTTGGTGTTGACTACCACCTGCCCCTTTCCAGCAACTACGTGTTGCATGCGTTTGGCAACGTGGCCTACCGTGGTGGGGCCAACTACAACGCC
>FTFO01000239.1_pt1 | contig 12673 bp, 8 predicted proteins | sample 1640461 | NCBI WGS metagenome assembly FTFO01 (sample SAMEA3914814, study PRJEB12502) | metagenome | biome: forest; material: soil | place: USA | collected 2011-09-16 | depth 0.1 m
CTTTCAGAATGACATGGCCCATGGCCATGGCTACGGCAGCGTCGGTGCCCTGTTTGGGTTTCATCCAGATGTCCGACAGCTTGGCCACCTCGGAGTAGTCGGGCGTCACCGCCACGGTCTTGCAGCCCTTGTAGCGTACCTCGGTGAAGAAATGGGCATCCGGTGTACGCGTCTGCGGCACATTGGAGCCCCAGGCGATGATGAAGCTGGAGTTGTACCAGTCGGCCGACTCGGGCACGTCAGTCTGCTCCCCCCAGATTTGCGGGCTGGCCGGTGGCAGGTCGCAGTACCAGTCGTAAAAGCTCATGCACACGCCGCCAATCAAACTCAAGTAGCGACTGCCGGCTGCGTAGCTGACCATGGACATGGCGGGAATCGGTGAGAAGCCGATGATGCGGTCCGGGCCATGCTGCTTGATGGTGTAGACGTTGGCAGCGGCCACCATCTCGTTGACCTCGTCCCAACTGGAGCGCACGAAGCCACCCAGTCCGCGCACGCTTTGGTACTGGCGGCGTTTGTCGTCGCTTTGCGCGATGGAGGCCCAGGCATCGACCGGGTCCAGCGCAATGCGCGCCTCGCGCCACAGCTTGAGCAGCCGGCCCCGCACCAACGGATATTTGACGCGGTTGGCGCTGTACAGGTACCAGCTGTAGCTGGCGCCACGTGCGCAGCCCCGCGGCTCGTGGTTGGGCATGTCCCAGCGGGTACGGGGGTAGTCGGTCTGCTGGGTTTCCCAGGTGACGATGCCGCCCTTGACGTAAATCTTCCACGAGCACGATCCGGTGCAGTTCACGCCGTGGGTGGAGCGCACGATCTTGTCATGCGCCCAGCGGTCGCGGTAGGCATCTTCCCAGGTGCGGTCTTCACCATTGGTGACGCCGTGCGCACCGGAAAACGTTTCAGTGGGTTTGGAGAAATACGTGAGTCGGTCCAGAAAGTGGCTCATGGGGTACCTCGGTGGAAATGCAGAAGAAGTGCGATAGACAGGGCAGGGCGGCTCATGGGTTTTTGATCTCGGAACCGGCACGCAGGTAGAACCACCAGTTCAACACCAGGCACACGGCATAGAACACGGCAAAGCCATACATCGCATACTGTGGTGTGCCGGCCTTGATCTGGTCGCCAATCACGATGGGAGCGACAAAGGCGCCGTAGGCGGCGATGGCCGAGGTCCAGCCCAGCACCGGGCCGGCCTGTTGGCGGTCAAAGATCACGCCGATGGTGCGAAACGTCGAGCCATTGCCAATGCCGCTGGCGGCAAACAACACGATGAACAGGCCCAGGAACATCGGGAAATACTGCTCTGGTGTGGCCGATGCGTAGGCCTGCATCATCACGTAGCCCACCCAGGCCGATGCCACCACCATCACGGCGGAAATGATTTCAGTGACGATGGAGCCGCCGACCTTGTCAGAAATCCAGCCGCCAATGGGGCGCACCGCTGCGCCCACAAAGGGGCCAATCCAGGCATAGGCCAGAATCGTCGGCGCATTCGGGTTGTTCACGGTATGGCGCATGATGCCGGCCGCGTCCGGCAAATGGCTGATGCCGAAGATGACCTTCATCGCCAGTGGCAAGGCCATCGAAAAACCGATGAACGAGCCGAAGGTGACGATGTACAGGGCAGTCAACGACCAGGTGTGCTTGTCCTTGAAGATCGCAAACTGCCTGGTGACGTTTTCCTTCATGGCGCCAAAGGCCGCCAGCTTCATGATCATCAGTGCGCTGATGACGTCCAGCGGAATCGCCACCCACATATTGATCAGGCCAATGCCAGTCGGCTTGGGCAGGTACAGGTACAGGCCCAGCATGGACGGGATAAAGGCCAGCGTGTAGAGCCAGGTGATCTTGGCAAACGCCACCAAGGGGTGGCCGGCCTCAGGCGTCACGGTCTTCAGATTGTTCATGCCGAACCAGCACAGAATCGACAGCGGCACCAGCGACAAGACCCAGGCGAAGCCGGCGTTCTGGATCCAGGTGGGGGTGCCAGCGGCAATCTTGCCAAAGATCCAGCCGCTGTCCTTGGCCAGTGTCATGGAATCCCCGCCAAAGCTGCCAAAGATGGACAGGGTCATGACCAGGGGGATCACGATCTGCATCGTGGTCACACCGAAATTGCCCAGGCCTGCGTTCAATCCCAAGGCCGTGCCTTGCAGCCGCTTGGGAAAATAGGTGCTGATGTTGGACATGCTGGACGCAAAATTGCCGCCGCCCACGCCCGACCACAGCGCCATCAACTGGAAGGCCCACAGCGGCCAGTCCTTGTGCTGCAGCACGATGCCGGTGCCAATGGCCGGAGCCAGCAGCATGGCCGTGGTCAGGAAGATGGTGTTGCGCCCGCCCGCCAGCCGGATCAGGAACGACGCCGGGATGCGCATCGTGGCCCCAGCAATGCCAGAGATGGCCGTCAGCGTGAACAGTTCAGCCTGGGTAAACGGGAAGCCCAGGTTCATCATCTGCACAGTGATGATGCCCCACATGCCCCACACGGCAAAGCCGCAGAGCAGGGCAGGCACCGAGATCCAGAGATTGCGGTAGGCAATTTTCTTGCCGGTGGACTCCCAAAATGCTTCATCTTCCGGGCGCCAGTCGGCAACGTCGGCGCCGGATGTTTGCGGGGTGTTCATAGTGTGCTTTCGTTAGAAAAGTGAGAATCAGTTCTGCAGGCTGAAGGTGGTGGCCTTGTTGCCCATCAGCTCGCTGCGGCGGACTTCGGTCCAGTACATCCAGATCAGCGAGACCCAGACCACGCCATACATCAGCATGAAGGCGCTGGAGCGGATGCCGGTCAGATCCATCAGTGCGCCGAACAGGATCGGCAGTACAAAGCCGCCCAGGCCACCGGCCAGACCGACGATGCCGCTGATGGCGCCAATGTTGCTGGTGTAGTCGTCGCTGATGTATTTGAAGACGCTGGCCTTGCCAAAGGCAAACGCAATGCCCAGTGTGAACATCAGCGCGGTGAACATGTAAATGTTCAGGCCAATGTGAAAGGTCTTGGGGCCGCTGATGGTGGCAATGGTGAAGTCGGTCTGTGGGTAGCTGAGCAGGAACAGGCAAATCCAACTGACCCACAGCACCCACCAGGTCACGCTGTGGGCGCCATACTTGTCCGACATCCAGCCGCCCACTGCACGCAGCACGCCGCCGGGCAATGAGAAGCAGGCCGCCAACAAAGCCGCTGTGCGGATTTCCAGACCGAACTCGCCGACGTAGTACTGCACCATCCACAATGACAGTGCGACATAGCCGCCGAACACGATGCTGTAGTACTGGCAGTACTTCAGAACCCGAGGGTCTTTCAGCGCCTTCAACTGGTCCATGAACTTGACGTTACTGGGCACCAGATGCGTCGGGTCGCTGTAGCTCAACAACCAGAACAGCACTGCGGTGCCGAGCATGATGGCAGCGTAGACCTGGGGCACCATGGTCCAGCCAAAGGCCACAACCAGCGCCGGTGCGACAAACTTGTTGACCGCCGCGCCGGAATTGCCGGCGCCATAGACACCCATCGCGAAGCCCTGCTGCTTCTTGGGAAACCAGCGGGCCACGTAAGGTGTGCCGACCGAGAACGAACCACCGGCCAGACCGACAAACAAACCAATGGTCAAAAAGTGCCAGTAGGCCGTGGCGTAGGCCATCAGGTAAATGGCCGGCACGGTGATGGCCATCAGGGTGCCCATCACCACGCGGCCACCAAACTTGTCGGTCCAGATGCCCAGCGGCACGCGGATCAGCGAACCGGTGAGAACTGGCGTGGCCATCAACAGGCCGAACTGTGTGGAGTTGAGATCGAGTGCTTTTTTGATCGGTATGCCGATGACGCCAAACATCATCCACACCATGAAGCACACGGTGAATGCCAGGGTACTGACAATCAGCACCGACAGGGCTTGCCCTTTTTTCGTCATATCCAATACTCCGTAGTAACCTGGATATGACTGTAGGTTTCAACGCCTCAAAGCGGTATCCCCCAATGGGACGTAGCCGCTGTGCGCTGAAGAACTAGCCTTTTGTGCGTGCCCTAGTTCTCTGGTACTAGTGGCCCCGGTAAACGCAAGACCCTTGCGTTAGATCAAATGGTTTTCGCTGGCTATGACGGCAGCATGGACACGTGAACTGACGCCCAATTTGCGCAGTATGTGTTGCACATGGATCTTGACCGTGGTCTCGGCAATGCCGTAGTCGCGGGCAATCTCCTTGTTGCTGGCGCCCTGTGCCACGCCGCGCAGAATATCGCGCTCGCGCGGTGAGAGCCCATCCAACGGGCCGACCGGCGTTACAGGCTCGTCAACGGACGCGGGTGGTGGCGCTCCGTTGCTGGCGACGCCCCGGTAGGCCGCGACCAGCTTGCTGGTCATCTCAGGTGCAATCACGCTTTCCCCGCGCACGGTGCGCACGATGGCGCTGATCAGGGCATCACCCTCGGTGGTCTTGAGCAGGTAGCCTGCGGCGCCACCGCGCAATGCGCTGGCCAGATCGGCTTCGTCTTCACTGACGGTCAGCATCACGATGCGGGTGGCCGGTGCGGCCTCCAGCAGGGCCGGCAAGGCGTCCACGCCGTTGACGCCAGGCAAATGGTTATCCAGCAAAATCAGGTCGGGTTGCAGCTCCTGCGCGCGGCGCAGTGCCTGGCTGGCGTCACCCGCATCGCCGACCACCACGACCTGGGGGTCCCGCGCCAGTAGGGCCATCAGACCCCGGCGAAACAAGGTGTGGTCATCGACCACCAGAATGCGAATCGGTGTGGCAGCGGTTGGGGTATCGGGGCTCATGCGGAAACCATGGTGTGGGACGGGTTTTGTGCCAGCGCCGGTGCTGGCAAGCTCAGAATGATGGAGCTGCCGCGCGTGGGCGTGCTGACCACCTCCAGCGTGGCGCCAATGCGCTGGGCCCGCTCGGTCATGATGCGCAAGCCAACATGGGTTTCGTCCATCGTCTTGTGATCAAACTGGAACCCCACGCCATCGTCGCGGACCTCAAAGCGCCACACCGGTTGCTGCTGCACGTCCAACCACACCATGGACGCGTGCGCGTGCTTGCGTACATTGCTCAAGGCCTCTTGCACGATATGCAGCACCTGAATCTGCAGGTCGGGTGACAGCGGCATGCCGTGGCCGGATATGGCCAGCGCCGCCTTCAGGCCAGTCTGGTGCTCAAACTTGAGCAGCGTGGTGGCCAAAGCCGGTTCTATGTCCTCGGTGTTGGTGCGGGTCCGGAAGTGCATCAGAAGTTCCCGCACGTCACCATAGCTTTCACGCACACCCAGGTCGATTTCTTCCAGCACTTGCTGAATGCGGGTGGGCGACCCCTGCTTCAATGCATCGCGCATCAGTTGCACCTGGATTTTCAGAAACGCCAGCGACTGCGCGATGGAGTCGTGCAGCTCGCGCGCCAACAGGTGGCGCTCTTCGGACACTGCCGCTTCCTTTTCCAGCGCGTTGAGGCGCAGGTTCTCCATTGCGCTGGCCAGGTGGCTGTTCAGCGCTTCCAACAGCGAGCGTTCCGACTCCGATGGCGACACCTTGGCATTGAAGAACAGATCCACTTCGCCCATGGTTTTTTCATGCAGGCGAATGGGCACACTGACCACCGTGCTGAAGCCGGCTTTGGCGCAGTGCTGCAGGCTGTTGGCTGTCATGTCTTGAATCGGGATAACCTTCAGGTGCCCCGACAGCAGGGGCGTGCCGCAATGGCAGTCTCCGGCTTTCAAGCAATGCTCCTCATTGACCATGGCACTGGTGAGTCCGCTGGCGGCCAGCATCAGGTAGCGTTGGTTGGATTGGTCCGACCATCGCAACGCCACACCGTCGGCATGTGCGATACGCATCACGCGCTGCGCGTAGTCCTGCGCCAACTCGTCCAGCGATGTGGCGCGGGCCACTAGCGAGGTAACCGCATACAGAGACTCCAGCCGCTCGCGCTTATCTTCCAGTTCTGCGGTCTTTTCCAAAACCTTGCTTTCCAGGTTGCGGTACATGGATTGCAAGTGCTCGGCCATGCCATTGAAGCCATCGGCCAGCGTGCCAAATTCGTCGGACGTGACGATGTCGACCCGGGCACCCAGATCGCCGCCCAATATTTTCTGAATTGCCTGCTTGAGCGCATTCACCGGTTCCAGCACAAACAGGTAGCCGGTAAAGAGCAGGGTAGAGGCACCCAACACCGCCAGCACCAGGATGCACATTTGCAAGATATGCAGGATGGCGGTCCAGCGCGCCATATGGTCTTCGATGCCGGCGACCAGTTGGTCAATGTCCGCGACAAAGCTGGTAGTTTGCAGGTGCAGGTTGCCATTGTCCGGTGCACTGTTGTTCAGCGATTGGGCCTGAAACTGCTTCCAGTCGCTGGTTACCTGGGCAAAGCGCGCACTGACTTTGTCGTCCCAAGGTACGAACAAGGGGCGTTCGGGGTCGCCGGTTTTCAGCGTCGCCAGACTGTTGTCAAATTCCTGCTTCAAAGGCACCAGTGCGCTAGGTTCGCCGGTGCCCACGACCAGGGCCATGCGAAAGGCCTGCATGCGCATGCGACCAGCCTCGTTCACAGCTGCCGCACCGCCATCCAATTGCCAGGAGACCCATAGGGTTGCCACCGTCGAAAACAAGGCCAACAGCAAGAAAGGCGTGCCCACCAAGGCCAGTTTGGAGCCCAGTCCCCAGCGGGATTGAAAAAGTTTCATGCCTTGGATGCTAGGTCCACTGGCCGGCGCCCGTATTGACCTGGGTCAAGTTGGCGCGTCGGGCGCCGCATCGGGCGATTGATTTAGCGAATGGTGGGCGCCAGTTCACGCAGGGCATCGGCCGCGATCCAGCGAGCGGACTTGGTGTTTTGCTGCTGGATGCGTTTGGCCGCCGCAATGGCCTGTATGCGCAGCGCCGCATTGCGTTTTCCGATCTGGCGCAAGGCCCAGTTCACGGCTTTTTTTACAAAATTGCGTTCATCATGCGCGGCGGCCTCCACCAGCGCCAGCGCTTCAATAAATTGCGCATCACTGGCCGCTTTGTCATGAACGGCCAATGTGGCCAACAGGGAAAATGCGGCGCGACGCACAAATTCGTCCTTGCGATCAGCCCAGGCATCAACCTTGCGCCAGGCCAACGGGGACTTCACAAACGCATTCAAGCAGGTTTGGTCGCACACGTCCCAGGCAGCAAAGCCCTTGACCCAGGCATCCATCTGGCGCGACGTGAACAGAGCCGGTTCGGCCACCATGCTGGCGACAATGCGGGCATCGGGAATGCCGGTGTCCCACAACGCCTGCGCCAACGCATGGTCACGACCCAAGGTCCGCGCCAGACCGCGCATGGCCGGCACCGACAGGCCCAGGCGACCGTCGCCGGTGATGCCGAAGCGTGCCATGCCTGCAAGTTCCTGCGGTCGGGCGTTCTGCCGCAGCAGGTCCAACGCAGTGTCCAGACGTGCAGATGCGGCCACGCTGCAGGCTACTTCAGCAATCGCAAACCATTGCTTGGCGTATCAGTAGCCCAATGCCAACCCAGTATTGCGCCGCGGGTCGTTGGCGCCATAGAAACGGTTGCTGCCTACGGGCTTGCCTTCCAGCGACGGCGCACCCACCAAAATGGTCGCCAGGTGGTTGGCTGGTTGCGGGGCGCCAAACTTGTGGCCCATGCCCTCCAGAATCTTGCGCGTGTCGGGGCTCAGACCAAAAACATCAACATTGGTCAAGTCTGGCAGCCATTGCTGGTGAAAGCGTGGTGCATCCACTGCCTCTTGCACATTCATGCCGTAGTCGATGACGTTCAGAATGGTATGCGTCACGGCCGTGATGATGCGGCTGCCGCCCGGCGTTCCGACCACCATCACCGGTTTGCCATCGCGCGAGACGATGGTCGGGCTCATGGAGCTTAAGGGGCGCTTGCCAGGGGCGATGGCATTGGCCTCACCCTGCACCAGGCCATACATATTGGGTACGCCGATCTTGACGGTAAAGTCATCCATCTCATTGTTCAGCAACACGCCGGTGCCGCCCACCGTAACCTTGGCGCCAAACCAGTCGTTCAGCGTATAGGTAACGGCCACCGCATTTCCGTTCTTGTCGACGATGGAGTAGTGGGTGGTGTTGTTGCCTTCGTGCGGGGCCACGCCTGGCTTCATGTCCTTGGAAACGCCGGCCTTGTTCGGGTCGATGGCTGCGCGAATGCTGGCAGCATAGTTTTTGTCCAGCAGACGATCCAGCGGGTTTTTGACAAAGTCGGGGTCACCCAGATAGCTGTTGCGGTCCAGGTAGGCATGGCGCATGGCTTCAATCTGGTAGTGCACGCCCTGGGCCGAGCGAAAGCCCAATTCTTTGAGCGGGTAGCCTTCCACGATGTTCAGAATTTCGCAGATCACCGCGCCGCCCGAACTGGGCGGTGGTGCCGACACCACGTGGTAGCCGCGGTAGTCGCATTCCACCGGCGCCATTTCACGCACGGTGTACTGGTCCAGGTCGGCCTGGCTCAAAATGCCTTTGCCAGCCTGGCTGGAGGCAACCAGGGCGCTGCCCACTGCACCCTTGTAGAAGCCATCAGTACCTTGCTTGCTGATGAGGCGCAGTGTCTTGGCCAGGTCTTTTTGCAGCAATTTTTGACCGGGCGCATAGGCTTCGCCCTTGTTCAGAAAGATCGCAGCCGATGGCGCGTCCTTGCGAAAATCCGCTGTGGCGGTGCGCAGCATATCCACATCACCCTGATCCAGTGCAAAACCCTTTTCTGCCAGCCGAATGGCTGGTTCCAGCAACTGCGCGCGCGTCATGGTGCCGTATTTGGCGCGTGCCGCCTCCATGCCCGCCACCGAGCCGGGTACGCCGACGGCCAGATAACCATTGGTGCTCAAACCCTTGACCACGTTGCCACTGGCATCCAGGTACATATTGGCCGTGGCGGCTAGCGGTGCCTTTTCACGGAAATCCAAAAAGGCCTTGCGCCCATCGGCCAGTTGCAGCGTCATAAAGCCACCGCCGCCCAGGTTACCCGCTGCCGGGTAGACCACGGCCAGCGCGTAGCCCACTGCGACCGCGGCATCAACGGCATTGCCGCCTTTCTTCAAAATATCAACGCCAACCTGTGTCGCCAAATGCTGGGCCGACACAACCATGCCGTTTTCGGCAGCAACCGGAGCAACCGAGGCTGCCTGCAGGTTGGCACAGCACAAAATGCTGGCAGCACTGACCAAAGCCAGCCGGATGAATGTTTTTTGCATAGGGGTGAAGTCTCCGAATAGGTGTCGGCTGGGCACAGCCCGCCACGACCCGTTGAATATATCCAGCCAATGGCCCCTGCACAATGCCTCAGGCAGCCAAATTGGTATGCAAATATGGCATGGGGTCCATCTTTTGGCCGATGCCGCGCCTACTGTAAGTCTTTGACCAGCCGTTGAAACTCCGGCGCCTGCTCCAATAATTCGCGACCCGCCTTCACCAGCGCTTTGACTTGCTCTGGGGAGAGCTTGAAGGTGGTGGGTACCGCCATCATGCTTTTGCGCTCCAGTGGGTCTGCGATGTCGCGCAGGCTGGCCTCAATCAGGTAGAAATCCGGCACGCCAGCATAGGGACTGTCTGGTTGGGTGGCCGATGCGCGGGCCTCCTGCTGCCATTGGTGAAAGCTAGAGCGCAACCAGGCCTTGGTCTCAAACGAAATATTGTTCATCAGCGCGTCCAGCACGGTGGACGCCATCTTGCGGACGCTGGGCGCTTCACCGGACTGGTCCAGACCCGACTCCGGAACCACCTCGGCACTGACCACCAAAAACACCACTTTGCGCACGCCATGCACACCCATGCGCTGCAACAACGGTGCAAAACCGCCGCGGGCCAGGCTGGATTCCAACGGCCCGCGCAGGCCCAGGTTGTCCGAAATGCCACCGTCGATCAAATGGATCCACGGCCGCCCCGTGGTTTGGTTGGAGTCCTGATAGGAATCAAAGTCACTGGCGTGCCGCTGCGCGCGCAGAGACCAGGATTGGTCCTGCGGCCCGCTGCTGGCCGGTTGTATCCACTTGGGCTGCGTGTAGCCGCAATGCCCGCCGAAGTTTTTCAACGTCACCGGGCCAAACAGAATCGGCACCGCGCTGGACGCAGCCACGGCACGCGACACCGGCAACGTCGACAAATCGGTGCACAGCGGGTCAAACTGGTCCTGCGTGAACTGGAAATCGGCTCCGCGGTTCAGGTCGGTCGCGTGCATCACGATCAGCGGACGTTGCTCACGCGCTAACAGGTCGGCAAAGGTCTTGCCCGTAAACAGGCGCCGCTCAATGATGGCACTCAGTAGGTCGACCCGGTCGTTGTTGGACCAGCCCATGACCTGCGACATGCCATTGATCGACACAAAGTGGTCCCATAGTTCGGTCTGAAAGTCAGCATTCAGAAACTTGTCCGGAAATTCGTTGAAGAACGCATCGCCATACAAGCCGTAGTAGGCCGCAGCGTAGCTGCCACCCGACACCGAGTTGATGACATCCATTTCGTCCAGCAGCCGACGCGGTTTCCCGCCCCACTGGATGGGCGTGTCGCGCAGCTTCTCCAGGACGCCATAGGCCAATGCCGCCGAACGCGTGCCGCCACCGGAGAAGGCCACCACCATGAACAGGTCGTCACTGTTGTTCGGACCGGGCTGCAGGTTGGAGAATCGGTAGCCGTAATGGGAGTCGACCGCGTAGAGCGCCGCCGCGGGTGGCGGCGCTGGCACGACGGTGCTGCAGGCACCCAACAGCAGCGCCGCGGCCCCGACTAGTAGCCGCCGGGCCGCCCCAAGGCGACTACGGCCCCCTCGGGGGGCAGCGCAGCACACGCAGTGGCAAGCGTGGGGGCTACCTAGTATCCACCTCACAATTTGCGGATGGCCAGTTTCCAGTATTTCACCAGGTCGTCCAGACCCTCAGGGCCGGACACCGTGCCCAAGACTTGGGCTGCCTTGTCGGTATTGCCGGCCTGGGCGTAGGCCACTGCCAAGCGCAGACGGGCATCTTCCGGATGCTTGGAAATGCCTTTGGCAACGCCTTTCTCCATCAACTCCAGTCCCTTGTCGAACTGCTGCATGCCAACCATGTTCAGGCCAATATTGAACAGTGCCAGGCCGTCGGGCTTCTTCAGCGCGGCTGCGGTGTCGGCCGCCATGGTCTTGCGGTCTTGCGCGTTTTCAGCCTCCAGCTTGGCGCGCAGTTTCTTGTGCGCGTCGGCCTTGGGGCCGGTTCCCAGTTGTCCAGCGGTTACACCTTTGTCGAAGGCGGCAAGGGCTTCACCAGAGAAACCGGCCTTTTCGGCAAATTCAGCGTATTCCGTGTAATCCGAGGCTTCATCCGGCGTGCCGGTGTAAAAACCCAGCCGCGACACGTCGAGCTGCAGGCGCACCGCCAAGTCGGGGCGGCCCCAGACGCGGTTCACCAGTGAACGCCAGTGTTCCTTGGTGGGGTAGTACTGCACCATCAACTCCAGCGCACGCGTGTAGCCCGCCGCATCTTTCAAGGTATTGCGGGCTTGCGCCAGCATTTCCAGATAGATCTTGCGCGGTGCTTCGTTGGCTTTTTCGCTGGCCAGAATTTCTTCATTGATCAAGTCGCTGCCGCGTTGCCATTGCCCTGCGAGCAAATAGGCGTTCGCTCGCAACTCTCTGACCGAGTTCTCGGTGCCGCCGGCCTTGATGTTGCGCTCCATCCAGCTCGCGGCATTGGCATAGTCTTTGGTGCGGTAGTAGGCGATGCCCACGGCCTGCATCAGGGACAGATTTTCCCCCGGCTTGAGCCAATGGCCGGTTGCGTCGAGCTCCAGTACCTTGTCCAGAGACTTTGCGGCGCCTGGCGCGTCGTCTTCGTTAATCGCGGCGGACATGACCACGCGCTCAGTGATATACGTTTCAAAGGGCGTTTTGTCCGGCATTGCCACGGCCAGCTTGATTTTTTCCTTGGCTTCGGCAACTTTCTTGTCATTGAGCAGGGTTTGCGTATCCAGCAACAATGTTTTGAGGTCGTTGCGAATGCTCAGAGCGGGTGCTGACGCGGCAGAGGCGGGCGCCGCCGGCGGAGTTGCCGCCTGGATCCACGCCACAGGCGCCATCAGGCTGCAGGCCAAAACGGCACTTGCGCGAAATGCATGCATGAAGTGTGCTTCTTTCATGTTGGGACTTATTTGCCAACGGCGCACAGAGGGTGCTGGCTCATTTGGACCAGCAAGTCGCGCGTTTTGTTGACTTCTGCTGCGGATGCCACGGCGGCAATGTTGGAGGACAGGCTACCGACATACTTGGCAGTGGCTTCCGACAGCGACTTCAATGCCGTGCAGCGCGTTGCGAGCTGCTTCTTGGCAACGGCCAGGTCGCTGTTGTCCTTCATTTCGGCAGCGACGACGCCCAGTGCCACGACGCCATCGGCTGTCGCATCAACCAGGCCTACCTGGGTAGTAACCAGCTTGAGCATGTCTTTGTCATTGGGTGATGCCTTCTCTGAACGCTTGGTCAGGTCTGCCAGCGCTGCCGACAGGTCTTGCGACACTTTCAGGAACTCGTTGACGGATTTGCCGATAGCGGCTTTATTCTGGGCCATGGCGGGCTGGATCAACAGGGTGACGGCCAATACGGAGGTGGACAAAATGCGAATCGTAAACATAGATTTCAGTCTCTTGGATTGAACGAAGGGACGAACTTTACACCGGTTCTGTAAATCCGTCGCCATCGGCATC
>FTFO01000143.1_pt1 | contig 12538 bp, 9 predicted proteins | sample 1640461 | NCBI WGS metagenome assembly FTFO01 (sample SAMEA3914814, study PRJEB12502) | metagenome | biome: forest; material: soil | place: USA | collected 2011-09-16 | depth 0.1 m
CTTCTAGCGCACTGTGGGACTTCAATCTCCCACGTGTCAGCCCTGACGGCATGGACCTCTGGTCAGCCGTCGAGCCCGGCAGCCAAATGTCATGTTTGGCTGTCGGGCTTTCTTGTTTGTTTCCCCCCAGAAAACTGCGCGGATTGTGGGTGCTCACTATATATATAGGCGTTCGTGCGTGCGCTTCAAGGGCAACGGATCGTTTGACCGACGCGGCATGAGGTTTTTGCTGTCAAACATTTGCTATTTTTTCAATAGCAAACTATCTAACGTTCATGTGGCTTTTTAGGCATCGGTGAGTGCCAAGCCGGAAAGCCTGACGGGCTGTTGATGGCTGTTTGTGACCGTTCCGGCAAAAACCAAAAGGCAATTTCCATTTACCGGCGAAAATACGCAGTTGCAGATTTTTATTCAACCTAATTCTGAGCTCACCGTGACGTCGACTTCTACCGCCAAAAACAACGATATTGCCCATTTAGACAGTCTGACGGGTGGTGCTTTTACAGCGCCCACGTCCGGTGAACGCTCGGCCCGCGTGCGCGACTGGCTGCAGGGTAGCCCCAGCCCCGAGCAACTGGCCGACGTGTTCCGGGAACTCAGCGTCAAGGACAAAGGTGCCGCCAAGCTGGTACGCGAAAAGCTTGACGATGCCAAGCGCGCCAAAGGCCAGGAGGCGCTGGCCGCCGATTGGGCCACCAAAGCGCAAACGCTGCTGGGCATGGTCAAACTCAATATTGCCGATGCACTTGCCTGGCAGCGCGACGCCGCCAAGGCCGGTGCCCCGCTGAGCCGCGAGCCATTGGCCGCGTTGAAGACGCAACTGGCGGAGCGTGTGCGCGTCATTGAAGACCTGCAGCGCCGGGTTCAAGTGCAGCGCGAAGCGGCCGTGTTGCTGGCCCAGCGCATTGAAGTGCTGTCAACCAAATCCTGGCAAGACGCGCAGGCCACATTGGACGCATTGCGCGTCGATGTGGAGCAATGGCAGGCGCAGGCCGCGCTGTTGGCATCCGACACCAGTTGGGCCAGTGTGGATGCCAAATTCCCACCGTTGCTGGATGCCTCCAAAGGCCAATTGCTGGTGGTGTGGGACGCCTTTCAAGCGGCACTGGCGTTGGCGGTTGCCGCCGCGCAGGACGGCGCAGCGCCCTTGCCCCCGGTGCCAATGTGGGCCGACGAATTGCGCCTGGCCCGCGGTGTGCCAGCAGAGGCGCCCATCAAACAGGCCAAGCCCAAGATTGACCCGGCAGTTCGGGCCCAAGCAAGCGCCACCGTGCGCGAGGTCTTGGCCACATTGGAGCTGGAAATTGCCGAAGGACACGGCAAAGCCAGTGCAGGGGCTGCCAATGCGTTGCGCCATGCACTCAAGGAATTTGGCCGCGTCATCGATGACAAGCTGGAAAACCAGGCCCATGCGGCCTTGGCAGCGGCAGGCGAATTGGAAGGCTGGCAGCGCTGGCGCGCCGACCAATTGCGCGAAGCGCTGGTGGCTCAGGCCGAAGCCTTGCTCAAGCGGCCGGAAGGCCAGGCCATTGGTGGGCGCAAGATGCAAGAGACCTTGCGTTCCCTGCGTGAGCAATGGAAGCAAACCGACCAGGGTGGGGCGCCCAACCACGCGATGTGGAAGCGTTTTGACGAGGCCTGCAACGATGCGCACAAGGTTGTCGAGGCTTGGCTGGACAAGGTCCGCGCCGAGTCGGCCGAGCACAAGGCACAACGCCTGGCCTTGATTGAAGAACTGAATGCCTGGGCTGCCGCCAACATGACGGCGCTGGACGATGATTGGAAGGGTTTCAACCGCATCCTGCACCAGTTTGGCGACCGTTGGCGTGATGCTGGGCACTTGGGCGAAAAGGCCTTTGCCGAAATGCAACCCTTGTGGAAGGCCGCCATTGCCAACGCGGCGGCTCCGCTGGAGGCGCTGCAAGCAGAAAGCCTGGCCCTGCGCCACGCCATGATTGAAGAGGCCAAGATACTCGGTGCCGCACCCGAATTGCGCATTGACGCTGTCAAAGCCTTGCAGCAGCGCTGGCAGGCACAAGCCCATCGGGTGCCGATGGACCGCCGCCACGAGCAAAAGCTGTGGGATGCGTTTCGCAAGCCCATCGACGACGCCTTCAACCGTAAGACGGTGGAGCGCGAAAAAGCCGAGGCATCGCTGGGCGCCCGCGACCGCATGGTGTTGCAGGCGGCCAAGACCTTGGACGCAGCCAACGCCAGCGGCGATGCGCAGGCCATTCGCAGTGCTATGGCTGCGTTGGAGGCTGCCTTGCAAGGCCAGGCGCAAGCCCAGGCGGATGTGAAAACTGCGGGCTCACAAGAGAGTGATGCCAAAGCTGCGGTGCAAACGGCCGATGCTGCCACACCTGCAGCAGCGCCGGCCGATCCGGCGACAGCCGATGCCGTGTCTACCGATGCCGCGCCTGCCGATGCAGACGCACAGTCCAGTGCCGAGGCACCCGTGCAGCCAACGCCGGAGCCTGCCGCGCCAGCAAAACCAGCGCCCAAGCCCGTTATCGCCATGCGTGGCGATGACCGCCCAGGCATGAAGAAAGAAGCACCTGCGGCAGCCGGCGCGCGCCCCGGCAAGTGGGGCGACAAGAAAGACGTTGGACGTGGCGGCCCGCGCGACGCCAAGTCTGGCCCCTATGGCGCACCCCGTTCCGATGACCGTGGCACAGGCCGACCCGACAGCCGACCTGGTGGCCGCTTTGGCGCGCCGGGCGCAGACCGGTTTGAGTCACGACCCGACGCACCGCGCCTGGGGGATGCCGCTTTCAGGGCGCAACGCGACGCACTGGAACAAGCGCAGCACGCTCTGAAGAAGTTGGCCATGCAGGCGCATGGCGAAGCCCTGACCCAGCTATTGACGGCATGGGAAAAGCGCGACCCCTCGCTGGTGCCGGCAACGCAGGAGCTGGGCAACCGCGCGCCTAGTACCACGCGCAATGCCTGGGTTCAGGCCTTGGGCGGCCAATCGCAGGGCAACGGCAAAGCCGTCGATCCCCACGTGGCCTTGTTGCGGCTGGAAATGGCCGCAGAGGTCCCCACCCCCGCCGAGGATCTGGATGCGCGGCGCAGTCTGCAATTGCAATTACTGACCAAGCGCAACGATCCAACCCCCGCACAAACCTGGGCGCAGGACACCGCGGCCGTGTTTGCCGGTGACTACAGCGCACCTGCAGCACGGCGCGTGCAGAATGTGCTCAAGGTACTGTTGAAGAAATAGTGCACGGTCTGCACCGTTCGCGGCTGGTTGTGGAAAAATAGCCAGGTCCACTTCATGGACCTGGCAACCTGACAAGGGGTAATTATGGACTCCGTTGAAGACCTGCTGCGGCGGCTGGAGCAGCTCAATGCCGTGGGTGCTGCGCTGTCCAAAGAGCGCGACATCACCCGGCTGCTGGAAAGCATTCTGGTGGCGGCCAAGACCATTACCAATGCCGATGGCGGCACGCTGTACCGCATGACGGACGACGGGCAGGCCCTGCGATTCGAGATCCTGAAAACCGACTCGCTGAAAATTGCCATGGGCGGAACCTCTGGCAAACCCATAGACTTTCCGAATCTGCCACTGCGCGACGGGCAAGGGCAACCCAATGATTCATTGGTGGCGGCCTACGCGGCACTCCACAACGAAACTGTGAACATTGCCGACGCCTACACAGAGCCGAATTTTGACTTTTCGGGCACACGCCAATTTGATGCGCGCACCGGCTACCGCTCGCAGTCCTTTCTGGCCGTGCCGATGAAAGACCACGAGGGCGACGTGATTGGTGTGTTGCAACTCATCAATGCCAAGCGCAAAACCACCGGCGAAGTGGTGCCATTTTCCAGTGCGGACCAAAGCCTGGCCGAATCACTGGCGTCACAGGCGGCAATTGCGATTACCAATCGCAACCTGATGTCGCAGTTGGAGGCGCTCTTTGAGTCCTTCATCAGTTTGATCAATCTGGCGATCGACGAAAAATCGCACTACACCGGTGGCCATTGCCAACGCGTACCTGCGCTGACCATGATGTTGGCTGAAGCCGTCAATGCCAGCCAGAACGGCCCGCTATCGACCTTCACCATGGATGACCGGGACCGCTACGAACTCAAGATTGCCGGTCTGTTGCATGACTGCGGCAAGGTGACCACGCCGGTGCACGTGGTGGACAAGGCAACCAAGCTGCAGACACTGTTTGACCGCATAGACCTGGTGGACACGCGCTTTGAGGTGCTCAAGCGCGATCTGGAAATTTCTGCACTGCATGCACAACTGGAGCTGCGCGAGCAAAAAGATGCGGATGCCGAGACCCAACTATGGACGCAGTGCCGCGAGAAGATCGATGCATTGGACGCAGACCGCGACTTCTTGCGTATCGTGAACCGTGGCGCAGAATTCATGAAGGACTCTGATCTGCAGCGGGTGCGCGACATCGGGCAAAAGAAGTTCTGGCGCAATGTCAGTGGGGTGGAGTCTGAACTGCTGACGGCCGACGAGATCGAGAACCTGACGATACGTGCCGGCACGTTGACGGGCGCCGAGCGCGATGTCATCAATTACCACATTGTTGCCACCATCAAGATGCTGGAGCAGCTGCCCTGGCCCAAGCACCTGAAGAACGTTCCCGAGTATGCCGGTGGGCACCACGAGCGCATGGATGGCAAGGGCTACCCCAAGGGACTGACGCGCGAACAAATGTCAGTGCAGGCACGGGTCATGGGTATCGCCGATATCTTTGAGGCGCTGACGGCGCGCGACCGACCCTACAAGCAGGGCATGAAGCTGTCGCAGGCGATGGGCATCATGCACAAGTTCCGCCTGAATGGGCACATCGACCCGGACCTGTTTGATATCTTTGTCAACGAGGGTGTTTATTTGCGTTACGCCCAGCAGTTCCTGGACCCGTGGCAGATTGACACAGTTGACACGCAGGCCTGGGCTGCATAGGTTGTGGCCCCCTAGGGGCTAATTTTCCTAGGAGCGGCCCGACCGGAAATTTCAACTGGCCATACTCGGTGGTATGCGTTCCAATGTGTAGCTGGGCATTGTGTCCAACCGCGTTTGCCGCAGCCGCAGCACTTCGGCACGTGGCAGATGTCCATGCAGATCCCAATCACTGAGAACCAGTCTCTCACGACCGCCAGACAATGTGTGTTTCGCCGGCTTGTGGGTGTGACCATGCACCATGTGCGTTGCCTGATGACTGTCCAATAGCGCATCGGCGGCATCAAAATCGACATCGGCATACTGGGTTTGTGTGCGCTTATGCGCCTCGCTCTGCGCGCGCATGGACCGGCCCAATTCCATTCGGATCGGCAAGGCTTGCGACATGAAGTCTTGCTGCCATTTTTCGCTGCGCGCCATGGCACGAAAGGCCATGTAGTCGGTATCGGCCAGGCACAGCGCATCGCCATGGGTCAATAACCAGCGCTGGCCGGCAAACGCCAGAACGCACGGGTCTTGCATCAGGGTCGCACCACAGGCTTCCATCAATGCCGGACCCATCAGAAAGTCGCGGTTGCCACAAAGAATATACACATCAAGGCGACGTGCCGCAGCGCGCAGTGCGTCAGCGCATTGGCGCTCGAAACTGTTGGTGAGCGACAGCACGTCGTCACCGACCCAGACGTCAAACAGATCGCCCAATATGAATACCGCGTCCGCCGCCGTGTGCTGTAAGTAGCTGCGCCAGGCAACGAAGGTCTGAGGGTCGGAGGCCTGCAGATGCAGGTCCGATATGAAATCGACACACGTCCAGCGCGGGGGAGCCAGCAGTTCCATCCCGCGCAGATTTCTATTACAGTGCTACGGCTTTTTCAAGGACAACGTCTTCTTTGGGAACGTCATCATGAAAGCCTTTGCGACCGGTTTTGACGGCCTTGATCTTGTCCACCACCTCAGCGCCCGACACAACCTTGCCGAACACCGCATAACCCCAGCCTTGTGAGCTGGGCGAGGTGTGGTTCAGAAAGCCGTTGTCCGCCACATTGATGAAGAACTGGGCCGTGGCCGAATGCGGGTCGCCGGTGCGTGCCATGGCAACCGTATAGTTGGCGTTCTTCAGGCCGTTGTTGGCTTCGTTTTCGATCGGTGCGTCGCAGGGTTTTTGTGTCATGCCCGGCTCCATGCCGCCACCTTGCACCATGAAGCCTGGGATCACGCGGTGAAAGATGGTGCCGTTGTAATGGCCCTTGGCGACATAGGATAGAAAGTTGGCGACCGATTTGGGTGCTTTGTCCTGATCCAGTTCCAGCGTGATGACGCCGTAGTTCAGCACGTGGAGTTCGACTTGTGGGTTGCTCATGATTTATTTCACCAAAGTGGCGGAGTTGATAATGACGGTAGTTTTGGGCACGTCCGTTGGGAACTGCCCGCCAGAGCCGGTGGGCACGTCCCGAATTTTATGGATGGTTTCCATGCCGGACACCACGCGACCAAATACGGCGTAGCCGTCGGCCTTGCCTTTGGCATTCAATGCGTGGTTGTTGTTGACATTGATGAAGAACTGGGCGCGTGCGGAATTGGGATCGTTGGTGCGTGCCATGGCGATCGTGCCGGTATCGTTCTTCAGGCCGTTGTCGGCTTCAAGCGGAATCGGCGGACGCGCAATCTTCTCGTCAAATGTGGCGGTGTAGCCACCACCTTGCACCATAAAGCCTGGAATTACGCGGTGAAAGATCGTGCCGTCGTATTGTTTGGCTTTGACGTAAGCCAAAAAGTTTTCCACCGTCTTTGGTGCTTTCTCAGGGTTGAGTTCAACCACAAAGTCACCCAGGCTGGTCTGGAATTTGACCTGCGGCGCTGTGTCCGCGAAGACAGGGCTTGCCAGCATGCCCAAAGTGACGGCGGCCAGGGCGGCGCGTCGATTGAAAGTGTTCCACTGCTTAGTCATCAAATTACTCCCTCGAAAAATATCTTCCATTGGTTTTCCTGGCGAATCCAGTATTGCCGTTTGGTCCAACCGACCCGGGTGCCGTCTGCCACTTCGCCAAAGGTGACGATCATGGTGTCGGCAGCATCGGTCCAGCGCAGGTAGGACACGTCCTTGAGTTGGATCGTGCGCCCCTGCGTCTGGTCGATTTCTGTTTTCAGCGTGGGTGTCCACTGCGTCAGTGTCTTGCCGTTGCTGTTGAAGTCGGGTGTGTAGTAAGTCAGGATCTGCTGCAGGTTGCCCGATGTCTTGGCGTTGCGCCAGCCGTGCAGCGCGTCTTCAAACGGTTTGAGCTGGGCCAGCGCGCTTTGTGGTGCTACCCATTGCAATTGTGAGGCAATAACTACCGGTGTGGAGCGGACCTCTACCGTGTGGATGATGTGCTGCAGGTCGGGGTTGGCCAGCACAACACAACCATCCGTGGCTTGCGGCGGACGTGAAAACTGGTTCGGCGGCGTGCCATGCAGCCAGATGCCGCTGCCAGTGTTGCCCCGTTTGCTGTCCAGCATATTGGGGTAGCTGATAGGCAGTGCACCAGAGCCATAAAAATCTTTCAGCGACTTGGGGTCCAGGTTGCTGGTGATGTAGTAGACCCCCAGCGGTGTGCGTTGGTCGCCTTCAGATGTCTTGGCCGTACCGGCCTTGCCAACCGATATGTAGTAGTCCGCCACCAGGGTCATGCCCGTGGGCGTATTTTCAAACAGGTACAGGCGCGAACGCGATGCGTCGACGGCAATGGCATGCTTGGTTTTTTGTGATAGCGCCAGGAACTGAGACGGCACGGTACCCGCCGCTGGGCGTTCGCGCAAGGCCTTGACGCGGCGCTGGGACTCTTCGCGCAGTTCGGCCAGTGTGGCACTAGCGCCAGGCCCAGCACCCCGTGTAATGGTCTCGGGTACATCGCCAAAGGCTTTGATGGGCCGGGTTTGTGTCGACAGCAGATCACCATGGACCAGCTGCGCCAATTGGAAGTTGGGATAGTCTTCGACCAGCTTGTCCGCCTTGGCCAGCGCCTCGCGGTTTTGTGCCTGGCCAATCAACTTATAGACTTCGATGAGCCGGGCTTCGGCAACCCCGTCCTGGTCCTTGGGCACAGGCGCTACTGGCTTGGGCACGGGTCTGACCTTGATGCGGTGTTTGGCGGCGCCCGCATGGGCCGCACCCATTCCCGCCAAGGCCATGACTACCAGTACGCTTGCGAGAATCGATCTACCCATTGTGCCCTCGGTCAACCGGGTCAGCATCATGTGCCGGTTGACTCTTTGACGATCTGCCAATGCTCACCGGTCTTCACGAGGTCCAGCGTCTTGCGGCTGGACACAGAGAGGCCATTGGCCTTGTAATCTTGACGAAACTTGGCAACTGCTGCGTTGCTTGACGCGGTAACGGTCAAATTTTCCAGCTTGACACTGATGGTGGACTTGCTGCTGATGCGTTGGCGGCGTTCTTCTTCCCACTTGCTACGGCTCATTCCGGCTGGTGGGTTGAAATCTTTGCCATAGGCCGCCAGGTAGGCCCTGACATCACGTGCTGACCACGCTTTGGCCCATGCGTACACGGCGGCCTCGGCGTCTTTGGAGTTGCTGCTGGCGCTGACAGTGGGGGTTGCTGGCGTCAGCGCGGCCTGTGTCGCCGACGCTGCAGCTGCGATGGCCGCTGGTGCAGTGACGGTTGGCGTGGTGGGCGCCACATTGGCCGCAGGCGTCGCTTTCACGATGGCCGGTCCGGGCAGTGTGGGAGGCGGTTTGACCGCAACGGGTGGTGGTGCAACCGGTGCCGCGACGGGCGTTACGTTGGGTGTGGCGTTGGGCGTTGCATTGGGTGTGGTTGCTGGCGTGGCACTGGGGCGCTGATTCTTGGCACCAGTGGGGCTGAACAATTCGCGAATAAGCGCCAACTTGGGCGGCACGCCGGAGTTGGATGCGTCCAATTGCAACGCCTTGTTGTAAGCCTGGCTGGCCAGTTTGGCATAGACGTCGCCCAGATTCTCATGCGCCGTGGCATAGCTGGGGTTGGTGCGAATGGCCATTTCCAGCGCGGTGCGGGCCTTGTCAAACTGGCTTTGGCCGGCATACAGCACGGCCAGATTGTTGTAGGGCTCAGGCAACTCCGGAAAATCTTCTGTCAGCCGGGTGAAGGTGGAAATGGCGTCCGTGGTCTTGCCGGATTCGCGCTGTATGACGCCCTTCAGAAAACGCATTTGCGGGTCGCGCGGCTTGGTGGCTAGGTACAGCTCGGCCTTGGTCAAGGCCTCTGGGAGTTTGCCATTGCGAACCAGTTGCGAGACGTCCGCATAGTCGTCGGCGTGTGCCAATGTGAACATCAGGGACGCAGCCAACGCTAGCAGGCGCAGGGGTCCAAGTACCGGTAAACGGGAGTGCGTCATAAAGCTTTCAGATTCACAGACGATGGAAGGCCCTCTGGCGGGGGCTTTATACTGCGTTGAATTGTAGCTGAGGGGGTGTACGCGCCCCACTCGCGAAAGACCGAGATTTACCCTTACCAAATCTGTACCAGTGAAAGCCCCTGCCAAGAGCGTATTCTCTTGGTAAAGTCTTAGAAATATCCATGAGTTTGCGCATTTACAACACGCTATCGCGTGCGCTGGAGCCATTTGCCCCCATTGAACCTGGTCATGTGCGGATGTACGTCTGCGGCATGACGATCTACGATTTGTGCCATATCGGTCATGCCCGCATGGCCATGGCCTTTGACGTGGCGCAGCGCTGGCTCAAAATCAGCGGTTACCGGGTCACCTACGTCCGCAATATTACCGACATTGACGACAAGATCATCCGCCGTGCGCTGGAGCGCAACATCGCCATCCGCGCGCTGACGGATGAAATGATTGCCATCATGCATGAGGACATCGGTCGCCTGGGCGTTGAGCCACCCACGGTGGAGCCGCGCGCGACCGAGTATGTGCCGCAGATGTTGGACATGATTCGCCAACTGGAGGGCAAGGGCTTGGCCTATAAAGCCAGCTCTGGCGATGTGAACTACTCCGTGCGCAAGTTTGATGGATACGGGAAATTGTCAGGCAAGTCGCTGGAGGACTTGCGGGCCGGGGAGCGCGTTTTGCAGGGGGGAGCGCGCGTGTCCGTGGACGACGGCAAGATCGACCCGATGGATTTTGTATTGTGGAAGGCCGCCAAGCCGGAGGAGCCAGCGGACGCCAAGTGGGACAGCGCCACCAGCGGCCATGCCTATGGCATAGGCCGACCCGGCTGGCATATTGAATGCTCGGCCATGAGTTGCCAGACCCTGGGCGAGACCTTTGACATCCATGGCGGCGGCGCCGACCTGCAGTTTCCCCACCACGAGAACGAAATTGCACAAACCGAAGGCGTCACGGGCCGGGCCATGGCCAACTTCTGGATGCACAACGGCATGGTCGTGGTAGACGACCAGAAGATGGGCAAAAGCCTCGGCAACTTCTTCACCATTCGCGAAGTGCTGGCCAAATACGACCCGCAGACCGTGCGGTTTTTCCTGGTGCGCGGCCACTACCGCAGCGACCTGGGCTACAGCGACGTGCATCTGGACGACGCACGCAATGCATTGAAGAGCCTGTACACCGCGTTGGACCTGGTGCCGCCGGCGCCGCTCAAAGACGGGATTGACTGGGCGCAGCCCCAGGCGCAGCGTTTCAAAGCTGCGATGGACGAAGACTTCGGCACGCCGGAGGCAGTGGCAGTGCTGTTTGAGCTGGCCCGCGAGGTCAACCGCACGCAATCGGCCGAATTGGCCGGGTTATTGAAGGCGCTAGGCGCCGTTCTGGGCCTGCTGGAGCAGGACCCCAAGGCGTTTTTGCAGGCCGGTGCTGGCCTGGACGAACAGGCTATTCAACAGAAGATTGAGCAGCGTGCCGCCGCCAAGAACGCGCGCAACTTCGCGCTGGCCGACAGCATTCGCCAGGAGTTGTTGGCCCAGGGGATCGTGTTGAAAGATTCGTCGACCGGCACCAGTTGGGAAGTGGTGACGTGATGGCAGTTGCCAAGAAGCCCACGGCCGAGGTGTCAAACCCGGCGTTTTGGGACGATGCCTGCAAGCATCTGATGAAAAAAGACCGGGTCATGAAGCGGCTGATCCCGCAGTTTGGCGATGCCTGCCTGGAGACGCGTGGCGACGCCTTTGTGACGCTGGCGCGCAGTATTGTGGGCCAGCAAATCTCGGTCAAGGCGGCGCAAACCGTTTGGGAGCGTTTTGCGTTGTTGCCGCGTAAAATGACGCCGTCCAACGTGCTGAAGCTCAAGGTCGACGACATGCGTGCGGCGGGCTTGAGTGTGCGCAAGGTCGAATATCTGGTCGATCTGGCACTGCACTTTGACAATGGCGCCCTGCATGTCAAGTCATGGGACGGCATGAGTGACGATGAAATCGTCGCCGAATTGATCGCAATTCGTGGCATTGGCCGCTGGACGGCTGAAATGTTCTTGATTTTTCATATGATGCGGCCTAATGTGCTGCCACTGGATGATGTGGGTCTGATCACCGGCATCAGCCACAACTATTTTTCCGGTGATGTGGTCAGCCGAAGTGATGCGCGTGAGGTGGCCGCCGCCTGGGCGCCATACTGCACGGTTGCAACTTGGTATATTTGGCGCTCGTTGGACCCGGTGCCTGTGGACTATTGAGACTGATGAGGATGTGACTATGGCCAAAAAGACATTTCTAGATTTCGAACAACCGATTTCCGAGCTGGAAACCAAGATTGAAGAGCTGCGTTACGTGCAAAACGAGTCTGCAGTGGATATTTCTGCAGAAATCGAGCAACTGAGCAAGAAAAGCCAGCAGCTCACCAAGGACATCTACAGCGACCTGACGCCCTGGCAGATCACCAAGATCGCCCGCCATGCCGAGCGCCCGTACACGCTGGATTACATCAACGAGCTGTTCACGCATTTTGTGGAACTGCACGGGGACCGCCACTTTGCCGATGATTTGAGCATCGTGGGTGGTCTGGCGCGCTTCAATGGCACACCGTGCATGGTGTTGGGCCACCAAAAAGGGCGCGACACCAAGGAACGCGGTTTGCGCAATTTCGGCATGAGCAAGCCCGAAGGCTACCGCAAGGCCTTGCGTCTGATGAAGCTGGCAGAAAAATTCAAGCTGCCGGTGTTCACCTTTGTTGACACGCCCGGTGCCTACCCAGGCATCGACGCCGAGGAGCGTGGCCAGTCGGAGGCCATTGGCCGCAACATCTATGAGATGGCGCAACTGGAAGTTCCCATCATCACCACCATCATTGGCGAAGGCGGCTCGGGTGGCGCGCTGGCCATTTCGGTGGCCGACCAATTGATCATGCTGCAGTACTCAATTTACGCCGTGATCAGCCCCGAGGGCTGCGCCTCCATTTTGTGGAAGACCTCGGACAAGGCGTCCGATGCGGCCGAGGCCATGGGCATTACTGCCCACCGCCTCAAAGCCATTGGCGTGATCGACAAGATCGTCAACGAACCCGTGGGTGGCGCGCACCGCGATACCAAGCAGGCTGCTGCCTTTTTGAAGCGCGCGCTGGCAGATGCCTACCGCCAGATCAGTGACCTGAAGGTCAAGGAGCTGCTGGATCGCCGCTATGAACGTCTGCAAAGCTACGGACGCTTCACCGACACCAAAGC
>FTFO01000286.1_pt1 | contig 12053 bp, 11 predicted proteins | sample 1640461 | NCBI WGS metagenome assembly FTFO01 (sample SAMEA3914814, study PRJEB12502) | metagenome | biome: forest; material: soil | place: USA | collected 2011-09-16 | depth 0.1 m
AGGGCACGAACTGCTTGGGCAGGGCCTTGCGCGATAGCGGCCACAGCCGGGTACCGCTGCCGCCACACAAAATGACGGAAACGATGTTGTCTGGCGCTGCGCGCTCGTTCAGAAGCATCGCGCGGGCTACCTCAGTTTCGCTGTAAATTGACCGGTAGCACGATTCGCTGTCGGCGTGGCACGTAGCGGATATAGCATCTGTCCTGCGAGCGAACTCGGAAGTTTCACATCGATGCCATAGGCTGAAGGCCATTGCTTCTTGGGCAGATGGAGCGTCCCGAAAATCCAGTCTATGAGAGGCAGCATGGGCGCGTAATTGCGATTCCGCTGTTCGCTCAGGGTGTGATGCCAATGGTGGAACGCCGGGCTGGCAATGAGCCATTCCATCGCACCCAGCCGCCAGCGCAGGTTTGAATGGATGAAGAAGCCCCAGAGGGTCAGTACGATCACAAGAAACGCAGAAACCGCTCCCCCATCTGGTGTCAGGGGAGTGGCTATGCCGAGAATGTAGACCGGAATCAGACCACACAGACGCGTAAACACACTGTCGATCGGATGCGCGCGCGCACTGGTCAAAAAATAGACATGTTCGGCACTGTGGTGAATCGAATGGAAGCGCCAAAGAAACGGAATCTCGTGTGTCCAGCGGTGACCCCAATAGAAACCAATCTCACCCACCACCAGTCCTGCGAGGGCTCGCTGCCAGAGAGGCCACGCCGTGACCATGGTGTGCAGTCGATCAGGGACGATGGCGTGGGCACCATACGCAGCCAGCGACATCGGAAATGCGAGCAGCAGACCCGGTACCAGGCCACTGATGAAGTAATAGCCTACATCCTGGGCCAGTTGCTTGCGGAAGAACTTTTTGGGATGCAACGCAAAAATCCGCTCTAGCGGCAAAAAGATCACGGCGAGCAGAAGCAGCCACCCGCACAACCGGGCTACATTCACCAGGAACGAAAGCAGCTGGTGGGGGTCGCGCAATGACAGCATGAAAGGGCGGCCTTTCGGCGCCCCGCGCGATGCCGCGCGGGTGCTTCAACGGACCGTATGTTGATCAGGCCATTGACTGTCCGTTGGGTTTGCGACGCAGCTTGCTTGCACCAAGGCCAACAAGAGCCAGGATCACCAACGCCAGGGACGCTGGTTCAGGTACCGTCAAACCGCCTGGCGAATTGACCCCGGCCAGGAACACAATGGGGGGGAGATTGGTGGTGTTGCCATTGTCCCCCCAAGCCAGGAAGCTCAATACCTGATCAGAGGCGTCGGCGGTCAAGTCCATGGTGACGTAATTCCAATCGACCATGCCTCCAGTCGGTGTGGTCATCAACGCTGTTGTGACGATGGACGCGCTTGCATCCGCATTGGAGTAGCTGCTATCACCACCACCAAGGCAGCCGGCGCAGTCGGTCAGCCCACTAGTGCCCAGGGAGACAATCCATTGCTCGGTCGTGTCGCCAACAAAGCCCGTCTGTTGGCTGGCCGCCTGGTAGAAACTCAGGGTGTAGGTCTGCCCAGCGGTCAGTCCTGTAATGTTGTAGCTGAACCCACTTTCAAAACTTGGATTGCCGTCCGCCTCGACGTAGTTGTAGCCCCCCGGAATGGCCAGGGTACTCGGGCAACCATAGGTCTGCAGGTAAACACTTCCGCAGGCGGAGTTGGGGTTGCTGGCGTCTCCAGGTGTGTCGATGAAGATGAGGCCGTTGCCCCCCGTCCAGCCAGTCGGGTCGACGCTTGTAAATGGGGCCTTGGGCGCTGTGCCCGAGTACGTCAGAAAATCTAGATTTGTCAGTCCGGGCAGGACCGGCGCTGCGTTGGCAAACCCCGCAAGCAGCGACAAAACAGCGACTCCGGAAAGTCTGCGCAGAAAAATGTTCATGATGAAGCCCCTTTGTCAATTTGTGATCAAGATCAAAAATTCCAGAAACCGGCTAGATCAATACTGCAAACTGGTATGACGGCCGATCAATTCATGCCCAACGTGATTGCAAAGTCACCCTACAAGGCACCGGTCGCCAAGTGAGCATGATGTGTGCCATGCTGAATAATCGTTCTAAATCAAGCACTTAGTTTTTTGCGTCCGCGCAAGCGTAAAGATACCTGACAGTCTTTCGCACCGACTTTCATGCTATGGGGAGGGGATCGCAGCATTCAGGGCGTGTTATGCGCCATAACCTATTTCTACTGGTGTGATGGCGCAGGCGGGCGCAGTACACCGGTCCGCAGCATGCTGGAAAGCTTTGCGGCGGCTACCGGTCGGCCAAAGTAATAACCCTGCCCTTCGTCACAACGCAGGGCCAGCAGACTGGCATGTTGCTCAGGTGTCTCCACGCCCTCGGCAATGACGCGTTGCTTCAGGCTTTTGCCCATGCTGATAACCGCATTTACAATACTGGCATCCTCCGCATTGCTCGTCATATGGGTCACAAACGATTGGTCAATCTTCAGCGTGTTGATTGGAAAACGTTTCAGGTAGCTTAGACTGGAGTAACCGGTCCCAAAGTCGTCGATAGCCAGTTTGATACCCATATCTGCAATCGAATGCAGCACGGTCTTGGCGGATCCGGTATCTCGAACGAGCATACTTTCGGTTAGTTCGATTTCCAAATAGCGTGGCTCCAGACCCGTTTCGTCAAGCGTCGCGCGCAGGTTCTGAAGAAAGTCCTCGGCGCGAAACTCGACCGCCGACATATTGACCGCCATAGTAATGGGCGGAAAACCCGCCTCTATCCACGCCTTGGCTTGCTGGCAGGCTTCACGCAAGACCCAGCGGCCAATGGGTCCAATCAATCCACTGTCTTCGGCGATGGCCACAAACTCCATAGGGTGCAGCAAGCCGCGTTCTGGGTGCTGCCAACGAATAAGTGCCTCAACACCCACGATGGCGCCACTGCCTAGGACAATCTTGGGCTGGTAGTGCAACACAAACTCGTGCCGCTCCAACGCCAGACGTAGACTGGATTCAATCGATTGCCGCTCAACAGCGCGCGTATTCATGTCCTGCTCGAAGAACTTGAAATTGTTGCGTCCACTTTCCTTGGCGTGGTACATCGCCGTGTCGGCGCATCTCAGCAGCGTGTCCGCTTCCACGCCGTCCGTCGGGTAAACACTGATGCCAATGCTCACGCCAACATGGAGATCATGGCCATCGATAGGGTGCGGACGCGCCGCCGCCTCCAGAATTTTTTGTGCCGCTTGTGCCGCGTCTTCTGCATGCTCTACCTCGGTCAATAGCACGACAAACTCGTCCCCACCCTGGCGACTGACGGTATCCGACTGGCGCACGCATGCCACCAATCGCTGTGCCACCGACTTAAGCAATTGGTCACCCACGCTGTGTCCCAAGGAGTCGTTGATATGCTTGAAACGATCCAAGTCCAAATACAGCACACCGAGCTGGATATCTTGGTTTCGACGGGCGGTCTCTATGGCCTGGCCCAACCGGTCTTGCAGCAAGATGCGATTGGGCAAGCCGGTCAACGCATCATGGTGGGCCAAATGGACCAATTCCGCCTTGGCCGCTTCGACTTGCTCGTTCATGCGGTTCGCATCAAGCGTTGCAATGACCAGGTGCGCGTTGGCTTGCTGCAGCTTGTTGATATGGTCTGCGGCGGCCGTGCGTGCTGTGTCTTGTTCAACGTGTAACTCCGCCTCCCGCAAGGTTGCGGCCACTTCGCGCGTATGCGATTCCCCTTCCCTGGCTTGTGCGACATTTTCGCGGACCAAGACGGCGTCCTCGCGCGTGTCGGACACGTGCTCCCGTATATCGGCCGCCTCTTCTCTTAATGCAACCAGTTTCTCCCGACTCACCAGAGTCGTATCGTGATCCACGCCTGTGCTTACCTGGGACTTGATTCCCTTTTTGGCACGAGTCGATTTTCCTAAGGTGCTTCCTCTTTTCATCGCCAACTCCCGTCTTTTCGAACTAATCTCGGCCTCGAACGTTTGGCGCGGCATTGGGCGTGGGCATGCCGGTCAAGACTCCGGTATAGCCCGCCAAGGAATCACCAATAGTGATACCGTCTGCCGTGATGGTGAACAATCGAATGTCTTTGCTGTGCTCACTGCCGCGCGCTTTCACGACCGACATGGCACGTTTGAGCTGGCCGTCAATTTCAATGTAGCGTTGCACCACGATCGCATCCGTCAAGAAGGCACTTCCAAATGGGCTGAACCGCAAATCGGTGTACCGGTCTTCCAGTTCGGATGTCATCAATATGGTCACCCCCATGCCGGTCAATTCGGCAACCATGCGGTACAGCGACCCGCGAAAATCTTCGCTGAACTCAGGCGCCAGTGCCAGTTCGAATCCGGACAGTGAATCGATGACCACGCGGCTTGCCTTCATGTTGCTGATCATTCCAATCAGATCATGCAAGGCTTCGTCTATGGACAAATCCAGGGAACGGGTATCAATCACGCCCACCTGACCGGCCTGGATCATCGAATAGAGCTTCGTGTTTCCCTGCAGTTGGCTTGGGCTCTTTTCAAACGCAGCGATTACACCGACTTCACCCCGGCGAGCGCCCTCTGCCAAAAATTCGGTTGCCAATATGGTTTTACCGGACCCGGACGGGCCGACCACTAACAGCGAATAGCCCGCGGGAAGTCCGCCGCCCAGCATCTCATCAAGGCCAGGCACTCCCATCGGAACGCGTGCGACACCAACACTGGGTCTGGCAACCGGTAGACGCTCCAGGCCCTGTTTGACGATTGCGCGTGGGAACACTTGGAGACCATCATCGCTGATTCGAAATGTATGCAACCCCGCTTCCGGGGCCTGGCCCCGCATCTTTGTCACCTGAATCTTGCGCACCATGGAATTGCGCCGCATATTCTGCGAGAGCCAAATAATGCCATCGGCCACCGCAAAGACTGGGCTGTTGTGGGAGTCGGCCAGCGTGTATTCGCCCACCAAAACTGTGGTCGCCAGCCAGCTTGCCATCAGCATGCACAGTCGCTGCACAAAATTTCGCTGTTGAGACCCACCTTCTTCGAGATGGCTGCCGCCAGTCGCAATCGAACGAAACGAATCGATAAAAACCATGCTTGGTTCGTAGGCTTTTACTTCGTCCGCAAGGCGATTCAAAACATTGTCAAGATTGCCATCCTGCAGATTGGCTGACAAGTTGACGAAGCGAATCGATTGATTGATCTTGTCGACGTCAAAATATGTAAATTGCTGCTGGTAGCGCAGCATCTTCAGCGCTGGCTCTCCGAGAACAGTAAAGAATAGTGCGCGATTTGTCGGAGCGGCCAAGGCAAACATCAACTGGTGTGCAAGCGTGGTCTTGCCACTGCCCGGTGCGCCAGCAATCAGATTGAACGAAAGCTCCGGAAGACCGCCACCCAGCAAATCGTCCAGACCCGGTATGCTCGTTTTGAGGCGCTGTATGGTGATTTTGCGATTCATTTTCACACCCCCTTTCCGAGCGTACTGGAGGCGGTACTGCCGCTCGCTGTATCCAAAATATTGACCGTCAGCGACTCGCCTATCAACGACACCATGGTATTGCTGAAGTTGACGAGCAACAGACGGTTGGCTTGCCACGCGAACTCCGGAGTTTGTCCTTCGAGGCTGGCCTTCAAATGTGCGAACCGGTGATCGGTTGAAACGGATGGCACGGAGTCTGTGAGCCAGGGAAACTTTGACTGGGTCAGCAAAACACTTCGCGCATACAGCGCATCGAAGCCGCCAACACCCACGATGGCAATGACCTGGGTCGCCAATTGGTTCCATAAACTGATCGCCGCGCACGCATCATCTGCATAGTGCTGTGCAGTGAGTCTCTCAACAAATTGATGGCGCACAGCGCCTTTGTTTTCCATGCATTTTCGATGGGTTGGATAACAGTGCAACAGCGGGCTTTCGATTTGTGAAACAGTGCAGACCTTCAAAGTTTGAATTTTTTAGCGGCCGTTGGTTGGGGTCTGTACGTTGTCAGACATTGGTTCGCGTTGCAGTGCGGTGCGGTGCGCCTGGTGCCCCCTATTTGGTGATTTTCCGAGTTTTCATATTTTGTATCGGGGCGCACGGACGAGCGCGCGCGCCTTTCGCACACTGTGCATTCCGGTGCACGCCATGTCCGAGAGGAGACCCATGGAAACAACTGCCTACTTGACGATTTCGCGCCGCGACTTATTGCTTGCAGGCGCAGGAACCGCTGCGACGGCCGCCATGGTCGACGATGCTTACGCTGCCATGACCACGGCAACCCCGCCTGTTCCTGTTGCCACTGTGACACTGGAGGTAAACGGCATCGCGCGGACACTGGAGCTTGATCCACGAACCACTTTGCTCGATGCACTGCGCGAGCACTTGCGCCTGACCGGTACCAAGAAGGGCTGCGACCAGGGGCAGTGCGGTGCCTGTACCGTGCTGCTGGATGGAGTGCGTATCAACGCGTGCCTGACGCTGGCTGTCATGCATGCGGGGGCCAAGGTCACAACCATAGAAGGCCTGGGCACACCCAGGGCCCTGCATCCCATGCAGGCCGCTTTCATCAAGCACGACGGTTACCAGTGCGGGTACTGTACGCCTGGGCAGATTGTCTCCGCCGTGGGCGCGCTGGACGAAATGCGCCGCGGCATTCCCAGCCATGCCAGCCCGAGCCTTACCGCCAAGCCCGTGTTATCGGTAGATGAACTGCGAGAGCGCATGAGCGGCAACATCTGCCGCTGCGGTGCCTATTCCAACATCATGGAAGCCATGGCAGAAGTTGCGGGAGCGCGCACATGAAGCCTTTTACCTATGAGCGCGCCAAGTCGCCGGCCGACGCCGCTGCCGCGGTCGCACGCAACCCGGCTGCCAAGTTCATAGCCGGTGGCACCAACTTGCTGGATCTGATGAAACTGCAGGTTGAGGTGCCGACGCACCTTGTTGACATCAATGGTTTGGCGCTGGACACGATCGAGCCCACATCGGATGGTGGGCTGCGCGTTGGGGCACTCGTGCGCAACACTACGCTGGCGGCAGACGAACGGGTGCGGCGCGACTATGCGGTGCTTTCGCGCGCGTTGCTTTCCGGCGCCAGTGGCCAACTGCGTAACAGGGCCACCACCGCCGGCAACCTGCTGCAGCGCACTCGCTGCGGCTATTTTTACGACACCAATCAAGCTTGCAACAAGCGCCAGCCTGGCAGCGGGTGCAGCGCCTTGGACGGCATAAACCGCCAGCTCGGCATCATTGGCACCAGTCAGGCCTGTATTGCCATCCACCCGAGCGACATGGCCGTGGCCATGCGGGTGCTGGACGCCACGGTGCATACCGTGCGCGCCGATGGTCGTACACGGGCAATCCCGATTGCGGACTTTCACCGCTTGCCAGGAAACGCCCCGCACATCGACACCCAACTTGAACATGGCGAGCTGATCACTGCAGTGACTCTGCCACCCCCGGCGGGTGGCACCCAGGTCTACCGCAAGGTACGTGACCGGGCTTCCTATGCGTTTGCACTCGTGTCCGTGGCCGCCATTGTGCAGCACGACGGTACTGGCAAGCTTGCCCTGGGGGGCGTGGCACACAAGCCCTGGCGGCTGGAGGCGTCTGAGGCAGCCATGCCCCAAGGCGCCAAGGCTGTGACCGCCAGCCTGCTTGCCGACGCCAGCCCAACCCCTGCCAATGCGTTCAAGTTGCCTCTGGTTGAGCGCGTGCTGGCCAGTGTGCTGGCTCAAGCGAGGGCTTGACCATGAAGTTCGACACAGCGGCCACCACCAATCCGATAGACCAACTGAAGGTGGTCGGTAAACCCGTCAGCCGCATTGACGGCACGCTGAAGACCACGGGTATCGCGCCGTATGCCTACGAGCGGCATGATGTCGCACCAAACGCGGCCTATGGCTGCATCGTCGGGGCGGGCATTGCCACGGGACAGATCACATCCATGGACCTGGGCGCGGCGCGCGCGGCGCCGGGTGTACTCGCCATAGTGACCGCCCGCAACGCCGGCAAGCTGGGCAAAGGCAGGTTGAACACGGCCAAGCTGCTGGGCGGTCCAGATATCGAGCACTACCATCAGGCTATCGCCCTGGTGGTTGCCAAGACCTTTGAACAAGCACGCGCCGCGGCGCAACTGGTACAGGTGACATACGAGCGCACCGCTGGGGCCTATGACCTGGCTGGTGTCAAAGACGTCATCAAACCTGCACCCGCGTCGCCTGGCGATTCCACGGACTCCAGCTACGGCAATTTCGACGACGGCTACGCCAATGCGCCGGTGCGCCTGGACGCGACCTATAGTACGCCGGACCAATCCCATTCCATGATGGAACCCCATGCGTCCACCGCCTCCTGGAATGGCGACAAGCTTACGGTGTGGACGTCGAACCAGATGGTTGACTGGAGTGTCGGTGACCTCGCCAAGACCTTGGGCATCCCCAAGGCGAACGTGCGCTTGGTGTCACCCTTCGTGGGCGGCGGTTTCGGCGGCAAGCTATTTATTCGCGCGGATGTGCTGCTTGCCGCGCTGGGCGCGCACGCGGTGGGGCAACCGGTGAAAGTAGCGCTACAACGGCCACTGATTGCCAACAACACCACGCACCGGCCCGCAACCTTGCAGCGCATCCGCATAGGCGCCTCAACGGACGGGCGGATCGGCGCAATGGCACATGAGAGCTGGTCTGGCGACCTGCCCGGTGGCAAGCCGGAAAATGCCGTAAGCCAGACCCGGCTGTTGTATGCCGCCCCCAATCGCATCACCAAGACCCGGCTGGCCATACTGAACCTGCCCGAGGGCAATGCGATGCGTGCCCCCGGCGAGGCACCCGGCCTGATGGCGCTGGAAATTGCCATGGATGAAATGGCGGAGAAATTGCACCTTGATCCGGTTGCGTTTCGCATCATCAACGACACGCAGGTCGATCCGCAAAAGCCGGAAAGACCGTTCTCCAAACGCCAGTTGATCGAATGCCTGCGAACCGGGGCCGAGCGCTTTGCCTGGAACCGACGCAACGCCAAGCCGGCCCAGGTGCGCGACGGCCAGTGGCTGGTGGGACTGGGTGTGGCCGCTGCGTTTCGCAACAACCAGGTGACCAAGTCAGGCGCTCGTGTGCGCCTGGACAACACTGGCTTGATCACGGTGGAAACCGACATGACCGACATAGGGACGGGCTCCTACACCATTATTGCTCAGACCGCTGCCGAGGTGATGGGCGTGCCACTGGAAAAAGTGTTCGTGCGGCTTGGGGATTCAGCGTTTCCTGTGTCGTCGGGCTCAGGCGGACAATGGGGCGGCAACTCTTCCACGTCTGGGGTCTACGCTGCCTGCATGAAGCTGCGGGAAGCCGTGGCACAGGCGGCCGGCATTGCAGTTGCGGAAGCGGTATTCACCGACAGCATGGTTCGTACCAGTGACCGCGCATTGCTTTTGGGCCAACTTGCGGGCGCAGACGGGTTGATGGCTGAGGACGCCATCGAGTTTGGTGACCTGGCCAAGAAGTACCAGCAGTCGACCTTTGGGGCCCATTTTGTGGAAGTCGGCGTGGACAGCATATCCGGCGAGATACGGATGCGGCGCATGCTGGCCGTGTGTGCCGCAGGGCGCATCCTGAATCCCAAGTCGGCCCGCAGCCAGGTGATTGGCGCGATGACGATGGGTGTGGGTGCGGCGTTGATGGAGGCACTTGTCGTCGATAAGCGCCGGGGCTTCTTTGTCAACCACGACATGGCGGGTTATGAAGTACCGGTGCATGCCGATGTTCCCCACCAAGAGGTGGTCTTTCTGGACGAGACCGATCCGATATCCTCACCCATGAAGGCCAAGGGCGTTGGCGAGTTGGGCCTGTGCGGCGTAGGGGCCGCCATTGCGAACGCCGTCTACAACGCCACGGGCGTGCGCGTGCGCGACTATCCCATTACGCTGGACAAACTGCTGGACCGATTGCCCAGCGTTTCGTAAGGCCGGTTGCAACGCGCGCAGCCAGCACCGCCAAATACAGGCTCTGGCACGGTGTCAAGACGCACGTCGTCCGACCCGTAGTACGTCAGTGCTGTCATCAGATGCCTCTTTGCGCTCAATGAAGACCAGAGCCTTGCAGTTCTTTCTTGCGGGTCCTGATCTGCTGTCCGATGTCCTCTAATTCCATGCCAGACTTCTTGGCTTTGGGGAACATTTCTCTTTCCTCTTCCCTGACGTGGTGATCGACGTATTCGCCAAGCACCTTGACCTTCGCGTTGTAGAGTTCATCGTCAGGGTCCATGGACTGAATTTGCGCCACCAACTCCTTGACCGAGGCGTGTTCCACTTCGGCTTCGTCCAACTCATCCTTCGCATCGACAGCGGTCGCGCGCATGGCGGGGTAGAAGATCTCTTCCTCGACCGTGGCATGAAGGAATAATGCCTCGCATATTTCCTTGACGAAGCCCAGCCGTTGTGTTGCGGACGCTTCGGCATTCGCCAGTTTCTGGTAAGCGTTAAAAAGTTTTTTGACATCGCGGTGGTCTTTCATGAGCAGCGCAATTGCATCTCCCTTCGTTGGCGAAGCGGCAGTTTTCTTTGCAGCCGCTTTGGTGCTGGTGACTTTGGAGGCTGTCTTGGATTCGGTCATGAAAGGTTCCTTGCTGCGGGTTCAAAAAAGGGAGTTACCGCGGAAAATGGCTTTGGCGGCAATCAGGGATGCCAGACTAAAAGCAAGGCTGCCGCCAATCTGTGCGGTCACGAACAATACACGCTGGTTGAACCTAGGCTTGGTGGCGGATCGCACAGAGGCAATGGCGGCAAAAACCTAGGCTTGAGCATCTACAACGTGAAGCCATCACCATGAAGCTGCAACACCACTTCGTTCGCAAGGTCAAGCTTTCCGACTTGGTTCCCACGCAGGTTGCAATTGGCTACTTGGAAGTGCGGGCCAAGCAACAAGAGTGGAATAGTCTTGACAAGCAAGAACGACAACAGCAAATGGATAAACACTGGTTTCCCGCAGTAATCGGGCCTGGTCAACGTTATTACATCGTTGATCATCATCACACGGCCATGGCTCTGCAGAAGGTGGGCGAGAAATTTGCATTGGTTATCGCCAAACATGATTGGTCCGCATTGGATTGCGCCATCTTCTGGAAGACGATGGAGTTCCATCACTTTGCGCATCCCTACGATGCCAAGGGAAAGCGAATCCCCTTCAAAAAAATGCCGCAGCGTGTCTCTGAACTCTCGGACGACCCCTTCCGAGGCCTGGTTAGCGTAGCCCAGAAGGCTGGTGCAGTGGCAAGTGAGTTGCCATCGCTTGCGCAATTTTTGTGGGCAGACTACTTCCGCAAAAACATCTCTTCGAAGGAGTTGCGCATGGGCGCCGCGCAAGCCGCTGTCGTGAAAGCCCTGGAACTCGCCAAACTCCAGCAAGCCAGCTATTTGCCGGGGTGGTCGGGAAATTCCGATTATTGAGTTGCGAGCGACCATTGTTTGTGTTGCACTGAAACCTATCGTGCATGTAGGACACGGCTGACTTCAACACGCGGTATTCGCCTATTTCGCAAGCGCCTCCATTTCGAGAACATAAGGCTCCACCTTTTCAAGGAGAACTCCATGAGAACAGACAGCCAACATCTTTGCCATTCACGCCAAAACCAGCTTTTGGTCGCGTTGCCACAAGAGGCTTTGGACCGTTGGCAAGCTCATATGGATTTGGTGGAGTTGTCGCGTAACCAGACCCTCTTCGATGCAGGCAGGACTCCTGAGTATGTGTACTTCCCCACTACAGCCATCGTGTCGCTGATGTCCATCACACAGGAAGGCGCCTCGGCCGAGGTGGCCGTAGTTGGCAACGATGGTGTCGTCGGTATTTCATCGCTGTTGGGGGCCGAGGCTGCCGTCAACGACGCTGTGGTCCAAAGTGCCGGGCGCGCCTTTCGGCTGAGCACGCGGTTTGTCAAAGGCGAGATTGAGCGGTCCTGCGGCGTCATGAAGGTTGTGATGCGCTACGCCCAGTCCGTGTTGGGGCAAATGGCCCAAACGGCCGTGTGCAACCGTTACCACACCATAGACCAGCAATTTTGCCGCCGCCTGTTGCTCGGGCTGGACCGCGTGCCATCGGATGAGTTGGAAATGACACATGAGCTG
>FTFO01000142.1_pt1 | contig 11604 bp, 9 predicted proteins | sample 1640461 | NCBI WGS metagenome assembly FTFO01 (sample SAMEA3914814, study PRJEB12502) | metagenome | biome: forest; material: soil | place: USA | collected 2011-09-16 | depth 0.1 m
GTCCAAGTGGTTGGTGGGCTCGTCCAGCAGCAGCAGGTCCGACGGGCACATCAGTGCGCGCGCCAGTTGCAGGCGCATGCGCCAGCCGCCAGAGAAGCTGTTCACCGGGTTTGTCAGTTCGCTGGTCTTGAAACCCAGGCCCAGAATCAGCGCCTGGGCGCGGGCCGGGGCATCATGCGCACCGGCATCTTGCAAGGCCATGTAGGCATGGGCCATGCGGTCATAGTCTTCGGTGGCCTCGGAGGCTGTTACTTCCTGCTGGGCGGTCAGCAACACGGTGTCGCCCTCAACCACGAAGTCGGTGGCGCTTTGGTCAGTTTCTGGCATGTCCTGTGCGACCTGGCCCATGCGCCACTGCGTGGGAATATAGTATTCGCCACCGTCTTCGTGCAGGGTACCGTTCAGCAAGGCAAACAGCGACGATTTTCCGGCGCCATTGCGCCCCACCAGGCCGACTTTTTCACCGGGGTTCAGCGTAACGGACGTACTGTCCAGCAATACCTTGGCGCCGCGGCGCAAGGTCACATTTTTTAAAGTAATCATTCTTCGGGTTCTATCCAGCTATGCGCAAAAAGCCAATTTCAATAATGCAGTGGAGGCGGTCCTTCCGGCCCACTCAGGGTTCACATAGCATCGCGGGTGATCAGTAGTACCTGGTCGTCGCCTGCGCTGGTTTCCAGCCAGACCACTTCCAGTTGTGCAAATGCGGCTTCAAAGTGCTCACGTTCGTTGCCAATTTCCAGCACCAGAACGCCTCCAGGCGCGAGGTGTTGCGGCGCTGCCTGCAGCAGGGCACGCACAAAGTCCATGCCGTCGCTGCCGCCGCTGCGGTTGCCGTCCAGCGCCAGGCTGGGCTCGGCCAGGTATTCGGCTGGCAGCCCAGCCATGCTGGTGGCGCACACGTAGGGTGGGTTGCACAGAATCAGATCGAACTGGCCGCGTGCTGCCAGGGCAGGCGCCTGCAGCCCGTCGGACTCCAGCAGCGTGATGCGGTCTTGCAGGCCATGTTTGTCCACGTTGATTCGGGCCACGGCCAGCGCATCAGCCGACAGATCCGATGCGGTGACCACCACATCTGGGTACGCCATGGCCGCCAGCACGGCCAGGCTGCCGTTGCCGGTGCACAGGTCCAATACGGTGTGGGTAGATTCCTGCAGCCAGTAGTCAATGCTGCCGTCCACAATCAGTTCGGCAATCAGTGAACGCGGAACAATGGCGCGCTCGTCGACATAAAATGCCACGCCTTGCAGCCATGCCTCGTGTGTCAGGTAGGCGGCCGGTTTGCGCGTGCTGATGCGGGTCTCGACCAGTGCCTGGACCTTTGCAATGTCGGTCTCGCCGACAATGGTGGAGCCCTTTCCATCGTCGCCGTCCAGCGGCGTATCCAATGGCAGACCCAGCGCCCACAAAGCCAGCCAGGCCGCTTCATCAAAGGCGTTTGCCGTGCCATGGCCAAACGAGACCTGGCCTTGCTCCAGACGCAATGCGGCGGCGTTGATCAGTTCCAATAAATTCATGCGCCGGCCTGACGGTTCAGGTTTTCCAACACCCGGCGGTAGATGTTTTTCAAGGGCTCGATATCGGCCACTGCGACATACTCATTGATCTTGTGGATGGTGGCGTTTGGCGGCCCCATCTCGATCACCTGCGGGCAGACCTGCGCGATAAAGCGCCCGTCGCTGGTGCCGCCGGTCGTTGAGAGCTGGGTGGTGATACCGGTCTCTGCCAGGATGGCGCCTTGCACTGCTTCCACCAAGGTGCCCGGTGTAGTCAGAAAGGGCAGACCGCCAACGGTCCAGGTCAAGTCGTATTCCAGCTCATATTTTTCCAGAACGCGGGTCAGGCGAGACTGCAGCGACTGCGGTGTGGACTCGGTGGAAAAGCGGAAGTTGAAGTCTATGACCACGGCCCCGGGAATCACATTGCTGGCGCCGGTGCCGCCATGAATATTGCTGATCTGCCAGGTGGTGGGTGGGAAATAGGCGTTGCCCTTGTCCCATTCAATGCCCACCAGTTCAGCCAATGCAGGTGCCACCGCGTGGATGGGGTTCTTGGCCAGGTGGGGGTAGGCGATATGGCCTTGAATGCCCTTGACGGTGAGCTTGCCGCTCATGGTGCCGCGCCGGCCATTTTTGATCATGTCGCCAGTGCGCTCGACCGAGGTGGGCTCGCCCACAATGCAATAGTCCAGCGTTTCGCCGCGCGCCTGCAATGCCTTGCACACCACCACCGTGCCGTCGTTGGCCGGGCCTTCTTCGTCACTGGTCAACAGTAGCGCGATATTGAGATGGCGCCCTGGTGTGGCGGCGACAAACTCTTCAATGGCGACAACAAAGGCCGCCAACGAGACCTTCATGTCGCTGCTGCCACGTCCAAACAGTTTGCCGTCGCGGTGGCTGGGTGTGAATGGCGCACTGATCCATTCGTTCAACGGGCCGGTAGGAACCACATCGGTGTGGCCGGCAAACACCAGGGTCTTGCTTGCACCTGATGCAGACGTCTTCGCGCGCAGCTTGGCCCACAGATTGGTAACGGAAAAATCAGCCGGACCACTGATAATGGTTTCGCACTGAAAGCCCAATGCCGCGAGACGTTGCGCGATCAGTTCCTGGCAGCCGCCATCATCGGGAGTAACTGATGATCTGGCAATCAATTGCTCCGCTAAAAGTAATGTTGCCCCCATCAGTGCTTCACATCCAGCGTAATCTCGGTAAACGAGGCTTCTTCGTGGTCGTCTTGCGACGAGGAGGGCGGTGCAGCCTTGGTAAAGTCGTTTTGCAGACGCCACATCAAATTGGTCGGCGAATCGGCGTTGGCCAGGCCTTCCTTGCGGTCGACCACGCCTTCAACAATCATGCGGGCAATGTCGTGCTCAAATGACTGTGAACCTTCGGCCATGGACTGTTCCATGGCTTCCTTGACGCCCGAAAAGTCACCTTTTTCGATCAGTTCGGAAATCAGCTTGGTGTTGAGCAACACTTCGATGGCGGGCACGCGTGTACCCGCTGTATTGCGCAGCAAACGCTGCGAAACCACGGATTTCAGTGCCGCTGCCAGGTCACCCAGCATGGTGGGGCGTACTTCGACTGGGTAAAAGCTTAATATCCGGTTCAGTGCCTGGTAGCTGTTGTTGGCGTGCATGGTAGCCAGGCACAGGTGGCCCGACTGGGCATAGGCAATCGCCGCTGACATGGTTTCACGGTCCCGGATTTCGCCAATCAGGATAACGTCGGGTGCCTGGCGCAGCGCGTTTTTCAACGCGACCTGCAGGTTCTTGGTGTCGGTGCCAATTTCGCGTTGGTTGATGACTGATTTCTTGTTCTTGAACAAGAATTCCACCGGGTCTTCAATGGTTAGGATGTGGCCAGAGACCAGGCCGTTGCGGTAGTCGATCATCGACGCCAGCGTAGTGCTTTTGCCCGCGCCGGTGGCCCCGACCATCAACACCAGGCCGCGCTTTTCCATGATCAACTCGCCCAGAACCGGCGGCAAAAACAGGTCAGCCAGCGGTGGCACGTCTACCGAAATATAGCGAAACACGGCGGCAATGCTGCCGCGCTGGCGCATGGCGCTGACACGAAAACGCCCCAGACCGGCAATCGGGAAGCCCATATTGAGCTCGCCTTCGGCGTCCAACTCCGCCATGCGCTCGGGCGGCAGGATTTCGGCCAGCAAATTGCGCGTGGCCTCTACTGGCAGCGACTGGTTGTTGATGGGGACGCATTGGCCGTTGATCTTGATCAAGGCTGGCGAATTGGCTGAAAGGTAGACGTCCGACGCCTTTTTTTCGCTCATCAAGCGAAGAATTCGCTCCATGGTGCCGGGTGCGTTGGGGGTCGTCGTTGCCATAGTTCAGCCTCGGTTGGGAATCAGCAGAATCAGTCGCGCAATAGATCGTTGAGCGACGTCTTGGCCCGGGTCTGGGCATCTACGCGCTTGACGATGATGACAGCATACATGCTGTATTTTCCGCCGTCTTTTGGCAACGTGCCACTGATAACGACGGAACCGCTGGGAATGCGGCCGTAGCTGATCTGACCCGTGGCGCGGTCATAGATAGGTGTGCTCTGGCCGACGTACACGCCCATGGACAGCACCGAATTTTCTTCCACAATGACGCCTTCGACCACCTCGGAGCGAGCGCCAATGAAGCAATTGTCTTCAATGATGGTGGGGTTGGCCTGCATCGGCTCCAGCACGCCACCAATGCCGACTCCGCCGGACAGGTGCACGTTCTTGCCGATCTGGGCACAGGAACCAACCGCCGCCCACGTGTCCACCATGGTGCCATCGTCCACATAGGCGCCAATGTTCACGAAGCTGGGCATCAAAATGGCGCCCTTGCCCACATAGCTGCCGCGCCGTGCGACGGCGGGTGGCACCACACGGGCACCGGTGGCGCGCATTTCTTCGGCCGACAGGTCGGCAAATTTGGTGGGCACCTTGTCGTAAAAGCCCAGATGGCCAGCCTGGATGATCTCGTTGTCGCGCAGGCGAAAGCTCAACAGCACGGCCTTCTTGATCCATTGGTGCGTGGTCCATTGGCCCACCGCTTCGCGGGTAGCCACGCGCAGTGCGCCACGGTCCAACTCGTGGATCACATGTTCCACCGCGTCGCGCACCTCAGCCGTCGATGATTGGACCGAGATGTTGGCGCGGTCTTCCCACGCGTTGTCAATGATTTGCTGGAGTTGTTGGCTCATGGGGGTCTATCCTAATTTAATCGGTTGGGGGCAGTCTGCACAAATTGAACGATACGCTGGGCGGCTTCCACGCATTCGGCGGTTTCTGCCACCAAGGCCATGCGGATCCGGTTGGCGCCGGGGTTGAAGCCCTGCGCCTCGCGGGCCAAAAAACTACCGGGCAAAACCGTCACATTGTAAAGAGCCAGCAGGTCGCGTGCGAAGTCGGTGTCGGGCCCGTTAACCTTGGCCCACAAATAGAAGCCTGCGTCGGGCAGGGCCACGTCCAGCACGCTGGCTAAAAGTGGGGTTACTTTTGCAAATTTTGACCGGTATTGCTCGCGGTTGTCGCGCACGTGGGCTTCGTCGTCCCAGGCGGCAATGCTGGCGGCCTGCACCACGGTGCTCATGGCACTGCCATGGTAGGTGCGGTACAACAGGAACTGCTTGACCAAGGTCGCGTCACCGGCACAGAAGCCGCTGCGCATACCCGGCACGTTGCTGCGTTTGGACAGGCTGGTGAAGGCCAGCAGGTTTTTGAAGTCGCTGCGGCCCAGGCGCGCGGCCGCCTCCAGGCCACTGAGTGGCGGCTCTTCGCGGAAGTAGATTTCGCTGTAGCACTCGTCCGAGGCGATCACAAAACCATGGCGGTCACTCAGATCAAACAGTTTTTTCCATTCCGATAGTGGCATGACCGCACCGGTTGGGTTGCCAGGGGAACAGACAAACAGCAACTGCGTGCGCGCCCAGACGGCGTCGGGCACGCTGTCCCAGTCCTGTGCGAAGTTGCGCGCCGGGTCGGATGGCACAAAGTAGGGTTGGGCACCTGATAGATAGGCAGCCCCCTCGTAGATTTGGTAGAACGGGTTGGGACACACGACCAGCACAGCCTCTTCGCCTGCCGCCTGCGGATTCACCACGGTTTGGGCAAACGCAAACAGTGCTTCGCGCGAACCGTTGATGGGAAGGATCTGGTTGTGCACGTCCAGCTCCAGTCCATAGCGGCGCTGCAGCCAGCGCCCAATCGACTGGCGCAGTCCGACAACGCCAGCGGTCGCCGGGTAGACCGACAGGCCGCCCTGCGGGTCCATGATGGCATTGCAGTAGGCCTGCTTCACCAACTCAGGCGTGGCGTGGCGCGGCTCACCGATGCCCAGACTGATGGGTGTGTACGCGGGATTGGGCGTGACCGTGGCAAACAATTGGCGCAAGCGCTCAAAAGGGTAGGCCTGCAGGCTATGCAAATTAGGATTCATGGGCCGCCATTATCCCTGAGCAGTTGCTACACTGGTGCCAGTCGGTTAAGCCACGGCAACAATAATCCGACCGATCAAGGAGCAATGGATGACGTCACCATCGGCCAATGGCCAAACATGGGTCTATCTGGATATCCCACGCGCGCTGGAGCAGGTCGGTGATGAGCAGGCGTTACAGAACATGATGCCCATGTTGCAGGAGATGCTGGAGCGTGATCTACCGCTCATCGCCCAATCGCTGGCCAATGGTGATGTGCGTGGCGCCAACCCCTTGCTGCATTCCCTGAAGGGGTGTTTGCCGATTTTTTGTGAACCGACCCTGTGCACCCACCTGGCGCAAGTTGAACAGTTGAGCAAGGCCGGCGGCAGCGCGGAGGTCAACGAGGCCTATGCAACACTGGGCCCCAAACTTCTGGGGCTGCAGCAGGAAGTCACGCAGTACCTGAGCCCACGGGCATAAAACCATACTGCACCGCCACATGGAGCGCTGAATTGGATATCAAAAGAGCCCGAATCGTGGTAATTGAGGATGAGAAGGTCATGAGTACCTTCATTCTCAACAGCCTGCGGCGCATTGGCATACTGGATTTGTATGCCTTCCCGGATGGTGGCAGTGCCCTGCGCGAGGTGCCGCGGCTCAAGCCAGACCTCATATTGACGGACATTCACATGCAACCCGTCGGCGGCATCGAGTTTGTCAGGCAGTTGCGTGGCATGTCCAATAGCCAGGTCAGCAACATCAAGGTGATTTTTCTGAGTGCAGACTCCAGTCCAGGCACCATTGGCGAGGTGCTGCCATTGGGGGTCGCTGGCTATCTTGTCAAGCCGCCATCGCTCACGGGTCTGGCCAACAAAATCGAGTTGGCATTGCGTTCCTGAACCGCTCCTGTGTCACGGCGGTGGCCTGTAGAGCCGAAGTCGCCAACCCACACGGTATCATTGCAGCCTGTTGGTCTTTGTGGGTGTACCACAATCATCAATGAAATCAATTACTTAGCTCTGGTTTTTCTCATCCGTGCGTCTCAATTCCATCAAGTTATCGGGCTTCAAGTCCTTCGCCGAACCAACCAATTTCCTGTTACCAGGTCAATTGGTAGGCGTGGTGGGGCCTAACGGCTGTGGAAAATCCAACATCATGGACGCGGTGCGCTGGGTCTTGGGCGAGAGCAAGGCCAGTGAATTGCGCGGTGAGTCCATGCAGGACGTCATTTTCAATGGCACCACTACGCGTAAACCGGCCAGTCGCTCCAGTGTGGAGTTGGTGTTTGACAATTCCGACCACCGTGCCGGCGGCCAATGGGGGCAGTTCGGCGAGATCGCCGTCAAACGGGTGCTGACGCGCGACGGCACCTCCAGCTACTTCATCAACAACCAGCCGGTACGCCGGCGCGATGTGCAGGACGTTTTTCTGGGCACCGGTCTGGGCCCACGGGCCTATGCCATCATTGGTCAGGGCACCATCAGCCGCATCATTGAATCCAAGCCAGAAGAGCTGCGCCTGTTTCTGGAGGAAGCGGCCGGCGTATCCAAGTACAAAGAACGCCGCCGCGAGACGGAAAACCGCCTGGCCGACACGCGCGAAAATCTGACCCGCGTGGAAGATATTCTGCGCGAGCTCAATGCCAATCTGGAGAAGCTGGAGAAGCAGGCCGAGGTCGCGCTCAAATACAACACGCTGCAGGCCGACGTTACGCAAAAGCAGCAGCAGCAATGGTTCTTGAAGCGTGCCGAAGCCTTGAGCGACCAGAGCAAAATTCACGCCGAGTCCCTGGGTGCCGTCAACGCGCTGGAAAGCCGCATGGCCGACCTGCGCAGCATCGAATCCGATCTGGAGACCGTGCGCCAGGCCCATTACGCGGCCGGTGATCAGGTCAACCAGGCACAGGGCCTGCTGTACGAGGCCAGTACCGACGTCGGTCGGCTGGAAGCCGAAATTCGCTTCGTGGTGGAAGGCCGCCAGCGCGCCGAGCAGCGCCTGGCCACCTTGCAGGAACAAATTGGCCAGTGGGCGGCCCGCAAGGAAGACGCGATGGCCGAGGTCGAGCGGCTGGCCGAGCTGGCCCTGCTGGGCGACGAGCAAACCGAGTTGCTGTCGGCCCAGGTGGAAGAGCAAGCCCAGCAACTGCCGGATCTGGAAGAAGCGCTGAGCACCGCACAATCTGCCGCCAATGACCAGCGCGGCAGCGTCATGCAGGTGCAGCAACAAATTCAAGTGCTGGCCGCCGAGCAGCGCAGCATTGAGGAGCAATTCCGCCAGGTATCGACACGCCGAGAACGCCTGACTGCGGACCGCAACGGCTTGGCCGCACCCGACGAGGCACGTCTGCAAAGTCTGGAACTGCAGTTGGCAGAGGCCCAGGAAGCGGCAGCCATTGCCGATGGGCGTTTGCATGAGCTGCAAGACATGCTGCCCCAGCGCGACGAAGCCCGGCGCACCCAGCAGCAAATTGTCAATGATGAGTCAGCTCGCCAAGCCGACCTGTCTGCCCGATTGGAGGCCTTGAAGGCCCTGCAGGAGAAAGTGAAGACCGACGGCAAATTGCAGCCGTGGCTGGCCAAACATGGGCTGGACCATTTGCAGGGCCTGTGGACCCGCATCCACATCGAGCAAGGCTGGGAAAATGCGCTGGAAGGCGCGTTGCGTGAGCGCTTGGCGGCACTGGAGGTGTCGCGCCTGGAGCTGGTGCGCTCCTTTGCAAACGATGCACCGCCGGCCAAACTGGCATTTTTCAGCCCTCCGCAAGCCGCTGTTCCCGAGCGGACGTCGACTCTGCCACGCCTGGCCGATTTGCTGCGCATCAATGACGCAGGTCAAAAAGCCGTACTGTCCGACTGGCTGGCAGGTTGCTATACCGCGCCGAGTTTTGAAGATGCCTTGGCCCAGCGCGCCAGTTTGCAGCCAGGTGAGAGCATCTACCTCAAATCAGGCCATGTGGTCACCCACCACAGCGTGAGTTTTTATGCGCAGGATTCGGAGCAGGCCGGCCTGCTGGCCCGTGCGCAAGAGATCGAAAACCTGGAAAAAGACCTGCGCGCCCAGGTCATGATTGCCGAAGAGGCGCGAACCGCCCTGGTGCGCGCTGAGGCTGCCTATGCCGATGCCTCGCAGCGGCTGATCAGCGTGCGCCGCGAGGCCACCGAAGCACAGACACAAGCGCATGCCCTGCAGGTCGAAACCCTGCGCCTGTCACAACTGGCAGAACAAGCCCGCAGCCGCAGCGCGCAGATTGACGCCGACCTGGCTGAAGTGCAAGCCCAATTGGACGACTTGCAGGAACGCCGAGACACCGCAGAAGGGCGCTTTGAGTCGCTGGACATGCAGTTGGCCGACAACCAGGAGCGCCATGCGCAACTGGACGAACGGGTGATTGAGTTGCAGCGCAAACTGACCCAATGCCGCGAACAGCAACGCAGCCTGGAGCGCCAGGCTCAAGAGGCCCAGTTTGCCCAGCGCAGCCTGCAGGCGCGCAATGCCGAACTGGCGCGCACCATAGCTACCGCCGACCAGCAGACCGATGCCGTGCATGCCGAAGTGCAGCGCGCCCGCGAAGAGCTGACCCGGCTGACCGATGCCGCAGCGCAAGCCGGGCTGCAAAACGCCTTGGCACTCAAGCACGAACGCGAACAGGCCTTGGGCGCCAAGCGCAGCGAATACGATGACCTGACCGCCAAATTGCGCGCCAGTGACGAGCGGCGCCTGCAGTTGGAGCGTGAGCTTGACCCGCTGCGCCAGCGCATCACCGAATTCCAGCTCAAAGAGCAGGCCGCACGCTTAGGCTTTGAGCAGTATGAGCAGCAGTTGTTGGATGCCCAGGCCGATCTGGAGGCGCTGGAACGCTCCATCAAGGATGGCAATGTGCGCCTATTGGGCATGCAAAGTGAGATCGACCGCCTGCACCGCGAGATTGCTGCATTGGGGGCCGTCAACCTGGCCGCCCTGGACGAATTGGCCGCCGCGCGCGAACGCAAACAGTTTCTGGATTCGCAAAATGCCGATCTGGCCCAGGCCATGGCGACGCTGGAAGATGCCATCCGCAAGATTGACGCGGAAACCCGCGACATGCTGTCGGGCACCTTTGACCAGGTCAACCAGCATTTTGGCCGCATGTTCCCCGAGCTGTTTGGGGGCGGCAACGCGCGCCTGGTGATCACGGGCGACGAAATACTGGATTCCGGTGTGCAGGTGATTGCACAGCCGCCGGGTAAAAAGAATCAGACCATTCACCTGTTGTCGGGTGGCGAAAAAGCCTTGACCGCGATAGCGCTGGTGTTTGCCATCTTCCAGTTGAACCCGGCACCGTTTTGCCTGTTGGACGAGGTCGATGCGCCGCTGGACGATGCCAATACCGAGCGTTATGCCAAACTGGTGCGCAGCATGAGCAAAGAAACCCAATTCCTTTTCATCAGCCACAACAAGATTGCGATGGAAATGGCCGAGCAACTCATCGGCGTGACCATGCAGGAACAAGGCGTTTCACGCATTGTTGCAGTTGACATGGAGTCCGCCATCACTTTGGCAGAGCTGGCCTAACACACACACTATGAGCAATTTACAGATTGGATTGGCAATAGCGGGCGGCGTGGTATTGGCCGGCATTGTGGCCCACGGCGCCTGGAATTCGCGGCGCAATGCACCGCGCCAGGCCGTGCCAGAACCGGACGCCCAAGCCGCTACAGATGGGCCACGCGATCCGCATTTTTCCGACGCAGAAGCCGACACGCAACCGATGACACTGCCACCCGTGGCCAAGCGATCGGTACTGGACTCGCTGATTGACGTCATTGCAACCGTGGCGCTGGATGGCCCGGCCCAAGTGGTGTCAGGTGAAGCCGCCATTGCCGCCATGCCCGCCACCCGGCGCGCGGGAAGCAAGCCCTTTGCCATTGAAGGCTACAACCTGAATACGCTGAACTGGGAGGTGCCGGTTCCCGGTCAACGCTATGGCGGTTTCCAGGCCGGCGTGCAATTGGCCAACCGCTCGGGCGCCTTGAATGAAATTGAATACTCGGAATACGTGGTCAAAACCCAGGCCTTTGCGGATGCCATCAACGCCACACCCGAGTTCCCGGAAATGCTGGAAGAAGTGGCCCGCGCCCGCGAGCTGGACCAGTTTGCCAGCGCGCACGATGCCCAGTTGGGCTTTACCATTCGCGCCCGCAACGCCTCGTGGAGCCCCGGCTACGTGCAGCAAAATGCCGCGCGGCTAGGCTTTGTGGCCGGGGTCATTCCCGGGCGCATGGTGCTGCCTGCCGCCACCGATGGCCTGGCCCCGTTACTGGTTTTGAGCTTTGATTCGCAGGCCGCGCTGGCGGAAGACCCCGCACAGTCGGCGATTCGCGACATCGCCTTGCATCTGGACGTGGCACAGGTAGACCGCAGCGCCTGCCCGTTTGACCGCATGCGCGAAGTTGCCGCAGGGCTGGCACAGACGATGGACGGTGTGGTCACCGATGACAACGGTCAACTGCTGACCGCGCAAACCATGGACGTGATTGGCAGCGAGCTGCAATCGCTGTATGACACGCTGGAGCAGCGTGACCTGGCAGCGGGCTCATTGCTGGCGCGCCGATTGTTTGCTTGAACGCTGATAGGAGCGCGCCATGACCAGCCCCGAGCAGCAACGACTGCAGGCCTTGCACCAGCTATTGCACCGCTATGCGCACCA
>FTFO01000209.1_pt1 | contig 11214 bp, 8 predicted proteins | sample 1640461 | NCBI WGS metagenome assembly FTFO01 (sample SAMEA3914814, study PRJEB12502) | metagenome | biome: forest; material: soil | place: USA | collected 2011-09-16 | depth 0.1 m
GATCGTGGCGGGTATCACGATCGGCGACGTCTTGCTGGCCGCCTTCACCGACATTACCGAGCGAAAACACGCCGAAGAGGCGTTGCGCCAAAGCGCCAAACTCTACAGCGACACGTTGGACAACATGCTTGAGGGCTGCCAGATCATCGACTATGTGTGGCGCTACGTCTACCTGAATGCCGCTGCTGTCGAACACAGCCGCCTCACACGCGACGCATTGCTGGGGCATACCATGCAGGCGGCCTATCCGGGCATAGAGGCATCGCCCATGTTTGCCAGTCTGCGCCGCTGCATGACCGAACGCACGGCGCAGCACATGGAGACAGAGTTTGCCTACCCCGATGGCAGCCTGGGCTATTTTGATATCAATGTGCTGCCAGCCCAGGAGGGCATTGCTGTGTTCAGCGTGGACATTGGCGAGCGACGCAAGGCCGAAGCGGCGCTGCGTGCGAGCCAGACTGCGGCCTTGGAAGAGCAGCGTCGGGCCCGCCTGGCGGCTCTGAACCTGATGGAAGACGCCCAGGCCGCGCGTGCACGGGCCGAGGCCACCAGCCAATCGCTGCGCGAGCTGTCATTGGCAGTGGAACAAAGCACCGAGAGCATTGCCATCAGCCGCCTGGACGGCACGGTGGAGTATGCAAACGCGGCCTACTTGCGCGGCACGGGTGAATCCCGTGACAAGGTCATTGGCCACAACGCCATACCGACGTTGGCCGAATCACTGCCACTGGACGTACGCGGCACGCTACTCAGCCTGTTGATGCAAGGCGACGTGTGGAAAGGCGAACTGAGTAGTCGACGCAAGGACGGCACTATGTTCACCGAATTTGCCATCATCAGCCCCTTGCGCCAAGAAGACGGCACCATCACCCATTTTGTCGCCGTCAAGGAAGACATCACCGAGAAAAAACAGTTGGGGCTGGAGCTGGACCAGCATCGCCACCACCTGGAAGAACTGGTGGTCAGCCGCACCGCCGAGTTGGAGGCCGCGCGTGCAGTGGCCGATGAAGCCAACCAGGCCAAGAGCGCGTTCCTTGCCAATATGAGCCACGAGATACGCACGCCAATGAATGCCATCATCGGCCTGACCTACCTGATGCGCAATGCCGATTTGACGCCAGCGCAAAGTGAACGGATGGACCGCATTGACAGTGCGGCGCGGCACCTGATGGGCATCATCAACGACGTCCTCGATCTGTCCAAGATCGAATCGGGTCGCCTGCAATTGGAGCAGGCCGAGTTTTCTTTGGGCACCATTTTGAACAACGTGCATTCACTGATCGCCGAGCAGGCGCGTGACAAGGGCTTGCGCATCGAGATCCAAGGCGACACCAACAAGCTGTGGCTGTGCGGCGACCCCATGCGCTTGCGCCAAGCATTGCTGAACTATGCCAGCAATGCCATCAAATTCACCGAACACGGCCATGTGACCATAAGCGCCCGGGCCGTCGACAAAAACGACATGGGATGGCTGATACGCTTTGAGGTGCAGGACACGGGCGTTGGCATTGCAGCGGACAAGCTGCGCAACTTGTTTGAGAACTTCACCCAAGCCGACACATCCACCACCCGCCGCTTTGGTGGCACCGGGCTGGGCCTGGCCATCACACGCCGCCTGGCGCGGATGATGGGCGGCGACGCCGGCGGCGACAGCACGCGGGGCCAAGGCAGCACGTTCTGGTTTTCCGTGCGACTGCCCGAAGCCGGGCTTGGCACGGTGGATGCGGCCGCGCTGGATTTGCCGGACGCGGCATTGGCGCTGCGCAGTCGCCACACAGGCGCCAGGCTGTTGCTGGTGGAGGACAACGCGGTAAACCGCGACGTTGCATTGGCGTTGCTGCAAGGCGTCGGCCTGACAGTGCACACTGCAGAAGACGGGCAACAAGCAGTAGACAAGGTGCAGGCACAAGACTTCGATCTGGTATTGATGGACCTGCAGATGCCCGTCATGGACGGTCTGGAAGCCACGCGGGCTATACGCGCCATGCCGCAATTTGTTCGCCTGCCCATTGTGGCCATGACCGCCAATGCCTATGACGACAGCCGCAACGCCTGCATGGCTGCAGGCATGAATGACTTTGTAGCAAAACCCGTGAATCCCGAAGTGTTGTACGCCACATTGCTGCAGTGGCTACCGCGCCTGTCTGCCACAGACGTTACCGCAGCGCCTGCTGTCGCCACTGCACCCCGGCCACACACGGATCCACACGCACTGCATGCACCGTGGCTTGACCAGCGCCAGCAACTGACCGCCTTGCTGACCGCTGGCAATGTAGAGGCCAGCCGCCTGGCGCGTGCTCTGCAACCGAACCTGCAGGCCGAGCTGGCAGACCGCTACCTGGACTTCGCACGCTGCATTGGCCGATTTGACTTTGAGGCTGCACTGGGGATTTTGCAGGCGCGCGCAACATAGTCAATGCAATAATCACGGCGAGGCACTTCAACAACCCAACCGTGAGATGAAGACTATGACGCGACCCACCGCCCGCCAGCCAGCCCGCAACCTCGCCCGCATCGGCGCACACCTTGCCGGTGCGCTGCTGTGCCTCTCAAGCCTGAGCGCCCAGGCCGACGACATCATGGAGACCGTGCACCTCGTTGTCACCGGTGGCCCCAACGCCGGCACTTGGGACGCACAGTCGGACAAGGGTGGTTGCTCACAAGGCTTGACCGGGCCAGGCTCGTGGGGCAACCAGCTCTCGCAACCCAAGGAAAAAGACCCGGCCAAATTCAACAGCCTGCAGCTGATAGTTCCCGATGGAAAAAAGGCGGCAGCAGGCGGCAAGGAATTCTTCATTCTGTTTCGCTTTGGTCCCTTGATCGCCAAGAACACTGAATACACCATAGAAACGCGCCCGACCGAAGCCAAGAAAAAAGGCAGCGGCGTGGTGACCGTGGACGACAAGGGCGCCACAGCCAAGGTCAGTTTCAACGTGACCAGCGGCGAAGGCTACAAGTTCGAAGGCACGATTGACTGCAAATCGGTGATACGTGGCGGTAAGTGATTCGCAATTTGGTCTGAGTGCATGTTGCAACGTTTCACACGTTGGCTTGCCCTTGCGGTCCTGGTTGCTGTGGCGTCAACAGTGGCAACGCCAGCCACCGCCGACATCATTTCAGCCGACGCTCGCTCGGCACTGACCGCGATTCTTCCACCTGGCTACCGGACGGCCGCGGTCATTCCAAGTGCGCTTGGCGAGCACGACAAAGGTCACCTCGTTGCAGTGCTGGTCGACACGGAGACTGACCGGCCCGAGCGCGTCGTTCGCCTGCTGCATCTGGCCTGGAACGGCAGGTGGTCTGTGCTGGACAACGTCGCCATCGCCGGGCGGGATGCCACACTGCTGCCCCAATACCTGAGCGGCGTCTCGGTGGTCAAAGTGGGGGCGCAGAACCTGCTCTATGTCTACACCACCTGGTCTGGAGGCGGCTCGGGCGGCATGCACTATTTTCAGTTCTTCAAGGCCGTTGGAACGCGATTGCAACTGGTGCGGGGCTTTGAACACGTACGCATGGAACATGGTTTCTTCACGCTGCACAATGACCGCATTTACGACGCCGATATCGTCTGCACGCGCGGCGAGAAAAAAGGCCGGGGCTATGTCTACGCCTGCCACCTGGACGCCAAGGAATACAGCTTTGACGGTGAGCACCTTGTCGAGACGCGCAGGGAACGCATGGAGGAGCGCACGGGCAACCGTTTTCTGAGCGAGACCTACCGCAACCTGTCGCTGCACGCCGAAATTATGCGAGGCGGCCATTTTCCGAACAGCAACTAGGTTTCCAAATAGTCTTGCAAACCCTTCAGCAGGGCGTCAAACGTCACTTTGCAAACGGTGTTGTTGCGCAGGTCTTCGTGCATGGTTAGCCAGGTCTCCGCATCCAGCGAAATGCTCTCAGGCAGCACACGCACCAGTTGGGGGTCAGTTGCGGCCAACGCGACCTGGCAAATGCCGATGCCGCTGCCAGCGCGGATCAAAGCCAGTTGCGCCACGTCGCTGTCGGTTCGCACGGCAAAGGCGTCCCTGCTCCACTGGGGAAAGGCCTTGCGTGCGGCACGCAGGTAGGGCGTCTCTTCATCAAAACCTATGAGCGCATGCTGGGCCAGATCGGCAAACGATGCCGGCGTGCCCCTTTTACGCAGGTACTTCTTATGGGCGTGCAAACCCAAGGTCACGACACCGACGCGCCGGGCAATCAACTGCTCCTGCTTGGGCGGCGTCATGCGGATGGCAATATCGGCCTCGCGCTTGAGCAGGTCTTGCACGCGGTTGGACAGCACCAGCTCCACCTTCAGCTTGGGGTAATCCGCCTGCAACTGGGTCAGGATGGCTGGCAGCACTTCCACGCCCACCACCTCGCTGGCGGTCACGCGCACCGTTCCTTGAATGCCGGCGCCCTGGCTCTCTGCGGCACGCTTCAATGCGGCGGCTGAGCTGCTCATGGCCTGGGCAAAAGGCTGCAAGGCCCGCGCTGCCTCGGTAGGCATCAGCCCCAACTGGGAGCGGGTAAACAGCGTGACGCCTAACGACTTTTCCAGCGCGATGACATGCCGGCCCACGGTTGGCTGGGCAATGCCCATGGCACGTGCAGCTGCGGACAGCGAACCTTCTTTCAATACGCTCAAGTACGAACGGTAGAGCTCCCAACCAATTTCTTGATCCATGCATAAATGTATAGCAACTAGCATATGTTCGTCAATTGCTTATTAGTCGTGCCGGCGCCAGAATTCATCCATCGCAACACACTTTGAAGGAATTCTGAAATGGAAAACACAAACACGGCATTGGTATTGGGCGCAACCGGCGGCATCGGTGGCGAAGTGGCACGGCAACTGCGCGCAGCTGGCTGGACGGTGCGCGCACTGCGCCGCGGCGGCGAGCAGGCCATGGAACGCCGCGACGGCATGGTCTGGATCCGCGGCGACGCCATGAACCGCGACGACGTGATGGCCGCAGCTGATGGTTGCTCGGTGATCGTGCATGCCGTCAACCCACCCGGCTACCGCCGCTGGGCCGAGCTGGTCATGCCCATGATTGACAACACCATTGCCGCCGCCAAGGCCCAGGGCGCCACCATCGTACTGCCCGGCACGGTGTACAACTTCGGGCCCAGCGCCTTCCCGGTGCTGCGCGAAGATTCGCCACAAGAACCGATCACCCGCAAGGGCGCGATTCGGGTTGAAATGGAACAGCGCCTGCGCCAGGCGAGCTTTGAGGGTTGCCAGGTGATCGTGGTGCGCGCTGGCGACTTCTTCGGCCCCAAGCCCGGCAACAGCTGGTTCTCGCAAGGTCTGCTCAAACCAAACCAGCCGGTCAAAGTGGTCAACCTGCCAGGTGCGAAAGGCGTCGGCCACCAATGGTCTTACCTGCCGGACGTGGCACGTACCATGGTGGAACTGGTGCAGTGCCGCGACACGCTGGAGCCCTTTGCAGCCTTCCATATGGCCGGCCACTGGGATGCGGACGGCACAGAAATCGCCGCGGCCATCAGCCGTGTGGTGGTGAAACGCGGCGCTGCAAAGCCCTCGGTGCGCGCCTTCCCCTGGTGGCTGACCGCAATGGCCGCGCCCTTTGTGCCGACGCTGCGCGAACTGCGTGAAATGCGCTACCTGTGGAGCACACCCGTCAGTCAGAACAATGCCAAGCTGCTGGCGGTATTGGGACACGAGCCGCATACCCCGCTGGACGAAGCGGTGGAAGCTGCGCTGCAGGGGATGGGTTGCCTGGCGAAACAATAAGGCGCCCGCCTTTCTGGTGGTAGCATGCTGCGACCTTCAGACTCCACCAGGTAGCTCCACACATGCAACACACCCCACCCTTTTGCAAATTGGCCATCGCCGCACTGAGCTTGTCTCTCCTGCAAACTGGCGTTTTGGCGGCCGACAAAGCCGCACCGTCAACGACCGTCCAGCTGGTAACGGACAGCTATGGTGACGTCAAGGTGGATGACTCTTACCGCTGGCTGGAAGACCAAACGGATCCCAAGGTCCACCAGTGGAGCCTGGCACAAGACGCACGGACCCGCAGCTACCTGGACAAGCTGCCGAGCCGCAAGCCGATTTTCAACCGGCTGATGAAGCAGATATCGGCAGCGTCCAGTGCATACTTCGGGCTGCAGACGGCAGGTGACAAGGTCTTTGCGCACTACAACGTGCCCAATAAGCAGCAACCGTTGATAGCAGTATTCGACAACAGTGCAGACCCGAAGAAGGCCCGGGTGGTGTTGGACCCGAACAAGATCAACACCAAGGGCACAACAGCAGTGGACTGGTTTGTGGCGTCCCCCAAAGGCGACCTGATCGCAGTGTCCATGTCGGACAACGGCAGCGAAGACGGCTCCCTGCACCTATTCAACGTGGCAACCGGCAAACCGGTCGATGCCATCATTCCCCGCGTGCAATACCCCACCGGCGGCGGCAGCCTGGCATGGCGCGCCGACGGCAGCGGCTTTTGGTACACGCGCTACCCGGCGCCCGAAGAAGGCGCGGACCGCGCGCATTTTTACCAGCAAATCTACTTCCACAAGATTGGCGACGATATTGCCAAGGACACCTACGTCTTGGGCAAGGATTTTCCCAAGGTCGCCGAGATTGCGTTCGACGCCCATGCCTATAGCGACAAAGTGGTGGCGGCCGTTGCCAATGGCGACGGTGGCGAGTTCGCGCACTATGTGCTGGGGGCAGATGGCGGCGTCCAGCAGGTCACGCATTTTGCAGACCAGATCTCGGTCGCAACCATTGGGCCAGACAACGCGATGTACCTGGTGTCGCACAAGGATGCGCCGCATGGCAAGCTGCTGAAGTTGGCCATGAGCGATCTGGATGTGAGCCACGCCAAAACCATTGTGCCGCCATCGGACGCGGTGATTCAAGGCGGCGGCGAATTCGGTGGCGCGCCGGTCGTGATCACCAAGAACGCCATCTATGTCCGCGAGCTGGTCGGCGGCCCGTCGCGCGTCGCCATATTCGACCATGAGGGCGTGCCCAAAGGTGTGCTGCCGTTGCCGGACGTTGCGGCCGTGGATGAAGTGGAAGCCCTGTCCGACGGCAGCCTGCTGTACGCCGTCCGGACCTATCTGCAACCGCCCTACTTTGTGCGCTACAACGAAGCCACCGGCAAATCATCACCTACTCTGCTGGCGCAAACCAGCCCGGTGAAGTTTGCCGACACCGAAGTGGTGCGTGAATTTGCCACCTCCAAAGACGGCACCAAGATCCCGCTGAATATTGTTCGCCGCAAGGGCACCAAGCTGGACGCCAGCCACCCCGTGCTGCTCAATGGTTACGGCGGCTATGGCGTGAACCAGACGCCAAACTTTCTGGGCGCCCGCACCCGGCTGTGGCTCGATGCCGGCGGCATCTTCGTGGTGGCCAACCTGCGTGGTGGTGGCGAATTTGGCGAGGAGTGGCACAGCCAGGGTGCACTCACCAACAAGCAAAACGTGTTTGACGACTTCATTGCCTCGGCGCAGTATCTGATCAGCCAGCGCTACACGGCACCCGAGCATCTGGCCATTCTGGGTGGCAGCAATGGCGGCCTGTTGATGGGTGCGGTCGTCACCCAGCACCCGGAGCTGTTCCGTGCCGTCGTGTCGCAGGTTGGCATCTACGACATGCTGCGCGTGGAGCTGGACCCCAATGGCGCTTTCAACACCACCGAATTTGGCACGGTCAAAGACCCGGCGCAATTCAAGGCCTTGATGGCCTACTCGCCATACCACCATGTGACGGACGGTGCGGCCTACCCAGCCATCTTCATGGCAACTGGCGAGACGGATGGCCGGGTCAACCCGATGCACTCGCGCAAGATGATTGCCCGCTTGCAGGCCGCCACAGGCTCTGGAAAACCCGTGCTGCTGAGCATCAATTCGCATGCCGGCCACGGCATTGGCAGTGCTTTGAGCATTCGGGTAAACCAGCAGGCCGACACCTACGGCTTTTTGTTCGATCAGTTGGGCATGCAGTTTCCGAAGTAGCCGCACATGATTGGTCGTTACGCCCGCAACCTGTCCGTCGGCCTGATCCTGATCGGGCTCGTCGGACTCTATGAATATGTGCAGAAGGTCCGTGACGACCGGGCCTTCATGCGCGCGATTACAGTGTCCGCCACGCCCGAGGTAAAGCCGGCAAAAGGTCAGAGCTATAGCGGTGATTTGGTGTTCCGCACGGAGTCGGGTGAAACCGTGACGATCGCTGCAAAACAGGTACCGACCTCTATCCGCGACAGTTTCCGGTTCGTCAAAGATGTGCAGATCCAATACCTGCCGCAGGCACCGTCCAAGGTACGGTTCGTAGACTGGTCCGTCAAGGCCGAGAGCAAGGATCTGGCGGTATCTGCGCTCCTGTTCGGCGTTGGGGTTTTGGCGTTTGCAATTTTGCGAAAAAGTCGCGAATGATTGCAACGCACCTGAGTGATCGCCGTGTCCCTCGTCACTGTCCGCTATGAACGCCTCGGTGATGTCGAGCACGGCTCACGGCTCAAAACTGAAGCCGCTGCTGCGGCTGCTAAGCATCTCGCTTGCCGCGTACTTTTGCATGCTGAGCGATAGTTATGCTTGCTCTTGCGCCTTTATGGAGCAGTCTGGTTTCATCCACGCCAACCGTGACGACGGATCGCCGGCCCACTTGCCAGCAAACGCGCGTGGCGTGCTGTTCCTTGTGACACAACGCCAAATGCAATCCGAACCTCCGACGAAAGACTCTTTTTCCATTACAGAGGCTGGAAAAAAGAACCCCTTTGGAGTCGCGATACAGCGGCTGACCGTAAAGGGCCAACCCACTAGTTCGCAAACTCTGTTTCGTATCGGCCCCGTCGGCGGATTTCAAGCGGGTAAAACCTACACGATTTCCAGGCTTGGAGCAGAGCAGATGACGGTCGTTATCGATGGCGAATTGGCGACAGTGCCAACGGATCGCTTCGCGCTGTTGCCGGATGGCGCGCCACGCAGGCGTGCACTCTCGTTACCAACGGGAGGTAGCTGCTCCGGACTCTATCCATCCATCGTTCAAAACCTGGACTACGCAATACCACCTGCGTATACACAGTATCGCGATGCCATGGTCTATTTTACGCAAGAGAAAAACCACGCCGAGCCATTCATCGCTTCCGCCTATTCTCCGGACATATGCAGCCAATTTCCCTATGGTGGTAGCAACCTGGGCCCTGGAAAGGAATTGGTTGCCACCTCGACGCCCAGCACCCTGGCCCAATGACAACACAGGTAAAAGGGTTCGTCGGATTGCTGGAAGTGGAGGATCAGTTGCATGAAACGCCAACCACGACTGTCAATTTTGGCAACGCAAAGGGTAGTTCCTGTGATTCCTACAGTTTTTTGCTGGAGGCAATCGAAAGCAAAGACGTGCAGGAAACTCGCCAAAACCTTTGCGACATCTCCGATACGCATTACCAGGACCACGTACCTGACAAGTTTATGCCTGTGCTCTTGGGATTGGGTCACAGCCAGGATGCGCAGACTCGAATGTGCGCAGGCGGTGCAATGGTCGCCATGACACGCGCACTCAATTCAATGGATGCTGCGGCTGCAGAGGCAATCTTGAACGTCTTGGCGAATGGGCTCGCTGACCCAGACAATGAATCAAGAATACGCGCAAGCGAATATCTGCGTGATTTTGCACGAGACATACGTTTGCGACTGTCCCGTCAAGGAGGCACGCACGACTTGACTGCAAGTGCATTTTTGCCGATCTTGATCAAAATGCTCATGGAGCCGGACAATTCCAACGCATATGAACAACGACAAGCTGCACTCAGCGGCAGAATGGCGGCGCTTCATGTGCTGAGCACGTTGGGTTCGATGGCAAGCGATGCGCTGCCTGCCCTACTCGACGCAGCCAATCCAAATGACGAAATACTCTACGCCCTGGTGGCCATTGCCCCAAAAGACCCTCGCGTAGCAAACAACATTCGGTTAGCCGCGGCCCGTGGCAACGATACGGCAGTCCAGATTCTTAAGAATTCGCACTGACGCCGACTTGAACCTTCGCTAGATCGAGCAAGTGCAACATTGAACTGCATTGCTACAAAAGATAGTTGCAACCGTTCCATCCGCTTCACCGATTGGCACTTCATAAGGTATGCTGATAGCTTTTTTGTTTTCTGAGGATTCTATGAACCCTTCCGTTTCCAATCGGTCGTTGCCGCATGCCAAGGGCCTTATCTTGTTGCTGACGCTCTGCGCCACAGCCGTGCTGAGTGCCCATGCTCAAGGCACTACAGGCTCCGTGGGCACCAAGGCCAGCATCACCGTCGGTGATACAAAACTCATTGCGCGATCGGCCCTGTTTGGCAACCCGGTCAAAGCGGGTGCAAAACTCAGCCCAGATGGGCAATGGCTGTCGTGGATGGCGCCGGTCAATGGCGTGATGAACGTATGGGTGGCCCCATCGAACCAACCGGAAGCGGCCAAGGCCATTACAGCATCAACAGACCGACCGATTACAACCCATTTTTGGTCTGGCAATAGCGACCAGGTTTTGTTTGTCAAGGACAACGCAGGCGACGAGAACTTTCACCTCTATGGCGTCAACGTCGCCAGTGGCAAGCAGCAGGACTACACCCCCTTCGGCAAGGTGCGCGTGCGCTTTGTTGGCGGCTCGCGCAAGCGTCTGGACGAGTTGCTAATCGGCATTAACAACCGCGACCCGCGCTGGCATGACGTCCATCTGCTCAATGTCAAGACTGGCGAACTCAAGCTGGTGATGAATGGTGACGGTTACGGTGGTTTCAAATCCGATGATGACTTGCAAGTGCGGCTCGCAGAACGCCCAAACGCTGCCGGCGGCGCCGACTTCTTTCATGTCAAGGAAAGCGTTGTGGCCGACAAGCCCTTCCTCAGCACCAGTCTGGAGGACAGCGGCACCAGTCCCCTGGGCTACACCGCAGACGGAAAGACCCTGTACTGGACGGACTCACGCGACCGCGACACCACTGCAGTGTTTGCCGAAGACACCGCGACCGGCCAGCGCAAGCTGATGGCACAGGACCCGCGCGCCGACCTCGGCAGCACGCTGCGCCATCCCATAACGGGCGAAGTACAAGCCTACGCGGTGGACTACTTGAAGAACGAGTGGCAGTTCATCGACAACAGCCTGAAAGCTGACTTCGACTGGTTGCAGCAGCAACTCGGCAAGGGCGAGGTCTTTGTCTCAGACCGCACACGCGATGATGACAAATGGATCGTCGGCATCGACCC
>FTFO01000299.1_pt1 | contig 11076 bp, 7 predicted proteins | sample 1640461 | NCBI WGS metagenome assembly FTFO01 (sample SAMEA3914814, study PRJEB12502) | metagenome | biome: forest; material: soil | place: USA | collected 2011-09-16 | depth 0.1 m
CCCCTAGCCGGGCTGGCACCCGGGCGCGTCACCGTGGCGGGCGTGGTCACTGGCGTCAGGGCTGCAGCAACGCTTGCGGTTGCTACGCTTGCGGATACAACGCTTGGCGCGACCGCTGGTTGCGCCGCAACGGGCCGCAGCGGTGCAACTGCTGCGGCAGGTTCCGCCGTGTAGGCTTTATTTAGAGTTTTTTTTTCCGCCAGCGGCTGCGTGCCGGCGGGCTTGAAGGCCAGCAACCGCAACAGCACCATGGTCAGAGCTGCATATTCGTCGGGTGCCAGCCCCAAGTCAGCCCGGCCATGCAGGCAGATGCTGTACAGCAACTGGGTTTCATCGGCCGGCATCAGAGCCGCCAGGCGCGCCGTGTCATGCGCCTCGGGGTCGCTGTCGTCATCCGGCACGCCGCCCATGGTTTGCAGCACGGCCATGCGTTGCAGCACGGTAGACATTTCTTCCAGCGTGGAACCGGCGCTCAGGCCGTTGAGGCGAAGCACCTCCGAGGTTTGCACGACGGTCTTGCCATCGCCCAACGCCAGTGCTTCGATCAACTTGAACACGTAAGAGCGGTCCACGCTGCCCAGCATCTGGCGCACGGTAGCTTCTTGCAACTGGCCAGAGCCAAAGGCAATGGCCTGGTCCGTCAGACTCAGGGCATCCCGCATCGAGCCACGGGCCGCGCGCGCCAGCAGTCGCAGGGCGGGCATCTCGGCACTGACCTGCTCGTCCGCCAGGACCTTGACCAAATGTTCGCGAATGGTCTCCGGCGCCATGGGCCGCAAATTGAACTGCAGGCAACGCGACAGCACGGTCACTGGCACCTTTTGCGGGTCTGTCGTGGCCAAGACAAACTTCAAATACTCGGGCGGCTCTTCCAGCGTCTTCAACATGGCATTGAACGCCGTGTTGGTCAGCATGTGCACCTCATCGATCATGAAAACTTTGAAGCGCCCCTGCACTGGCTTGTAAACCGCCTGCTCCAATAGCGCTTGCACCTCGTCGACACCGCGGTTGGACGCGGCGTCCAGCTCGGTGTAGTCAACAAACCGGCCGCTATCAATATCAGAGCACGCCTGACAAACACCACAGGGCGTTGCCGTAATGCCGCCTTGGCCATCGGGGCCCTGGCAGTTCAGCGACTTAGCCAGAATGCGGGACACCGTGGTCTTGCCCACCCCACGAGTACCCGTAAACAGGTAGGCGTGGTGCAGCCGCTGGGTGGTCAGCGCATTGGACAGCGCCTGTACCACGTGGTCCTGCCCCACCATTTCCGAGAAATTGCGGGGGCGGTACTTGCGAGCGAGCACGATATAGGACATGCCGTGATTCTAGTTGGCAGCCAAGCCTCGCCCGCCACGGAATGCATTTGCAATTGGGTACAATGCAAGCTGACGGGCCTTCCCGCATGGTAAAGCGGCCAACCGGGTCAGGTGGGGAACCAAGCAGCCCTAACTGTGGAGCCAGTGCCGGGGTCAAGGCTCGTCAACCTTATTTTGTCCCTATCTACAACTGTCGGTTTGACACAAAGTAGACAATTCCAGCCAACACCAGCGTGGCCAACAACGTTGGGCCATATTCCATCCAGGGCGGAATCACAAAAACCAAGCCAAGACCGAGCAAGCACACGGTAAGTGCTACGCCGGACACCAGCTTCAAAAAGGTCCACAGCCAGCGCATTACAGCGTCTTCTCCATGAAGCGCAGTATGGAATGCAGCTCTTTGGGCGCTTCCACCTCCGGGTACGGCCCCCGGTCCACAAAGCCGTACTGCGCATACATGCGCTGGGCAGATTCCATAAACGGTGCCGTATCCAGCACCAGGCTGCTGTAACCGAATGACGTGGCGTCCGCCAGGATGCGCTGCAGTATGGCCTCCCCCAAGCGCTGACCTCGGTGCGTTGGGCGTACGTAAATGCGTTTGACCTCCGCGACGCCATCACGTATCCAGCGCATCCCGCCCATTCCGGCCAGGGCTCCATCGCACTCCACGATGTAGAAGATGCCCCTGGGCGGCGGGTCACCGCAAACCTTGTCGATGACACTGACCGTGTATTCGGGAATGTCCATGCCCAGCATGTCGCGCGGTGTGACACCGACCAGGCTGCCAAAGGCAGGGAGCACCCATTGCAGATACTCCAGGTTCAACTCCAGCAGTTGCTGGCGGTGTGTTGCAGGATTGGCGGGGATAAATGTCACAGCGGTCATGCCGCAAGTCTACTGTGACTAGTCGCCGCGGCGCAGCGACCCGCGCAGCGGTGGAGCGTGGGGGCCTTTTCTCTCCGGACCAGGTCCGCGGGGGATTGGCTTATGCCGGTGTCCTCATGCTGCCAAACCCGCAGAAATCGGACCCCGGCCTAAGCCAATCCCCCGCTCTGTGGTTGTGAACGGCATTTCTTCTCGCAGGTCTCGGCGCACAGGTTACCTCGGGCAGTAAGGGGACAGCCGGGGGCCGATTTTTGTCCAGCAGGACAGTATGAGGCCCCCGGCTGTCCCCTTACTGCCCGAGCGAGAACCACAAAACAGTACAAGTTAATTTCCGTGCGGGATGCCGTCGAAAATGGGGGGCAACTACCTCACGACGCTCAGGTAGGCGCTTGCCGCTTCGCGCAGTTCTTGCGCATGGTGTGGGCAGGAACCGGCGCAGGCATCAGCACTTTCCATCAAATGCTGGGCCACGCCCTGCTCTTGGCGCACTGTGCTATGGGCCGACAGGTAGTGCGCGAAATGAACGATCTTGGCAAACACGGTATACATAAAATTTGCCACCGGCTAAAGGTGGAATGTTGCAATACCTAAAGGATAAGGGTTTTCCCTAGGTTTGCAAGCGCTCTTGATCAAAGAACTATGCAAATACCGCATATACAGTCTGGCGTCACGTCATCATGGCGCGAAAGTTAACCTATGCCTTGCCCAGGTAGCGCAGCAGACCGTGCCCAGCCCGCCAGCCGCTGGCAAAACAGGCTTGCAGCAGATAGCCGCCAGTGGGCGCCTCCCAATCCAGCATTTCGCCCGCGCAAAACACTCCGGGGCAAGATTCCAGCATCAGATCGGGCGTCATGGCCTCAAACAGCACACCACCGGCCGAGCTGATGGCTTCGTCAATCGGGCGCGCAGCGGTGACCGTGATCGGCACGGACTTGATGGCAGCTGCCAGATGCTGTGGATTGGCCATGGCATCTTTGGACAGCTGCTCGTACAAAATGCCGGCCTTGATGCCCTCGATATGCAGCCGGCTCTTCAGGTGGCTTGACAGCGAGCGGGTGCCGCGCGGATGCAGCACTTCAGCCAATACGCGCTCTGCACTCATGTCTGGCAGCAGGTCCAGATGGAAGGTCGCGCTGCCATTGCGAATGATCTCATCGCGCAGCAAGCTGGACGCCGCATACACCAGGCTGCCCTCCACACCACCCGCGGTGGCGACAAATTCGCCTTTGCGCTCGAACGGCACACCCGCCGACGTGGTCAGCGCCAACGCCACAGACTTGAACGGAAGACCTGCAAAGCGTTGGGCAAAATGTTCGCTCCAGCCGCCCTTGACGTCAAAGCCGCAGTTGGCTGGCAGCAAAGGTGCCACCGCAATACCACGGGCGGCCAACAAAGGAACCCAGGCGCCATTGGAACCCAGCCGCGCCCAACTGCCACCACCCAGTGCCAACACAACGGCGCGCGCGCGCACTTTTACTGGCCCGTTTGGGGTATCAAAACATAGGGTGTCTTGCTGCTGTGGGTCCCAGCCGGTCCAGCGGTGGCGCATGGCGAATTGCACGCCAGTGCCACTGGCTGGATGGCGCAAGCGGTGCAGCCAGGCCCGCAGCAGGGGCGCCGCTTTCATGTCCTTGGGGAACACCCGCCCGGACGTGCCGATAAACGTCTCCACACCCAGCGCCAGTGCCCAGGCCCGGACTGCGCTGGGATCAAAGTCCTGCAGCAAACCCTCGATCACCTGGCGGCGCGCGCCATAGCGGCCACCGAAGGTGTCTGCACTTTCCGAATGTGTCAGGTTCAAACCACCTTTGCCAGCCAACAGGAATTTGCGCCCGATGGACGGCATGGCATCAAACAGTTGCACGCCCAGCCCCGCATCGCTGAGCACCTGGGCGGCCATCAAACCGGCAGGCCCACCTCCAATAACGGCAATGGGAAGAGAAGCGGAATCGATGGGGGTCGTCATGGAGCGTGTAGTTCAATCAAAGCGCCGTGCGCGGTCAAAAATGCCGCACGCACGGTGTGACCAGCCTGGGAGTGGGCCACTGCCGCACGGTAGGTCAGCAGTTGCTCGCACAACTCGGACTGGAGTTGGGGTTGGCTGGTCGATTTGTAGTCCAGCACCCACCATTGTCCCTCAGTCGGCGATGTGCTGCGCGTAAGCACCAAACGGTCCATGCGCAGCGTGCGCCCGCGGTGCACCAACGCTACCTCATTGCCCTGCCAGGCCAATTGATCGGGGTCCCAGGCCCAAGACCCTTCGCCCTGCACAATGGCGCGCGCCATGGCCTGCGCCTGCTCCATCTCCTGGGGCTCCAGGCCAAAAGCCTGGGCAATACTCTGGTACAACGCCATGGGCACCAGATGCTCAGGATCGAGTCCGTCAGGCGACGGCCGAAAATGTTCCAGCAACCGGTGCATGGCCTGGCCAATGCGCGAATCCAGGCTGTCTGTCTCCAGTTCGGCATTTGCCAGGGCGTCCACATCGACCGTTTTTATGCCGCTGATGTCCAGGGCACCGCGTGCTTTCGCCATCGTGTCAGACGTCAATTCGGGCAGGCACAGCAAGCTGAACGTTGTGGGTTCGGCGCCAATTTCCAACGCACACTTTTCCGGGGTTTGAAGCCAGGGCGCATCTTCCGAATGGGCCTGCAGCCGCGCCCACCAACTGCCTTGGTTGGCAATATGCGGTTCCAAGCTGGAGATCACAAGGGTTGTTTGCGTTCGCGTCAAGGCCACGTACAAAGCGTTCAATTCCTCGCGCTGGCGCGCAGCCTGCTCGGTAGCCAGCACCTCGGCCACGCAGGCCGGTGGCTTGGACTCATTGGCCAGGAAGACAAAGCGTTGCGGATGGCTGGCCTCACCCGGCCAGTCCACCAGTACACCCATGGTCTGCGCCTTGATGGCCTCGCCATCGGTATCCAGCAGCAGCACCAGCGGCGCCTCCAGGCCCTTGGCTCCATGGATGGTCAACAGGCGCACAGCATCCACATCGGCACGCACCGGTGCGCGGTTGCCGCCAGCGCGCAGGGCTCTGACCAGCACGTAACTGGTGAGATAGCGCCCACCATCGACTTGCAGCGCTGCGGACAGCAAGGCGCGCAAATTGGCCAGCACGCTGGCACGTTGTGTGGCCGGTGCGGCAGCACCAAAGCGGGCCAGCACGTCGCCATGGTAGTAAATGGCACTGAGCGCGTCGTGCGGCGGCAGGCTGTGGACCCAAGCTTTCCACAGGGTCAGGGTGGCGCCCAGCGGTGCCAAGTTGGGCGGCAAGTCTTGTGACTGTTGCAGGACCTGCAGCCAAGGCCAAGGCGTGGCAGTGGCGTCCATTGCCAGTGCGCTGGCATGTTGCGCGCGCTGGCACAGCACCAGTTGCACCAGGTCGTCGTCGCTGGCGCCAAACACCGGCGATTTCAGCGCCCGCGCCATGGACAAGTCTTGCGCGGGCGACACCAGCACGTCCAGCAAAGCCACGATGTCCTGCACTTCGGGCATTTCGGCCAATTCATTTTTTTCAGGCTGTTGGGCGGCAATATGCAGCGCAGTCAGCTCGGCCTGCACCAAGCCCAAACGTTCGCGCTTGCGCGCCAGCACCATCACGTCGCGCGGCGCCAGCCCGCTGGTTTGCAGGTACTGCGCCAGCCAGCGTGCGGCCTGGCGGCACTCCTGCACCTTCAGCGTTTCCTCGGCAACCAGGCGCGGCGTTGTCAGCGAGTCGCGCCACTCTTGCTCCGCCATGTCGCTCGGTTGCCCTGCGGCCAAGGACGCGCCATCATCATCCGGAGTGCGGCCAATGCGTGGCAGCCGGTAGATGCTGCCCGCACGCTGCGACTCGGTGGTGTGCGGGCGAAAGCCATCAAATTCGCCGGCGTCCTGGGCCTGCACCATGACCTGGTTGACCAGCGCAATGATGCCTGGTGCATTGCGCCGGGTGTGGTCGCAACTCAACAGGTCACCACCCAGGCCCTGCGCCACGAAACGCTGCGCGGCCTTGAACACCTGGGGCTCGGCACGGCGGAAGCGGTAGATACTTTGTTTGGGATCGCCCACCAGAAACACGCTGGGCGCGGCGCCAGCGCCGGTGTAGCCCGACAACCAGGCATCCAATGCCTGCCACTGCAGCGGGTTGGTATCTTGAAACTCATCGATCATCACATGGCGCACGCGCGCATCCAGGCGCTCCTGCACCCAACCGCTAAGTACCGGGTCCGACATCAGCGCCAGTGCCGAGCGCTCCAGGTCGCCCATATCAATCCAGCCACGCTCGCGCTTGAGTTGGGCATATTCCACCACCAGCACACGCGTCAGGCGGGCCATGCGCTGCTGGTGCAGCCAGGCCTCGTGCTGGGCTTGCGCAGAAGCCAACCGCAGCAAGAAATCCTGTGCCTGGCGAACCTGCTCGATGCCAAGCACTTTTTCGCTGAACTTACGGGGCGCACCAGTTTTGGTCAGCAGCGCGTCCTGCACCGCCTGCAGATCGGCTTGGCCCAACGCTTGTTCCAGTGCGGCGCCAGCGGACACACAACTGGCAAGCTTGGCCGCGCCCAGCAATCGTGCGGCATCCAGCAGCAGGCCATGGTTGGCCGGCGTTTGCAGCAGCGCGTCAGGCCGCTCGACGCCAGCAAAATCCGGAAATTGTTGGTCGAACGAGAGCACCGACGCGTCGACCACACCGTGCGCGTCGGCCAGATCAAACTCCACTCGCTTGGACAACGCTGCCTCCAGCGCCTTTTGTGTTTGAAAACGCCCATGCGTGGCGACAGCAGCCAGATAGTCCCGGCGCAGTTCGTCTTGTGTGGAAACACGCGTTTGAAAGCGCGGCCAGACCAGCGCAATGGCCTGCGCATCGTTCTCCAGCAACTCATAATGCGTGGGCAGACCCAGATCGGTCAGCGCCTGCAATGGGGCACTGCGCAGCAGCGCGGCAAACCAACTGTGAAAAGTGCGGATCTGCACCGGACGCCCGGATGCCAACAAGGTCTGGTGCAGTTGCCGCAGGGTTTGCAACTGAGCCGCAGTGGGTTCCTGGGTGAAGCCGCGCTGCAGCAGTTCCAGGCGCAACTCTGCATCATCTTGACCGGCAAACTGCAACAGCCATTCCTGCAGCCGCTGGCGCATTTCGCCAGCCGCTTTCTTGGTGAAGGTAATCGCCAATATTTCATATGGGGCCGCGCCGTCGAGCAGCGCGCGCACCATGCGCGAAACCAGCATCCAGGTCTTGCCGGCACCAGCACAGGCCTCCACCGCCACACTGCGCTGCGGGTCGCACGCAATGGCGTAGAAACGCGTGCGTTCAACCGGCACGTGATTGTGTTCAAAGGCGGCCGTCATGGCGCCGCCCAGAAGTCTTTGCGGCACAGCCCGCGTGCCTGGCAAAAGTCGCAGGTGGTGCCTGCCCCCAGCGCCGGCAGGGCTGCCCCTTGGGCGATGCGGGCCAGGTCCGACACAATGCCCTCGATCAATACATCGCGCGCCTGCACGATATCGGCTTGCGCAAAAGTCTTGGTGCCCTCACGCTCGCCAACATTGACATAGGCGCCTTGCAGGCTGTCGTCGGGCAATAGCGCGGCGTAGAAAGCGATTTGCGTGTCCTCCAATGGTTGCTTGATTCGCGCAGCCGTTTTGGCGGAATTTTCGGTTTTGTAGTCCAGCACCAGTTGCGTGCCATCGGCCAAGTGGTCAATACGGTCGATGCGCCCCACCAACTTCACCGGCCCCAATGGCAGGGTGCGCGCCGTCTCGGCGCTGGAAAATTGGGCGCCGCTGGCCTCATGCCGCTCCAGCCAGCGCAAATAGCCGTCGCGCACACGCGGCCAACTGGCCGCGAACGGTAAAAACTCGCCATCCGCCAGGCCCATGGATTGCGTCGTCAGCACACCTGCCGCCTCCAGGCTCTCCAAGCGTTCGGCAGCATCCATCGGGCCGCGTCGCGCCATGCTCTGGTGAAAACACTTCAAGACTTCATGCAGCCACAAACCAAAATCGCGCTTGTCAACGCCGCCCTCCAATTCGTCCAGCGATTGCAGGCCCAATTGGCGCAAGGCAAAGAACCGGTAGGGACAATTGCGCAAGTCTTCGTAGGCACTGGCTGAGAGTTGCGCCACCGGCACCAGGGTTCCTGTTGGCAGCGGTGGCAGAACCGGCGCAACTGCCAACAGACGTTGCGGCCGCGGGTCGGGTGCCAGAGCCGGATTACCTCGGGCCAGTTGCACCTGCAGCACCAGTGCACTTGCTGACAGGGTCTCGCCAGCCTCGTCACTGCAGCGCCACAGCACGTCGCATTGCGGTGTTTGCAGCGCGTGTTGCCAGGCCGCCAGCATGGCACTCTGCAACTGTTCGCGCGATGGCAGCCCCAACGCCGCGCGCTGCGCCGCTGTCCAACCGCCCGGTGGTTCGGGTGAAGGGTTCAGGCGCACGTCGTCACAACCGGCCAGCACCACCGCGGCAAATGGGCGCGCCAGCATCTGGCTCATCGGTAAAATGACCAATTGCTCATGCCGCGGATACGGTGGCGAATAGCTGCCACCTTCCAGGGCCTGGTTGGCCCAGTTGGTGAACTCGGCAAGGTCCATACGGCGGGCAGACCACAGGGCCTGCTCCAAGAAATTTTCCCAATGCGGCCCAGCAGCTGGTGACAGGCGCAGGGCCAGCAGGACTTCACTACCGACTCCGTCTGCCAGCAAGCCTTCCCATTGGCCACTGTCCTGCAGCGCCTGGCGCAAAACGGTCAGCCACGCGCCCAGCGTACGACTGCCTTGCAGGCTGTCGCGAATGGTGTTGACACTGGCCAACACAGACGTCCCATCCGGTATTTTTTTGAGTGCCAAACCGTGCGGCACGCTGCGCCAGTTGTTCGATTGGTCCTTGCGAATAGCACGCTCTAACACGGTCAAGTGCTCAGCAAACGCGGGGGACCCCTTCAGCCAGGCCAATACCGCGTCACTGGTGGCGTTCCACACAGCAGCGCTGAGCAGCCCCATGACAAGGCCTGCGGCGTGGCTGGTCGACAGCTTCCAGCCGTTTTCATCGCGGATCTGCACGTTTGCGCTCTCGAGCATGGAGCGGATGCGCCGAGTCAAAGCCCGATCCGTGCAAACCAAGGCGACTGGACAACGCCCGGCGGCGATGTGCGCAATAGCGCAAGCCGCGCTGCGCTCGGCCTCGTCTTCGGCGTCGCTACAGGCGTGCCAGGCAATCTGGCTGGCCGCTGTGGCATCTGATTGGGGTTCACTGCCCTGCAAGGCCAGACTGGTCAGTTTGGCGCCCCAAACCGGCCGCAACGCAGCCAGTAAGGGTTCGTCGGAAAAACCTTGTACCACTACCAGGCAGTCCAATCCTGACTGTACATCGTAGTCAAACAACACATCGCTGGCATAGTCCGACTGGGCCACCCACTCCACAGCAATGCGGGCAACTGCCGCCTCCAGGGCCAAGGCCGGGCCCTCCATGCCCAGTACGGCGGCCAGACGGGCGCGCTGCACCCAATCCGGCCGATCTTGCGGCACACAGGCCGCGGCCAAGGGTGCCAGTTGGTGGGCTGCCTGCACCAGCAGGCCCGCCAACGCATCTTGCTGCGCGCCCAAGCCGGCGCTGCGCAGCAGGGCGCTGGCGGTCAGGGTATCCAATGCCATGTCAAACGTGACGTCGGTGCCGCCCGGACTGTGGCGTCCCATGGCGCTGCTCCAATTCAGGGTGGTCTCGAACTGCGGGGCAAACCCGTCCGGATAGCACTGCGCCCACAACCGGGCCGCCAGCGGCCGCAACTGGGCGTAGGGCAGCAATACCAGCGTGCGGGCTGGATGCGCCTGGCGCAACTGCATTTCGGCCTGGATGCGGGCCAGCAGTCCGCCCTTGGCCTGAGTCCACAGACGCACAGACGGATGGGCACCGGCCAAAAGAGCAGGCGCGGTCGCGGATAAATCAATTTTCGCTATGCTGGTCATAGCTGCCGGGTCCCCGGCGGGAGCTTGGTTTCTGTCACAATGGCCGCAACTTTAGCTGTATCGCAAACTCCATAAGGAAACCCCATGGCCAGCGCCTTGATCAAACATGTAACCGACGCCACTTTTGAGGCTGATGTGCTGAAGTCAGCACAGCCGATTCTGGTGGACTACTGGGCCGAATGGTGCGGCCCGTGCAAGCAGATTGCCCCGATTCTGGACGAAGTTTCAGTGTCCTACGAGGGAAAACTCCATATTGCCAAGATGAATGTGGACGAAAATCGCGAAATTCCCGCGAAATTCGGTATCCGCGGCATTCCAACCCTGATGCTGTTCAAGGACGGCCAACTGGCGGCAACCAAGGTCGGCGCCCTGAATAAAACACAATTGATCGCCTTTATTGACCAACAACTGGCCTGAATTCGGCCTGGCGACCGCGACACAGCTGCGCGGTCGCTTTTTTTCCTGTCATAATTCAAACCGTTTACCAGCAACCCACAAGGGCTGGTCCCATTTCCCGGGCTAAGAACGCCGAGGCCAAGCGACAGGTCTTGCCTCACCCCTTCCCCCTGAATTTCTTCTTCATTACCCCGAATTTTCGGCCAACTCCCTCCCCTACGGGATATTTCCATGCACTTAAACGAACTCAAGGCACTGCACGTGTCGGAAGTCCTCAAGCAGGCTGAAGAGCTTGAGATCGAAAACACCGGCCGTATGCGCAAGCAGGAGCTGATGTTCGCCATCATCAAAAAGCGCGCCCGCACGGGTGAGCAGATCATTGCCGATGGCGTGCTGGAAATTTTGCCCGACGGCTTTGGCTTTCTGCGCAGCCCCGATACCAGCTACACGGCCAGTACCGACGACATCTACATCAGCCCCAGCCAGGTGCGCCGCTTCAACCTGCACACCGGCGACATGATCGAAGGCGAAGTGCG